>Ga0065711_1029528_pt1 | contig 35818 bp, 20 predicted proteins | sample Hoacrofraction12_FD_59098 | JGI IMG/M metagenome (GOLD analysis project Ga0065711, IMG submission 59098) | Hoatzin crop microbial communities from Cojedes, Venezuela - Epithelial fraction 12 v2 (version 2) | ecosystem: Host-associated > Birds > Digestive system > Esophagus > Crop | place...
TGCGGCCGGGGTGCGGGGACCAGGCCTGTCTCCCCGCAGGCGCCGGGGGCTTTCGGGCCTTTCCCCACGGCGAGGGCCGCAAGCGGGCCCGAAGCCCGGCCTCGCTTGCCATCAGCAAGTGATCATTCGGTGCCCGAGTCCCCCGAAAGGAATGAGAACTCATTAAAAAAAAGATAAAATGAAATACAATTTTAACACGGCGGTTGGCAGGCGCCAGATACGATCCTTTCAGGAGGCCAAAGGGGTGCTGGTGCACCCCTGGGAATCACGCTGACAAGCCCCGCTGCTTGGGCTGGCCTCGCCGGTCCCCGAGACCTCGACCGGGCTCCTCTGCAACACTGCTCCGAGTTGGGGCAAACGTCAGCCGCGGTAAAGAAGTGCCACGGGGAAAGGACGGGCTCCAACAGGGGCAGAAAAATGGCTTTTGCCTTTCCTCTTCCAACACAGCTCTCAACATTGTATCTCCTTTTTATGTTTGGGACAGGTGTCTTTGGAGCCTTTTAAAGTCTGGGATATTTTATGCCCAAGCTGAAATGCTGGAGACCTGTATTTATGATGGTTGATTTGAAACCTAACATACTTTATTTTGTCTTGGGGACTTCTGAGTATGGTCCGTTCCTTGCCTTTTCTTTCACACAAAGCACGGTACGCTTCTCTCATGGGGAAAGGTACTTGGTAAAAAGGGAAAAATACATAAATTTATTGTGCCTATGATCTAATTTGTTTCTGCCGTTAATGAGAGCACATTTTAAGAGCATGCCCTGGTACTAGAAGAATGAAAATAGCAATTTTAATTTCATCAGCAATAGGGAAACTTTCAATAACACAGCATTTCTGTAGGTAGAGTCATAGCAAGGCAGATAGGAGCAACAATGAAGACACTGAGATCGTCCTTGTTCCTCCACGATTTCCATCCAATTCTTTCTTGTCTAATGCCTGCCTTTCCTTTTTTGGGTGAATGTCATAAACAAATACTTTTTACAACAACAAGGAAAACGCATCATCTTTGCAGAAAGGTATGCAGCCCTGCACAATGTGGTTCAGCGCTGTTTAACCACTGGAAGTCTTACAATATACTGTGGTTCTCAGATGCCCAAGGGAAAGATATTTTTATTATCGTTGGTCACAGGACTGCCAAGTGTTATCTCGTAAATCTGTGTCTTTCACAATGGATGAGGTAAGAAATAACCTTTTTTTTCATTCTGTTTGGTTTAGGTGGTAATGTCCATGGCTATAAGATATAGCTACATTGCTTTCGTGGTTATTTGAATACCAAAAAGAGACATTTTACACCACAGAAGTTGTTCACTGAATACAAAATATGGTCCCCGCAGCTCTCCCATAAAAATACATTGTGGGAAAACAAACAATATGAATAATACTTGTTTTCTCTCTTGTAGTAAGGGCTTCAAATTGCTCAAAAACATTTATTTCAGTTTTCAGATATGCGATGTTGAGAGAACAGTATGTAACTGATAGGGATCTCCTCAAAATGGGAATGATGCTTTTTAAGTAATTTCCTTTTAAGTAAGACATTACTTTGTGGATTGATCATGGGAAAAACAAAAGTGAGCTTGCACCTTTGAAATCTACTGCAAAAGTGGCACAGGCTTAATGAGGAAGCAAGATGCAAGCCAGTGGGTTTTATGTGAGGTTAATGTCCTATTTTTCTGCGTTTTGAATAGCGGGGGGGGGGGTTCTCTTTTCATACGGTAATTTACAGGGTCAGGAAGATTCTGCAAAACTGTGTTCATTTTGAGAAGAAAAAAAGCAAATGCAAATGGGTCCCTGAAGTTTGAAGAATACTGTGTTCTGTGTCCAGTATAATAAATTCAAGCTTTTCCATTCCTGTACTGATCTGATGTTCTTCCTTCAAAATCAAAAGACTTCATGAAATCTGTCACTAAACTTTGAAAAACTGAACTCGACAAGTAAATTTCAAGACTCTTTAGATTCTTTTTATTTGATTATTTTGAAAGACGATACAATTTTGTGACTGCTTTTTGTGAAATTAATAAAAGGTTTTGCAAACGTAAATGTAGAACGCTACCTGCCGTAACTCAGAACCCATCTCTGTCCTTCTTGTCTTCAGATACAGGAACAAAACCCACTCACCTTATTTACAATATCTGCTAACTATGGTTGCCACCAGCTTGGTTCCCAACCAGCCTAGCCAGTTTCAGTGTCTTCTTGCCCGTGAGATATATGAAGACTATTTTGGTTTTGGTTTTGTTTTTTTTTTTTTTTAATGCAAGCAGATGTGACTCACTAGATGAATTTGCGCATAGCATTAGCTCCTGCATGGGATGTGTTGAAATTACTGTGCTTGTACCCTGTTGACTGGCTCCTGCACGGCAAGTCCAATACCTCCCGGGTGTATAGGGCACGTGGTGCGTCTCTGGACCGAATCACGCTTTCTCAGTCGGTCCAATGTATACAGTGTCTTTCTGGGCTGCAGCGCAGGTGTAACTGATCTTTGCACACCAAGCAGTCCCTTGCCAAAACAACCAGTTTCATTATACCAACCGGGTGAAGTCCTAAACTCCCACTCCTGTAAACAATCTAGCTCTTGCCAGATAGGAGGCTGAGGATGCTCAACACTGAATAATAAGCACAGTATCTTCCTTCAGACCCATCCTTAAATCTCAGCTTTGCAGTAATACCTACCAGCCTCTTGACCACTCTGACCACTGCTTGTCTTGCTGACCAGAAATGTTTCCCGCCCTTGTACTTTGTTGCCTCTTTGACATCTGTTGCCCTTTACATTGGATGGTATTTTTGTTAATGCTGCCATTTTGCTTTGTTTGCCAGCACAAGAAACAACACAATGGTAACACAAACGCTGACAATAGCATGAGGCATCTGGTGTCACGTCTAATTGGGCCCTGATGTCTTGTCCATCAACCTTTTCTTATTTTGAGACATACCGAGTCTTGGTAGGGCCACTTGTCCAAAAAAAGGTTTCCAGAATCAGGCCCATATTTGTGGCACTTTTCTGTATTCAGAGGAGGGCTGCCATGAAACAGAAAACCCTTGCGAATTCACAAGCAGCACAGTAACCAACTATCCTAACGATCGTAGTCGCTGGCATCACGGCTGTTGCATTTGGCTGCCGCCTACAGCATTATTCTACGAATATGCAAATGAAACAACATAAAATATATACCTCTTGGCCCACTTTTAAGTCTCGCCATTTGCTGTTTAATAAAATGCTCTGCAACAATAAGAAAGAGCTATATTCATCAGCAAATGCTTATAAAATGCTGTAAAAGTTATGAACACAGGCTCCTATTGAACAATTGCTACGGGAAAAATACAGCATCTCTTGTTTTGTAGTGTGTTTACTGTATCGTCCTGGTATACACCCATTACTCCAATTAGCCTTCAATTCAAAGAGGCTTTGATAGATTACGACCCAATGATGTGATGCTTGTGAGAGGCACACACATGCACTTATTGTTTAAGGTAGAAAATGGCTGCTTTGTGCAGTTACAGTTGTGTAGCAGGGAATATAGCTCAGCAGAAGCAGGAAGGCAGCCTAACCCTTAGTCATGTACTCATACCAACAACGATTACTTCCTTAAGTGAGGCGAGATACAACCTTCATTGAAGTTTATCCCATACTCTACAGCGTCTTGATCCTTGTGAAGGGCTTGTGGCTTGGGAAACACAGCAGATTTCCAATAATGTTAAACTATGTGAAGAATGCACCATCTAATACGTCGTTTGTACAACGTTCACAGATGCAAACCGGTGAGCTGACAGATCGCAGGATGTGTTTCCTACACCAGGGAGTCGGAGCCTTAGGCAAAGACCCCTCTCGCCCCTCCGCCCCTCCGCTTGCAGGCACCACCAGCGGCTGCTCGGATGACCGGGACCAAGGCGATTGTGTGCAGCCCACGTCCTGTAATTCCAGTTTTCCGTTTGTTTATTTGTTAATAAGTAAACCCCACTGGGGTTGGGCAGGTCTCGGTAAATCCTGAAGAGGCTTGCTCTATACCCAGATGTGTAATCATTAATACCCAGTGCTGCAGCTGCACATGCACTGATGAGCCATCATGTCTGAGCAGAGTCCGGTGGGCATAAAGGGTCTGCGAGAACAAGGCCTTCGGAGAGCTGGGCTCACTGCCTGTTTACATTAGCAAGTGCTTCCTAGTGTAGCGTAAGGTACTGCCGTCACACTTTGCATATTACATTAGGAAAAAAAATACTTAGACATGTAGTGCAATGTGGCACTTTGTTACGGTTTTTTTATTCAAGGAAAGGAGTTATGCCCTCCAAAAGAAAAATAATTTTTCTTGAAATGAATTAATGAGCTTAAAATGTAGATGCTAGACAGGTTTTATTTTTCATTCCAGACATAAAATATTACAGAACAAAAAATAGAAAAATATTACAGAATGAAAACAGATTAATTCTGTTTGCACAGTAGTCAGGTCTTTATTCTCTTTACTTGTATCAGAACAAAAAGTAAAAAAAAGTACAAAAGTAAAGTCAGCAATGGGTTCTGGTGGGAAAGAGGTACTGTGTACCCTGTGCCACTATGGTCCCCGGAGCCCAGCTTTCTATTCTCCCGTTGTCCCCTTTGGATTAAAGGACATCTACATCACCCTAGGAACAACGCATCGGGCTTTGTCCTTGCAAACACTGAAGCGATAGTATGCCTAGCAGTTGACCTTAGACTTGAGGTAGCAGTGTGCCACATCAAGACCTTGGGTACAAATGTTGAACAACTGAAGCGAAGTGTTGCAGATTGTGCTACTTACCCGTATTTTAATCACTCTGTTACTTTGTTCCATTTCCTTTACTTGTGAAAAATGTAATTCTAGCTTCTGACACAGTTACTGGGCTACCTACAATCTGGAGTCCTCTCCAAACTCATCCCAAAGCTACGAGTCTCTCACTTCGTCCCGCAAGTCAGACCGGCCTGGACTCTGCTCCCTCTGGGTAGACAGGTCCCGAGTCCACTGCTGCACTTGCTCTTCTGACCTGCACGTGACTTGGCTCCAATATCCACCCATTGAGGCTGCACCTGGCACTTAAATGAATTGATTAAGCAAAATGAATTGCTTACTGCAACCAAAAGGAGCGCAGCGCTTCACAGAGAGGAGGACATGAACCTCCACACCTGTCTTATCTACCACGCATACACATGCAACTTGCCAAGGCAGTCAGACCATCCTTCCTGGTTTTTCTGACCAGCTGCTGTGTATGAACAAAATTATTGGTGCCTTGGCACCAGCACACCCACCCTACACTTCCTGAAAGTCACTTGTCAGATATTCAGTTGCACTTCTGAATTTCAGATATTCCATATGCTTTTGACCTTTAGGTTCCAGCCTAAAACCACTTGTTCAACCCTTCAGGTAGAATCAACGAATACAGTCTTAAGAAGTCACAGTTTGGTTTTGTCTTCTGCTTTTGTCAGAGGATGGTTTATTTGTACCTGCCTTTTGGGCTTTGGTGATAGTTTATCCAGCAGCAGCCATTAAGCTGAATGCACCTATGCCTGTAGCTCCAGTTAATCCAACAAAGCTACTCACGTGTCCCTTGCAACAAATCATGATATGAAATACTCATCAATAAGTGAAAAACAAAACTTTTTTTAAGCCATGTGTAAGGACTGGTGTCTATTTACACATGGGACTAACTGAAGCCTACTGCCACTGATGACAGTAGGAATTTTACAATTGGTTTTAAGGTCTATACAATCTCCTACAGTCAAATCTGTCTACTAACAGAAAAAAAAATTCCCAAAACTATGTTTTGTAAGAAAACCACAAACAGCTAAAATATGAATGTAACAGTACAGAAATACTCAAAATGTGTTACAGTTCAAGCCAGTTAAATTATAGGTGCATAATGTGAAAAAAAAAATTAAAATTGAAATGTAGGTCGAGGAAAATGCTGAAACTCAATTCAGATTACTTATTCGTATTTGTATTCTGAATTACATCATCCTGAACTTCTCTTTTACATAAGGAGAACAGTACTTAGTGATTTTTCTATGATGACTGAGCAATACTAGAAATAGAGCACAGTTCTGAAAGAATCAGTTATGTAGACATTTGGGATTCATAATGGAAGATAATGGTCTTTCTGATGATGAATCCACTGTATAAGCCAAACATATTTCAAGAGCTTTTTTCAAAGTAGATCCATCAGCATAACCCAAGACATATCCTTGGTCTTCCAGATAAGAAAAGTTCTTGCGTTGTTGTAATAACAGAAAGTCAGTGTGTTGGTGGATTTTTGAAGAAATTATGTGCTTGTTACAGAGCCAAGCTTCAGGCTCACTCCATTCAGTGTATACATTTTAATGCAAAATACATAATCTGCATTACTGTGGAAAAATTAGGGTTGGGGGTTATTTGCATAATATCAGAGGTATGTTTTTTGAAACAGCTTCTGGATCATGGGGTCATTAAACGTGCTTGGACTAACTGCTAGGGTGGACTCTTCCTACCCAGGATGTTTCTAAACTCCCTGCCAACACTTCTTTTTTTTTTTTTTTTCCTAACAGTCCGATGTAGTGCCCAGCGTTCTGTAAAAACCGTGGTTAAAACCTGTGCTCGAATACACGTGAAGCATGTACTGTTTGGTTACACATTGATAGCACTTTTTGATAGTTCATCTTGTGCTCTACAGAGTGCATGGGAACACCTCTGTTATATAATACAACACTCTATAGTGATACAAATAAAACCACTTTTTTTTTTTTTTAATACCTGGGATGCCCAGTTGCATGACTTCATGTTTTATGAATATACTAGTATTTGTAATGCCCATGCCCATTTTCAGATGCTCATCTCCACCAAAACTACTGTGACAGAAATAGTCTCTTGGACAGGACACGCGCTTACACACTAGTTGCTGCGTATTCTTTATTTCCTTGAAATACCTAGCTGAAGAATTGAATGCTACTGAAAGAGGGTTCAGTTGTGTAGCAAGCCAATATTTGCCTACATTGCCCTTCTGTAAAAGGTGTTTTGACTACTTTATCACAAAAAAGAATAGTAGCATTGTTCTACCTGTAACGTATTATTACGCGGCTCATGCAGTTACTGTTGTGTTGACTAGCTGGCCCAGAAATTCAGTGTATTTAATACTAGTTTGTGAGCCAGTGATCTCCCATTTTATATCAATTTACTTCTTGGTGTTTTTCTAGTTTATTGTACTTATCTCAACTATTTAAAATGTCTGCAAATATCCCCATGGTAATGGAATTCACTTGGCAGCAATATATAGTTATATGAATCATAACTAGACAGTAAATAAATGGTTTAAGGCATAACTAAATACCAAATGGAAGTTGATATGTTTGGTAACAGCAGAAGGTATTTATTGTGAGTATACTTCAACACCATTAATATTCTTTCCTGGAAAACCCTAGTTCTAGAAAAAATTGGTTTGGGTGTGTTTGAGAGATTGGTCCTGGTGTTTTGGGGGATGTCCCTGAAAAGAAACCCTTTCCCCGTGGATGGCTGGATCAACCCATAACTCTGTTGTGGCTGACTCCAGAGAGCAAAGGTGGCTGTTGAAATTGAGGATCATTGAATTTTTATGATTATGGATCTATTAGTGCTTTGGGTTGTCCTTAGTAGATAAATGAAGAAGTAACCCTTTAGAGGGGTTCTTCCCTTGAGCCTGTGCCTTTGACAGAAAGCAGGCTAAAGCAGCATTTATGGACCTTCAAAAGATCTACTGTATGTGCATGTAACTTCCAACGAATAAACAAGTCGCTGTTTTTTGTAACGACATGTAAGGGATTAAGATGGCTGAATGCTTGCAGGTCATTTTTTGCAAGAGAACAGTAGTCAATTTTCTTGGGCTACAATTGGCAAAGAAGCCTTTTTCAGAGTATTCATAATTACTACAGCTATGAAGAAGGTGTCCATTCAATTTAATGTCTTAGATAGACCCATTAGCCACTGATGTCTTGTTGCATAAATGCATGCAGTTGCAGAAGTGGCACAGGTTTTCAATGTAGGATGTCTTAATCCATTGTGATAGCTACATGGCTTCTCCTTTGAACACAGAGGGAAGACTGTGCAGTCAAGGGGATTTTAATTCCATAGCTAAAGATCAGCAAATGGAAGAGAGAGCGTTGAAAGACTTAAATAAAGCACAATGTGATAAATCATAACAAAGTACAAAATGAAAACATTCAGTTTATTTAGAGAATGTTCTCAAAGAATGGAATACATCAGTCTTGAACCAAAGCATACATTTATACAGACTGCTGTTAATTCACAGTTTATTTATAAAATGATTCCATTTTTTATAACATCTGTATATGGCAAGGTGCCTAACCTCTGGGGCACAATGGGGAGAAGTTATTAGGCTAGCATCCTCCTCCCTTTTTGTCCAGAAGCAAAGAAGCTGGAAGGAAACGCAGTGTTACTCTGCTGACTGAACTCGGGCAGCAGCACCAGGTGGGTCTCACTAACTTCCACGCATCAGAGAAAAGACAGAGCTCCTCTAAAATGGAGACAACAGGAAATCTTGGTTGGTGGTTCCCAGAATGGCCAGCCAAAAGCAAGCTAGGTACAAGACTGTAGACCTGTTGTGATACAACACTTTGACTTCAGTCATGGAGGAAACTAAACAAAAGTAATCACACAAAGTGATGAAATTACATTAGAAATTACCTTGTATGTTTTGTTGTCAGTTTGTTATAAAAACTGCAGCTGTTTACACGCAGCACAAAACCCAGGGTTATTACAATTTTGCTTTTCTGTTTGATTGCTTAACTGGGAATATACTAAAACATAACTTCTGTTATTTGTGCAAATTTTTGAAAGAGCAGTGAGTATTTATGAATAATGCACCTATAAGGTCAAGTACTGATCTGGACTGAAATGAAGTTCTTAAAATACATTTTTATGTACAGAAATTCCATTTCCCATACATCACCAACAAATTTAATGTGGCTGAAAAAAGAAATCTGATTGGCCACAAAATGTTTGTCTGTAATCGTTATGACCTAAAATATATTTTTGATATTGGAAAAAATGACATATTGGTCATTTTGTCTGCCGGACTTTACCACTTCCTGCCTGATTGTTCAGGAATTCAGAATGCTTTTTGGCCAACAAGCAGTATGTCTACACTAGGGAATTTCTTGCTCTGTTTTCAGGAAACACAGTTACATTAGCACTATTAATGCAGGCTTTCTCACCAGCATTTATCTAATGCTGTCTGGGCTCCATCACTTTTCTAGATCCCTCTTATCCGCTCCACAGCGGGCCCCTATCCTGCAATTAATTGCACTTGGTACAGAGATTGGCAGCGCTCGCCATGGGGTCCCAGCCACTACAGATATCTGTACGTAAACATGGAGGAGACAGCAGTACCTGAGCGAGCAAATACCAAGCCAGCAGCTTTCTCGCATTTGCGTGGAGATCAGACAGAACACCTTCAGATACGGTTACACAAAGCGACCGATCACCCTTCAGCCTGTGAACTTTTGGGGCACAGAGCCTGCGTTCCCAGAGCAATGGGGTCCCCATCCTCGCTGCGGCAAGTAATTAGAAAAAGAAGATGAGACCTGGCTGACCTGCTTTCCCATTCACCTGCTGCTGTCTTCTCTCAGTGTGAGCCAAGGGGATTTTTGTTGGGTTTTGTTTGTTGTTTTTTATTTTTTTTAAATAAAGCTTTAATTTCTTAAAACATAACTCTTTTATTTATTAAGAAATAACACATTAGCAAATAGAATGGTGTTTTTAAGACTTTTCTCCTCAGCAAACTGGCTTTCACTGAGCATTACACATGCTTCTGGTAAATAAATTAGGAGATAAAGAGCATTAAACTCATAAAACAATTGCTGTATTTTGCTGATGGTTGGCATCTCTGCAATACAGCTGCTTCTCCCAGCCTCCTGGGAGCAGAGAAAGGGACAATAGCGAGCTATGCAGTGTGACTGACATCTCTTCTACCCCACCAATGTAAAAGCACACACATACTTACCCATACTAACCATCAGATCAGAGCAATTTCTGTAGGTTTGGCATCGTCTTAAAACACTTTCTGTCGCCCAACCGGCAGTCAATGGATGGTCAATGCAGGAGGTCACACAGGATGGTCTGAACAAAGTCTTTCGGCCGTGCAAACCCTCACTGATTAGACAATCTCACTGTATCTGTCAGAATGTGTCTTTTTTCTTAGCATCTAGTCTAGCAGGTGCAGCTCTGCCTCCAAACCGCCCCAAACAGCCAGCTGTGCTTGCAATGGAACATTACAATCCGCGCTCGTCAGAGGAAAGGAGCCCTCGCTGAAGGCTGTAAATACGAGGAGAAGAATGTAGTGGCTTTGGGCCTTCTGCCCAAGCAGATAAACCTTGACTGCTGTTGCACCTTTGCTGTCTTAAGGAGCCCCGAGTGCTGTTTCTGACTGGAGAAGAAAGAAGACCTCTGCTGCGGCCCTCGTCATCGGCTGTGGCCGTTCCAAGCTGGAGTTCACACCAAAGGCCAGCAGAGCCAGGACTGAACTTGCAGCGTTGCTCCCTTCCATGTGCAGTCCCCCACACTGTCACCCACAGGCGGCCCCGATTGCTGTAGCCCAGTCCTACACATTTCCTCCTCCGCTGCTGATTTATGCCGGCTTTTCATTAGTCACACCCTGTTTCCCAGTGCCTGTGTCCTGTGAGGAGCCCTCTGCATTGAAGTAGGTGTTGAAAAAGCAAGAGGGAACAGGAAGCTAATAAGTAACTGGGTGATGGTTAATTCAATTAGCCTTCCAGGAGCTAAGAGACAAGAAATCTCACACACTCTAAGGAGAAGTCACTCCTCAGGAAATCCTTACGGATCATTGTTCCTATGGAGCAGGAAAACAAGCCTCTCACAATAGAAAATATCTCCCCATCAGCAGCGTTAGAAAATGATAAAGCAACCAAACTGTGGCAGAGTGAGTCATCACTCAACAATTTTTCTTCAGTGCTTCCCCAATGATTGCTAGCAAAGGTCATAGGTTGCTAAGCTGGAGTTTGGAGGCTCTGAGATGGGAAGGGCCATCAGGAAGCCCTGATGCTGACAAAGACCCTTACTTCTAAATTTCAGTCAAGCTCAGAAGTAAAGTATCAGGGAGAACATCCATCTTACTTGTTCTAAATTAAAGACTTGCTTTTCTCGCAGATCTGAGGGAAGTGCTGTGGTTGCTATGGATCAAATATATGTAGGGTCCAAAACTCAGAATTCACTCTTTTAGTAGATACAGAGCAAAGAAGACAGGAGAAGTTGAAAGAGTGTAGTGCTGCTGAGATATCCAGTTCAGGGCGAGCTCCAGAAAGTAGTTTTGACTGCAGTGTTCCTCTGCCTGTTGTGATGATCTGGCCCTAACATCCTTCCAGACCACTGAAGTGACTAACCTATGGAAGGTCTTCAAGCCATCGTTCAGCTCCCTCTTTATTCCCGGTCCAAGTAATTAATTTACCACCTGTAAATCTGAGATCGTAGGAGGAATTACATTCAAAAAAGGAAAATCACTGCTTTCTGCTTCATTTATCTTAAAACTAAACCCCTACAGAGGTGTCACATTCCCTTCCTTCCTGCAGATGTAGGCTTGTCTAAAATAGCCACCCTCCCCTACTATTCGGTTATCTCTGGTGTAGCGCCACTGCCTGTAGCAACGCTGTGTAACAATTAAGATAAGACATTAGTGTTTTATCACTGTGTGGTCTAACCTTACTTAAAGCAAGTCTGGTTGATGTAGTAGTAAAATAATACCAACACCTAACAGTACCTCTCCTGCCCTAAAGCTCATATTGCTATCAACACTCCAGTCACAAGCGAAGTCCCAACAACGGAGACGTTACGGAGGAAAGTCTGGTAGAGACCCAGGTTTTGGAGTCACACTGGGGCAGCAGGTATAAGGAGCGGAAAAAACCTGCAAGTAGATTTAATGTCCATTGTGTTCTTGCCTTTCTGCGATATCCCTGTGAGAAATGATAGAAAAGTGCTTAGGTAGTGTTAATCAACCATTAGTGACCTCCTGAGCTCTAGGGAATTTACGGCTTTCATGGAGGTCTCTGGTGTTTTTTTTTCAAGATGACAGGGAGATTGTTTCATTTCTGTGTTTTGTGGTGGTTTGATTCACCGTGATTTCCCCCTGCAAGAGTAGAGTGACAGGCTGTGCTCGGGTAGAGCTTCTATCCTGAGAATGTCCAGACATGCCCCATTCCCCTAATGAGATTATTTTTACTCTGTCTTAAGGGTATTTTAGGTCTTCACAGAAACTGGGTTCTAGCTGCATACCTTACAGGCATATTATGTATTTAAATACCTATGTCAGCTGCATACCATACTGCTTAAAGTATGTCAGAAATATGTAATGTATGATAAACAGAAAGATGTGCTTGGGGTTTCGATCATCTTTCTTCTTAGAGAGGTATTTCAGGACTTCGACTAAATGCACATGTCTTACATTAGAGAAGCTTAGCAGGCTCAGAATATGTATATCCCCATTTCCATGCAGCCTGTGAAGCTGCGTTGCTACCAAAGCTGAGTAAAGTATCTTTTAAAGTATTACTTTAAAAAGTATTACTTACTTTTAAAGTATCGTCGGTGTAAACTGCTCCTATTCAGCTCTCAGAACTGCAATCACACTACTGGGTGGGTTTTGTTTTGGTTTGGTTTTTTTCCCTGCAGCTTTTTTCTTTTTCGGAAATAAGAACCTTCTCATGCCTGTTGATTTAATCATTCAGGAATTTAATTCAGCAGTCACCTTAAAAGGCCATTCATTCAGACTTTAGGGAGGAGTGCATTTGCTTCCTTTGCAAAATGTGATGTCGAGGCTTAGACTTTTTTCCCCCTCAATTCATCTTAAAATAGAAAGAAGAGGGTCCATAGTGGAACACAGCACGCATTTGTATGGCCACCTAAATGAACAGAGCTGGAATACTCACAAGTAATATGTTTCTTACTGAATGTCAGTACACTGGATGCTCTTTCTGAGGGTCACAGGTATGGAAAAAGGCATAACCTATTTCGGCAGAGTGCTGATGCAAGCTTCTTCATTAGCCAGCTAAAAAGATCAAAGAGCAAAAAGAAGTCAGATGAAAGCCAGGTGTTGGTGTGGCTGCAATTCCTCTCCTAACTATCTGGTTCCCAGATTACAATGATGTCAGGCTGTATCTGCCACAATTAACATGGGGAGGAGGAGGGTAAAACAAAAGCCTGTTTACTGTAGGCTTCACCAAAACAGTTTTTGTCTAGATTTCTCCTAATTACATCAGTTACTGTAGGTGAGGCTGGTGGCTCCAGGTATTACTAGAGTTGTCTGCACAGCTCATTACAAAGCCCTGTTTCCAGCCGGTCGCAACTTCTGAGTCCAGCTCCTAGAACTGAGCCATTCAGAGCTGTCTGGCTGTAGTAGGAACGCGTACCTACACGTGGCTGCACTTTTCAGATGCAGGATAAAAGGGAAATGTGAGCCTTGTTCAGGTCAAAGGGGTCTGGAGTGAGGATTTGGCATCGGGGGAGGTGTGGGCGGAGGAGGGAGAAGTGGTCTTTCTGAAAGGGCTCTCTCTTCTACACTCCTTCAGCAAATTCAGCCACAGCTAGCTCAGGCAGAGAGAGGTCTTTGAAAGTTTGCAGCTCACACATGTTCAACAGAAACCTTTACAATTTTAGCAGCTCACCCCCCTGATGACTTTGTCTGCCTTGAGCACAACCCAGCCCAAACTGAAGATAATTTTTTCCCCCGTGCAGTCGTTATGAGGCTCTGTGGCAGGCCACGCTCAGTGAGCTGGGGGCACTGCCTGGTGACCAGCCAGCATCCCCTGGTTGGGACTAGGAGGGGAGGGGAGGCTGCCAGGGATGAGGAGCCTCAGAGCAGTGGAAACTGGCTCTGGAGGTGGCAGGAGGAAGGGTGAGAGGTTTAAACCAGCAGCAGAGATGGGGGAGGATGGTGGCGCTGAAGCAAACTGCAAGGCAGAAGTTGGCAGGGAGCTGGGAAAGGATCATCACATCTGGAGGACCCGGGAAGCACCCACGAGCAGAGCCTGGGGCTGAAACCACATGAGGTGGCACGGGAGAAAGGGAGAAGGGCAGCAGGGAGAGCGATGCCAGGACAGGGAGAGGATAACAGTGCGGTCCAGGCAACAAGATGTGCGTGTGTCCGCACCTGCTGTCTGCAGTCCCTTTACCCTGGATTTGCTGGGGCCTAGGATTTGCTGAGTGAGAAGATTAGGACTGGGTGGGAAGTTCACAGAGCGGAGGTGAGGACTGGCTCAGGGGGAGGTACAGCACTTCAAGTTGAGGGCAAGGAGAAGATGTGGTGAGGGCAGACTGGCCCTGGGATTTAAATGGCTCCTTGGCCTCTGTCCCACTGCTCCAGAACTCCTTGCACACCAGGCAAACTTTGCATATGGTTACCTGGAAGCTCCTTGGTGAGCAACGTGATGCCTGATGTGAGAATATGCTGAGTGTTCAGAGCTATAACTAAAGTCCATGGGGGCTATGTTTTTAGTGTGTGTATATATATATATAAAAAAATAATGTCAAGTGCTTAGAAGGATCAGATTTTAGTATCTCAAATTGCATGCCAAAAATTAATTTACCTTTTCTCCCATTTTTCATCCACTCAGCTTGGAGTTTTATGAAAAAATACATTGATACTTGTGAAGCACTCAGATTTTATAGTGTCAAGCGTCAGTAAAAAAGTACCTTGGGGAACAAATGATTCTTTCTTTAGAGCAAAATAAAAGAATAATGCACAGTAAAGTCTGAAGCCCCATTAAGCAACCAGGAGAACACAAATCATTGAATAGTTGCTCATTACACGACCAGCTCTTTTTCTGTGTACTGAGTGAAGCAGATCTACTCTGAAAAAATAGTTACGTATAATGCTACTAGGAATTGAGTCATCCATGGAAGTACTAATTGGAAAAATACCATCCATTTCTTTTCATGTAATAGTAATAGTGTAAAAGCAGTGGTTTTGAGCTTTCTGCACTTGTAGGTCGCTATAAAATTTGCAGGAGGGAGGCAGACCCTTGGATAGGGACAAGACAACAGCTTGTTCCTTAGTTACCTCTTCTGCAGCCCTTGGAAGTCATCTGTGGATCCCTAGGGGTCTGTAGACCACAGGTTGTAAACCACCGTCTCCGAGTGTACAGCTCACAAAGGCAAAATACCCTGTGAAATCAAGAATCGTTTTCTCAGTCTTTCCAAGAACATGTTCTGTGTAAGAAGAAAGAGTATAGAACATTCAACGCCCTTGCTGCTAGCAGTGTTCTTGAAAGAAGGGACGAGTTTGTTTTGACTTTGCCAGATCAGATGCTCTGCCTAAGACTTTGTCTTCTTCTTTTCTTTATTTGTTTTCTCTCCCTTGATTGCCACTGCTGTATCTTGGGTTTCTCGTGTCGACCATCATTATTGTACCCCCAGTCTGAGTTAGGATACCAGTACACTAGCTCATCTCTGCCAATTTAGTCTAGCTCCTAACATGCACCAGGTCGGACTGCAGTCGGGTTTAAAGGCTCACATACTCCAGTGTTTCCATTCCATTGCAAATTGAAAGTGTTACTGAATTCTGCAAAAACAAACATTATGAAGGTGTTTCCCCCCCAGAGTTTGGGAATTTCTGTCACCAATATGCAAGGATCTGTAATTACGGCAGTGTTCTCTTCCATCCACCACAGCTATCTCCAGCAACGTTCCCCCTCATTAGAAAAATATCCTATAATTTAAGATTAGAACCAGAACATAAGGCAGTAATTGCCCCTTTCTATTTGAGTCTTTGCAGAATTTACGTTGTCAAGCTGAGGCGTTTGTTGTGCTTAAACCTTTCCACCCCTTGGCAAAGGTCTTTACTTGAACTTGATTTTGCTTTGCCCTGTTTGCATCAGCAGTTCCCCTAGTTCAAACGCTGTGAGAGCTGGTTGTAGACGGCATTTCCTTCAGGGAAGCGCAAGCCTCTGATTCTCTTGATAATATTACAGCCACTGATGATTTTTTTTTCCCCTCAGCATCTGACACTCAGCTTTTTGCTACATTGGTGACCTGTGTGCCTTTCCCATTAAGTTATTGTGGCTGTGAAAATTGTGGAAGAAGAATTGAAAGTGATGTGAAGTGATAGGTTTATTCAGTTGCCCGCTCTGAGTATCTGCTTATTTCTGGAACATGGAACAAGGCACATATATCTTTTTTCATTATACTTTAAAATGACACATCTTTTTAAGTTGTGTTAGTTCCATCTATGTGATATATGAGAGATATTTCTGAGCTCAGAATATGTCACTGTTGCCTCTGTATAACAACCTGAGTAATAGGTGCTGGGCTGGTGGCATATGTTGCAGCTCCCTGCTCCCTTATTTCTGCTTCTTCGTTGTGCTAAGCCCTGAGCCCTGGCTACTTGCCTCTGAAAAACTCTGTGTTTGCTAGCAGAATTACGACAACGCATAGATAATAAAAATTTGCCAGCAGGCTCCTTTTAGCTATTCATTTATTTTGATTTCAATTTGAGAAACATAAAAAAGTATGCATTCCGGGCTGCGAGCACATATAACAAAGGATTAAAAAAACAGACCAACCCTTAAGAGCTTTAGCAAACCACTAGCTTTTTCCCACATGCCAGGGCTCTTCATCAGATTTTTAAAGATTAGCAAAGTGGACAAAAAGGACTCGGCGTGGGTGGGCTCGGGACTGAGGTCTCACATGAGTGAACATGATCTCAGAGTGCTTAAACAGTTTGCTTCTCCAGTCTTTCTGCCTCTTGCCTCAGTGTCTGCGTTTCAGAGATGTCCACGTACGTGCACATGTGCGTACATGCACACATCTTGCTCCAGGTGCATGTATAACATCCACGTACTGGGAACTGTGCTGTGAGTAGCTACTCCTTGCATCAGCTGTTCCTGATGTTTCCTGGTCCAGCTTTCCCCCCAAACCACCAACATTAAGTTACTTTCACTTTACTGCCAGCATATGACACCATGCAAAAGATAAATTTCAAAGTCCCACAGATAATTTGTGACTATTTCTTTCCAGTTACCTCCAGTTAGTATGGATAAACATTTCCCCAGAAGACAAAACACTAAACCACATTCCGGTATTCGCCTTGACCTTTTGGAGAGATTGACTTTTACGAAGCGATCTGCTCCTTCCTAGGAAGAAGAAAATTCCATTTCTGAAAATCAAGGTTTCTTTTTAGAGAAACCCATGCAGTTTGCATTTGCTGACTCTCTTCATGTGTTGCCAATGAGTGGGGATGGCCTGAGCCTGACTTTTCCTTTCTTGTTATATTTCGTGCATGTTTGCTTCCCTCGTGGGCTGTGTTTTGAATGTTTGCTTAGTTTTTCACTGCTTGCCATACTGACTTCTTTATTCTTCTGAGTTTGCTGCATGTTTTATTTCTGTCTTGCATCTCCACTTTGCTTTGCTTTGCTAAGCTGGGCTTAGCATCCTGATTTTCTGAGGATGTGCCTTTTCTGTCATTTTAACCTCTTGAGGGTTAGTGTCTGTTGAAGAGAGAGACTGCAGAGGGGAAGTCCCAAAACTAAAACCATAAAATAAAATCCTACTGAGAGCAAAAATAAAATTAAAAAGTCAAAAAAAAGTATATGCAAAACTACAGTTGATAAAACAGACACAGGATTAAAAAAGCTGCATAATTTCTTCCCACAGACATAATTGAGCTGTTACTCAATAAAAGAATCACATTTAAATATAAAAGAATCATATTTATTGCATTGTATAATCACGATATTTTTTGAGTTCAAGAAAAATATGAAAAATCCAGGTTCAGGAATGCACACCTTTCACAGGAATCCAAACCTTTCTTAGCATGGTTTATGGCCATTGTGCAATATGACCCTCTTATCTCTGGTAAAAGTCTGCAAGGTTTATCAGCAGCTTTTGACACAAATGAACTTAAGATCTGGGTGCTTTTCCACAGAAACTATCTGGGATCAGTGGGGTCATTCTAAAGATGAAAACTATCTGCACTCCCTGCAGAAATGTCTGAGAGGGTCATACTGGTTATCTTCCTTTCCTCACATCCCCTCGTGGAAAGCTAGTTGTCAATATTTGCATCAATGGGATGTCACTGGATGAGATACCTCAGATTTTTAAAATTAACAGTTACGCATATCTCATAACCTGTACTGAACATTACAATTATCCAACTACAGCCAAGCCTGGGAATAGTGAATGTCAGAGGAGGAAAGAAGCTAACTCAAAATAAGCTCGAAGAAAAGATGAATAGAGCTGACAGATGGTGCAGCACTTTAAGGAAATCACGACTTTCCTCTCCTTCCATCAGTTGCTAAGGAGAGATTATACATGAGAGAGAGTCAAGAATACCAGCATTCAGGTAATCCTTAGTTCTGACCAGTGTTTGAACACCCATGAAATCTTCTTGCACTCCTTCCGTCTTAATCCAACCTACCTCTTGGGACTGTGGCATTCATCCCCATGACTCTTTATTTCTGAGATGGAAGATGGGAATGTTCTGTCTTTTAAACTGACCAGAAAGCTGCTCAGAAGCAGCAACCAGTCCACCAGGCAGCTATGCATCTCTTGAGCTGCAAAGGCAAATGGCAACATGTCAGAACATATTTCCTCGCAGCTTAGTGACTCCACATTCAGTAGCTGCTTTAAACCAAGACAATGATCTTTCTCTTTTCAGCTTTCCATGGGATATGGTTCAACCCCATGAATGACTTTATTTCCCTCCCTACCACTCCAAGGATACTTGCTGAGAGGGGATGATGTAATTGTCATGCCTGAAATGAAACTCAGATCACTTGAGGAGCCAGAGTGTGAAGAACACGCATTTGTTATAGAAATTCATCTGGCAAAGAAAAAAAAAAAGAAAAACATGCAGAAGATCATTGCTTGCTTTTTTAAAAAAGAGGATTGCAAGGCGCATATTTTGTAGTCAAGCTTTAACTGGCTGAAGGGCAGACCTCAAAGGGTTGTAGTGAATGGGGCTACGTCTGGCTGGCGACTGGTCACTAGCGCTGTTCCTCAGGGTTCAATTCAAGGGCCGGTTCTGTTACTTATATTTGTCAGCCATCTGGATGCAGGAGTTGAATGCACCATTAACCAGTTTGCTGATGATACCAAACTGGGAGGTGCTGTTGAGGGACAAGAGGCCTTACAGAGGGATCTAGATAGATTGGACCACTGGGCTAGGATTAATGGGATGACATTGAACAAGCCCAAACGCCGCATTCTGCGCCTAGGACAGAGTAATGCCGGGCACAAGTCTAAACTGGGAGAGGAGTGGCTGGAGAGCAGCCCTGCAGAAAGGCATCTGGGGCTGCTGGTGGACACCAGGCTCAACATCACTCAGCAGTGTGCCCTGGCAGCAGAGAGGGCAAACTGCATCTGGGGGTGCATCAAACACAGCATCGCCAGCCAGTCAAAAGAGTGATCATCCTGCTGTATTTAGTGTTGGTGAGGCCTCACCTTGAATATTGTGTGTAGTTCTGGGCCCCCTGATTTAAAAAGGATGTGAAGGTCCTTGAATGGGTCCAGAGGAGGGCAACAAAGCTGGTGAAGGGGCCGGAAGGCATGTCCTCTGAGGAGCAGCTGAGGATGTGGTGTTTGTCTTGTCCTGAGAGAAGGAGGCTGAGGAGTGACCTCACTGCTCTCTGCAGCTTCCTGAGGAGGGGACTTGGAGAGGGAGGTGCTGAGCTCTGCTCCCTGGTACCCAGTGGCAAGATGCATGGGAACAGCTCAAAGCTGCACCAGGAAGGTTTAAACTGGGCATTAGGAAGCATTTCTTTACTGAGAGGATGGTCAAACCCTGGAACAGGCTTCCTAGAGAGGTGGTTGCTGCCCCATCCTGGTCATCATTTAAGAAGCATTTAGACAATGCCCTTAATACCATGCTTTAACTTGATCAGCCCTGAAGTGGTCAGGTAGTTGGACTAGATGGTCATTGTAGGTCCCTTCCAACTGAAATAGTCTATTCTATATTCTGTCCTAAGCCTTCCTTCAACAGAGGCAGTGTTATATTACCTGCTAAATTACCTCCCTCATCTCCTACTTTAGCTATATTATATCCACTAATTCCTCTAAAGACAAGAGCTATAGGAGAGGCATTCCAGCTGAGGATGGACCAACACAGTCCTCAGAGACAGGTGAAGCCATGTTTACATCTTCCTCTTAAGTGACATGCAGCATGCTAAAAAGTGGCCACATCCCATCTTTTCCCCCATCTGAGGTAAAACTGGCCATTGTTTTAGTAAAATTATGTAGAAAATTGTGTCTTTTATACGTCGGCCATACACAATTATAATGGGAATGCACACGAGTTAATGATGAGCACTCTTACGTGAGAACTGAAACCCACCAACAGACGTGCCTGCATGTGTATAGGATGGAGTCCCTCACTGTTGCAGAGAAGGATGCAGTTACATGCTGCAAACTTTCATGAAAGGCTTGCAGGGAAGGGAAAAAGACCAGGCTTGTACATTTGTGCACTGAAAAGCACCAAAGAGAGCCCGAAGCAACCTTAGGTGTACTGGGAGAATCCCTTGGGCTGTAGTGTAGGTGAGGTTTAGGTGACAGGCAGCAAAATGTGCTGCAGACTAACTGCATGTGATTGTGACACTCAAAATAGAAGGCACAGAAAAAACAGGAGCCTGGGGGAACTAGTAAGGAGGACAGGGCCAATGGTGGTAGCTGGGGGATAATCAGAGATTTTATGGCTAGAAGGGAAGATAATAAGAAGCAAAGGCTGTAAAAGTGAATTCTATGATTAAAGGCCGGTAGGGAGAGGGAGCAGAGCTGAATGGATGAAGTAGTCACTGGAGGCAAGTTTTTGGGTCAGAGCACAACAGTGAGGGTGAGGATGGACAAACGTCACGCAGGCTTGTTTCCCAGACCTTCCTCAGGATGCACTGCCTCCCTTATTCCACATAACAAAGACTTCAATCCTCCTTAAGATTCCTCTTTTTTGGCTTGACTTTGGCTTGACTTTAACGAACTAACTTCCATACTGGCGCAACACGGCCTTGGTCTTTCCCTTGGCTTTTGCTGTGTGGTCTGTAACTTTCTCAATCAGACTGCAAGCTCCATAGTAAACCATCATAGCGGTAAAGTATAAAGCACAGAGAATTACAGCACCTAGATGGTAAATAAAGCACATCTATGGTGTTCTGTGAATAACCACCTACCCCCTGTAAAAATGAATTGCGTAAATAGCTTACAAAGGGGTAGGATGTAGAACTTGTACTTGTGGAACGGCTGCTGCAACAGGGTTGGAATACTAGTGTAGTGGTTTTTGGGGGGAAAAAGTAGCAGTAAAAGAAAGTTAATTTTAGTTTTGGGAGGATCCCTTGTGCACCAAGAACCCTCTGTATATTGTGAGTGTGCAGAAGAGTGGTGGCATCACAACGATACAAGGCATCAGATGCACCCGAGCTCTGGTCAAACTAAGACGCAGTCAAGAATTTTAAACATTACGCTACAGGTTTTATCTAAAGCGTTTAGTAGCACACAGAAAACCTCCTCACTTGGTGAGAAGCCGTGACATATTTCTAAAGCAAGAAATATCACAGACAGAGCTGTCACCAGTGAAAAACCATTTGGACTCAAGTGAAAGAAATTGTAAAAAAATGATGATAGGAAGCCATTATGGGACACTGGGGGAGGATGAGAAAGCAGAACAGGAAATGTTTATATAGATAAAGGAAGCCTGCAGAACAACTACAACAGGGATCACAGGAATTTCAATCGGCCTGTCACTGAGGGGAATTGTAATTAGGAAATATCAAATAAGTATGAAAAGCTGAAGACTTTACATAGCCCTGAATTGTCTTTAGAGTGTTTATGGATGTGCAGCTATAGATACAGAAGCAACGGCCTCAGAAAACTCACATCCTGGCTTTTATCTCCAGCTCCAAAATAGGGCAGGTCTGAAAGAATTAGTTTATTGACCTTCTGGGTTATACTCTTAGCTCTCTTTTTCTCAGGCCTTCTGCAGATGGCTGGGGGCTGGTGTATTCACAGAGGATGTGGTTCATTTAACTTCTGGGGATTGACTCTTGTCATGTTTGTGGAGGGCATGAACTATAAATTGTTGGGAAGACGACTTTGCAAGCTATGAGACAGTGAAGTGGCTATATGTTTTTACAACCCCAGTTATTCTTAAGTAAATTTGGAATATATGATAGGCAATAACTAGTCAATTTTGGACATTACAATATACACTAACAAAAGTTTAGTTCCATTTGCAGTTAAAAAAATCTAGGTACAAAACCTGTTCTGCTGCCAGCAGCACCATCTTGGCATCTGTGGGGGGTTTAAATTCTCCACTGCAAAAGTGCAGTTAAGAATGTAAGGCTTTGGCAAAACGTCATCTCTGTGTTGCAGTTGTAAGAAAGAATAGTGAAGTGAAAATGACTGGATGTTACTCAGGTGATGTTACAGCATCAGGTCTGGCAGCATTGGTCTTCTGTCCATCCCTAGGTTTTGCATGCCTTCTGCTCAGGCTCTGTGTGTCCGCTGCACTGCTGCAGGCCTGCCTTTGCCAGGGGCTTCCACCCGGTCCTTCCAGTTGCCGCTCAAATGCCCTTGAGGCTTGCCTTGGCCAAAACCAGTGTGTTCTGCCATGGGGCCAGCATAAAACAGGTGGAAGTCCCCTCTGACACTGGACTTCAACATACTCAAAGAACATCATCTCATACTAACGGGACTGCAGCCAGGAAATACGCAGAGTTGCAAGAACAACCACCAGATATTTACAGGCAGTAGTTCAAAGCATGTTCTTCTGAGGAGCTGAAGCTGTAAAATTTATTGTGCTAAACTTCATTTTTGCAAAGATTCATCTGAACAAGCATCTGGTATGTCTGCTAGTGTATCGTTCTGCACAACAATAATCACTTTAAGATTAGCTCTGAGTTCATTTGGTGTTACTACTGTAGCACAGATTATTCCTTGACATCTGCTAAAATGGGTAACATACTTTTATAATATTTTATCCTTTCTGGTCTTTGTTTGTCCTGGTGAAAGATGATCTAGCTTGATATTTCTCCAGATGTCACGGTTGTGTCTGGAGTCATCCTCGTTTGCGTAACAGGGATTGCACTTGTGAGACTTGCAGGGGATTAGAATGAGCATTGATCTTATAAAGAGACTGTGATTCACTAAGGTTTTGATGAAACTGTGGAAGAAAAGTGCAGATAGTTAATTCCACTTTCCTCTGCTTCCATGTGTACACTGGTCTCCAAAAGCTGTGCAAAGAGGTTTTCAAGAACAAACTCTAATCAAACCTTTTGCTAGGTAACTCTCATTAGCAGCCTGCAGAAATGCCTGCTTTATTTTAATGAGCCCTTTCAGCAGTATCACACAATTGTTTTCATAATCTCAAAACTCTGATATGAATTGCTGTGACAATCAAGCCAATTATGCTCCCATGGACCAATTTTTAGTTATCTTTGGTCAGCTTCCACTAAAAATATATTTGTGTCCCTTTGCTGTCAGCCGAAATATTTTTTTGGAATTCAGTATTATTTATCTCACTAATTACCCTTTAACTTGCTTTTGCTTATTTTTACAAATTTCCCTTTTCTCCTCCTACTAGATTATTTATTTTTTTAGGGCTTACTACTTACTGTTTCTACTGACCTTTGGATCCCTGAGCCTATGAGGCTCTGGGATATTTTTCCTATTTAAAATTCAAAAGGAGACATTTCAGTTTCCTCTTTTTTTTTCCCCCCAAAATATTTTCTGCTAGCAATTCCCTTTTATACAAATGCTTAATTTTGTTTCCCCAACTCATAGAAATTCATGTTAAAATCAGAGTGGAGGAGATTTTTTTGGCAGCCTGCCTGCTGAACTCTAGAAATGCCACTTCACATAGTCCCTGCCTTGGATGGTTGAGTGAGTTCCAGAGCATATAGCTGGGAAGACAAACCTGCGGACTGAAGCCTGTTAATCTGAGGAGAGGGGAAGCCATCCTCTAAATTGCTTCATCCTCGTCATCACATGTCTGTTTTATTCTGAGTGCTTCATCTTGACAAAGTAATTCATTTTCTTCGATGCTTCCTTTGTCAGTCACTCTGATAACTCAGCTGGCAGGCACTAATCGTGCTGGTGAATTTTGCGACACTGACACCCATTTACTAACAGGCATATGAAGATACGGCATACAGACAACTATACAGTTGTTCAATAATAATGACTTCAGATCTGTGCTTACCTGAGCGTCCTTTAAGATGGGAACCTGGCTGGGAAAGGACAGCTCTGTTGTCACTGCATGGTCATCTCCCAAACAAGACGATCCTAATTACATAACAGAGAAATCCTAAAAGCATTTTAGTCTCTCCTAAGTGAAATTAAACTGCAAGTTTACACTCAGTCTTTGTATGGAAAATGTTAAAATTCACAGCAGGTTTCCAGACGTCTGCTTCCCAACTGTTTTTAAAATCTAGGTCATTATATATAGGTGGCATCACACAAGCCTCCATGAAAGTCTCAGAGTATTTTAAAAAGCAAAATGGTTCAGCTTTCCTTAAAGCTTGAAACCATCCAACACAAGTTTTTCATATGTGTACAGTCCAAGAAAGGTTAAATATCTCTCTTGACCTCTCATTGAGTGTGAATTTTTAACATTACATGTTCCCATAGCTCTGTAAGGCAGCATTTTCTAGGTAAATCCCCCTGCTATTTCAATCCGCTTGCCCTTTTTTGCCATCCAGTATGCAACCTACAGCATGAATCCTATCTTGTTCCAGACCTTGGTTGTTCATTTCCACATGCTGTGCAGTCATTCCTTGATTGTAGGCATTTTCCACAAGCTGAAACATTTGATGTGCCTCAGCTACTCATATTTCTTTGATTTTGTTATTCTTATTCTCCTCATTATGTTGGCCCAGGCTGGGTCTGAAACAGCGCTTCCAAAAGGTGCCCCACTCCCTGTGTGCAATGTTACACCTGCTTGCAAACAATTTTCAGACTAGCGAGCAACACACATTACTCTGATCTGTGGCAGAACAGAGGTGTGGGGCAGTGCAGTGCTGGCGAGGGCTACTAGATGGGTGCTGCTGAGAAGAAGCGAGGGGATTGATGGGGACAGATGGTCACCAAGGCTGACAGCACCATTGGTAGGGAAGCAGAGAGACATCGGACCCAGATGATTTCAGTGGCAGAAGGATGCTGGATGAGTAAGACATTGCTGGGTGAGGAAAGCAGTGGATGCTCTGACTCTTGGACTCCCTACAGGTAGAAGCTACTTTACATGTGGAGAAAAATGTTGGAAGGGATCCTGCCATAACTGGCTACAGACGTGTCAGCTTGGGAACCTTTATCCTGGTTCCCTTAGCCTGGATCAGGTCCATTGCTTAGGGGCATAATCCACTTGCAGCCAGGACATGATTACATGCCTCGGGCATAGAGCCGCAGGGGCCCCTAGCAGCCCCAGGACAAAACTACAAGCCAAAGCCTGCCACATTTTCCCACCGCCAGGATGAGTGCCTGAGAACCCAGCTGAGAGCCAGGCCAGCGCGAGAAGGTCCCCGCTAGCCTGGGTGAAATGCATGGCATTTGGCAGCCCCATTGCCCTACGGGCTATTGAAACCCGTAAAAACATTCCCAGTGCTTTCAGAGGACTGCGGATCCTGCCTACAGGCTGCTTTCCTTGTGCTGTCACAGCACCCCAAGAACTCAGATATCACCACCACCTTCTGAACAGAAATACTCCTGCATCTGAAAGTACTTACTATTCTTTTTCCTGAGCTTTTTACATCTGCTGCTTATTTTCATGCACTTGCCCACAATTGCCAAAGAATAAACTTGTCTCTTTTTCATTTCTTTCCATTTCAGCCAATACAATCTTGTGCCTGCTACAAATTCCTCCACCACTGAGCTCTTCTGGCATCATGCTGGCTTGTGTTTTTAGGGCAGAGGGGAAGAGGGTTTTGTGTGGTCATTTAATGCATGAGAAAACTCATTAATAGATTTTCTGGGTAACAGAAATGTTGGTTTTATCTGCAGAATAGAGAGAGCCTAACACTGCAAGCTTCCTCCTGATGCCCTGGCACTCTCCTGCAATTCCCAGTTGGTGTGACTGATTTTTTGGAAGGAAAGAGTAGCTCGAACTCTGTGCTCATTCATTCTCATTGCTGGGGCTAATCAATGAAGCAATTGTATTTTTGGTGATGTGAGCACCGGTGTGTTTTAATCTGACAGGAGAACCATTCAGATGTACAATTCAGAGGAGTAGGGAAGTGATCGTGCCCCTGTACTCAGCACTGGTGAGGCCGCACCTCGAATACTGTGTTCTCTTTTGGGCCCCTCACTACAAGAAGGACATTGAGTTGCTGGAGTGTGTCCAGAGAAGGGCAACGAGGCTGGTGAAGGGTCTGGAGAACAAGTCTTATCAGCAGTGGCTGAGGGAACTGGGGTTGTTTAGCCTGGAGAAGAGGAGGCTGAGGGGAGACCTTATTGCTGTCTACAACTACCTGAAAGGAGGTTGTAGTGAGGCAGGTGTTGGTCTCTTCTCCCAGGTAACTAGCAATAGGATGAGAGGAAATGGCCTCAAGTTGTGTCCGAGGAGGTTTAGATTGGATATTAGGAAAAAATTCTTTACTGAAAGAGTGGTCACATTGGCACAGGCTGCCCAGGGAAGTGGTGGAGTCACCATCCCTGGAGGTGTTAAAAAACCATGTAGATATGACACTTTGGGACATGGTTTAGTAGGCATGATCGTGTTGGGATGATGGTTGGATTTGATGATCTTACAGTTCTTTTCTAACCTCTAACCTATGATTCTATGACTGCTAGGCCACCAAGTGAGAATGAGAAGGAACCAGGACAGTAACTATGAATATGGACCAGATGTGAGCCCTCAACACAGCTGAAGAAACTCACAGCCCCCTTTTAAACAGCTGAAATACCCAATTCCTCGATAGTGGCTTATTTGTGATGACCTGTTGCTGTGAAATTCAGGTGATGCCAAGAGCAGATGATAGTTACTTCAGCTAAGTTGTATAAAACAGCAACAGAACGCTCAACCAGAGTGTTAAAATGATTCTGTGCAACTAACAAATAGTTGTGTAAAAATAAATAGAGGAACAATATTGTGTGCAAACTGCTCCATCTTAAAACAACAAAGTGCAAAAGTCGGCATGCGCTGTAGGTGGGTCCTTATATCCTGGGGAAAGGCGCTCTCTTTCTTGGTGATGGAAGTGCAATTTTCTTCCCCAAATATGGCTAGAAGCAATACAGCCATCTACTGACTGACAAGGTTAACCACAGCATGTTTATGTGCTTGTCATTTAACACACTATTTCCATCCTAAAATTGTGGCCCATGGAAAACTGGTTTTCAGCAGAAGCTAATTACTGAGGCACACAATTAACAGCTCATTCGTAACTTGCTGACTCTCCTATTACTCATTGCTTTGACATCTGGTTAGGTAGCTGCGTGTATAAGCACTCTGAAGCATGTGCTCTGTATTTTCCCAAGCATAAGATGGCATCACATCTTGCAGGTGACATGCGAGGGCTCCATTCCCACGTCTTTGCTGCTGTGTTGGGCTAAGAGAAAATCGTAATCACAACACATTTCCACCAAAGAATGACACAAGACTCGCTGAGGTCTGTGGCTCTCCCATTCCCTTTTTGACACCTCACGCTGGTGTTTGCTGGACACTGATCACTTTGTAGAAGTCCGAGAAACCCTCTGGACACCAAAAAAACATTGATGACGCAACCTTGCAAAATAAAGGGATGGGAATCTTTGACCCCGGAATTATTCAGCATGTTTTTAAGAGCTGTTTGTAGATTCTGTGATGATGCAGGTGTTTGAAAACGGAGCCTGACACGCAATACCCTGCGTGTTACGTGACTTGAGAGCTCACGTGTCCTAAGACCGTGGAATCTTGCAGGAAGTCCATGTCTTGCCACAGACCCTCATTAAAATGAACTAATGAATAACATTTCAAGTTCATACAACTATAATGAAAGATGTAAAAATGGAAATGGAATGAAAGTGGATGAAATACTGCTTTTAAAGACAGTTTATATTACAATAACACCTAGATCCTACATGGATGTCAAGAAGCTCCCTTTTACCAAAAGGCTTTTGTAATCCTTAAGGGAAAATTAAGTGTTAGTTAATAATCACATAAGGCTCAGCAGGAACAGTGTCTGTGTCAGCAAACTGCAAAAAATACCTGTCATACTTGGTGCACAAGTAGCTGGCTGAGCAGTCCAAAAGGCACTCACAAAAACATGGTCAGGGAGCAGACTATGTGTAAATACGAAAACAGAATTCCACTGTTCTGAAATGACTGGAGGGATCATGACTGACCAGAGCAACCAAGTCTGCACAAGAAGCCTCACGACAGCTTATAGAATATGGTTTTCCCAAATGGTGAATGAAGTCCTGTGATCCTCCCTGGGTTTAGGAGGAGCCGTGAAACCTGCCGCGCTGCTGTGAAAGCTCTAAATGCTCTGTAGGTAGAAGGCTGATCATGTACAGGTGTACGGTTCCTACCCTTGCTGGAACTGGAGCACCCAGATTTACACGCCTATGACTCCTCTTTGAAGTGTCACTATGGGGAAATTGGGCTTTTCGTCCTCTTGCAACCACTTCAGCATGGCTCAAAATAAATTTTAACTATGTTTAATCCCTCCTGCTTACATAACATATAGGCTGAAATCACCCTTTGCAATATGTAGAACAACCAAAAGCCAAGGCATCAAGAACTACAGGCAAAATACCATTCCTAGCTTATTTTATTGTATCTTGATATTGCAAATGAGATGTTACTAGAGATCCTCCGAACACGGTGTAAAGCTCCATGCATGTGAGCAATAAGCATTTGAGACTTTAAACTAAGACTCAAGACTCTCTTTATGATATTCAAGAACTTGTAAAAACAGTCTTTAAATGAGTGTCATATTTAATGGACAGAGAAAAATATGCTATTATAAAATCTTATAGCTGCAAGGATATCATTTCAGGCTGAGAAGGCTATATTTTCCAGAGTACAGATGTCAGGCTTATACCTAAAAAGACAAACAAGCATAGAGAAGCATTTGGAAACAAAATATTTGCAAGTATTTGGAAGCAAAACCTAAACCAGATTGTTTCCACTCAAAAATAAATGAGAGTGTCATCACAGCAGACATAAGACAACGGCTCAGACAGGAGAAATTATAAATATACAGAATATATGTATTTCCAGAAAAACTGGATCTTTTTTTCTGTAAATACTTCTGCACATGAGTGGATGCATTGAGTTTCCTGGGGCTGCTCATGTGTAAAGTTGCTAGAGCCTGTAAGTCTCCAGTCATGTGCACTGACATCTGCAAAACTGTAGGACTGAAACTTCAAAACCATTAAATTCTTCTGAAGAGCAATAGTTTTCTATGGATTGGATAATACTTAGCAAGCATTTGGTCATTTCTGTTATAAATAATAATAAGCTGTATATGTAAAGCTATAAAGCAGAGGCTGAGAAAAGATTAAACATTTCATAATCATTAGACTGGTAGTTTTAAAAGCTTTTCCTCTTTCCCCTCATGAAGGCACATTCTCGGCTTTGCATGCTCTCCCAACAATTTGTGAATTATTTCTGTGGCTATTTTCAACCTGTGTAGCATTGACACACAGGGCGTATAGTAGGGGGGAGGGAGAGAGAAATGCTGAGGGCAGCGCTGGGAGGGATGCTGCCAGGAGGCAATGGCTACACCAGAGCTGCAAGCAGAGAGGAGCCGCCTTGCTAATTCCATGCATTTTCATCACTGCACTTCCCCTACCCTATTCCCACCCAGATACTTCTGCCATAACCCCAATCCTAACTCCACTCTTTGTGCCTCAGCTGCCACTGGAAGAAGGCAGCAGTGCTGGGCCATGCCGTGCCCGGAGCATCGCGAAGAAGGCTTGGAACTAGCAGTGCTGCTCTGCGCTGCCCTTGCCATTTCCTCATGCCGTGTCTTGGGAGCTGAGGAGGAACTTAGAGACAAACAGTATTGTAGTGGTTAGTGGAAGAGGAATCCTTTTGGTAATAAAAAGCTGGGTATTACATATCTTAATTCTTTCCATGCATGTCCTTTCTTGCCCTCACCCCCTAAATTTTGTTCAAACAGAAAAACAGGAATTTGGCCTCACGTCTGGGATTTCTGGATAGCTAGCAACCTGCCTGGATGTGCAACAGTGCAGATCAAATGATGGCTGTCCTGATAACTGGCCAGCGTGCATACACAGATCAACTGCCCTTCAAGTGAATATAAATCTGAGGTATCTGGAGCATGTCACGCTTACTGCGCAGGTGCTAGTTATCTGAGTATGTGCCGGGAGATGCCTGCATCTGTGTTGTCCTGAGCTGATATTAGAGATGCTGGTACAAACTTTACGCAAGATAAGATAAAATGCTTTTAAAATATCTGGCAGAGCCCTTGTAATGTAAATCAGCAACCTATCAGGTTTCAGAAGAACTTTTGCTTTGAGCATGAAAAATTCTAGCTACCTTCAAGTCGCTTGTTTTCTTTCCCAAGTTTTTAATCCTGAACATAGTCATAGAAAAATTTGGACTATAGGAAGGAGTGATCTTTCCAATGACAATAAATTTTACATTGCCACTGAGCTAGCTGAGTCCATCACTGCTTCCTGGAGGTGGCAGGGATGATACCCTTATAGGCAATGCCTCAGTTTAGTTTGTATGTTCTAGAGAATGAAACAGGCACCGTTTCAGACTGCACTTTGGGCAGTTCTTAGGTGGGGGAGAAGTTACTCCACTCCCCCTGTAAGCTGTGCCCTTCCCTAACCGAATTCTTCCTGACGCTGCCCCCAACACTGGGGCTTGGCAGTATCTCGAGATAGTAAGTTCCATGGGCTAATAATACTCTGTTGTAAAAAGAGCTAAGAAAAAGGGTCGTGTTGGTTTTAACTTTGTTTCCTCTTAGTTTAATATCGCTTTGTTCTCAAATTATGAGAGATCCCTTAGGATTTATTATTTCTGCACTTATAGGCCCCAGAACTCTGGGGCACCACGCACTGTGCCAGGATGTAATGCCTAAATAAGCCCTTATTCTGCAGACAGTTATGCACTTACCTCATTTTGTACATGTCTGCAAAGCACAACGAGCTAGTTACTCCGTCTACAGCAAGGCACTGCGAAGAATGGTCTCTGCCCTGAAGGGCTTCTAACCTCAAAAGAAAGTCAAGCAAGTAGCAGAAAACAAGGAAACATTTAGAGCGGGGAATAATATTTCAGGTCTCAGTGTCACTTTATCATATATTACCCTATCAGTGTCTGTGTAGGAACTGGCTGCAGTTTCTTTCATGTGAGCAGACTGCTAGGTCTCTTAATGTTAATGGGGCATCACATGAATAAAAAATGCTGCGGATGAAAGCAAAGGCTGGATCACAGCACTGATCTCCTCAGTAGCCTCTCGTGGGGAATAAGGCCAAAGGCTTTTTGAAAGTTAAAAATCAATTACCTTAGTAGATTTTCTTTTATACACTGATCTGCAAAAATATCTTCCTTTGTAGCAATGCTGATTTGTCTCCAGTTTTTCTTGGTAGTGACTTAGAGTTATATGAAATTTAAAAAGACAACGAATTTGGTAACTGGAAATAGTATTTTTTACAAAGACAAACGCTCTTCTAAAAAAAAAATCATGATGATACCTGTTTTTTCTAGATTTCCCATGGTTATTTTAGAAATTTGTTTTAAAGTAAATATTTGAAATTGTGTTTCATCAGCATTCCTCAACAAAAAAAGTTAAAGACATTTTAACAATGGGTTTGATAATTCTCCTAATGTCTAAAATGGATGAGAAATTATTGAAAAAATAGGTCCAGTTTGAACCCATGCTTAGGAAGAACAGCACACACAAAAATTCCCAAATAAAACTTCAAGCTACGTCTATAAGCAAAAAAGCCATTCTATACAACCATCGTCCATGTCTGTGATCAAATCAGAGATCTGATCTGAGACCATAAAACGCAGCGGTCTAGTTCTTCCATACGGCGGTTTTACAGGATAAAGAAGGGTCCGTTTAAGTTCTGTCCCAGCAAGCTACCGCTCACCCAAAACCTTTCCATCCCTGCAGCTGTTTAACCAGCATATTTACTGTTTTATTTTCCTTGAAACAATAAGATACGATGACATCCTCTTACCTGTATATCTCTTTTGAATCACCTCACATGTAAGAGGGCAAATATATGGATAACTGCTACTCCTCTTCAGTCTTGAAGCTATCATCAGAGCAAAAATATTTGCAGATGAATCACATTTCCATTTACCCATTTCAAGAAGTTATTTGTCACCAGCTGGACTACCACAGCTAGTAACATTGCACCCAATACAATGTGTTTTCAGGATTTGTCAGTAAAACCATCTTCACGGCCCCATAAGAAACCAGATAATTGGTCTTGCAGGATTTTGATCCAGAAGTTAAACGTTGAAACTGCAGAGCCCAGCTGAAGCCAGTGGAAGTCCAATTCCATATCGCAGTCCGTCCACCAGCCACCTATGGCAGACTAGTGGGGGCCTTCAACTGTCACGTTCTTTACAGGCGATTTGCAAGCGAAAGTGAGTAGTTCTGTATTTGTCTCTCAGCCTGCTCCCTTTGAGTGCTCTGGTGGCTAGAAAGGTGAAAGCTGCTTAGCTTTCTCGCTTGTAAGGTCTCTCTTTTTCTTAATATTCCCGTTGTTCTTGAAACCTTCAGTACTGTAACATCCGAGACTGCTGCCCCTTGTGAAGTTTGACAGAAATTGGCTGCTGGCTCAAAGGTTAGAGGGAGGATCAACTGGTACATACAGAAAACATTAGCATAGAAGTACTGACAAACAACTGAGAAGCCCATTATTATATTTAAATATACATGCATTTCAGCTTGTTTGCTTACAGAAATATCAGGACTGACAGATTGTATACCTCTTGTAGTCAAACCTGCTTGTCAGTGTTGCTAATACAGCAACAAAAAGACTTCCAGAGCCATTTTTGCTCATGGAAATCCATTACGGAAATTCCTATAGTACTGTTGGGAACTAGCAAAATTTTCTAGTACCAAAGAGATGATATGCACTTCCAGAGCGAGAAAACCCATGTGAACGTGACCTTTCCCTTAGTTTTCTTCAGGAGTAAACCTCTCCGGCTTCATGTATACAGCTGAAAGGAGCACAAACAGAACAAACCCACTCTTTCCTCCTTGTACATCAAGTTTTCCAGATCACGCAATGAAATGTAAATTCTGTGAATTAGAACAGAAAATCCTGGCAGGGTCTGAAATACCGATTTTCTCCAACCCGTTTGTTCTGAAGGAGGAATGTGGGAATCCTTGTCATCTTTTCATGGTAAGGCAGAGTTTTTTAAAAGTCTTGGAGAAAACTGATGTTTCTGAGCATACAGATTCTCAAGTTCTTTCTGGTTGTCATCCCACATACAGGTCAGTAATTTCACATGACCCCTACTATTAGTATAAATAGCAGAAGCAGCTGAATTTGTTAGTTACAACCCAGCTTGTGACTGCTATGATTTTGCTTGGTGTTACAGCGCCTAGGCTGAGCCCTGCCAGTTCGTGCAGAGGAATGAAAGAAAAAGGTGATACAGAGTTTTTAAATGACAAACTCACTATCCTACCAGAAAATAAATAAATACACAAATACATAAAATTTTAAAAATAATCAAGAAATAGAGAAGACATTTTGCTGGCAGTAACTTGAGATTTTGAGCTATTCCAGCTTGATAAACGGGTATCAGCACAGATTAATCATACAATGTATCTTCTGTGCCTGACTTTGTTAAAAGCCTAGAAAGGTAGGATCTTACATGCCCTGATAGTCTAATGGCTGTGTAAGCAGCCTCAACTCTCAAATCAGGTACCTGTTTTAGCTACTTCAAGAGTCAGAGGATGATCCCTCAGTCTTTCATTACATATTAATGGATGAATTGTTTTATTGAAAAAAATGAATAAAGTTTTGGCATTCTTCAAGATGATTTGCCGTAATTTTTCCTCTGAACTACAGAAATGTCACAGACAACACAAGAATGGCAAAAAGATTTGTCAAGGTACGTCGAGTCAGACAAGTACTAAGAACAATGACACCATTTCTCACATGTGAAAATATCAAATGGCCTCTCGGTGTGACACTTTATAATACTTCACAATATATATTCATAAAATGTTTTCTGGAACATAAATGAATGTCACACTACTTTTACCAGGTTTTGAGTTTTAGTCACAAAACGAGATCGTCGCGAGTGCAACCCTGACCTGCGAGGGCCTGTGCACCGTACAGGGACCTGCTCGCAGAGCTGGCACAACACACGGCTCCTAAAACGACCTCACAGAAGAGATCTTCTTGTTCTCCAGCTGTGACTCAGGAGACTTCTTGGTCATCCCAAGTCTGAAGTGGGTGTATTATAGAAATACTATGTGTATGCAGATGGTCAAATTGTCAAACCAGAAAACTGTAACCACCCTGAAGGCAAAGTTTAAAACTTAGCATTTGCCTTGATTTTTGTTTAATAATCCTTGTGAGTGCATGTCTAGCTGATCCATTTCGTTGCATCACCCTATGTACAAATATTTGACTACTGCTTGGAAATTCTATTCCATTCTTGGAAATTCTTGGCAATTCGAAGTTGCATGCCCTGGTAATGACAGCATGTTCAGAATTTCAAGTGCAAATAATTGTTCTTATATAACAAGGGAGGGAGCTGGGAAACCGATATGCGTATGTCAAACATTACGTTTTAAGGTGTTGTCAAGTACCAGTTGTCCACATTTACAATTTGATAAGGACAATAAGTGTGGTAGAAACACAGAGGTCCCACGCTCCACCTCGAACATGAGGTATGCGAAAGAACGGTTGTAGAGGAAAACAATTAGAAGTCAATAGACACAACAATTACGAGCATTTTCTCTGCTTTTGCTAAGTCTCACATTCGCTTTTGTATGCATTCAGGTTTTACTTCACAGGAATAACTAGGTCCTAGGTGCTAATGATATTCCTTCAGGCTCTTCTTTTTATCTTTCCCTTCAGACCCTGGAGTTCCTCAGGTTCCTCTCTTTATCAGCAAATTTTTTGTACCTCACCCCTTGTTCATACTGCAGAGCTTAGTGAAAGGTCTGATTCTTCGGCATTAAAGCGACACTATCTACCTGAAAAATCAAGCCTGTCTGGACCTCTTGTGCCGTCTGTACTTACATACTGCATTTGAAGACTAAAGCAAACAGAAGGAAAGCATTGTTTCTTTTTTTTTTTTCAAGAGACAATTTAAAGCATTTTTATAACCAATTTATTGTTTTTATCAAGTCAACGAGGCCAACTTTTACAGCAGAAATCTTTAGTGCAAGTATCATGAACTGAACTTTCCCCTTATTCACTGTCATTTTATCTGTCAAACTCAAAGGTTATCCTTTTAAAGCATTTTCTTCTCAAAAACTGAAAATCGCATAAGATGATCAGAAGTTTACAATGCTAACCTGGGACTTCAGAAACTTGGTTTGTGATTTCAGACAGGTCTCTTGTGCGATGTATGGCAAATCTCCTCCTGTGCCTCCATTCTGGCTACAAAACAGTGTTTCCTGACCTTACAAGGATAAATACACTAAGGTGTTTGCACACCACAAGTGACAAAGTTTTAATTCCACTGTTACTAAGTATTCCACTGTTACTAAGTAACCTACTTAGTAACAGTGGAATTAAAACTCAGTCAAGGTTAAATAAGTGTTACTTAAGCAACTATTTAACTTCAATCGAGACCGTCTTGTGAACCTGACACAAGTTGCCGGACAGCCCCCTTCCTGCACCACGGGCCCCCGTCTAGGGCCACAAACCTGAGGCCTGGCGAGACCGAGGGCCTGCGTGTCCTCCAGCCCGCTCCTCGCTTCCGCCCCCCCCCCCCC
>Ga0065711_1005923_pt1 | contig 35815 bp, 18 predicted proteins | sample Hoacrofraction12_FD_59098 | JGI IMG/M metagenome (GOLD analysis project Ga0065711, IMG submission 59098) | Hoatzin crop microbial communities from Cojedes, Venezuela - Epithelial fraction 12 v2 (version 2) | ecosystem: Host-associated > Birds > Digestive system > Esophagus > Crop | place...
GTTGTTGAGTACCTCAGCTTTCTCCTCATCTGCTGTTACCAGTTTGCCGGTCTCGCTCATGAGCGGGGGTACGCTTTCTTTGACCTTCTTTTTCTGGCAGACATACCTGTAGACGCCCTTCTTGTTATTTTTCGCATCCCTTGCCAAGTTCAGCTCCAGCTGTGCCTTGGCCTTCCTGACCCCATCCCTACACAACTGGGAGGCTTCCCTATACTCTTCCCAGGAAGCCAGTCCCTGCTTCCACTGCCTGTGCAGTTCCCTCTTCTTCCTTAGTTTGACCAGATTCTCTTGTCTCAGCCATGCCGGTCTCTTCCGTTCTCTGCCCGACTTCTTACACTTGGGGATCGAGAGCTCTTGTGCTCTCTGGAATACATCCTTAAAGACCTGTCAGCTCTGTTCTGTTCCCCTGTCCCTGAGGACCGTATCCCAGGGAGTCCTTCTGACTATCTCCTTGAAGAGCTGGAAATTTGCCCTCCTAAATTTTACAGTCCTGACTATGCTCTTCGTTATTCCCATTTCCCTCAGTAGCGTTAGTTCCACCAGCGCAAGGTCACTGCAGCCCAGGCTACCTCTGATCTTGACATCCCCAACGAAGACAAGATTTGCTGTACAAATTAAAATTTATGAAGTCAAATTGTTATACGTGAATTAGACTACTGTCAGCCTGTGAAAGAAGGTAAATAAACCAGCAAAATCCTTGAGTATATGTAAGCAGTGAGACAGCATACCCCATTTTTATCCCTGCTGTTATATATCTCCAGAAAACAGTCACACACAGACTGTGCCTCTGGTTAATCTAAACACTATAAACACCATGTGATATTCAGTCTCCAAGACAGTAAAAGCAGTATGGTCAACTGATAACTGTTCTGTCTATAGGAGGCCATATCTTAAGTCTGCTAAAGTTAATTGGAACATCTGTGGAGAGATTTTGAGGATAAACTTTCTATCATTGTTATTTAACATCCTCTTACACAGCCCTGTGTATTTACATTGAAGAGTGTTAATTCTAGTAAATTAGTTCAAGTGTACTATCTTTGAAATATATGAGACCAGCTGGGAAGAGAGAAAACCACCGTTGATTGTGGAAAATTTCTTGATATCTTTCATAACAAAGTCACAGTTATTTTGACATTGTACAAAATGATATTTTTCAGCTGTCAATCATGCTTCAAATAGAGAAGAAAGAGTTGAGACAATAATTACCATGGAATCACTGGAGTTTTACATCTCCAGAAACAATAGCTTACTTCATAATTTCTTTAACTAAAAATGAAACATTTGTGAAAGAATGTGGTCCTAGCTGGCTTCCTGGCTTTGCATTTTCCATTTAGAAAATGAAAGGGAGAAATATTCTCAAAACAAATGTTGTTTATAGGAACAAAGCATTCTGTCTGAAAGCATTACGCATCCACATCTTGTAACTTTTCCCTGAAGACCTGCATATTATCTCTACAGTAACTTCTTGATTGACAACGAGTATTACTTTTCAAATTTGCATCACTGTTAGTCCTTTGGCCATATGGAGGTAACTCCATTCTCACCTGTGGGGAATCAAATCTATTGAGAGCTCCATCTCAAATTCTCATAAACTTTTACAAAGTCTGATGAGTCACAAACAGATGTCCTCTGTCTTTTGAACTGCCATCTGTTGTAACTGGCTGGAAGATGTTTGGCTATTTCTGTCAAAGTGTATAAACTTTTTTTTCTGAAAAGCCTATTCCTTAGACAGCATGTGTTAAAAAGTAGCCCTGGAAAGACATCAGCTGTTTTTTCAGAGCCTAGCAAGGCTCTGCTTCTGTTAATTTTTTTTTCAGTCCTTTCAGAATGGAAACTGGTTGCCATTCGCATTCGTCCTGAAAGTTTCCAAAACTGCTCAGGCTGTACAATCAGAATTTCTTCACAGCCATCTTCTGCTGCGTGGGTCACTACTGTTGTAACTGATGGAGTCATAACAGCTCACTGAGTCATTCTTAAGTTGGTACAATGTCATTGATGAGTGTTTGTATTTGTGTGGTGTGTTTCTTTCATCCAGAGGTCATGCCTTTCTAGTTGAAGGAACTCCTACACTACCCTGTAAAATGAGTTTCATAAGCATTTTGGTAGGTAGGCACTGTATGTGAATAATGTGCCTACAATGAGAATATGTCTATCCACATTATTTCAACCTTTAAAACATGATCTTGTAAGAATCACTAACTTTCAAACTTGCAGAGACAGCAACATAATTTTAGAATGTACCTGAGGTATTTTTGAAGTCTTGGAGCTTTCTGTATCTCATATTGTTCTGTGTGAAACTTCTTACTATGACAGTGTTCTTACTACACTGAGTCTGGGAGCTCTCAAGATTAGGTTGCACCCATGCTACTGTTTTTCCTTCTACACAGGAAATGTGGTTTCTGTAGTCTCCATTCTTCTATCTTTCTGTGCTTGAACACTATAAATTACATGCCAGGGAAAGATCAGTTACAGTGGTGCTTTAATTGTGGGTAAGAACACTTGTCATAAAAAGTGCCAGTCCCTTCAGAAAATTAGTTAGTGATGAAAGAAATCACATCTTAACTGCTGCTTAAAACTTTATCCTCAGCTTTAAAACAACAGATGCTCTGAATACCATAGATCGTCTGTTCTTTTAATCATTCACAGAAGTATTGCCCTGTGGTCGGCTGACTTTGCAGAGATGCCTATTTCATTTGCTGACCACAGGGAGTTACAGGTTATCACTTCTAAACAGCATAGCTTCACACCATTCCCTCACATCAAGAGCTAACTCATCACTGCTCAGCAAAAAGTCAATTCTCTACATCAGGAGAAAACTTCAGGGAGCTTGAAACTTGCTCTCTTTCTAATTTCCATCCCAGTGCATCATTCTGCAGCACTTTATCTACTTTTATCCTTTCTGGTTTTAAATTCAAGTCTATGCATAACGGAGAACATTTATGTGACATATGTTAATAGCCAAAACTACAAGATTTTTAACATGGTATCCTAATACAAATTCTGCATTTTCCCACATATGCCTATATATCTGTCAGTCCATCTGTCCATCCATCCATCCATCCATCCATCCATCCATCCATCCATCCATCCATCCATCTATCTAACGCCCTGTGTTGATGGAAGCAAATATATACAACCTGAAACGAGAAAGTTGTGTCTTTCCTGTGTTTGGAGAATATTAATGCATTTGAATATGATTCTCACAGACCAGAGTTCAGAACAGCTCAGGATGTTTCATATTGTATTACAAAAAATAGATTATATGAACAGTGTTTTCTATCTAATATTCATATCCATAGAGTCATACCTTTTTTTTGTAGGGAAGGCTTTGTATGTGTTTGAAATATTAACAATAAATATAAAAGTAGAAGTATGAACATGAGAAGCACAGATACAACCTGAGAATGAAAAATGAAGAAAGAGAAGGCAGAGAAGAGTTGGGAAGAAGTAATTAATGAAGAATAGGAAGAACATCTTTTGAAATTCTGTAGTGTTTCTGCCTCCTATTCATACTCCTGTGTTATCAACATGAATCACTTATTTGAGGACCAAAATCAATTTACATTTCCATTGACAAAATATAGTAATGGACTTTCAGTTTAAATAACTGCAGATATTTTATTCAAAGGAAACAACAGCAAAAAAGAAAGATAAACATCTGCAAGGGATCACAATCATGTATTTAATTTTGTAAGCTCTTTAATGCATTCTCCTTCACATACCAGTGGCTAATGCCTAGAAATATAAAAGGTCACTAGAAAGGAAATCAAAGAAATATAAAAGGTCACTAGAAAGGAAATCAAAATACCAACTATGACTTCTTTACAGCAGCTAATGAAAAGAGTTGCTTCTAACTCAATAGACTCAGGACAAGGAAGAGAATAAAAAGAATGTGATACATGTGGCATTGACAGAACTATACATCCTTTGAAAGAAAACCAAGCTAGCAGAGCCAGAGAGAATGTTGCTGAAGTAGTGACCAGAAGCAATGAAAAATAGAAATGTTATTTCAGATCCTTACCAACATAACCAAACCATTGCTCTGGCTTGCCTTAATTGTTACAGAATAGAGAAGTTTTTTCAAAAGCTCAGATCCTTCCTCATGTCCAGGGACCTAAGAAAGGGTAAGACAATGAGCTTAGCCTGTGAGCCACAGAAAGCTGGTATTGGGGCTAAGGTACTTTTTTGAAAGAACCAGAAAAGTTAGGATGAGGGTCTAAACTCCTGCCATCTTCTTGGATTTACTGGGGATACTGCAGTAGCCTTCAGTCATCCAAATCTAGTATCATCGAAGTGCAATATCATTATTAATAGATTATATTCTCACCATCAACCTGTGGCATGCATAAGCTTTTCTTTTGTTGGAGGAAAACCAGACTATAGGGGAATAAATAGCAGTCATAAGTGTAGACTTTTGGGCTTCACAGTGAATATATCTATGTTTTTGGTCATTTACTGTTGCTACTAAAGAAAGAGAGAAAGCTAACGTTCCACTTTCAGGTCAAACAGCTCAAGGTTTTTCACAGCCCTCCTGGCACTTTCCTGCCTTGCAGCACGGTGTGATGGCAGAGCCTGCCTCTAAGGCACAGAATGTAAAGTGCATTTGTAACTCTTCAGCCAGGTGGATTCCGAGTTTATTGGTGGTGATGACCAGCACATGTTAACAAAAACATCCTGTTGTTCCTTCCTACAGAGCTTCACAGGTATCTAGAGAATTGTTTAAAAAAACAGGAGGAAGAAAAAAGTTTTTTTTTAAATTTTCAGTGTTATCATAAGCATTCTGAGAGAACTGAGAGGATGGGGGACAGCGAGTCACTTTAGCATCTCCTATTGTGTTTGAGGAGTTTCTAAAGCTTTGAGAAGACTGATGTTTTTTAATAAGTATTCATTTCTTCCTCTCAAATGCTGTGTTGATAAGCTTTTTAGATTAGCAGATAATGTAAAAGACTTCAAAGGCTTTCGCATGCATTCCCAGTTGGCTTCCTAAATACAGCTGGGAGTCAAACTAATTGGCAGTCTGCAGTGAGGCAATTAGCCACAGGATGAAGTAAAATGGAGACAGAGACTTAAAATTATGTATGCATCATTACTTGACTATGTGCTTTGTTTTGTGTGAGTGAAACTGCTATCAGAGTATTAAGACAGTTTTAATACACAAATAACTGAAATTCATCTGGGGAGGGGAAAGGGCTGAACACTCCATTTGCATTCTGTAGGCAAACTGGCCATCTAAGTAGGATAAAACCACGGTTTTTTAAAAAGGTATATTTGCACTGCAGACTGTATACTTTATAAACTTGTACTAAAGAACGGAACTGATGGAGGTCCTGATCTCTGTTGCACAGAAAATGCAAAATAACTCTATTGAATTCAATTATGTTGTTCTGATTTTCTTCTGAGATTAGAATCTAATTCACCTCTATTATAGACACATTATAGTCATAGAGGAAGAGTACTAAATAACTTTCCCTTGGGTAGAGACTGGTAGTAAGGTAACAGGGCTGTTTCTTTCCTTTTTTCTTCCTCCAAGATTACAGGGGCTGCAGCAAATATTCAGAGTAATATTCTTTTTTAAATGTAAAATGTAATAGTACCATTCAGTGTGACAGATTGAAGGATTTGAAAAATGTCATAAGACTGAGAACATTTTCACATTGTTGTCAGCAGTGTTTATACATCATAATTGCTCTCTGGTCTTCAGGGAATTGCACTGCAGTCATTTGCAATGAGAACAAGGATAGTACTCATTGCTCAGAGACTGGACAGCAGAGCAATTGGACTCATTACTGTGAATCGTGCAGATTCAGCAGAACAAGTCAGCCCTAAGAAACAGAACCTCAATTTGAGACCATAGCAGAGGCTCAAAGGAAAATATTTTTTGACGACAGAGATTTTGTAGGAAATAAGGAAACATCACTGCTATGCAAACTGATTCTGTGGCCTCCAATTGCTTTGGCTTTTCATGAATGACATTGCTGTTTATTATTACTGTTTGTGTTTTCCAAACAAAGAGCTTTAGATCTCACTGGTAGGTGAGGTGCTTCTTCTGTACGATATGTGCAGGGATTCATATCTCCATCTTTCCATGAAACAGCAAGAAATGAAAGAGATTTTCCTAAAAATGGAGGAGACATTTTTGATGCTTGGCCATTAAGTAAAAAGGCTGCAAATCCAGAAAAAGAAATCTGACAGTAACTTACAGCTGGGAGTAGGACAACCGAGGCTTTGCTCAGGGCAGTAAACACTAGAAGATCAGGGACAAGAAGTCCTTACTGTCTCACTGCTGAGCTACAAAGTGTATTTCCCTCTTGCTGTTTCTTTTGCAACTCTTCAGTGGTCCACTTCCAAAAGAAGATGTGGTATGAGACATATTCTGCCTGTCTAGTAAATAGAAACACGGGGCTGAATCTGCGCTTCTAAGCTCTGGGCTACAGTACAGAGTAAGTTCGCTACTGCTACTCTTTCGTCTCCTCCCCATCCTAAACTGAAATGAAGTACTCTTTCTGAACTCTACCTTAGACCTCTTGATTTCTCAGTGTATGCTTCTAAATATATTTCGTGTAATTCTTTCTCAGAACACTTTGGGAACTTAACACTATAATTTCTCTACAAGTCTTTTTAACTATCTCACTAAAAAGTGGCTGTTGTAAACAGTAGCGAACAGATTCATAGAGCTTTGCCAGTTAAGGTGGGAAAAAAATAGTACAAAACAAGCAAGGAAATGTCGGTTGATGAGATTACGCATTACTTTAGGAAGGCAAGTGAGCCCTGAGCAAGGCTTTCAACACTGTCTCCCATAACATCCTCATAGGGAAGCTCAGGAAGTGTGGGCTGGATGAGTGGTCAGTGAGATGGATTGAGAATTGCCTGAATGGCAGAACTCAGAGTGTTGTCATCAGCGGCGCTGAGTCTAGTTGGAGGCCGGTAACTAGTGGTGTCCCCCAGGGGTCAGTACTGGGCCGAGTCTTGTTCAACTTCTTCATCAATGACCTGGATGAAGAGTTAGAATGTACCCTCAGCAAGTTTGCTGACGACACAAAACTGGGAGGTGTGGTGGATACACCAGAAGGCTGTGCTGCCATTCAGCGTGACCTGGATAGGCTGGAAAGCTGGGCAGACAGGAACCTGATGAGGTTCAACAAGGGCAAGTACAGGGTCTTGCACCTGGGGAGGAACAACCCCATGCATCAGTACAGGCTTGGGGTGGACCTGCTGGAGAGCAGCTCTGTGGAGAGGGACCTGGGTGTCCTGGTGGTTGACAGGTTAACCATGAGCCAGCAGTGTGCCTTGATTGCCAAGAAGGCCAAAGGCATCCTGGGGTGCATTAAGAAGAGTGTGGCCAGCAGGTCGAGGGGGGTTCTCCTCCCCTTCTCCTCTGCTCTAGTGAGGCCCCATCTGGAGTACTGTGTCCAGTTCTGGGCTCCGGAGTTCAAGAAACATGAGGAGCTACTGGAGAGAGTGCAGCAGAGGGCTATGAGGATGGTGAGGGGACTGGAACATCTCTCCCATGAGGAGAGGCTGAGGGAGCTGGTCTTGTTCAGCCTGAAGAAGAGGAAGGCCGCGAGGGGACCTAATAAATGCTTATAAATATCTGAAGGGTGGGTGTCAGGAGGATGGGGCCAGACTCTTTTCAGTGGTGCCCAGTGGCAGGACAAGGGGCAATGGGCACAAACTGAAGCACAGGATGTTCTGTGTGAACATGAGGAAGAACTTTTTCCCTCTGATGGTGATGGAGCGCTGGAACAGGTTGCCCAGGGAGGTTGTGGAGTCTCCTTCTCTGGAGATATTCAAGACCCACCTGGACAAGGTCCTATGCAGCCTGCTCTAGGTGACCCTGCTTCGGCAGGGGGGTTGGACTAGATGACCCACAGAGGTCCCTTCCAACCCGAATGTTCTGTGATTCTGTGATATTATGAGCTTGTGATCACCAGGATTTTAATTAGGATAGTTACTCTTCTTTTGAAATGCCTTTGTACATTTCTGAATTAATTACTTATATTTGAAAGCTGAAAGCCTACAGGGGCTATACAGAGAGAGACGAGTTAGTTGCTTTGCACTATTTATCATTAATATCCTTATTGCATTTTTCCACCTACTTTTCCCACTTGAATTGAATTTCATCTGTTTAACAGGGTTGCCAGGGATGATTGGGAAATCTGGTAGAGTACTGGCACGGCTTTGCCACCAAGACTAAGAAGTCATTATTTCAACTTGTGGGGTGCCCCATGGGTAGACTAAACTTATCTAGAAAAGGACAACTCAGAAGGAACACCGTGTTGGGGCTTTTGATGTAGATGTAGTGTCACCTTCAAGAAGAAAATTAGTTTAAAAGTACAGAAATCTTTACATATAAATGACTCCAGAAACACAAAACGTTATTTGCAGCAGTGTATGACTTGAATTTAAATTATGTCTCTCTTGGTTGCTGCTTGAGTTTGGGACAGGACCACGCAGACCGAAAGTTAAAATACTTTGGCAAAAAATCCTATGATAAAATGACAGAAAGAGCAGACAAACAACATTTTAATACAACTAAACTGGCACTGTCTTTATAGTTCTGAGGTATTGTTGTTTAAGTCCTCCAGTTCTGTCATTAATCATGCCAGGAAGACCCCAGCTCTGCCACCTCATTGGCTTTTTAACTGCAGCTCAAGGGCTCTGGTTCTCCAAGCTCAGACAGTTTTAGACTGGTAAAGGAAACTTAAGCTTTGAAATATACCTAATTTTTCTCAAACACTAAATCTCAATTACACCAAACACAATTGCTACCCAGAATTTTCAGCCTGATGGGATCGTGAAGAATGACATTGATGGCAAAATGTTTTATTCAATAGGTAATATCTAATCCTTCTACACAACTGTGGTTTTTACAACAGTGAATTGGGCCTTTCTAGGTTTATGCTTCTCCAAAACTATCACTGCAGTATGTGTACCACCACCATGTGTTACTATCTGAGTCAGCCCACTCTACCTGTCAGATCAATTCCCATTATGTATAATTGCATTTATTAAAAAGGCAAATATACTGTTTTCTTTGTGCCTTTGAATGTATTTTATTGTACCCTGAACACAGATACGCCATATGTGCAGTTGCACACATTAAAGGTTCCAGGAGTAGATTAACTCGTGCTGCACTTCCCCTTTTAGCTTTTTAAATATTTGTTTGGATGTTTGTTTCTGCAGTGAACAGGATTTAAAATGATATAAAACCAATAATGAAGCTCTAAAGTGCTCCCCTGTGCAGAGTTCATACCACATTTAATTGGCACAATGGAGCAGTTTATTGCAAGTATTCTTGGATGTGTGAAAGTTTACTGTTATTGTACTGCAGATGTTTCTAGGTAACCTTCAATAAGAGTGGGAAATACAGATCTCTAAGATTGCTGCTCGTGCTTCATGAACGTATTTTATAGAAATCTATAGAGATGAGAATGACACAAAATAATGATGGCATTATTGCCCGAGAGCAGGACACCATTAATGCATCTCTATGGGAGTTCCAATAAACCCCACAGTCATGGTGCAGCTTAATGTGAAAATCAAGTTTGGCTTTTGCAGGCATGGAGACCTGTAGGAAATCAGTAGAGGAAAAGTACAGGAAAGAATTCCAAGGTTGGAAGGAGGAATGCTGAAGCTAGTTCACAAACAGGGTAAGCAAATGCATTATTTGTAACCTTATTCTAAACTATAAAGCAGTTATAGATATTTGTGTCTGTACACATATATAATATATGTATGTTCTAAATGCTTTCTAAATGTGATGCCCTTGCTAATAACACCAGCTGCTTAAAATGAGTTCTGGGAACAAATCAGTAGAAATTTTGCATCATAACACTCTGTCTTTTTATCTTTGTTGTAGTTTGGTCTAACTATTAGTAATAACAACATAACCTGTCTGAAGTCCCTTTAGGGACTAAACTGATAGTCACTAAATTGATGTGATTAGCAATGGCTGAGATGTCGGCAGAGAAGATCTGTGAATGAAGTCTGGGTGTCTAAGAAGAGCTGTACAACTCTTCACGTTTTGTGGGCCTTATCTCTTCATGCTGTTTTCCTATGGTGTTACGTTTCCCTGCTAGCTCTCGTGGTCCTATCATTAATAAACATTTTTATTAACAGAGAGTCCAGGATGGCTTACTGGGAAAAGGTGAAGTAATCTGAACTCAGGCTCAGAGAACTTCAGTACAAAGGACTGTAGCGATGGAGAATAGGTACGTATTTGTTCTCCCCCCCTCAAATGAAAAAGAAGGCACTGGGGATATTAACAACTAAAATTCTACTACTGGGCAGTAGGTCAGATGTCTAAATGTAGTATTACAGAATCATGGAATTATTTAGGTTGGAAAAGACCCTTTAGATCGTTGAGTCCAACCATAAACCTAACACTGCCAACTCCACCACTAAACCATATCTCTAAGCACCACATCTACACTTCTTTCAAACACCACCAGGGATGGTGACTCAACCACCTCCCTGGGTAGCCTGGTCCAGTGCTTTACAACACATTCTGTGAATAATTTTTTCCTAATATTCAACCTAAACCTCTCCTGGTGCAACTTGAGGCCATTTCCTCTTGTCCTGTCACTTGTTACTCGGGAGAAGAGATTGACAGCCACCTCACTACAACCTCCTTTCAGATAGTTGTAGAGAGCAATAAGGTGTCCCCTGAGCCTCCTTTTCTCCAGGGTAAACAACCCCAGTCCCCTCAGCCGCTCCTCATAAGGCGTGTTCTCCAGACCCTTCACCAGCTTTATCGCCCTTCCTTGGTGTCCTGGGTTCAGCCACAACAGAGTTAATTTTCACAAGAAGCCAGGAGGGGACACAGCCTGGATGGCTGACCCAAACTTGTCAAACAAATCGGGTATTCGATACCATGTGACATCATGCTGCATTCGCAGTGTGGTAGCCGGCCAGGGGAGGTCAATTGTTGCTCAGGAGTGCCCCGGGCATTGGGAGGTGACAGAGAGCTGCTCTGTGTATTCCCTTGGTTTTGTACAATCTTCTTATCAATGTTGCTGTAGTTACTATTCGCTTCTTTTGCCGTTCTGTTAAACTGTTCTTCTCCCATCCCAAAAGGTTTTGCCTTTTTCTTCTCATTATCCTCCCCACCCCACCAGGGGGAGGGGCAATACAGCAACCACGTGGTCCTTTGTTGCCAGTCAGACCTAAACCATGACATTTGGACACACTCCAGCAACTCATTGTCCTTCTTGGAGTGAGGGGCCCAAAACTGACGCTCAGTATTCGAGGTGCAGCCTCACCAGTGCTGGGTACAGGGGCACGATCACCCCCCTACTCCTGCTGGCCACACCATTCCTGACACAAGCCAGGATGCCGATGGCCTTCTTGGACACCTGGGCACACTGCTGGCTCATGTTCAGCCAGCTGTTGACCAACACCCCAAGCTCCTTTCCCGCCTGGCAGTTTTCCAGCCACTCCTCCCCAAGCTTTTAGCACTGCATGGGGTTGCTGTGACCGAAATGCAGGACCTGATATTTGGCCTTGTTGAACTTCATACACTTGGCCTTGGCCCATCGACCCAGCCTGTCCAGATCCCTCTGCAGAGCCTTCCTACCCTCCAGCAGATCGACACTCCCACCCAGCTTGGTGTCATCTGCAAAATTCCTGAGGGAGCACTCAATCCCCTCATCCAGATCATTCATAAAGATGTTAAACAAGACAGGACCCAAAACTGAGCCCTGGAGGACACCACTCGTGAACCAGCTGCCAGGTGGCTTTAACTCCATTCACCACCACTCTCTGGACTTGGCCATTCAGCCAGTTCTTTATCCAGCGAAGAGTACACCCATCCAAACCATGGGCAGCTAGTTTCTCCAGGAAGGTGCTGTGGGGAACAGTGTGAAAGACCTTACTAAAGTGCAGGCAGACAACACGCACAGCCTTTCCCTCATTCACTAGGCAGGTCACCTGGTCGTAGAAGGAGACCAGATTGGTCAAGCAGGACCTGACTTTCATGAACCCATGCTGCCTTGGCTGCATGATGACCTGGCTGTCCTCTGTGTGCCATGTGATGGCAGTCAAGATGATCTGCTCCATAACTTTCCCTGGCACCAAAGTCAGGCTGACAGGCTTGTAGGTATCTAGTGCCCTGATATTTATGGTTGGAGTCATTTTCTGGGAAATGAGAGAGAATGGTTCCGTTTCCTTGGTGTAAGCAGGGATTTGGGCACTACTATGTGACTAGAAGTGGAAATGGGTAATGTACTAATCCTTTATTTCCTCGAATTTTATTATGAGTGTCACAAAAAAAGCACCACTGCCAGAAAGTCAAGGCAGTATATCATGGATTTATAAAATATTTTGCCTATTTTATTTCAGCTGTAACTGCCCAGTAAATTTAACATCATTTTGGGAAATTCTGTGATTTTCCACAGATTATGGAGGTTTAGTATATGTGGCAAATAAATGGTTTATTATGCTGAACGTGCAGAAGAAAACGACCATCTGAGTTGCATACAGCCTGGGGGAGTTTTCGTGTAGAAAAGAAATCCACAAGTTTGGGTTTGGATGCATTCCCATTTGAGCTAGAGAACCCCAGCAATAAAAGCACATTGAACTTTAACCATTTTAACATTTATCATATTACGTGATATTGCCTAAACTGAAGGCATTTCTCATTGGATTTAACAGTGACAACTATTCTTAATTGTTTTCATTTCATATTTGAATCAAGATGAGATGTACATATTTTCTGCATGACTAGAGAGATCATTGCTTTTAAAATTCTGTCTACCTGCAATGACATCTACATTTCTGTTCCTAATTCACTTCTGGAAAATCGAGTTAAATTTGCTACTGGAACTGGTCACAAAGCTGTGCCAACATCTCTACAGAGTAAGTCATGAGATGATTCCTGAGTGTATCCTAAATGGTCTTAAGGCTGGTAATGAATATGAAGCCAGATTCTTCTCCAAGATGCACAATGAAAGACAAAGAGCAACACAGCTTCCAATAAGGAAAATATCAAAGTGAGGTGGTGAAATTGTCATCCTTGAAGATTTTTCAAAATTTGACTAGACAAGGCCCTGAGCATCCTCCTCTAACTTTGATTTTAGACCTGCTTTGAGGAGGCACGTGGGCTAAATGGGATCTAGAGGTCACTTCCCACCTAAATTTTTCCAAGTAGGAATCTGAACCCTGACACAACGAACATGTTTGCTTTGGACAGCGTTGGGCCAATTATTTTCTTGTTGTTGTTCCCTTCAGAATTCCATAGGCCTCCATAGGTATTGCAGTCTGAGAGACCTCTGTCCATACTTTCAGCATTATCATACCACTGCCATATAGATTATTATAGAAAAATTCTATTCTGCTCATTTTGCAAAGTTGTCATAAAAATAAGTATCTTTATTTATTATAATATTCTGTTGCTTTTCTGCAGTGTTGTCTAAACTGCAAGACTATAAAATGTTTTACACATATAGGTTGCAAACATAAATTTAGATGTACAAGTTTATTAGAAAAGGGATTGAACAGGGTTCTAGGTAGTAGGAATTACCTTTTCTTTAATAGCAACTACAGACATCCATTCTCTCAACATATCAGGTTCATGACTGAACCTCTTTCCTGCACTATTTTAGTTCTGCATGAACATGCACTAAACAGCTAGATCACCTCTGTGCTAAACATCATGGTTTCACATTCCTCCTTTTGTTTAAAAATTTGAAGCATGCTTTATTTCCGTCACTTAAACACTTGCAGTAGCTACCTTTAGAGAGTGAACAATAATGAATTGTTACACAGTGCTGAATGACTCACACAGCTTCAGCAATGAATGTTGTTTTTTCCCTGATGCCTGTTTGAGTCTTACCTTTGTCAGAGGTAAATTCATCCCCTGATGACGAAGATTTTTTTCCCCTAAGGTCTACAGTACTGATGCTGATTTTTTTCCCCTAATATCTCCAACACTTAAATCATTTCATGTACGTTCATTTCCATGGCAAAAAATTAGGCATTTTTACATAGAAATTTGTCTAGATTTTTTTTTTACTTTGTGAATTGACACACCCTATATTCAGTATATTCAATGAATACGCTCCATATATTCTACCTAGAATAAAACTTCAGTCTGTCTGGCAAAGGACTGTGACTTAGAGGTAGGATCCCTGGGTGGGATTGACATTAATTAGATGTGCCAGCCACCCAACACAGACTCGGCACAGATCCTGCAAGTGTCAGAAGCTCAGCACATTACAGCGGAAGCTTCTGTCCTTGACAACAGAGAGTGGTGAATACTAATCTAACATGCTTGATAAGGATTTTGCAATATTCATTGTTTAAAATTGATGGGAGAAGTACCATCTTATTAAGAGTGGGATTCTTTAACTGTTTCTTGTGTTTTTAATGTGATAAGAAGGACTCTTTCCCACAGTACAGCAAAAACGCAGTACTGTAATGCAGGAGTGATAAATGTCTGACTCTGAGAGTCTGTTGTACATCCAGCTATGCAATACAGGTAAACTCAGCCAGATGTTAAAAATGCCTGTGCAGAAACACAGATAGAAACGCCTCAGCAGGAACTGCGAGCACAGACTACTTTTAAAGATGAACTTAGCCCTGGCCTGGTAGACCTGATTCAGTGAAACATTTGGGCACATGATGTCGGGGGATGTCTGCTCTGGGTCTTCATAAGTTTTAAGTCTGGCTTTCAAAGTAAGTATCTTTAAGGGCACTAAGAACCAGGTTTGGAGGGAGTTAGAGGACGAAATGAATGTCAGAGAGGATAAAGCCTGGAATCTTGATTTAGAAGAGCGCTCAAATTGTTAAACACAAGCCCAAAGCACTTTTCTGCACAGGATGTGTGGGATGAATCCATGCATTGCAAAGTACGGCATAATGTTTAGTAGAGTGTGAAATTAATAAGAGAACATGACTATTTAGCACTTGAAACAAGTGCTAAATATCTTTTCATTCCAGCATTACTACTGGCCTAAAGCTTCATAGGTTGGAGTGGTTTCTTGCACTCCAGACTCCTTTAGTTTTCTAACGTAAACTACAGAAAGCAAAAAGATGCTAAAAGGAAGACAGAAGCACACCTTCTTCTATTAACAACACTCACCAAAACATCCAATTTTGTGTTAAACTATCCTGATAAGAGTAAATATACATGAGGAGACAAGACCAAGGGGAAGAGAATCTTTCATCTTCCAATGTGTCTGTTGAGTTATCTTTCTTTAATATTTATAAGGGGAGCAGGGCATTTTATGATTTTCATATGTGACATCTGGTCTTATTATTTAGGAAGACTTAAGTTTAAGAAATTTAGGAAAATTCAGTGCTGGATATTTAGGAGGTTCTTCTATTCCATCACACTGGAAAGCTGAAGTTCCTCCCAGAAGGAGCTGCCGTGAAGAGATTATAGTCCCGAAATACTGGTTATTTGTTTTTCCATGAAGTGATGTGTGATTAGGCAAATGGAGCCACACTGCGAAAGAAGACTAGACCTACATCTTCATCTGAGACAGAGAGTGGAGGGTTTGTTTGATTTTGCATGGAAATGATCACGGTTAGGAGCAAGAGTGAGGCTGGGTATGAACAGCCTTTCCTTCCATATTGACTCCCATTTTCTTTTGGAGAGGCTGAATCAAGAAATGGTGGTTCTTTGGCAGCACTGCTAATGTAAATTGCTGATGTAGTTCCCCTTTCCTCTCAAATTTTTATCAAATTGCTATTTTTTTGAACTTTGAGTCAATTACAACATTTCCCATTGAAGTTTTTAGGGGTTGTGTTTATTTTTTTTTCAACTAGTGACATTTTTGTGAGAAAAATACAACCAATTGCAGGTCACCATATATCAAGAACCAGAAATGTATTTTAACAGAAACATTATGCAGTGATTGGCTTATTTTGAAAAAGTCATATAACTAGGCAAACATTTTTAATTTGGTGGAATGCATTCTCCGTCTTCAGATTTTACAGATTTCAGTGTTAAGAAATAAGGTTCACTGTGGGCCTGCAATGGTGCTTTTTGCTAGTAACACAAAAGTTAAAATAAAAAGAAGCTGTAGCTGGGTGTGTGATAATAGAACAATTGTTTTGCAGCAGCTTAGAGCAGCACTAGTCATAGAACATCCCTCTTTTGTGCTAGGCTTAGTGCAAAATCATAGTAACCACTCCCAAAAGACATTAGACTGTCTTCTGAATGCATTCATGTATGCATTCATGCATGGTGTTTTTACACCATGACCTAATAGACCTGGCAACTCAAGAGGAGTACAGGGGTCTCGAGAGGTCATACAGAGAGGAAATTAGGAAGGCAAAAGCCCAGCTAGAACTCAGGCTGGCCACTGTTGTAAGGGACAACAAAAAATATTTTTACCAATACATAAACAGCAAAAAGAGAGTCAAGGAGAATCTCAATCCTTTATTGGATGCAACAGGGAATATTGCCAACAAGGATGAGGAAAAGGCTGAGGTCCTTAATGCCTCCTTTGTCTCAGTTTTAATAATCTGACTGGTTATTCCCAGCGTACTCATCTCCCAGTGCTGGAATATAGGGAAGGAGAGCAGAATAAACTTCCCATAACCCAGGAGGAAGCAGTTAATGACCTGCTATGCCACTTGGACACTTTTAAGTCTATGGGGCAGATGAGATCCACCCGAGAGTGCTGAGGGAACTGGTGGAGGAGCTGGCCAAGCCACTCTCCATCATCTATCAGCAGTCCTGGCTAACAGGGGAGGTCCCATATGAATGGAGGATCGCCAGTATAACACCCATCTACAAGAAGGGCCGGAAGGAGGATCCTGGGAACTACAGGCCTGTCAGCCTGACCTCGGTACCGGGCAAGATTATGGAGTGATTCATCCTGAGTGTGCTCACTGGGCAGGTGAAGGTCCAGGGGATCCAGGGGATCAGGCCCAGCCCGCATGGGTTCATGAAAGGCGGGTCCTGCTTGACCAACCTGATCTCCTGCTATGACCAGGTGACCCACCTAGTGGATGAGGGAAAGGCTGTGGGTGTTGTCTGCCTGCACTTTAAGTAAGGCTTTTGACACTGTTTCCCACAGCATCCTCCTGGAAATACTAGCTGCCCATGGTTTGGATGGGTGTACTCTTCCCTGGATAAAGAACTGGCTGAATGGCCAAGCCCAGAGAGTGGTGGAGAATGGAGTTAAAGCCAGCTGACGGCCGGTCACAAGTGGTGTCCTCCAGGGCTCAGTTATGGGTCCAGCCTTGTCTAACATCTTTATCAATGATCTGGATGAGAGGATTGAGTGCTCCCTCAGGAAGTTTGCAGATGACACCAAGTTGGGTGGGAGTGTCGATCTCCTTGAGGGTAGGCAGGCTCTGCAGAGGGATCTGGACAGGCTGGGTCGATGGGTCAAGGCCAAGTGTATGAAGTTCAACAAGGCCAAATGCCGGGTTCTGCCCTCGGGTCGCAACAACCCCATGCAACGCTACAGGCTTGGGGAGGAGTGGCTGGAAAGCTGCCAGGTGGGAAAGGAGCTTGGGGTGTTGGTTGACAGCTGGCTGAACATGAGCCAGCAGTGTGCCCAGGTGGCCAAGAAGGCCAACGACATCCTGGCTTGTGTCAGGAATGGTGTGGCCAGCAGGAGCAGGGAGGTGATCGTGCCCCTGTACTCGTCACTGGTGAGGTCAAACCTGGAGTACTGTGTTCCATTTTGGGCCCCTCACTACAAGAAGGACATTGAGGTGCTGGAGCATGTCCAGAGAAGGGCAGCAAGGCTGGTGAGGGGTCTGGAGAACAAGTCTTATGAGGATCAGGTGAGGGAACTGGGGCTGTTTAGCCTGGAGAAGAGGAGGCTGAGGGGGGGCCTTATTGCTCTCTACAACTACCTGAAAGGAGTTTGTAATGAGGCAGGTGTTGGTCTCTTCTCCCAAGTGACTAGCAAAAGGATGAGAGGCAATGGCCTCAAGTTGCATCAGGGGAGATTTACATTGGATATTAGGAAAAATGTCTTTACTGAAAGAGTGGTCAGACATTGGACCAGGCTGCCCAGGGAAATGGTGGAGTCCCCATCCCTGGAGGCGTTCAAAAAACGTGTAGATGTGGCACTTCGGGATATGGTTTAGTAGGCAAGGTGGTGTTGGGTGACGGTTAGACCTGATGATCTTAGAGGTCTTTTCCAACACATGATTCTATGTTTCTCTGAATATGACAATGTGTGATGTAAGTTACTATATAATAGAAATGGATGATTCAAAATTTCAAGCCCAATCCCCTAGTACAATTCCCTTATATTATCCAGCTTCCATCTTCGTTTGCTGTCTTTTGTTTTCAAGTAGACTTTGCTTTTTATTCCATGGTAAAACTGGCTTGTAACCCTGTCTATATACTCTACAAAGAAGGTATTGTTATTGATATTATTATTAAAATTTATTATTACAATAATAATATAATTTGAATCTGTTAGTAGAAGACAACAACCCATGAAAAATCCTTTTGCTCAGAAGCATCCTTGATAGTCATTTTCACAGCATGATATTCTTTCTCTTTTTTCCCTGTTTATTTTTATTCCAATGATATACTGGCACAAATGATACCTACACAAAATATGTACAAAGAAACATCTTTAAAAAGACAGACTGAAATGGAGAACACTGCAATTAAACAAACGGAAGTCACTTAAGGCAACCCAGTTTGGTTCCTGAAGCATGATGCACATCTACATTTAGATCCTTGTATGCCAATGTCTTGACCTTTAGAAGTTTGGTGTCATTCAGTGTCATTTTACATTATTTCACATCTAGTAGCATTTGGCAGAGCTCATATCTATATTATTGCTCCTTTTATAAATCTTACAGAGTTTCACAGCTGTAAGAATTGTGGAATGAAAAACATATTTTACCAGCCAGGGAAGCCAATAATCTCATTTAAAGAATAATGGAGATCGAGCTCCTGCAGTTTGAAGATTTTGTGCTTTATCCCTCAGATTGCTCAACAGCACACAAGATTCATGGTTAATAGTACAATGTAGTACTTTCTCTACAATACTCTTACTACAATGGCAAGAGTGCCTTACGGAGCTGAAATTAATGCACTCTACAAAGATTTTCCTGAAGGCTGTTTTCCTCATGACAAGTAAATTATGCACCATGGAGAAAATTTGTCTGGTGATCCCTTGCTGGCAGAAGGGTTCTTTAAGGAGTTTCCAGGTGTTTTACCAGTACTACTTCAGAAAGTAGGCTGCAATCATTTTGCTGACCATATTTCTTCGTGCTCTTCATAAGCATACAGGAGGAAGGGAAGGGACATATGTTCGTGTGTGGTGTAGGAATAATATGCAAGATGCATTCTCCTGCATTTCTCCACCCAGCTGTAAGCTTCAGATGCAGACTGAGAATTTTGTCTGTTGTTTTAAACTTTGCTCAAACAACTGAATGTAGCTACTACCTTTCACTCAAGACTGCTGTGTGAAATCTTTGAGCTCCTATGTAGAGAAAAGTCCCTGAAATACTGAGAAATCCTAAGTACGGACACTCATCTCTGCTCATGTCAGAAAGCAATGCAAGTTCACTGAAGAATTTTAGTAATATTGGAGTAGGTGCAATGGGTTATTCTTGCTTCAGGGTAGAATTTCTATGTGGATAGAAGGTAGGAGGAGCAGGAGGACTGCACAGCCATATCAACCACAGCCACAGCAGCACAAGAAAAATGACCCTGAGAAAAAACTCAGAGCTGGGAAACTGCCCAGCTGGTTTGATTTTGTCCTGTTTTTAAGATGGCAGAAATTTGTACATAAACCAAAATATTCCTGTTATCATCATCTCCTGTTAACCGGCACAACTCACAATTTCTGTATAGTCACCTGGACTTTTCAAAGGGCCTGATGTGAAGCTCTATGTGGGCATTCAACATAAGGGAGCAATCATACAGAGATTGTTCTACAATAACAGCAGCATGTGTTTAGAGAGAGAAAAGTTCCTAGTGATGTCCTTTGTGTCTGACTTCTCATAGAATCACAGAATCACATAATGTTAGGGGTTGGAAGGGACCTCTGTGGATCATCTAGTCCACCCCCCCTGCTGAAGCAGGGTCACCTACAGCAGGCTGCACAGGACTGCGTCCAGGCAGGTCCTGAATATCTCCAGAGAAGGAGACTCCACAACCTCCCTGGGCAACCTGTTCCAGCGCTCTGTTACCCTCAGAGGGAAGAAGTTCTTCCTCATGTTCAGACAGAACATCCTATGCTTCAGTTTGTGCCCATTGCCCCTTGTCCTGTCGCTGAGCACCACTGAAAAGAGTTTGGCCCCATCCTCCTGACACCCATCCTTGAGATATTTATAAGTATTTATAAGGTCCCCTCTCAGCCTTGTCTTCTTCAGGCTGAACAAGACCAGCTCCCTCAGCCTCTCCTCATAGGAGACATGCTCCCCTCCCCTCCTCATCCTCGTAGCCCTCCGCTGGACTCTCTCCAGTAGCTCCTCATCTTTCTTGAAGTGGGGAGCCCAGAAGTGGACACAGTACTCCAGATGGAGTACTCTCATCTTTGATTGCAGTCCAAACTGAAATGTCCTAGTGCTGTTCACTGGGAAACTGTTTTTCTGTCAAACCACATGAAAACGGAGCGTACATGAAAATGGCTAGTAATATGCTGAGCCAGTCCTTTGCTTGTCTCTGTGATGACTTGCTATTTCCTTTTTTTGTTAGAAAGACCTCTGAATTCATGGCTGACATTTTTTAGAAAGAGGAAGAGGCAAAAATCTACTGGCAGATCCTGCTTTTCTGGATTAAAGTGAGGTGGGATCTAACACACCAGGGATGAGGCCCCTTGCCAAGTCTCTGTTGCCTCTTCTGGTAGTATTGACCGTATCATTAGGAGTATCTGCTGATCTAGGCAGCTATCCTTTTCCTCAGGAATCTTGCCTCCAGTCTTTATTTCTTTCGTGAAAGTTTATTGTCACACAAAATTCAAATGTGATATGTCCACAGGTAGGGTCTTGAGGAAGTGTTGGAGCCCAGACAGATCTGAAGGCAACTGTACTTCTTCCACCCCTTCTCCTTGTAGCTCAGAGGCAATGCAGTACAGGAGAATAGTACATTCCATTCATTGTGAAAACGAAAATGTTTCACTGGTTAAAACCTACAGTGAACATAGGAGTGAGGTGAGCTCAATGCCACTGTGTGTCCTAGAAAAACAGCTCTTGGATTTCAAAATATCACTTCCCAAGAGTAAAGGGTGGGAAAAAGAGTTTTCTTTAAGACCTCACCCTAAACAGACATTTGCGTGTTCTTCTGTCATAGAAAGAGATTTCTCTTTCAACTCTGTTGTCTGCTCTTCAAGACCTGGTAGGAGCAGGTGAATCGAGCCCCAGCATCAGACAATGAAGCAGCAGCACTCTTTCCACTTGATTAACACTTTTTAGGGCTATGTCCATTGCGTATAGCTGAATAATAGGAGATTTTGCCCCACCACAGCAGGCTGTTGGTCCACCTGCTGAATAATACCTTTGTGCTTGTGGAAGACCAAGTCTTGGATCTCTGAAAGATTGGCAGATTTTTGAGCTTTGAAGGTCTGTTGCAGAGAAATTCTTAAAAGTACCCTGACGAAGTCAGTACTGTTGCTGTTTCTAATTCATTTAACATCCGACTGGTGGAGTGTGAAGGTAGAAGGGTGATTATCACTGGTTATGGCCCTACTCTATTCAAATTACTCCTTAATGAGACTATTTCTAGGACTTCTTGGAAGGCAGAACTCTGATGACTGGAGAAGCCTTGAAGAAGGAAGATGCTGAATCTGAGCTAAGAAGTGGTGTTGAAATACAGGATAAACACAGTGAGGTTCACTGTTGTCCTAACCTGACTGCGTTTCTATCAGGTGCATGAAGCATAAGAAACATTGCATATCTACTCAGAGTGTAACTCATGCACCTGAGCTGATAATTATTCATGTAGTGCAAGGACAGCATGAGAGTTATGAACTAATTATGAGATTAAGTGGTGCTGAGATTTTGTGTTGTTCCTGTGGGAAAGATTGCCTCCCAATGGGGATTTCCGTACGTGCTTATCTTGGAAGGCCATGTAAATCAGGCAGCTGCAGTGTAGACCTATGCATCTGAAAGGTGATCTACCTACGCAAATAAACAGTCATTACACTAAACAGTGGCATCACTGCATACAAATTGTCACAAAGTTAAGACAGGGAAATGTTAATATTATTTACAGGATATACTATTAATAAAAATTGCAACCAAAAAATGTCTGAATTGCCTCACATGTCCACAATGAAGAATATTCATTTTTGTTTCTTTTGTAAAGAATGAGATGAAGCAAAAAGATTTTCCAAGGCAAGTTGAAAACTGAGCATATTTTATTCATCTTGATAAACATACCAGGTCATTTTCAGCACACAGGAAAAAGGAAGAACAATGAAGCTCTTCAAGTTTGCAGGCCATTGTTATATACTTCAGAAACGGAAAATTTACAATTCACCTCATTTGACAAATACTGTGTTCATTCCATTTGCCTGTACTAAAACGAATGTTCTTTGGGCATGAAATATGCATACAATTTGGTTTTAACCTGGTGGAAAAAAGGCTAAGTCGCTAGAAATTAGGAAACTGATTTCTAAAGAAAAGAAACGGATTTTGGTGGTTAAGGCTTTAGCTGAACTGATTGTTCAAAGGAGCTTAATATGTGGATATAATTTGCTAAAGGATTTCCCAGAGGGCTAATATGGTAAAAGAAGTCAGATGTGTTACATGATTAATGCAGCTGCTTTGTCATCATAATTCAAGTGGTCACCAATTAGATCAGTGTAATGGGGTCAACCACAAACTGTCAAAACTATGCAGACCACAAAGGGGACAACCATTGAGACAAGAGGGGGAAAAATAGAATGCAACAAATGCAAAAGTTACATTGATTTGTTGGCTGATAGAACATATACTTATTATAGATTGACTAGATAAAATCTTATAAATGAGTTATGACAAGATTAACGGGCACAAACTGAAGCATAGGAACATGAGGAAGAACTTCTTCACTCTGAGGGTAACGGAGCACTGGAACAGGTTGCCCAGGGAGGTTGTGGAGTGTCCTTCTCTGGAGATATTCAAGACCCGCCTGGATGCGGTCCTGTGCAGCCTGCTCTGGGTGACCCTGCTTCGGCAGGGGAGTTGGACTAGATGACCCACAGAGGTCCCTTCCAACCCCGAACATTCTGTGATTCTGTGATTAATGTGCTTATAGGTATTTAGAAGTTGTAGTACACCTTCTACCAAATGACCTGTAGGAGAAGATGTTCTACAGCATGCATATTGGTTAAAATTGGCTAAAATCTCAGGTTGGAAAGGAAAAATTTATCTTCATCATCTATTACTGACTTTGATATAGGATAAAATATAGGAAGATTAGATGTAGTCAAGCAAGATCCAACTATTAACAAAAACCAAGAACCAGTAAACTGATGTCTCACTTTGTCTTGTAAAAAGGCACCGAAGAAGATGCAGGCAAGAAAAACTATTTCAAATACCAAATGAAACTAGGAACAAATGAACAAGAAAACAGACAACTGAACTCATCTGCCTCACGGAAAATCTGTCATTCCTGGGCAAAAACAAGAGACATTCTCAAAATACTAAAAAAAAAAAAATTAAAATGCCCTTTCAGAAGTTACTGTTAAGCTAAGATTATTAGAAGGCAACAGATTTTTGTATGTGACCTACTTTTCCACATTTATGCTCTACTCCTTACATTTCAAAAGATTTCTCAATTAAACTTTTCTAGGTTTCAATTTTATTTGCTGTAGGCATGTTTATTAGAACATATGATGTAGGCAGGTTTATCAGAACATATGATAAAGCATCTCATCCAAATTTTTGTCCAAAGGTCAGCCAAATAGTTATGCTGGTCATGTGTGTTTCTGTCACAGCCAATGTCAAATCATATCTGAAGACTGTTCATGACTCCCTAAACAAGTGACATCTTCTCTTGGGATATCTTTCTTGATCTCCAGAGTCTAAAGAAAGAAAAGGAAATGAGCTTAGATTAGATGTCGACATCTTAGGTAACATTAGTTGGCTGAGATAAGTCCAACTGCTGACTTTAAGTAGAAAAAAAAAAGTGGACTGAGATATTTGTCATGTCAGAGACAGGTTTATTGTGTTTGTGTGGCAAGGCATTGGTAGCAGGGGGCTGCAGGGGTGACTTCTGTGAGATGTTAGGAGTTGTCCTCCTTGACACAGAGCCAATGTCAGCCAGCTCCAAGACAGACCCACCATTAGCCAAAGCTGATCCCATCAGCAACACTGTTGGCACCTCTGTGGTAATTTATTTAAGAAATGGTAAAATACACTGCACAGGAGCTGTGAGAGGACTGAGAATATGTGAGAGACAAAACCCTGCAGACACCGATGTCAGTGAAGAAGGAGAGGAGGAGGTGCTCCAGGCCCCAGAGCAGAGATTCCCTTGCAGCTCATAGACAACACCATGGTGATGCAGGTTGTCCCCCCTGCTGTCCAAGGAGGTCCACAGTGGAGCAGATATCCACCTGCAGCCCGGGGACAACCCCATGCTAGAGCAGGTAGATGTGCCCTGAAGGAAGCTGTGACCCCATGGAGAGCCCATGCTACAGCAGGATTCTGGCAGGAACCTTGCCCATGGAGAGGACCCCAGGCTGGAACAGGTGTTCTGGCAGGACCTGTGGTCCCATGGGGAAATCATGCTGGAGCAGTCTGTTCCTGACGGACTGCAGCTTGTGGAAAGAACCCATGCTGGAGCAGTTCTGCAGCTCATGGGAAGGACTCGTGTTGGAGAAGTTCATGAAGGACGGGGTGGGATCCTGCTGGAGCAGAGGAAGAGAGTGAGGAGGGTGGAGTGGCAGACATCAAGTGTTATGAACTGACCACAACCCCCACTCCACGTACCCCTGTGCTACTTGAGGGGACGAGATAGAAGAGTTGGAAGTGAAGTTGAGCCCAGGAAGAAGGGAGGGGTGGGAAGAAGGTGTTTTAAAATATTTTTGTATTTCTCACTATCCTAGTTTTGTTATTAATTGGAAATAAATTAAATTATTTTCCCCAAGTGAGGTCTGTTTTGCCTGTGACGGTAACTGCTGGGTGATCTCCCTGTCCTTATCTCGACCCACAAACTTTTGCATTGTATTTTCTCCCCCTGTCCTCTTGAGGAGGGGAGTGATAGAGCAGCTTGGTGGGCACCTGGCAGCCACCCAAGCTGAACCCACTACAACATTATGCAAAGGGACATTTTACATGATGCTAAGAGTTAAAACATTCAGGATGTCAAATTGCTTGCCTCCAAGTGATTACTGAAAAACAGTTTTCCTAACCTGCCATATGATTCTTGCAGAACCCAGGCCAAAAAATTGTTGCCCATTTACCCTGGTTTCCTATTGGATGAAGGCTTGTAGTACACCAATAAGTTTCCAGCTGATATCATTCCACTTACTGCAAGATGTAAAAAAAGTCAGCCTGAGTCAAACCAGGGGTCCAATGCCCTATTTTCACCAATCACCAAAGCAACAAGGGGAAAGAAGAGTGCAAGTACTTGATATTGTCTCAGCTACCAGATATTCTTAGCTCAAGAACATCTCAAGCTGCTTGTAGTTCTTCAGTAGATTCCACTTCCATTAATTTGTGTGGTCTCTGAGTACACGTAAAGTATTCCCTGGCTCTGATGCAGTCCTGCTGCCCTGAAATTCTTGCTGTGTTAAGGAAAAGATCTGAGCAAAGCTAGCAGAATGATCTGAGTAAAGCTTATTTTTGTTGTCCTTGTTACAAGCAAATGAAAAGATTTCTTATTAATGACTGCAATCTTAGACAGCTTAACGACTCGATTGCAATGATTTCTGTGGTTGCCAGACCACCTCTGGTTTTAGTGAAGATTTCTGTGAGGCCAGTCATTCACCGGTGCCTTCTATGGCACAGCAAAAAGAGGCACAGGAAAAGGTGAGGGAAAGGGATTCAGCTGCTGGCTTGAAATGTGGCCCCAGGGAGATAGAGATTTAAATATCCTGCTGGAGACTTCGTAGGGAATTGGTCAATGTGCGGCACGATATCTACAGTTCAGTGGCCCAGCTACTGAATCTTTCCCCTTGGTATTTCTGTCTTCCTTACCAAGAAAAGAAAGATACACTCGGGACTTAATCTAAGAGGATGGTTTTGTTTGATCTTCACCCTGTTAGGGGGATTGCTTTTGTGTAACAGTCACCAAGGAATAACAAGGAAATTGTACATCACCCTTTCTGTAGCATGCTTAGATTAATAAATCCCAAAAGACTACCCTTTCACATATTTTTTGAAGGTACTTTAGTTAGTGTACTATAATGTAAACCACTATCTTCCATTAATCCACCATATATCTGCTTTTCATTTTCTAGATCTGCCCTAGTTCTCTCCCTTTAGAGGTCTGTCTGGTTGACTTAAGTAAGCGCAAGCTCTTGCTAGGGACTTTTAAACCTGCCACAAGAAATGTCCTACTAGAAGAAGCTACGGAAGGGCAAAGTGTGGCTGCCTTCTGTAGTCAGTGAAAGAACAGCAAGTGCTGGCCGAGTGCAAGAGAGCAGACTCAGGGGCCAGGTCCACAGTGTGGGTGGTAGCAGAGGATACAGGGGCAATGGGCTGTAGTAAGGGCAGAACTGAAGGAAGAGGAGAAGCTGGAGGAATGAGGAAACTCTGTGATGAGTGGAAAGGTGAATAGGAGGATTATGAGATCTGAGACTGTATTGGGTTTATGTGGCAAAGTTTTGGGAGCAGAGGGGGGCTGCAGTGGTGCCTTCTGTGAGAAGACAACAGAAACTGCCCCTGTGTCACACAGAGCCAGTTCTGACAGCTAAAACCATCACTGTATTATCAACTTTCTTCTCATACTAAATCCAAAACACAGCAGCTACTGGAGGAAAATTAACTCTGTCCCAGCTAAAACCAGAACACAGTGGGCTCCAAGATGGATGCACCACTGGCCAAAGCTGAGCCTATCGGTGATGCTGGTGGTGCCTCTGTGATAACTGATGTAAGAAAAGGTAAAAAGTGCTGCACAGGAGCTGTGAGAAAGGAGTGAGAAAAAGTGAGAGAGACCACCCTGCAGACACCAAGGTCAATGAAGGAGGACTGGTAGGAGGTGCTTCAGGCCCCAGAGCAGAGATTCCTGTGTAGCCCATCGTGAAGACCATGTTGATGCAGGTTGTCATGCTGCAGCCCATGGAGGTCCACAGTGGAGCAGATATCCACCTGCAGCCTGGCAAGGACCGCGTGCCGGTCAGGTGGATGTGCCCTGGAGGAAGCTGCAGCCTCTAGAAAGTCCATGACAGAGCTGGCTCCTGGCAGGTACCTTGCCTATGGAGAGGAGCCCAAACAGTATCAGGCTTCCTGGCAGGAACTTTCCCTCCCTTTGCAAATTTAGCATCCCTACCTCTACAGTTGCACACATATCTCTAACATCTGCTATATGTTGTACTAAGCAAGCTGTGTAGATAATACTGTACATAAATTATACATACTATATGTATGTATGCATAGCATTCTTTCTATAAATACCGTATATATTGGAATGTGTATTGTACTAAATGTTTTCAGAAATGACATTTGAGTTTGGACAGTCACTCAAAGCTGCTAATTAACACAAGTTAGTGGCAATCTTTCTGCTGCGCTTTGATAAGCTCCCAGTTTCCGGAATCACATGGGTCTGTGGGAATTTCATCTTTCATTGTCTTTTTTAGAAAAAAGATTATTTCAGAACTTGTTTGATGAGAAAAGCTGGGAGAAAAACAGTATGAAGCCCTCAAGGTTCACAAATCAGAAAAGAACATTTTCATTTGTTTTCAAAAGAATCTTATGACTCTGAAGCCAACATGCCATTATTTGGTGATGGTTTTCCCGATGACCTTTGAATAATTGAAAAGCATTGTTGCTGACTTCGTATTTCCTCTGTCTCTCATGTGTAACAGTAACATACCCACTGATGGGTCAGCAGGAGCTGCAGGCCTCCCATAGTTCCAGAATTCAATGTATTTTTACTTGGATTCTCTGTTGTAGATAGTTCATTGTACATATTCTGTGGACATTAAGCAGATACAGATCTGAGACCTGGTCCAAATCTCTGTGATATCTGAAGTCTTGATTTCCCCTCTTGTAAACGTCATATACCTGCAGTAATTTGGTAGTGCTAATGTACCTTTACTTAATGTGTCACAAGAAGAGCTACAATACCTTCTTGTTTCCCTTTTAAATTTGCAATGTTGTCTTTCTTTCCTGTTTAAATTGAAATAATTTTATCATGCTATTTCCTTCTTTCCGTGTTTTTACCTTAATCATCTCAACACATTGTTCCACCATGTTCTTGCTGACAGCCACATCTGTTTGACATATGCATTTATTCTGACTTGCAATTGATTACTTAATGAGAATATCCTTTTATGAATCTTCTGTGTAAGATTATCTCTTACATATTCCTTAACATTTAAAAGACTTTTTGCAATTAACTTCTCCCTGTTTGCATTTCTTAATTTGCATTTTTTATTTTCCTCCTCAATTTCTTTATTAGGTGGTAAATCACATCACAAATGCATTTCTTGTTATCAGAGCAGAAGACCATTGTGCATACAGATGTATTTATAGCTTTTGTATCTCTTAAATCAAACTTGCCTTTAAAGAAAAGCACATGAAGCTATTTCATTTCTACACATGAAGTTCACCTGTGATGCATAAACACACAGAGACAATATATAAAAATGAGAAGAGACAGCTCTTCTAAAAATGCAGAGCATATATTATAGACTTTATAGAACTTGCACCTCTAAATCTTAAGCTTGATTCTTAGCTGTGCTTCCACAACAATCCCCAGATCACCAGGCCACGAGCTTCGTGGGTTGAGGTGTAAGGCTCATAAAAGCTGTGATGAAGCTCATTCATCCTCTGTCAAGCAGTTCAGGATTTATTAAGGAAAAGGAAACCTGAGGCCGTGTGGCTTTGTACCATGTTGGTTATTGCATCCAGCCAGGAACAGGAGAAATAAAAGGTCTGTTCTTTCTTTCTATTAAAAAAAGCATGGACTAGAATTTACGAAAGAGTGTGTCAAGCAGGGAAAGCAATTCAAGTCTTTGCACGCTTTCCAAGTGAGTGCTTTTGCTTCCAGATTAGATAATCTTTTGACTAATTCAGTTTAAACCCTGGTCCCAAAATGGTTTATTCTAGGCAGGCAACAGTTCTATTGCTTTCTCCACCTCAGGGCAACATGAGATGTGGCTTTGAACCCCATCAGGAAGCAAAGGTTGAACATTTTATCTAGTGGGCTATTACATAGAAAAGAGGGTGGCAGTAACACTTTGAAGTTGTAGTTTAAAAATTCATAATGAGGACCTGTGTAGTGAAGGAAGTCTGAGAATTAATTGGGTACTGAGCTGCTCAGCCTTGTCACCACAGAGGCATCCGTGAGCATGCCGGGAGGCAGAGCGGAGGCACCTGGAGCACTGCTGCTGCCAGGAGCTGAGGCACTGCAGAGCTGGGCAGCTGCCTCTGTGTTTTGAAGACTGCAATTCTGGGTTTTGAACTGTGTCACCCATGGAGTTCTTACATCCCTTTTCAGATCTGGCTTTCTTTTCTTCAAAGAGTTCAACCAGTGGTGGTCAAGACTGCATCTAAAGTGGCATGGGCCTGTGCTAACAAAGCACAGGTGGGACTCCACAAAAGTTATGAACTGCTGGCTTGTGTGACGTGTTGAACTCATCCCCATGTGCTGGCTTTGTCAGGAGATAGGAGTAATGTCCTCTTCAACTGCATGCGTGAGCTGACATTGTGTGTTATCAGTCCTTGTTCCCACTTGACAGGAACCCAGGGCACTGCCTGCGACTTGGATTTCCCCTGAACAAGCAGAGGAGATGAGCTACAGCACAGAGGATTTGCCACAACTTCCTGAGCCCCCTTACTATTCCCCAGACATGGTGTTTCTAGATATGCTGCTCTACCATCCTACATCAGACTGCGGCTTACGGTGTGAAGATGGAGAGTGACTCAGACAAACAGTGCACATGAACTTATTGAGATGGAAATCCTAAAATGATGGTCATTTATATACAGCTAGATGAGTAAACACTGCAGGAACAGGCATATAAAACTGGTAGCTAGAGAAGCAGATCCAATGTACGTGATAAATATTCATCTATCTTTATTATGCTAGTCAAAGAGTTCACTATACTTGCAGTCACTGTCAATATATTTTGGAGTGTTTAGATTATAAGACTCTGAGACATGGGATTTCACTTTGTTCTGTCTAATATCTGTACTTGGGTGGACATGGGAACAGGAGGAGGAAGCACAGTTCTTGGCCTTGGAGACCTTACGACCTCAGAAGTATCTACTGTAATGTCAGGTTTTTAATATTAATAACTATGAGATCTGTGAAAGGGCAGACTCCTACCTCTCCTTCTGTCAATTTGCTCTGTTTTTGTAGTTTTCATTAATCTCAGGCAACCCCATTCAGCAGTTTCCCTGAAGGCTTTCTGCTGGCTGATTTGTCAGTGCCTGAACTACCTGAAATGGAGAGTTTTTATATTCCATTTAGGGTAACAGTTTCTAAAGACTGGCCCCTTTCCTCCCCTCAGCTCAGCTACTTTCTGAAATTCATCAGCAAGGTTGCTTGGGCAAGTCCCTCCTGATTCTTCTCCACTGTGTCTGTATGTTGAGGGTGTCCCTATTTTGTCCCATCTTCCAGACAGTGGTTTTCCAAAGCGAATGTTTTCTGACAGATTGAAGTTGAAAGGACAAGCAGAGGCACAACCACAGATCACTGTTGAGAAGTTACCCAGAACCACTGGTGCAAAATATAACATTTTATCAGACTCTGAAATTATTTATTAGTGTATGCACATGAAAAATGTAATGCAATTTCTCTATGTGTGAATATATGTCCAGTACAGTCTGATGTTACTATCACAAGTAAATGTTTAAAACCTCACATAGGGCATTTTCTAGCCCTAAACAAGATACTTGAGAAGTGAGTCCAGTGTTCTGCATCACCACTGGGCTTTTTGAGGTCTGATATCTATTGCCCCAGCAAAGCAGTGTTTATGGACCTAACAAGATCATGAGACATCTGGTTTTCATAGAATCACAGAAACACAGAATGGTTTGGTTTCTCATGTGCAATTTTTTGTCCACCAGAATCCCCAAGTCCTTCTCCTCAGGGCTGTTCTCAATCCATTCATCCCCCAGCCTGTACTGATAGCTGGGATTGCCCCAATCCAGGTGAAGGACCTTGCACTTGGCCTTGTTGAACTTTCTGAGTTTCTCATTGGTCCACTCCTCAAGCCTTTCAAGGTCCATCTGGATGGCATGCCTTCCCTCTGATGAATCAACTGCACTACTCAACCTGGTGCCATCGGCAAATTTGCTGAGGATGCACTCAGTATCACTGTTTATGTCACTGAAGCTAAATAATTTTGGTCCAGTATGTACCTTTGAGGGACACGACTTTTTTGACCTGGGAAGTGAAAGTTTTTAATTGTTAGTGGCCAACTAAGCTAAAATACAAACCAGACTCAGAAATTAGGATAGAAATAAGCTAGAGTGTCACTCACAGAATGAGGAGGAAGCATCCACCTCAAGAGCTGTGCTTCTTATGTCCCTGTGTCTCTTCGCTCCTGGAACTGGGTGACTCAAAAGAAGAGTTCCAGCTGATGCTGGTAGGGTCATCACTACATCCAGACACCGAGGTTGTACCAGAACTGTGTCTTATCACTTCTTCTAAGAACAACACAGCCAGTACCAGAGCGCTTATCTGTGCTAGTCTGGAGCCACCACGACATGACACAGCAAGGAACAGAGACTTACACATATGACTGCTTTTGCCAGTCAAAGAGCTGCTGGCCAAACACAGAACTGCATAGCACATCCTGCTAAACCTCGGCAGAGATGCTGCAGTCCTGGGAACTTCCCAGAGCAGCATCGTGACCTGGGATACAGCTGGAGGTGCTGTCCTTCACCATGACCCTAGCAGAAGGCTGACCAGACAGTCTGTCCCCAGATTCGAGCAAAACTTCTCTCCATGCAGCCGGTGAACCTGTCAGGGCAGGATGTCTCCCTTGTGCCATCCGCACACGTGCTTCCCGGCTGACTGAGCGGTAACTGCCAGTCAAGCAGCCAGACAAAACAACTTCTTTTGACCTGCTCATTTCTCTCTTCTTCTCAGCATTTGCTTTGATTCTCTTTTCATTTAAATTCCCTCGTCATTCCAGACATACTTGACTCTGTTTACTTCATACATCTAAATAGCTGATACACTGTCACAGCCTCCAAGGGCACCTTGACAAGCTGTCTCATTTTGAAATCACTTAGACGCAAACTGCGCCTGCTTAGCCTCCAGACAACCTCTGCGCAGATGGAAAACACACTTTACTACATTCTGCATTTTCAGACTGGTTAAAAAATTGTGAAACTTTGATGTTGTGTTTTATGACAGAAGATTCATATTCTAACATGCTACTGAAAAGGTCTGTTGCCATAAAGGTTTATTATTCATATTGGCTACTTGTACAGTCCAGACCTTGGGATTTCATCTGCCTAGGATGCATGGATCCCCCCACATAGCTTATGGATTATATATATCTGATTTATAAAACCCCTAAAGGGAGAGGGTTGATGTGATCATTTATTAACCACCTTGCCCATTGCAATGTTTAGATGGAAGATACCTTTTCCCCTGGCCCATATAACCAATTCCGGCTACCTTTTAGAAGGTGAAATTTATCAGTGCCAGCTAAACAAATCAGAAGTTTATGCTTTATAAAAAGCTATGCTTTATGAGCTAATTGACCAAATAAGCTAATAACAAGTTTATTTAATGGGAAAATAATAGATTGTAACTCCTGTTCTTTTTTCATCTAGCAGATACAACTAAATCTAAGTCTAAACTAAAGCAGTCTCTGCTTTCTCTCCATAGCACAATGAGGTGCCAGGCAGTGTTTACTCCACCATGACTGTTACTAAAAAACCCCTACATTTTCCCTTTCTGTTTTCATTGCAAAGGGCTCCAAAATTTGAAGACACATCCAGACTAAATAGCTCTGTAGTTGCTGTCATGTACAGAGCTTCCCATTGCATGGTAAACACACAGCCATCAGCAAACAGGGAAATAAGGTGCTCTTTAACAATCAGCCAGTGGTTTGACACTTGTCTCTGGGCTTCACAATATATGTTATAACTGGCTACTCCAATATTTACTTTTGTCTGGAAATAACACCTTTTCTGCACACAGTTCCCAGGGAAGATACAGGGTCCTGTCAAATAGTCCGCTTCTGTCAATACATTGCTCTTGTCAGGGAAAACTGAAGAAATTCATAAAGAAATGTGGTATATTTAATACTGCTGCTTCCCCTGCCCCCATGCTCTCTTTTACGATCTCTACATCACCTTCAGGTGCGGCATCAAGGTTTTCCTTCCAGAGTTAAAATCCCCAGGATGGGATTGCCATGCCCGCCCAGCTCGGATGAAGCATTAAATACCCATCAGCTGTGCGTTGCCCAGCAGCAGACATAGACTTCCAGGGGCAGTTGCCTTTGGCAAATGTCTCTTTTTAGCTTCTGTCAGGTTTGTAACTTTCTTAGTTTCTCCAAATGTCAGCTATGCTCAGAGCAGGCATATTAGCATGCTTTGCGTGCAGCCTGGTTTATAGATGGTTTAAAGTATCTTTTTATCAGCCTTGTGTTGCAACGATACCCGATTGTCATTGGTGATCAGAAACGCTGATGCAGGACAACAAGAGGTCCTTGGAGGCATGATCGGGATGCAAGGCACATAAAGACTACAGCATGACCCTCAGTCCTAACGACTGTGGTAACAGCTCCTCACCAAAGTGTCAAGACAAGGAGATGAGATGGCACCAAAGGCTGAAGAGAGAGAATTCGAGAAAGAAATTAGGCTTTTTTGTCAAGGTAGCCAGTAAAGCAGCAAATTTCAAGGCACACGAGGAAACAAAAGTAGCTCTTTGTGCCCTAGAAAATTCATAGACTTGTGGTGAGAGCTTAACACTGCATCAGACTTTCACTAAGCAATTTCTGCATCTTGCTGAGGAACTTGATGAGTATCTTTCATTGCACATGAGTGCTTCTTAAATTGGTCCTGGCCCAGTCCCTGATGCTTCTGTTCACCCTGATTCCAGCTGTATTCCTTGCCTTCCCATTCACTATGTTCTTCTCCTTTGCAGGACTTTGGATGTGGCTAAAGCATCTCTGCTAAAGGAACATCTTGCAGTAGCCCTTTCTTTGCATGATTTGTGAAAGCCAAAGGCGTGAATTCACAAACCCAGAAGATAAATGGACAGATTAGCACCTGAGTTAGATACCCAAAATGACCTTTTATATACCTGAGAAAATAATTAGGTATTTCTAACTTTTAAACTTTTAACAAAGATTCCATTTCTGAAAGAAATTGTATCTTGTCTTTCAAAACTACTTAAACTCCATAGATGCCAGGTGCAAATATTACCCATTGCTGTGGAATTGAGCTACTACGGCTTAAGTGAAAGCTGATTTCCTGGAAGAAACCAGGCAAACATCAGACTAGAACAACTTTCTCCCATTACTGACATGCAGAGAAGCCTACCAGGACATGTTCATTTGCTCAGCTTCCACTCTGGGGAGTCATATGCTGTGGCTTTGCTCGGTTTAATATCTTATCTTTGTAAACTATTATTACTAGTTTTGATACATAAAACATGGAGATTACAATCTTAATTAGGCAGCTGATGCACTGAAACTGCAATGGAGATGATTTTCAGGAAATGAGTGTTCCCAAATTGTGCATTTAAAGATGTTTCCTCAATATGGGTTGATCGGTCAGTGTAGCTGCAGCAGTGTCACTAAATGCTGGGGATTTGGTTGTGGGTCTTGCAGCTCCTCCAGCCGTAGGATGTGAGAATGTCAGGTTACATTATGAAAAAATGCAAAAAACTGCAATGTTATTCTCTTTTTGTGGTTGTAGAAAATCTAAAAACTGTAAAATAAACACTAGACTCACACTGCCAGCAAGTACTTTCTCTTTTTTTTTCAACATTTTTTTTTCTTCTTTTTTTTTAATTAATAAAACAATCTAATATTTCTAGGGAATCATGAAAGGTCAAGTGTGTAACTTTGCTGCAGGTACCAGCTTGCCCTGACAGCTGAAGACAAATGCAGGTACTACACCCTAGACATTCATCTGCCCGATTTGCAAATGTAGGCCATTTATTACCCAGCCAGACTTCCAAGAATTGAGCGTCTGGTTAACAATGAGCCCCTAAACTGATGATGCATCTATTTGTGAGCCAAAAATTCTGACTGTAAAATCAGACTTTGAAATAAGGTTCTTTGAAGAGCTGGAGCCACAAAAACTGCATCTGGAATTGCATATCAAATAGGATGATGAAGGGAGAAAAGGTGGAAAGTTTCTGTCTCAGACATGTAAACCTTTCATCAATGTCAAACACTAACCTAGATGGTTTAAAAGAGAGCTTGTACAGCAAGTAAATAGTCTAAATTAAACTATTAAAATATATATCTATATATATCTATATATATCAGAGATTGGCTACATATGAGGAAAGTTGAATTAGCTTGAGGCTACTTGCATGTGCTTACTTTGGTTAACGAATTAATACTACAAAATACTCATATTCCATGCTTTGTCAGGAATATCATCTTTTATTACAATAAAACCTGTGGTCACAAGCATAAATATCGGTGCAGTAAGATGTATTTTCATCGATTGTTTCCTGGCAATTGACATAAAATTGCATCTCCTACATGTTTTTACCAATTTCACTTCAACCAGCTAGACAAGCTGTTTGAAGAAGTAAACCAAAACTGCTATTTAAACCTGCACCTTGTCCCTCCCCCCCTCCCTC
>Ga0065711_1029529_pt1:0-15000 | contig 35808 bp, 20 predicted proteins | sample Hoacrofraction12_FD_59098 | JGI IMG/M metagenome (GOLD analysis project Ga0065711, IMG submission 59098) | Hoatzin crop microbial communities from Cojedes, Venezuela - Epithelial fraction 12 v2 (version 2) | ecosystem: Host-associated > Birds > Digestive system > Esophagus > Crop...
CATCTAGTCCAACCCCCCTGCCGAAGCAGGGTCACCTACAGCAGGCAGCAGAGGACCTTGTCCAGGCGGGTCTTGAATATCTCCAGAGAAGGAGACTCCACAACCTCCCTGGGCAGCCTGTTTCAGTTCTCCGTCACCCTCAGAGTGAGGGTTTTCAGCTTAAACAATTATTAAGGATAAAATACCCAGTGAAATACTCATAGATGCACGTTCTGTGCACAACCCAGAGCCTGTGGTTACAAACCTCCTCTGAGCCAAGCTGCTGGGATCCAATAAATGCTGAATCTGCAGACTGCCAGCAAATTTCTTTTCGCAATGGGGAAAACAGGAAAGGCTTCTGAAGTAAGAAGTATTGTCACGTCCCTCCTCCGATGAGCTTTCTGCTCCCAGTGCAGAGCAGGACTTCAGGTACACTGTGAACGGCTGTTCTAGCAGAACCGCGCTGGAGATGCAACACAACGGATCATGCCTCTCTCCTCCAAAGCTGTGCTCTGCCTTGGTTTCTGCCCAGGGCCTAAACTCTCTGAATTCAACCTGCTGAGTAGAGTTTTTCTAAAATCTACTCAGATTATCCACCCGTGAATCACAACACCACTTCTTGCTCATGTGGAGAAAAGCACACAATCCTATCACACTGCAGCGTGCTCTTCTGTGAGTAGGGCTGCGTGAGGATTCGGCTGAGCTCTGTCTCACTTGAAGAGTTTATCTGTCGTCTCCTACAAAGAGTTTTTGACAAGAAGGGATCTGAAGATTAAAAAACTTTGAGACCCAAGGTCCCAGTTACTCCCATGTATTACGAACAAAACTTTATACATTTTTAAAGAGTCTTCCTCACGTAAAACTTGCCTTCAGATGTCATTATTGTGCAGTCAGAAGTGAACAACACGCTTATGAGAAACTTCACAGGAATAACAGTTCAAAGTCTACGCCTGGTCAAGAAAAACAGATTTTTATGGGTTTTGTCCTAAATTTGCAGTCACAGATACACAAAACAACTGACTCCCAGAAGTACTACGGCTGTAGAGAGGCTGGGGAACAGTTCATGTCCTATGGTGTGTGCCCACAGCTGAACACCAGAAGCAATACAGGATCACAGCAATTGAGCAGAAGGGCTGAGAGGCAGTAGGGACTCCCAGGTCAACACGAGGACCTTCCCTGCTGTTGTATTTTGTGGAATCCATCTCTTTCCTGCTTTGCACTCTGGGCAAGCAGAGATTTTAACAGCCCCTATGAGCCTAAGCCTGGAATTTCTGGATGATCCTGTTGAAAAAGAAGAAAAAAACCCTTCTGGGCCTTCCCCTTCACCACACAACCAACCTTTCACAAGCACCATCAGGACTACAACAAGCAGGCAAATGACTAACAGGGGCTGTGAGCACCCACTGGGAATTCTCAACTGCTGCTTGGTTTGAGTCAGTTCAGGGTCTCAGTGTTCGTTTCACCATATTCATGCAGCACCCTCCTCCCTTCCCCATGCTTCCACATTCCTGGGGAAAGCATGCCCTTCCTCCAAGTACACCAAAGTCCCCAGTCAACGTCATTCAAAGGAGCGTAAGCTCCTCACTACTCCTCGAGAGGTTAAGGGCAGCTAACCAGTCACCAAGGGGAACCACCACCAGCCACCCGAGAGTCAGGCACAAATGCTTGAAGTAAACAGTCCACAAGCAGCCCCATGGTCTGAAAACTTTCACATAAACTTAACAAATACAATTAGGGTGTACATTAGTAACAGAAAAAAACCCCACCTAATTTGCTTTATAAATTATTCATCACGAATAAATGTGATCCACTCCAAGTAAGACAAAAGTGTTTTTCTGTTGGTTTCCAAGACAGTTGCTTGGTGTGAAGTACTACAGACTTGTTAGAGTTTCCCACTCCATGCAAGCACATGCTACAGTGGGAAATAATGTTCGTAAGCAGAGAAAACAGCTTCATGTTATGCTTTGACCCTAATCTTGATTTGGGAGGTAAATTGTTTTTTGGACTCTCTAGTATTTTTCTAAGCACAAAATTACTATTTCCTCAAATGGACAAAAATATTTACCAGAATCCTCAAAGAATAAAAATGGGGGTGGGTGGGTGTTGAAATAAGTCACTATCAACAACCTGGTAAGACAAAGCCAAATTGTATGAATCAGTACTAAACACAGTGACACAATCTCTGCTTGGTATCAGCATTTGGGTGGCATCTTTTAATCACTGAAAAGCACACAGGGCATTCAACAAACTAATCCAGGATTCACAGCCAACTCCAGGATAAGCAGGCATGAGCATAAAAGTTCTCAATATGGCTCTAATAGCTCTTAATTATTATAATCCTTCACTGAGCAAACAGATGTTCTAAGGGAACTTTAGTTTCTTCAAATGCAGTAATCAAACCATTCTGCTCCTGCCCTGCCTCTTTTCAGTAAATGCTTTGTATAGTGGAGTGGAAATAGCAAACGTAGTGACAAAATGACCATTTAATTGTCACAGAAATCTGTTTCTGAACAAAACTGATGTTGTCAATCCTCCTCATCCACATTTCTCAGAATCTTCTGATTACAGACTAGGAAAAAAAAACCCTTACACCTTACCTTCTGTAATCTTCCCACATCTTTGGTTGCTCCTTATCTGCCCACATCTTAACAAGTTTTACAGTAACCAGAATACTGGCTTTGTATTTGTGTTTCACTGTACCAATACTAATTCACATCTCTGGAGCTGCAGCCTTCATTGTGAAGTTTTTAAAAATCAAGTTTCCATCTAAAATGCTTCAGTATATTACAGTGAGTCATTCTACTTGGAGATTTATTTGTAAATGATCATGACTACTTCAGACATTCAAAACGTACCAAAAGACCTTCAACCTGATCCTTCATTTTTCTTGCAAACTTGAAATTCCCATTGAATATAGTTTCAATAGCTATTTTGGTTGTGGTGCCTCCTTACAATAAACTCCATACAACTGTATGAATGCTATAGTAGAAATCCAAATGATTTCAATCACAACTTCGGCTATTGTGAACTTGTGCTTATAATGAAGTTTCTCCATGAAAAAAAGCAGTTCACTGTGGGCCAACAAAGCTTTGTCCCCTTTCACAGTTTTTATTCAGCCCTCATTTAAGAAAAACAACTATTGACTGCAATATGAATCTTAGGACTTGGAGAAAGCAGAGATCCTAAGGATTACCTCTACGAGATGGCCCCAGCTTTTTTTGTACGTATAGCAAAAAGAAGCACTGAATATTCATTTCACTGATTTGCTAACTATACTAATATACGCTTTTGTAAATGAGTCTCTATCTAGCACTAGCTATTGAACTGAAGGGTATTTGAATAGGTGGGTTTTGCTATAATACCACACAAAGATAATGTGCTGGAAACAAATGGTTCACTGATTCCTGAATAGAAAATTTGCTGGAAAACCCTGAGAACTAGAAGATGAGGGGAGGGGATTAAAATGTCGCTTCAGAGCCACCAACCAAACTCTTGTCATTTTTAAAAGATGTTCCTGTGGCACAATATGAATACTTTATAGCCACGATTGTGAACATTCAATGTCATATGAGAAAAGACACTTGTCAAGAGCCTTTCCCTTACAAGCACCCTCATCATGACCTGTGTTAATGAAGTTAATTGAATTTAAGATCAATAATGGTTAATTATTGCAATTTGACATTCTGAGATAAATGGTTTTAAGACAGAGAAATGTGTGTGTATGTGAATTCTCTCCAAAGAAGGTGAACACATTACAGCCTAAGAGGGATCACACAGTCCTTCCATTGATCCTGGTACAATCTGATCGACCTAATCCTCTGATGAATGTGGGCTTTTCACAGCTACAAGTAAATGTTCTACAAGACTAGTCTAACCCTTGTCACTGACCAAATCTATATGAGCTGTACACTAGAAATCTATTGAGATAGATTAAAGAACTGCTGTAGAAACAAGAGATGCTTCAATAAAGATGAAGGTTTATTATATTGACTATTAACGTTACAGGCAGTATGTAATTATGAATGCTTATGGATCATAAGGGTTTAATTTTGGTCAGTTAGATGTAAATGATCATAACTGAACAACAGTATTAAATTTTTAAAATACTAGATTAAAAAATTCCAACAACCATGTTGAATTTGATGACTTATACATGAATGCTCAGTAAGAAAGTGATTTTTAAATCATCCTTGAAACATGCAAGAAGATGCTCACAGACAGGTATTTATTTCATAAAGTCACTCATCAACCTACTTCATTTAGGGTTTTTTTTAAGTTTACTTTCACAATAGTTCCTCAACAGGAAGACATTTTTTCAAATGTGTTAGTAATGATATTCTTACATGCATACTGAACAAGTTAAATGACCACTTACAAGATTTATAATGACAAAGTAAATGTCAAGCAAAAAGTATTACTGATTGCAGAGCACCGACAATAAAAAGCCGCTGAAGAGTTCTGTCAAAATGTAAGATTATGCAAAAACACTATTGAGAACACTGCTAATCATCTGCTCTTGTCAATTACTTGAAGGGTATCTGACAGCATATTTACATTAAACACATTTCAGTCGCAAAACCCTTAATGCTGTATCAGAATATTTTCATTATCATTAGAAATCCTTTAGAAATTCCTTTTGCAGCAGCGCATTATAGCAGCAATGCTGTAATATCTCTCTCTGTATCAGGTAGGGGTATCTATTTCATGCTATTATAGCTACAGAACATTTGAAATAATATAACCAAAGACCAAATTTACATGTAAGATGACAATCTCCACGTTCCTGTACCCAGCGTAGGTATTTTCAAGTAACAGCTTTGTAGGAGTCTGAAACTAAACGCAAATGGATGATCTGTCTTTGTCTGGCCATTCTTTTAGCCTTTTACTCCTTGTGTGACTGCGTCTTATTATGGCAAAAGACATTACCAAGCAGACATTTTTTCTAAATCTTTGATTGCAACTTGCAATTCAGCTGCTTTGTGAGGAGTCACATTAACTACCAATACCTTTCACCCGCAGCAGAAACTTGTTTTAGTTATGTCTGTCTTATACTTTATGGGACCCTTCCTCCAAAATCGAGAAATAAATGAAATGTAATGAAAATGAAATGTTGATCCTTTCCATGCTTCAGCAGGCGTTACTAAAAAAGCATACATAACCCTGTTGGATGTGTAAAACAGTAAGCATGCATAAAAACGGACAGAGCGTAAGCGTGAGCTGCCTTTCAGAAGGAATTCATTGTGGCTTAGAGGAAAAAGAAGGAAAATAAGCCCCGATCATGACTCGCTGGACCAATTTATGGTCCTTCCATCACTCTCCTTGTAGACAGCACAGTTAAACTCAGTCTACCTGCCTGTAAAAGGCAAAAAGAGTCCTGATGCTCTTACTGCTTCTAAAGCACTACAGGTTTTCAGGTTAAAAAACCCCACCTCTTAAACCTAACCTGGCAGAAAGCATAGATCAGACCTCAGGATCTGGACCAAATTCAACCCTGACTGACATCACACAGGTAAGTGGCATGACACATCATTTGCTTCTTAAGTCAAATACAAGTATGCACAATAATAAAATACAAATGTGAAATCAATTCAGCGTATCAGGTGTACTGCACATATACCCAGTCGTGTATATATATATATATATATATATATATACACACACACACACAAACACTTCCACACTGACTGTGCTGGAAAGCTAGGAAGGCTGCAGCCAGGCCTTCCACCCTGCCATCGCCCATGAGACAAGGGAACCAGAGCCAGCTCTGGAGCCCTGCCCTTGCCCGCCATGCTCAGCAATTCTCGGGCACGAGCACGCCACAGACCCCGGCAGCAACAGGCACCGCACCGTGCTGGGTGTTGCACAAACCCGAAACCTGCCCAGGCTGCTGACAGTTAGGGACAGACAGACTGCTGCCTGCTTTCTAAACCGCTGGCCATGCCTGGCTGACTGCAGTCAAAAGCCTACCAAGAGTCACTGGGAAGAAGCACTTGTTCTGTGGTTTCTGTGCACCCGAGGTCCAGTCCTCCCCTCCGTCCTACCCATGTCAGTGGCAAGTCTCCCGCTCACTTCTGTGAAAGCAACTACCAGTTCCTAGGGGGAGAGCTTACAAAAGCAATGCTCCAACGGGACGGCGTACAGCTAGGCTAGAACAAAAATCTCTGTAAGATTATGGCTTTTTTATGTAAAATGCATCGGTTTCTCCAGGAGAGTGGGATTTCTTTTCCTCAAGTGAACATGAAAAATCCTGATTCCTGAGACAAAAGCAAACTCTACGTGCCACGCTGCAGCCTCAACTGAGTTTTATTGTTGACCTGAAAACAGTGATTTCATTGGAAATGCTGACACAAACATGACTACTGCTGCTGATGATACGCATCTCACACACACGGAATCGAAGGGATGTGGGAGGATGTTTTAATTGTTAAATTGAGTAAAAAGGACATAGAAGAAAAAGTACCAGAGAGTAATTTTGCGTGTGGGATTCCTATTGATCTTACTGGGAACGTTCTGTGGAACCTAAAGGGGGACTATGTCTCAGGGGAATTAATCTGTTCCCTTACATGGGCACAGAAAAGCAGAGGACTATCCATGTCAATACTTCAAATTTGCAGTCACGAGAGACTGAATGTCTCGGGGAAACAGAAAGGAGATACAGAGCCTTTCACTTCTAGGTCACTGGCTTAAATCCTGCTTATTTCAGCAGTGACCAAAACTCATTACCATCCAAGCTTGCTGTTCAGTGACCAACAGTATGTGAAAGGAGCTTGTGGCCTCAGAGGCAGGTGCCCACTGTCGGCAGCCTCAGCAGAAAGTCCAAGAATTAGGAGGAACATTAAATATGAATTTCAGCTCAGCCCGGGGCATCGGTCCCTGCCCCAGCGACATCCCAGGTGCGCCTGTCCCCAGACTGCTGTTTGGATTGCCTGGACTGACCTTGGACTCGGCTCGTTCCCTTGCCCCGCCCGACCACCTCTGGACTATCGGGGGGATGTGCACTGCCACCACCTTGCTGTGCTCCCCAGCCTGGGTGCTGCGGGGACGGTGTCCTGCCCGGGGGTCCCTGCCCGCCACGCTCGGCTCCCACCGTGCCTCCCCTCTCGCTGCTCCCTGGCAGGGGCTTCCATGGGGCAACGTGGGCAAAGATGCACTAGTGCTGTCTATCACCACACCCATCGGTACCCCAGACATCTGTCGTCTTTTATGCGGGATGTTCCCTGACTATGGGCCAGAAAACCTGACCTTTGGACAGTGAGCCACTTGTAAGACCAGGACCGGTCTCTGTATGTCAGGAGGCCCTCAGGATAAAAGAGATGACTTCATATATCTTAGATACAAAAAGAGAATCTGTATTCCACAAATAAAAAGAGTCTCAAGCCTTTAAGAAGATTTACAGCTGCCACAACAAAGCCCTGGGGTCTTCTCTGTCATTAGCCGCAAAAACAATTTAGACTATGACACCACATGCTGAATCGACCCAAAGACCCATGTTCCCCCCCAAATAAAGAATTTTTAAAAAAATATCAAAACCTTAATATGTATAATTAAATTAATCATTATAAATTACTTTTTAGCATGGAGAGTTAGATTTATAATATCATTTTCAAATCTCTATGTGAGGTTTAAATATTTTATAGCATATGTGAGTTAGAGGGAAATGTGTCTAATGGCTTAAATATCACTGTAGAGCAGTAGACTTTGACAAAAACTGTAGCACAAGTGTTTCTAAGGTAGTTTGTAAAAATTATTTATTTCCATACCAGTTAATTATGATGGGAGTCTTTGCTGAATGCACAAGCATTAAAAAAGTGCTGATATTTTATGCATCTTTAACTGTAACGTGCTTCCCTGCAGCGCATTGGTAACTCCTTGACATTTAACATTCACTCACAGCAACTATAATAAGGGGTTTGATTGCTTCTTTTGCAGATGCAGTAATTTAATAACTGTGATCAGTTGCATAAATTTACTATACAACCATCTTAAGTTAGCCACATTAAAATTAAGCAAAATTGTAATCTGTTGACAGATTATTGCTCCTGAACAATTCTACTAAAAGCATTTCAGATTAGCTTGTGCCACAAGCATTTTTGTTTTATAAGCTTGTAAAAAATACTGCTGCTGTTTTTTGCTTCCAATCTTACTATTAGACAATTACATGAAATTTGATGCTTTCTGTTAAATCACCTGAACTGGGTTGATTTAGTTATTTATACCGCATTATGTTTTGAATGCTGCTACTTGAAAAATACCAGTTTGTCAGTTCCTTCACCCTCTCGCCCAGTAATTCTCACTGTATAACTTTGCATCAGATACTTCCGAATGAAAAGGAAACATGCAGGAAAGAAGCTTTTATGAACACAATAGCAGCACTGCTTTCACCTTTCCCTAATCTAATAAAAAAAACAATGCCTTTTTCTTCGCTCTGGAAGACTCGTATTTCCCTTTCATTTCTATAAGCCAATACCCTTTCTCCTGGAAAATACAGAATTATTCTTTGCAATCTTTATATAGAACCTTTCTCTATCGTTATGCCTCCCAAACAGGCCTTTTTACAGCAGCTAAGAACATAGTGAGGTCCATTCCAACCCTAACCAAGATGTGCCATAATGGACATGGCTTCATGGCCTGCCGGCAAACTTTTTAAGCAATGTTTAACCAAGGAGGAAAGCATACATGTTTCTGATACTTCCCAGGAAATATCTTTAACCATCTGCTTACACTTGCCAAAGACGCTTCCAAGTTTCCGATTTTATCAGTGTTTAAAAATACTGTCTTTAAAAAAATTACGATGATCCTGCGACACGTCTGTATAGAAAGGCAAGGAAACCCAGGAGACTATTTGCAGCCCACCGGCACCTAGCAAGAGGTCGTGCTGGAGCTTCGCATTTGCACACGTAGGTTCAGCAGGAACCCACCGAGGCAAAAGCAAAGGGCTGCTGTCTCCTTGATACCCCCACGTCCAGGGCGAATATTTGACAGGCAAGTCACATGATGTTGCATTTTTCCAGAGTCAAGTGACTAAAACCATCCCCGCGGTGGCTGCGCGGCACGGGGATGCATAAGCGCCCTGTCACTTTGGATGGCAGTCCTGGCGGCTCCCCCAGCCAGGTGATGCGTCAGGACCCGCGCTGGCAGCCGCCTGCCCAGAGAAGACCACTGCTGGGCCTGACAAATTGCACAGGACGTCACGACCAAACTCCCTGCCAAGAGGCCTAACAGTCAAGTGTCTGTCGTCTTCTAATCGCACTGAAGTGATGGCGTGACTTTGACACGGTGTTTCCGTTATTTAAAGACATATTTAATGCAAAATGATCAGGGAACATGACATGAGGTTTATGAAATTTTTAGCAGACATACATAGGCACTTGCCACCTGGCCTGATTTTATCCCTGCATTTCCAAGACAACCATTATCATTAAACACCAAATAGGCATTTCTCTTGCAACTAGTATCTACTAATCTTTTATAATCAATTACCTTATGCAATTATGTTTGTTTGCTTCTAATTATAACTAATTACGCTTCTAAATATGTTCTTTAGATTACCAAGAGAATTAAAATAGGGGCAGAAGAAAGCGAGAATAGATTATGATTATTAAAAGAAAGGGAAACATACTAATTACTTAACAGGAATATTCATCAAACATTCATTTAAACTTTCCAGACAGAACACCTCAGAAAACAGTCCCCACTTCACTCTTGACATACTTTGAACATCAAAGTTTAAAGTGAGTAATGAAACTTCTGGAACACCTTCTGCCTCGCTTTGCTTTATAGAGCAAAAATGCTTTTAGTTTATTAACATTCTCTGGACAGCAATCACATTTTTATGTATCTCTGACTACCTGCATGAATCAAATACTAAACAAGATTATAAATAAGTATGAAGGTTCCTTTCTTTGTCCAGACCAACCTTAAGAAACTGCTTTGTGTATTATTACCAAAAGTGCTCTTGACGTTTTTTCAGTCCAGTATCCATGACATTTAGGTAAAAATGTGAAATGTAAGATCCTTCACACCTAGCAAAACAGTCTTAAAAAATACCCTCAACCCTAGCAGATCCATCCAGAATCCCCCCATGGATATTGCCCAAATTATTCTCCGTGTTACGGGAACAAAATGACATTGGTTATGGACTTTCATCTCACGTGTTCTGACGATAAAAAGATGCAGGACTTTATCCACAGAGAATATAAAAGCAGCTTTTTGCAGAATCAAGAGATGATGTCGATTCTCTATTAGAAAGAAACAATTAAAACTAGAAAATGGTTATGAACCTCTGACCTGCCGAGAGCCTGAAGGCTTTGCTTCACTCAGGACTCCACTTCTGACTGCAGGTCAGCCCTACGCAAACAAAGCCTTAACAGAAATGTTACGGAGGAAATAATAGCCATTTCCAATGATAATACACAATTTTAGCACCTACGCTTGGCTGATTTAGGTGGTCGGCTAACATGTCAAACAGCCTGCCTTAGTTAGGTGAGCCTTTAATGGGTAACTGGCAGACTCTGGCAGCCTTATTTCTGTTTTAGATTTGGTTTGTCATTGGATATCCATTACCTGCCATTCATCTTTGATCTCTTTGGACAGGCCTGATCAAAAGATGTCATTTGACCTACTCCACTTGGCAGAAACTTGTATGACTCTCATAAAGGGGGCACCCCAGCTATAAATAAAATGACATTATTATTTTTCTGTCCTATCATGTAGAAGAGACAATTATGATAATGCAGTGTCTGTCACTTGGAGCCCAGCAAATTGCTAGCTCTCACGCAACTGTTTAGCTTTCTTATTTGTTTTTTGTCTGTTTTCCTCCATTTCAAGTTGAAAATAAAACAGAATTGAAATCACTAATGCTCTGCCTCACACTCTGACAGTCTCAGAGTTTCCTTTTATGGGACTGACGTGCAGATGTGACCATCAGACTGTTTGTCAATGGTGGGTGGTGGTTAAGTGCTGTGTTGGCAACACATCCCAACAATGGAATCAGGTTTATACTTCATTTCCAGCTCTGCACACGAGCTCCTATCTGAACTCAGTGCTGGTAGACATTACGACAAACAGATAAAATCATGGAGAGAGTTTATTGTATCTTTAATAAAGCAACAATAGAGGAAATGTATGAGCCCCTTCTCTACTGCCAGGGGGCTCACAAGTGAGGGGGGGACAGTTCTGGAAAGGATGAGCAATCAGCCAACGATCAGGCTGTTGACTGCCTTTTGGTATTTTTCCGAGCAGCACTAATACCCCATTCCAACACATTCACGTCTCCAGCAATGTACACTGCACGTGTGTATACACATACAGGGAGCAGAGCATATACAAACTGCTGGGTCTGGTACCTCTATGCCCTTGTGAGTCTGCATACCCGAACACTAACAAGCTCTGCTTGACCACTGGCCTGAACCTCTTCACAACCTCTTGGCTGAAATTCCACTTCCCACATGCGATCTTCCACCAGCTAGTATTCACGACGTTTTCCTCAGTCTTCACCAGGGAGAGGTGCACAGCAATACTCAAAGCCCTGTGCCAGAAGACAGCAAAGGCCACTGCTGGCACTCCTGCTGCCCCATCGCACAAGTGCCTCGGCTCTGCGGTCGCAGGGGACAGCACCCCGGCACCCACCCTGTCTCCACAACACACTGCCACAACAGTACAGAAACATTCACAAAATTAATTATCCATTTCGCATTGCAAAATACATGACAGTTGGGCCATAAATTCACTTCAAGGATTCACTGTGGGGAGACTGGGCAAAACCAACATGGCTAGCGAGCAAAATCACATGTATTATCAACCTCCTTGAGTACAAGAACAGTCACCTACGAGAGATGATACAAAAATCTCTATGCCTCCATTTGGTACTTGTTCTACTTGCTCCTACACAGGCTAGGGGTGCTGCTGCCAGCAAACAGAGCTCTGACAGAGATGCTGGGAGAGAATTAAAACGGTTAAGGGCTTGTAAATACCGAATAGTTACTCCTCATTAATTATTTGTAATTAATTATTCATGATTAATTTGTGCCAGAACAGGAATGTTTTATTCTGAATTAATTTAATTCATTTCAAAATTGCTACTTTAAATTCCCACCCTACCATAACGTAATATAATCTCTCTCTGTAGACAAGCCCTAAAATATTAAAAAAGCATTTAAAACAAAGGAATAGCGACATGTTCTTTCACAGAAATGCATGTTGTCTGCCATCTTTGCAATATACTTTGTCTCCTCATCAAAAAACTAACCTGGACAAAATGGAGCCTCTCTGGTGGCCTAGAAAATTATTGCAATAACGAAAATGGGGAAAATATCCTGTATTAAACTTGGGAGTGGCTTGCAGCAGAAGGCCACAAACCTACAGTTCGCTGAAGATAGATCCCACTGATGCTACAAAGAGAGCAACTGAAAACAACTAGGTTCTCCTCAGACATGGCTATGCAGAGCAACTGAAGGGATCTGCACATCAGTAAGAAGCATCAGCAATGGAATATTGGAAACAAAAATGAAGAATTTTAATTATAAGGCATTTTTTAAAAATGGAGAACACCTAGATCTTTTTCTCATGAAATTAAGAATACTACAAAGAAAGCAGATGGTAGGACTTAATAAAATTCAAGTACATTTGGCAAGGAAGCCTTTTCCTGTTGCAATAGTGCACATTATTCTTCTAATGCATCACAAAAGTGAGCCTTCAACACAGCACAATTCTTTCAAGTAGACTTCTTCATTACAAAGTTTAGCCTCTTAATGACACATCCTGAAAAGATGAAAGATGAACAGACCACTAACTTCTCTCGCTTGGGTTTTTAGTGTCCAGAAATCCTCAGCAGAGAGAGGAGCCAAAAGAGGTACTAAGCAAGCACAGCCATGGAGTATCCCAGATGATCCTCCCCTATTCCTGCTTTTCAAAGCAACCAAGGATTGAACTTGCTTTTATACAAAGAGCCTTTTTGGATGTTAACTCCACACTACACTCAGCAAGTAACATTAAACACAGGAAAACAAGAGTCCTTAGTTTTTATCAGCATTATCTCTTTTATCTCTTTCAGGGTACAGTCCAAAAGCACACAAGGTATCTTATTTCTAGGGTCTTATCTCTAAGGGAGGCCCTCAACAGAGACAGAAAATTGCACCACCAGTCCCACCAATACCTCGTGAGCAGGCATTCAGGGCCAAACACTCACAGGATTTATTTTCCCCCATGACAGAGGTTTCTGACCCTCTTTTGAGAAGGCGGGTAAGTGAACAATGCAACGGTGATCCTAACGGAAAAAGCCAGCCTTGGTGAACTGAGACTTCAGTTCCTGGCATGAGATAATATACTAAGGTTTAAACACTCAGGGGCAGAGCTGAAAGGGAAAGCACCATGTAGAAAACAAGTTCCTTGGTTACATTAAAGAAAGTGAAGCAGCACAATAATGGCTAATCCCAGACACAAAGTGCTGAAGTTGATTGAGAAGCATCCTCAGAAGGTTCTTTCTCCTTCTGCCAGTTCTGCAAGGCAGGATCAAAGGCAGCTCGTGCTCACAGCTCTACCCTTGGACAAGGATGGACAAACTGCCTGGTTTAACCCTATTCTACTAAGTCACTCCCTTCCTCTGTTTACTGCTCAGCCTGTTTAAAGGCAAAGGGAGCATTACCTCAGATCCTAACTGCACATCCATCTGCACTTCTCCAGCTAAGATTCATAAGATTTCTTTCTAATCAGTTACAGCTAGATTGCAGCAAGTGCCAGCCTTATTTCGGTACAAGAACGCCCTATTCTGATTTAACACAATGCAAGTTGTACCATACTGCTATGAAAACAGCCAGAGGTAAACAGGTTTAAAAACATGGCTTTAGTTAAATCAACACATATTCGTGTGCAGGCACCAAACCCTGCCTCATCATCAAAGGTATCTCCCAACTGGCTCATTTAGCAATCTGCGCTCTGCTTTGTTACAGCTGACGCCTTTGTAATTCTCACTCTCTCCAAAATCTCTACGCTATTTGGTGATCCTCCCCCCTTCCCCAATAAAATGGTCATTTTTCACAGGAAGAAACACAGAGGGTTTTCCTGCACAGACAGACTTCATTTCCTCCCTCTCCTCCTCCTCTCAGATATTGCTGAAGGCGCATGGCCACCTCACGGTCTGTTCAACCCTCCCAACGCCCCGTTTACAGGCTACAACTGACTTTGTCCAATGGCTTTTTGACACCTAAGGTAGTGCCTAAGGTAAAATCTGAAACGTACCATGCTGCATATGAGCTAAGATAATTAATTTCAAAACAATTTCCAGTAGTCCTTCCAACCAGGTACTTCACTGCACTCTACTTATTTGCCCTAAAATTTGGCAGATTCCTAAAAAAAGACCAAACCATGAAATCATTCTTCAAAGAAAAGCTGCTATCACCTGCAACATCAATGAATATATGTTAATGAAATGGTAAGCTGTTTAATAAGCTATTATCAGTTCTATAAAAAATATTTAATCTGCAAATTACAACATACTTACCAAAGCAGCTGTCCATATCTAGGCAACCATAATTTCACTATCTAGCTCAGTATTGAAATATGAAAGCATTTTGTGAGGATCCAGGATATTTGGCATGGACATTAGTAATAATGTTCCTGGCACCGTGCACTACCTGCATGTTCATGCTGTGGGAAGGCTTCCTGCTCCTATACATCTCATTATCTACTGGTGCCACAGTGGGAATGTGAATGTAGTCAATCACTCCCTGGATACTCAGGAAACTAGCAATGACATATAAACCTTCATTGACTTTCTGTTGCTGTTGTAGAGTGTTTGGTAACTTGATGAATGTCTGAATGTGTTGCAGCATGGCATCTAGGAAATGAGTAAGGCACCTGGACGCAGAAGGCTGACTCATCTGTTTATCGCCCCCCGCTACCCTCTGCGATGGCCTCCCGCTTAGTACCAGAAGCCAACGGACACAGCTCTTTCTGCAGGAGTGGCAGGGAACGGCTGCCTTCTTTTAGTCCCCAGCTGCCCTGAGAGTACGTCACATTAAGGTG
>Ga0065711_1029529_pt1:20000-35808 | contig 35808 bp, 20 predicted proteins | sample Hoacrofraction12_FD_59098 | JGI IMG/M metagenome (GOLD analysis project Ga0065711, IMG submission 59098) | Hoatzin crop microbial communities from Cojedes, Venezuela - Epithelial fraction 12 v2 (version 2) | ecosystem: Host-associated > Birds > Digestive system > Esophagus > Crop...
TAACATGAAAAACAACAAGAAAAGTACCTCTTGTAAAACATACTGAAGAACAATGCTTGGCAACAAGCTAAGGCGTACTTGGTTTTCATACCATTTCTAAAAGTAACGAGTCATGCTGTCATTAAAGAAACACCACTGAGGAAGCAACAGAAATGCGCCCACAAACACTGAAGAAATTTATTTTTCAATCTTCTAAATCTTCTAAAGAAATAACAGTTTTAAGGAAAAAAACTGAAGAAGGATCCCAAATATAAGCACCATTGCAGCACTAGAGCAAGTTTCAAACCAAATAAGAAAAAGCAGACTAGAAAGCTCCACAAATTTGGATTCCCAGCACCACAGCACATATGAAACTGCGCGATGCGGAATTCAGCTGCAGGGGAATTCAGCTGCAGGGGCAGAGGGTCACTAGCTTGACACGCACACAGTGCCACGAAAAATAAAGGCAGTCTAATCTCTCAATTTCAAATTTCCTTGCTTATCTTGGTATGAATCACAATCTACCTTGATAGAGAACTGGTATCGGCCTTTCATAATGGACCTTGATAAACCAGAGGAGAGGAAGAAGGAGAGATTCTATGTGCATGTTGCATAATGTAAAATTGCAGGCATGAACCACAGCTGTATGTACAAAATACACACCTCAACATAACATAGACAACAACTTTGTTTGGAAAGCATCATGCAATTTTAGAAAGGAGAATCCAGCATTTATAGAAGTATCAGAATTCACACAAATATCAGAAACCTGTTGCAGTCTAGACATGTGTCTGTCTCTTCCCACAGCCTGTGTTTTGTAAAACTATATTTAAGAACTTTTTAAAAGCATGGTCCAGGATATTATTGCTACTTCAAATTTAAACATTTGGTGTTATTTTGATTCGAATACAAGCCGAAGGAGTTTTGAGACAGCAGAGCACTGATACCGCCTCTCCCTGCAAACGCTGCCTGGAGCCAGTGGAGCATTCATGTAAATACTTGCTTACAGGTTTTTCACACACATAGGCGCACAGAACCGAAGTTCTTCAGGCCACCATGCCTTTGCCCTCCCTGCTGGCTGTGCCGAGGGGAGCACTGGAGGCCAGGGCCAGGAAGCATGGTTCCCCAGGGCTGGCGGCTCAGGCGAGACTGGACCCCCACCTCAGGGCATGACCCTCCGCCAGCACGCACACCGCGCGTGCACACATCCGCCGGGTCCCTCCACGGCCCCAGTGAACGTGGAGCAGCTTGCAAGACCACAGAGTACAGAGGTCTCCTCTCCCACACACCATGTCCATACGGACACCGAGCCCCAAATCCATCCTAATGAACGAAAAGGCGAATTTACGACTTGGGGACCTATTATGAGAACACCCATCCAGGCAGTATTCACGAGCCTGGCCAGGTAGCTGTTAAACTTGTGCAACTTCCAGTGGAGCTGGTGCAAGTCTGGAGCATGGAAGGACTCCAGGATGAGGCACAAAACCATATACTGTTGATCTGAGTAACTCCAGGAGCCCTTCATAGCTATCAAAGTCCATCACATACAATACTAACAGGAGCAAATAGCCAGGCAACCTACGTGACTATATCTTGATACATCACACAATAGCTTCATTTAGCTTAATGTAATACATTACAAAGGCAGCACAGAAGTTAACATTAGTCAACAACATAATGGACAGATAAGTGTCTCGCCATGGTTAAGAACATACCCAGGTTCCATTATAAGCTCTATTTTTAGCCCCTCTTCTGCTCCCTCTCCTCAAATTGTACAAATAGCAAAATTGGTCTGCTTGAAAATACCAAGCTTAAGTCAAAGGAAAAAAATGTTTCTGAGAAGTCATGGAAAAAATGGACAACTTATTTTAAATTAGACATCTCTCTGGATTCTGCAATAAAATTGTGAGGACATCAGGGGAATGCAGAATTTTCCATTTGATATCCGGCTATAATTCACCTTAAGGTTCATCCCTGGAGAAGCAGTTTTTCCTTACTTGATACTGAAAACGTCTGCCTTTTGGATGCTGAAAGGTCCTATCTTCTAGCTTCATTTTTTAGCATTCTTTCTCAGAGTCCTGACCACCACCTGAAGTAATAGGCATGTTGCAAAGTAAGAGGCAACTGCTTTTTCCCTGCTGCCAAATACTTAAGTTACTCTTAGGTTCATTGAAAATTAACTTATATAAAGATCTATTTACTACAAGTTTCTCAACTAAAGCCACCACTGTACTCTGCCAATTTGGTAAACTTGATCCCAGACGTCCCTTGAGATACCAAAGTAATTATGTGGTAATTCTTTACAATGAACAAAGGCAAAATTATTTTCAATATATAGGTCTATTTTTAAAAAGCATAAACATAAAATACTTAGTTTCATTTTATTATCAAGAGAGATTGAAAATTTGTTGAGCCCTTTTTTCCTTTTTTTTTTTTTAAATAAGAGCTTCTGGGAGAGGAAAAAGTGAAGAACATTTTCCAAGGGCATTACAGTTAAGGAAAGGACCTTTTAAAACTGTCAGAATAACTGAAAGAAGCTTTAAATGCAGAAAGGAGATGGGAGTTTAGCTGCGACACTTGTTATGTGTTCTTCTCAGAAAGCTTGAAGAGTTTGCTCCCTGAATTGTGCAAAACTTGAATAAAAAATTAATAGTTTTTACATTACATTACTATAGTCAGAAATCTAAGAAAATCCTACCATAGATCTGAGCTTGTGAGATAGCGGTAAAAAATTTGTAATGACAGCCAGGATTCTCAAGCTTATTCCAAGCTCCGATTTGCTACATGACTTCAGCCAGCCCATTTCATCCCTTTCACCTTCTCTTTCTCTATAATTACTGCAATAACCAGTAAGCTCCATTATACACCTTTGGGTCAAGTTCCTTCTCGGTTTAAAAGCAGCTCCACCGATTTTAATGGAATTGCATACTAATACAGAATTTGGCTTTCATATTGGGATCTTATAATTAATTAATGCTTAAGAAATTCTTTGCAATCATCTGTAGTAATAAGCTACACAAATGCAGTTATTGTTGACATTGAAAGTACCTAGGGAAAAAAAAAGATCAATATAGGCGTGCATAATCTGCAATTGCTGCAGGTGGCCTCCTCATGCCAAAAAGAGCGTGTGACAAAGGTGACAAAAAGTCGCCATACCCTCCTACGCTCACTGTTGGAAATGCTGGTCCTTATTAACTCAACACCAACTTTTTCAGGTTTTCTGTGATGCTAACACCACTGATAAATCCATCATCGGAAGGGTTTCAGTTCTCAGCAGAAACACTCTGATTTTGGACTATTTCATTCCACCTGCCTTCTCAGGAACGCAGGAGAAACGGCACCTCGTGCTGGGGGTCAGGTCCAGCTTTGGCCACCACAAAGCAGAAGGTGCAGAGAGAGCATGGGCATCCGCACGCTTCCCATCTCCGCCCGCCTGCGGAGCGCTTGTTCCTCAGCGCGCACCGGAGCCGCAGCCTTCCGCTGCCCAGCGCTGCTCCAAGCAGGGCCCTGACAGCAATTAGGAGTGAATCTGTACTGCCATACTTATGCAAGCCAAGCTTTTTTGTTTAAAATAAAATTACCGTCCACACTTTACTCAAAGTGCACAGTGAGAACTGAAACATGACGGTTTATAAAAGTCAAGTTCCTTTTTTATAAACTGCATGAACATAACCATTCATCTAAAACTAGTAAACCTCACCTCTATTTGTATAATTTTAAAGACTGCCTTTTTCCTTTGAAGTTGAGATTTTCAAATGCACCTGGAAGTTAAGTGGCCAATTCTTAGTGAAATTAAAATGAGATTTCAGTACCAAATCCTTCAGAATTAGCTAAGAAATTATAGTGGTCAACACAGGATTTTCCAGTTGTCTTCTACCAGCATTCAGCCATGAGTTTCAGGGCCAGGTAAGGAACTCCTGAACGTGGCACGACAGCCCTGCAGGAAATTGGGCTGCAGCAACGGGCACTGTCACAATATTCTATCCCACCTTACAATGTGATGTTACACAAACTGGTTTTATTTTTTGTAAGTAAGAAAAAAATGAAATATTATGAGAAAATTAAATACTGTTGACTAAATTATCCTGCGAGCTCTTCAAGGCAAGGCCCACACCCTTCTATGCTTTGCAACTGCATTTAGTACAAGGGGACTGTGCTTCTGAGCAAGGCCTTTGGTTACCACTGCAATAAACGTAAAGAATAATGGTAAGTTCAAACATAAAGAGTTGTCATAATAACCCCACACTCTATCAAGATACAGGACACCAAAGAAAACACGAGAAATAATGCAGAAATTATAACTGCCATTAGATTCTATGTAGAGTCCATTCCTGCATCGCATAGCATTAGCCATATGGCATCAATTACGTATATTTTAGACACTACAAGTTCAAAGAAAACTGGAGAGGTAGGGGAAAGGGATGAAGTTTAATAAACAAGGGCCACATTTGCTTTTGGTGAGAAGTACGTCATACTATTCACTTAGGAGATCACGAAGAAAGTAAACCTCTGGGGGCACACAAAGAATGATCCTGGATAAATGAGCTGATTCTGACATTTTAGTGTGAAAGAAAGCAAAGAAATCATAATTTTACAAGCATATTTTTCTCACAGGGATGGTTACAACCAATACTGATGAGACGTCCCTAAACATTACACAGCTATCATCAATTACCTGTTTAAAAAAAAAAAAAACTGAAATAAATAACAATTTTTGAATATTATTTGCCAAAAGCCAAAAATATTATTTCTAGTTACTTCTTGCACGACATGCTGTACAGAAACACCTTGTACATTATTTACCTTGCCGTAGCCGTATGTGAGTATTGCAGCAGTGACCTCTCATTTTATAAGCATCCCTCTATACCTGTAACAACAGCAAGTTCAGAAAGAGCACTGCAGCACAAATTAAATACTCACATTTAAGCTATTTAAGCTGTGAGACATAATCACTGAATAAAGAAAGTAAAAACTCTAGTACATGGAAGAAAATAATCCTAAATAGCTTTGCCTCTATGAAATGCATACCCTATAATGTAACAATTTTATAGGGATACCTTACACATTAAGATCCATTGTTGGGAACAGACTTAGGAAAAAACCTTCAAATCAGAAGCAAAATTCAAAGGTAATTTTTTCTTACACTAGTACCCCTAATTTGAAAGTAGTTTGTAAAACACTTCATGGCACAAAGGAAGCCAAAATAGTGTTAGTGTATCCTTCTAGAAAGATTAACCTGCTACATATCCCAGTATCTGAAATCAAACATCTGCATTATTTGATCTAATGCTATTAATAAACATGAAAGCTCTGGCACCTGTGAGAGAGTGAAAAATGGAACACAGAAGTATCTTTTAATTAAATATATTAATGGTAAATAGCACTTCAGCAAGGGAATTTTTTATTTTTTTAATTTGGCTGTAGACTAAATATATAGTCAAGTAACTTTCAATTATTTCAATGTATATTCAGATAACTTTTCTGGTTTATTTGTTTACAAACTTACTTGCTCCCTGAGGTCTCAGCTACCCTGTGCTCAGGCAGCAGGTAGACAGCTATGCTACAGGAGAGCAGAGTGAAGAGGAGCAACCAGCAACACCTCCACGGCACGACCCAGTGAAATCTGTGCAAAACCCATTCTGGAATCACAGGCCATAGCTGAAGATGACTGGGTTTGCAAACACTACACCAGCTTGAGAAAGGTGTCAGCTGCCGAGCAGCCCTGCTCCCGGGGGTGACCTGCCGTGACATGTGGCAGGCTGCCCGGTGTAAATCCACGGGACGCGGCGCTGGCAAAACCAACACTGTGTGTCCTCTCCTCCCGGCATGCTTTCCATCCTTCGCTCTTTCCCTGGGCTGGAGGGCAGAGGACCGGGAACAGAGCAGCCGCAGGGACAGACAACGACCAGGTTCTGACAAGCAGCACTCGCAGCTTCTCCTGGGGGCTGCTTTCCCTCCCTGCGGACCCTCCGGCCCCGAGGACGCGGACGACAGCCCCCGGGTCCTGCGCCAGGAGGCTGCAGCCAGAAATTTGGTGCACAGTAAGGGTTTTTCCCAGAGTTGTGTACTCTTCCCACAGCTTTCAGCAGGAGGGAGAAAAGAAATCCTCAATTCAAAGTAAAAAGAGAATGTGTATTAACCAGCAACCAAGTAAATTCTCTTAATGAAACCTGTGTTTTGGAGATGGAGAATATGGACCTAGCTAGTATTACAACGCTAGATTCTGCTTGACCATTTAACTGATTCACAGATCCACCTAGTGAAAAAGCGCAAGTTCATTTAGTGAAACGTATGCATTAGATTAACAATCAAGAAAAGGCTAAAATTAAAATGAAAAACGAGGAGAACATTAACAATAAGAATTCTCAAGCGAAGAAAGTGCTGGGTAAAGCAGTTACATACTGGAAATGCAGGAAACCGGTGGTTTAATTTCTTAGGATTGTGAATGTTCGGATCCCACACAGTCCGAGCCATATTTTTCAACAACAAGCTGATACATTTTCTGTCTGATCATTATGGATTTTGACAATGTCATTTCGGAACGCTGGTTACTAAGATATCAATAATTAAATGCTTTCACACTTTGCTCTTGTGGATACTGGCAACTTATCTTTGTCCTCTGAAGAAGCTAATGGTATAATGGGCAAAACATCAAGAATAATTAAGGAAAATGCTGGTATGAACTCCATCAGAAAAAATACAACTTTGTGCGCAGCTCCTGCTTGGTATCTCACATCCTGCACTTAGTTTCAAAATTAGGGAAAGTTATTTTTTTCTGGTACCTCTTAACTGTGTTTTGTCTGTGTTTAGAGAAAGAAATACATGCTGTAATTAATGATTTAATAGCCTCTATGTGTACTCTCATTTTCTAGTTAAAAGAATAACTGGCTGAAACAGCAGTAGCCCATTACAAGAAGCATCCCTCTCCTTTCGTCTTTTCCTGCAGAACTGCTCCCTGTAACGCAGTACTGCCGAAAGTCACACGCCTTGATTTGCAGAAAAGGCACTGCAACCCAGGGACATCTCGGAGAGGAGTGTGGGAGAGGAAGAATTCATTTTAAAGAGCACAAAGTCTATTGTATACTTGTAAGTACGTAACCTTCCCTAACTGGGAAACTCATACAGGAAAATTCTAGGAGGTGAAAAGTCCCTTCCTAGAGGTGCTGGACACACAAGAAGATAGCAAGAATTTCAAGAGCATATAGAAAGACAACTTATTACAAAACTACCAATATCTTGATGCTGTCACTGTGAGAAACCAAGGCAGCACAGATTCATTTGGCTGAACAGTGGATGCCGCTTTATACAAATGATTAATACTTGGCAAACCCCTCCACTTGGCTTGTCCCCAGCAAACTCACTATACTTCCTTCCCAGCCCTCCATTGTATTTTATATAATGACGGACCAGGCTCCAAGATGAGATGAAGCTCCTGTGTCCAGATCACATGCAAGCAAACCGCACAACAGGACATCTGAACAGCCAGTGAATCTGCAGTAGCAAAGGACAACTTGAATCTGCAGCAGATGTCTAAACCTGCACCTCAGACTCAACAAGCATCCCTGTCCCATTGTCATTCTGTTCCAAGGATTAAGATACGGTGTGGGAATGGTCAAAAAGCACTAATTTTTAATCTTTCTTTTTTTAAATCAAAAAGACCCACAGAACAGATTAACAATACCATATAGCACTGCTTTTACATCATCCTGCAAAACTCCCAAGCACAACTGCATAACTGAGTGAGCGATAAAAGACAATTCTCCCAGAATATTCCTGGAGAGGGCAAGTCTTAAGGTACAGGGCTCTGAAACTGCGTTACCCATCCCAGCAACGGGGCACAGACACAGGAAGCCAAGTTGAGCCGAGGACAAGTTGGGTGGTAGGGCTGCTTTCCATCTGACCCGCTCTGGCTGAATACCTGGAGCTCGTCCGGGGGCTGGCACACAATTCCAGTCCCCCCAGCCCTGAGACACTGAGCTGTGCTCACTCCCACATGTCCCCATGAACTGGGGAAACATCAATAACTCCTACTCTATACATGCAGAACACAGCAAGCTCAATGTCATCTGATCTATGGAGAGCGGTTCCCTTCCAGACCAGCAGCTGCACGTTGCTGCACATCCTTCTTTTTAAAAAGCATAATCCTGCAATTACTTACACAGAAACACTTTTCCATTCCCGTATGTAACAAGTCAATGTGCAAGTTGGTGACAAAGTTCTTACAAAAACCATATTAGCTCCACAAATGTTTATCTTTTATCTACAAATAACTACATTTGAGAAAATGAAATGCTGCCTTTCCATCATTAAATTATGCAAGACTTGCAATCTTCATGAGTAAATTTGTTGCAATGAAAATAGACTTCTTGGTATGAAATACAAAGGACTGGAAAATCTGAAGTAGAAATAAGTCACCAAAAAACTACGAGAAGAAATATTACAGGAACCAGTATGTCAGCCCTAATTGTGTAATTACTTTTTGGCTTGGTCGTATAAGCTAGAAGCAAGAAACAAGAGACAATGGTAATTTCTTACTGCTGAAATGAAGGTGTCAAACTGTCTTGTATGCTCTGTATGCTCTAAGCTAAAGTTTACATTTATATCATGTTACTTCAATTACAATCTTAAAAGAGACTTGAATACTTCAGCCGTATTAGGGCAGTATTCATAAATGTTAAACACACACACTACCAGCTGTCTGTGTAAATACATTTTCATGTATGTGCTTGTTACTGAAATTCTACTGCATAGGTCGTTTGTTTGAAAAAGCAAACTTCTTTTTAAAGAAAAACACACATTTTGAAATATTCTGCAGCTGTAATTCTTTTTCCTGAGGAATTTAGAAGATTCACAAATGTCAACTAACGTCTGCAGCAACACGAAATACAGCAAAACACAGTAACACTTCTGGGCCTGACTCACAGCACTCTGATCCCCACCACAGCCTTCTTCACCAGAAGCCGCACACCGTAAATACGCGGCGTTTGGTCCGTGCCGCGAGGTAGAGCGGAGGGACAGAGGTGCCATCGGCAGGCAGCGCCCGGCTCCCTGGGCGGCCAGCCGCCGGCCTCCGGCCATGTCCCTGTCCCCGGACTCGCACCCTGCCCATCCCACCCAACGGGGCGAGGCAGCCGCCGGCGCGGCACACGCAGCCCAAACCAGTCTTTAGGCTGCTGCACATTACTGTCACTTCATTTTATAACTTATTTGTTTTCATTTCTTCAATTTGCCTCTTGTGGGATTGACTCCTGGTACGGTACTGACAGATGTGTGTGTGAGAAGAGCAAACTTTATTCTTTGGTAGACAGACAGAAATCAATGAAACACAGACTGCTTTACAGTAAATAATTGGAACAGAGGATGGAAGGGAAACAAAACCAGAAACTGAGTATGTACAGAGTGGGGACTCGTGCGTGTATCCAAATCCACGCATGGGTGTTAGGATCACCTCGACCAAGTACGACAAAACTTCTGTTCTACGCCACATTATCACAGATTTTACAGATACCACACAGTTTTCTACAACTCATTTTAGGAATGTTTTTAACAATTTTAATGGGATTATTGTCAAATGCCTATGCACAGAACTGTGTTAAGATTTAGGAGAAAAAAAAGTCGAAAAATAATATATGCTACAAAACTACTCGATATATCTTTTTACACACAAATGGTAAGGCTAATTAATATCAGAGCTACTTACAAGTCCAAAACAATTTGGACAATTTTTTTGCACTGTTTCTCGACTGACTTGGGCTTCAGATAGCATAACTGGGGGGTATTTATGGGAAGCAGTAAAAAACTTGCCCAAGATGCAGCAATTACTGAAATGCCAAGTATCCAAAGCTCTTTAAAAGCTGGAATATTACGATTACTCCCAGGACAATGGCAAACGAGGGGGTTCACTTTTTAGTAAATTACACAGGTACCCAATAAAGATTCTGTTACAAAACACTGCACTCATATATATAGAAGTGTACTCTCTCTCTCTCTGTATATAGATCTGTTAGCTAAATACATAGATCCTTTTATCTAAACAGATAGTTCTATCACTACATATAAATTATGCTTCTTGTTATACGTATACATAAAGCACAGGAGATTATTTTTCAATGTTGTCCATGAAGCGTTAATTTTCAAAGGAGCAAATCTTGTTCAGCAACCATGTAAGTAGTCTCAATGCAGTCAGCAAGGTAACTAACAAATAAGGGTCACACTATTTGTCTGCAAAATATACATTTAATTGAATATACTAAGAAGTATAATTTTAAAGAATTTCAGGAAAAGTATTTTCCTGAAATTGTCTAAAACAAAGCATATCAATATGCCATAAATAATTGAAGAATACTTATAATTAATAAAAAGATGACTCATGATTTCTGCATATATCTGAAAAAATAATCCCATGTATGTATTTATACGGTATGCAGAATCCCTTCCTCTTTTATTTTAGAACTATGTGATTAAACATAGCTTTTTGTAAAGAGTAAGGCCAGATTTTAAACTGAGACTCAGATGCAAACACTGACATGAGCAGAAGCCATATCCTCGAGAGCCATGACCAGTTTTGGCTCATTTTTACCTAGCTTCCTCCATCTCCAGCATAGGATATGAGTAATTGCGACAACTGTAACATTAGCTGTTTTGGCTTTCCTTAGGCTTTTTCCTCCTTTTCTGTTTACCAAAGAACTTGATGAGGGCTTTTGATTGTTTGTTTTCTTTCCTTTTTAATTTAGAATCATCTGACTATTAGGATTCTTTTTTCTTTGCAGCTGTTTAACCTTCACATCAGCTTCCGAATTGTAAAATTTAAAAAAAAAAAAAAAAGATGCCTTCCTCCAACAACTTAAAATACAAGTTCCTTTTTCTTAAACTGCCTTCATCTTACATTGAATGACTAATGATAAAGAACCTACTGCCAAACTATAGCAAAGGCTAAGCATACATAGCACAACAAACAATAGAATTATAAACTTCACCGCAAAAGTATCACCTGCATACCACTGCCTAATTACACAGCTGTACGTGTAAGCATTCTCAGAACTCTCTTGTGAAGCAAGGTGTATTCTCCCCCCGTCATTTTATGGGCTGAAAACCAAGGTACACAAAACTCAGCGACTTCCTCAGGAACTCCTAATTCAGAGCATTATGTTTCTACGCCTCTTGTTCTTAAACCCAGAACTGCTCACAGCACCAAAAGCGTGTCAAAATAGGAAAGTTCAAAACCGCAGCACTTGCTACAAAAACTGGACGGCACAGATATTCTCAGTCTTGCTTCCATCGGCAGGCTCTGTAGTTGCGAGTTTCACTGGCACGTTAGCCTGCCTGTGATCCACGCTACCTTTGGCAACGTAACGAACAAATGGCAGCGATGCTCTGGTACAACCGCACGGACAGAGTCAGGGAATCCCTCTTCCAGATTCCTTCAGTACTGTGGGGTAAATAAAAACCTCTTTAATCCTAGAATTTTACTTCTCTAAGTAGCTTTATTCTATCTCAAGAAAAAAGAAAGCAAAAAATTATACTGGTGTTTCCTATGATCCCAGCCTCCTCTGGCTGCCAAATAACAGACGCACTCACATCCAGCCACACTGTGCTAAAAACTGTGTGTTCTGGATACATCGTGTGTGTAAGAAAGCCCTGAAGTACCTTATTTTTAGGAATGAGAGTAAAAAGTTTAAAATGTGAGGGAACTATGTATTTCATTGAGTACCAATACTCTTCTAACACTTCATAAAATGTACGTTGAAAAATCATTAGTTCAGTGCATAGACTTATGCCAGATTACAAATATATTTCATGTCAGGAACCTAATCTCTCACTGTAGTATTTTTTTTCCCGAAAAAAATATAGGTATATGTACACAAAAGCTAGGCCTTCTTGATGCCTGAATTCAGCTCCGAGTTTTCAAGTTTTGGATCCATTAAAGACGTATAATATATAAATCTATTACTACGTAGGGTATGAAGTTGTATTGAAACTTCAAAATCCCAGCATTTACCAGGCACTTCTGACTGAAGGCAGGTTTGTGAAATTATTTTTAATAAGCAGGCGTCAGAAAATAGGAGAACCTGAATATCAAAGAATGTATTTATGACAATTTGTTGAGGTAAATAGTTTCAAAAGACATATCTTTTAAAAGTGTGCCTGCTTTCAGGCAAAGCAAGATAATACAACATTCCAAACTGTAGAGATTTAGGTAACAATCTAAAACTGCATCCTTGTAAGAGGAGTTTATAACGGAGTTGCTGACAGACTTCAGATGCCGTCAAGGGCATGGTCACAACACAGCTTTAAGGGAATATTTGTTTGAAATATTCTCATGTTATACAATTTGTGGGTTTTGGTTCACTGTTAAATTAAAGATGCCATCTTTTTCATTTTTCGTATCTCATAATAGCTTGTTCGTCTTTTTTCTGCTTATGTCACCAATATTTCACATTTGCCTTGATCTTATTTTTAATGTAATTTACACACATACAAGCACCAAAAGATAATAATGATAATAATACTAATACACGGTGTAGTATGGCTAAAATGCAACTTCAAACTTCAAGCCTGCAGCTGTAATTTATGTTCTGACTTTGTTTGCCATGTTTTGTCATAACGAACAGAAGTAAAAAACTCTGATGAAGGCACGTTTTGAGAAAATGCCATCTATTTGCACAGAGACCCAAAAATACCAGTAGTTTTAGGAGTCCTAACTTGGTTTGGTGTTACCCACTCCGCAGCTGCTAAACAGCTCAGGCACAACGCAGCCAGCACATAGCTGCCTACTGGCATGCAGACTGTAGCTAGCTAAACGGCAACTGCTACTGATTTTAGCGGAATGTCTGTTTTAGATAGCAATAAAGGAAAACCAGCAACCAAAGGGAAAAAGCTGCTGGGAAAATTACAGATTTACTAGGGATCTTTCACTGAACTTGACTTGCAGAAATGGGAAACAACCTTGACAGATATAAAAACTATCCGCCTTTTATTTTCTTCAGAAATACTCCGAAGGCGAAGAGCATTTTTTCTTACACAAGAATGTGTAAACCCCACTGATTCAGTACCAAACTATCTCCAGCAGATAAGAACATCTGCAGCGTGCTAATGCCGCAGCCTAAACACTGGGCAATAGGCCTTGCTCCCTCCATTTTCAGCGATAGTGGACAATGTGTGCCTCCTGACAATATCATCATTTCAACTTTATTTATTACATTTGGTATTTCACGAGATGTCTGGCAGCCGATTGGTGAGACACTGCATAGTGTAAAGTTCTCCCACACGTTTCATGGGTATTTACAGAATTCCAGCATAACCTAACCTGTTAATGCTTCTGGAATGTATAAACACTGTTAACTGCTGAATTCCCTGTATCAACATCTCAGAAATAACCATTAAATAAGTAGGTTGCAGACTGTTGAGGAAAATTTTGATCTATTGAATAAAGTATCATCATGGGATGAAAATCAAGATCACATTTGTAGGGAGACATGACATATTATCCGTAACAAGATGTAATTTTGTAGTAGGAGAGTAAGGATAAAGAGTGTGTTTTTAGAATAGAATCAACGGCCAAATTTACACAATGCTGTTACCTGTCAATACAGACACTTGGCTGCGAAAATACTGTCTATATATAACAATACTATTCTGAATATTAACAGAAGTTCCTTGGCATCACTTTAGTAATTGTCTAATTATTCCAAAACAAATTAAAATATTCCACCTGATTGAATGCCATCAAACAAAACGTCCTGGTTGGGTCATTAGTATTACATTACACCCCTCTGAAGAGAAACAAATGCTTAGCACCTACTCCCAAATCCTTTAAGGTTCTTAAGCACTTAAACACACACAATACTTGACAAGATGAGAACCCAACCAAGAAGTGTCTACCAGAATCTGTCTGCATCCACATTACATCAACAATGAGCAGAGGCACACCATAAAGTTACCAGGTAACACAGGCGAAATTCTTGCTCCTTAAGCCAACACTACAGGTCTCAGTGAAAGCCCAATAAAGTCAACAGAGTCAGTAAAAGAACCGTATTTGAGTTCAATGGGCTTTAGACTGGGTCTTAACAAGAGCAAACATTGGAAGCATCACTTGCCCCATGACTTACTTCGAAGTGTAATCCATAGCAGTACAGACTGCTCCAAACCTGTGCTTCAAGCTATCAACAACCAAGTCAGTCAGGACACCTGAAAGTGAAATAACTCATAGGAAACTCCGCAAGCCAGGCTAACATCCAGCTGCAGTAAGGACACTGGAAGATGCTGCCTGGCAGGTTCTGCGTTGTCCATGAGTGTCTGCCAGGAAGGGCGTGACTGCAGTCAGCTGAACTGGAGAAGGACTGCACAGCCTCTTTGAGGTTCCCTCCACATTGATGTCCTACCGTTCTGGAACATGGAAATAGACCCAGGAGAGGAATGGAAGCTCTCCAGCCCATACCATTTAAGTTCATTTTTACTACCCATAGCCTTAGACTGCTTGGCCTACCTTAACACCTGACGTAAAGCTGTTGCTGAACGTAAGGTGACAGGCATTTGCTTCAGCTAAACAGTTCTCAGATATGGTCCATCGCATACAGGTCTGTGAGATCCAGAAGAAAGGTCTTCCCGACACGGGCTGGATGCAGCCGCGATGGGGATGAGAGGCTTGTGCGGGAACAAAGCAGTGCCACCCACCAGGCTCCCTCCACACCAGCCCAAGGAGCCAAGGGCATGGGCAGGAGAGGAAAGAGCGAGCCGAAAGCCACTTTCAAACTCTGATAAATGCACCCCTGAAGAGACTCGCTTTCTGTCTGCTCCTCAGCTCCTTAATCACACTAAAAACTGATACCACTAATACCCAGATAAGCAACTGCTGTAGACTCAAGGAAGAATCTAACACCTCCTTTCCCAGTGCAGGTGCATCCCACATTGAATACACCCAAGATCCCAACTGTAAGAATGCAAATTCCTTAGGTTAAGAAATTGCCGTTTTAAAGTTTTGGAAAAGTACAGAGCGCATCAGTGATCTGACAGACTTCAGTAATCACTACATACAAAAACCCACACAGGGACATCTCTGCTGGATGTAAGCAGAAAAATCTGGGGGACTCCAGAGTGTTAATGTTCTTACAGGTTTGTACTAGTGCTGCTGAGAAGACCCACTCATGGATTACCACTCTATTATGTTGGGCACCACACAAACATGCAGCACCCAAAAATGTCTCCACTCATACAATGTAACCAAACTGCTTTACATAACGTTGATAGCGTAATCTAAGTATATTCTTCCAGTCTTTACAACAAAGCACACCAGTCATTTTACCACAAATTTTAACTATTTTGTTTCCTTTTATCAACATTTAGCAAACCTACTTTACAAAATGTCTGCCATGTCTACAAAAAAAAGTTCTTATTTTTAACCTAATGCAGTCAGATAGTTTTGTTAACTAAAAACCACTACCAGTGAACTTCGAGTAACGACAGTTTTCCTTTGAGTTAAATACTTCGTTTTTTCACAACGACTAAGCACATGTTTCAAAGGGATGATAACTTTGTTTTGCAATTTGTTCATCGCTTAATCATGAAGACCAGATTGAGCATTTGAGTCACACAATTTTGTGTTGCACACTCCTACAGCAAGAATGTGCTGTAAAATTTTACTTCTTTTTCTTTCATTCAGCTTACTGCCTGCTTGTCCTACTGCTTATTCAGCTAACCATCTCAAAATGAAACGCAATATTTTATACAGAAAACATATAAGCATGAGGAAATAATGCACCACTACTCTCATATATTACATCGGAGTATTTGCTAACTAACATAGATAGGAAGCATTTTATCGCAGGCCCAG
>Ga0065711_1029530_pt1 | contig 35803 bp, 23 predicted proteins | sample Hoacrofraction12_FD_59098 | JGI IMG/M metagenome (GOLD analysis project Ga0065711, IMG submission 59098) | Hoatzin crop microbial communities from Cojedes, Venezuela - Epithelial fraction 12 v2 (version 2) | ecosystem: Host-associated > Birds > Digestive system > Esophagus > Crop | place...
AGTTCTGGGCTCCCCAGTTCAAGAAAGATGAAGAGCTACTGGAGAGAGTCCAGCGGAGGGCTACAAGGATGGTGAGGGGACTGGAACATCTCTCCTACGAGGAAAGGCTGAGGGAGCTGGGCTTGTTCAGTCTGAAGAAGAGAAGGCTGAGAGGGGACCTTATAAATGCTTACAAATATCTGAAGGGTGGGTGTCAGGAGGATGGGGCCAAGCGTTTCAGTGGTGTCCAGTGACAGGACAAGGGGCAACGGGCACAAACTGAAGCAGAGTAAGTTCCGTCTGAACATGAGGAAGAACTTCTTCCCTCTGAGGGTGATGGAGCACTGGAGCAGGCTGCCCAGGGAGTTTGTGGAGTCTCCTTCTCTGGAGATATTCAAGACCCGCCTGGACAAGGTCCTCTACAACTTACTGTAGGTGACCCTGCTTTGGCAGGAGGGTTGGCCTAGATGACCCGCAGAAGTCCCTTCCAAGCCCTACCATTCTGTGATTCTGTGATTCTCTAGTCTATACATAGAAGAATGCCACAATTGGTCAAGCTTTCTAGAGAATTAAGTACGCACATACCTGATCTTCCAAAATCACGTTCTTGCTTTGCCATCTGTCACAAAGGGGGAAGAGCGTGCTTAAGGTAAAAACTCTGTTACAGTTATCCGTATAGAACTGGTACAAGAAATTTGGCAGGTAGTCTACAATGCAAAAACTGATTATTGTTTGAATTCTCTTGACGTCCTACATGTACAAAAATTCAGTCAAAATTGTTTATATTCTCTTCTATATTATTTGGCAGAATAACTACAACTTATTTCTGAAAAATAAAATACGAGGTTGCTCAGTGAACAACTTATGGATGTGAGTATGCTTATCAGCATTGTAAGGATATTGAAATCAAGTCACATTCATATTCATAATGACAGTAAATCTGCCATTATTCCCTTTATCTTCACCAAAACTTAACTAATCTGTTCCATATTAAGTCAGAAATCCTAAAGCCACAACTGTAAACAAAATAATCACAGGTGTCAGTGGACCGAAGCCATCAGAATACCAAGACTAGCAGTTTTACAAGTAAAAAGGGAAAGTAGGGTTTCTCAGCAATTTTTTTATATTGACATATTAAACATTACATGATGGTTCAGAAGGGTTTCAGTGATTTTGCATAGATTCTATTATTGTTCAGTGTTTTTTCCACACACACTAATCATTTATCAAATTATTCACAGGTAAAGACAAAAGTATTTCCAGTGTTCCCTCTGGGCATTGTGGAAAAAAAGAAACAATTGAAACAGCTGCACAGACTGAAGTCCACAGTTTTTCAAAAAAATAGTGTATGGTATGGGATCTTACCCAAAAAATGTCATAGAATTTATCCCAGAAGACATTGCATGTGCAGTGGCAATACCTTCCTATTTTTAGTGCCTTCACTGAGAACACTGTATTCCAGTTAAATATTTTCAAAAAAATACAAGTTTCTTCAAACTGTTCAGTCTAAAATATTAGGAGGATCCTTCATTTCATGCTGAAGGCCTTTCTAGGGGAGTCTCAAGTAGGCAGACAGGATTCCAGAAACATGCCAACCCTTCAGCTGTCAAGCTAGATGCTTGGCTTTCAGTGCAATTCACACACTGTTCACAGGCATTCCCTGTGCACTGCCTGTAGTACCCACCACAGATTTAAGGACTGTGTGCCACAAGGATCTATAGCTAGGACTTGATGTCTTGCATTTAAATAGCCTATAAGGCAGTAGAAACAAGCAGTCAGGTGCATCCATTTTCCCACCCAACTCAGTAGAATTGCTGCTCAGCTAGAGTTGAGTAGTAGCATGTAACTTGACCTGGTATTTCTCCAGGCTTAATGAATTTCTAATTGCTTATTAGCCCCAGAATATTTGCTAAAGCAAACAAAGACAGCTGGAGACACTTGCAGTGTCTAAAATGAATGAAAGACAATCTTTCTGAACAAAATACTCAATTCTCTTAAAAATCTGCTGAAAGTCAAGCAAGGTAATAAAAACTAACAACAGCTTCTTATGAAGCAGAAGTTCTAATAACCCGTGAATAATAACACAAAGTTCTGATACTCAAAACATACTGCCTTTCTTGTTGAAAGAACAGCTTTGCTTCCTCTGGGTTATCTTCATGAACAGACCCCATTCTAGGGATTTTAGGCCTTTCAAGAACCATTCTAAACACCTCTACACTAATACTGAATGAGACAGTACACACACTCCTTTGGAGGGAAGCAGTTGGTGGTCATCCTACAGGCAATCTTATGTCCACGTGTTTTCTTCTCATCATGATTATCAGAAAATAATAGAAGTCTAGCTGGACTGGAGACGAGACTGAGGAACAGTAATCTCTATGCTCAGTGCTGGAGAAGGGATGATGAAGTTCTAGAATAAGCAGGTCCAAATGACTGTTGAACAGAGGAGTTTTGTCTTGTCATGTTTCACTCAGTAGACAGAAATTTAGAGCTACAATCACTGGCATAAGCAAGAGATGTAATTCTAAACCAGTTGTCAAAGGTCAGATGGACAGACAACCTGTATTTGTTTCTATCAAAAAAAAAAAAAAGGATTATTTCAGTCGGTGCTTAACTGTACGTATTTTTTCTTCCTGACTCACTTCTACCAAGAACTCAAAGATGTCTGTCTTCCCCAATGCCACCTTAACACATACCAAGCAATCTGGTACCTAAAGTCACAATCCCAGTGAAGAAAGTGATAGTAGAGAATAATTACTTCATTCTCATAGGGAAATTTTCTAGCAAAGCGAGACCTACCTATGAAAATGTGTTACCTAGTCTACAATAAAAAGTCACAAAAAGTGTTTTGGTGGAATGCAGTGTGTTTCCTTTACTACTTCACTCGAAGTCCAGAACATGCATTTATTCACATACAAAGTAGAAAGCATGCAGCTAGAGCTTTTAAAATCTGTGGTACAACGACTTAGTGATGTTTCCATGTCATTTTGACTTGGAAGAGAACAATTATTTCCCAGCACACCTATTTCCTCTCCTACAAACAGCTTCCAACTACAACTACTCTTTAACATCTTTAAAGTACACAAGTACATATTACCGAGTACTTGTACATCTTTGTTTACCAATGCACTAATAAAACGCTAGAGAACAAACAGAGTTCATGATTCAGCGGTGGAGGAAAACTGAAATGATATCAAGTGCACCAGAAGTAATATACCATTCTGTAGTTTCTAGGCAGCTAGGGCTGACAGCAACCATTCTGAAATTTTGGAGCACTGATGCACGAGGTTTTGCTGCATTGAATTCCACTTGATATCTAAGGAAACTCAGTCATTACAATCTGGCAATGAATTAATAAAAATAAGCAGCACCATGTAGTGATATCAAGTTATACAAGGTTATAAAAAATACTTTTTCAAGGCAGTGATATAAATGCAGAATTATAAAAGAAAGCAATCTGCATAAAATATAGCTGCATGTTCTTGATATTATATTAGAAAGAACCCACGCTGCTTTGAAACACATACATTGAATAAATGTCTAATGAGCTACACTTCAAATTTTCAGCCACTATTCCTTGTTCTTGATGCAGAACCCACATTGCAGGGAGACAGGAAAAGAGTTATTACTTCATATTAAGTCATGAGAGATGACCAAGACTTTGCTTATGGTCATCTTCTGAAGTTAATCCAAAATACTAGTGATGTTTGTTTTTTTTATATACTTCGTTATTTCCAACTCTACTAATGCAAGAATGCTGTCAGTAATGGTAATTCAACAAAATCATAAACGCCCATAGCCTTTCAAGAAGCTTAAAAGGGCAAGTATTTCTGGTTCGTAAAGTTACAAACAGCATTTGAAGTTTCTAAGAACTAAAGTTTTCTATTTTTTCTATAAAGTCTAGACTGTATACTGTTATGCAAAATATCACAACTGGCCCATGCCAACCAAGGAGAGAGGCTGGGAAGCAAAGTGTAGAATTAAAAGAGTATATACTTAGTCATGTACATGAGGTGTCCCAGCCAAATTGGGGCACCCCAAATGTGGCTCTGCATAGGGCTCTAAAACCTTCAAAGAATTCAGGTACAAAATGATTTGACTAATCACCAAAACCTACATTACCAATTACTAAGCATAGTAAATCTTCTGTAGATCATTTCCCATTTCTGCGTTTCTCCTTTTCCCTGTATGGACTGGCTGATGAATGATAGCTACTTTATTTGGCAATTGTATAGCTTTCAACAGTTTAGTATTTACTCCCACTAGAAGTTACGGCTTCCATCACTGTTCAGTGACATGGCAGACTCCAAACACAGAGAATCGGTATATTTATAGTCTTTGTTTGGACAGCTGGCAAGTCTTTGTTAATGCAATCAGTACTGCTGCCTGCGCACTAGGCTTCAGACTGAGTGGCGAGGCCTTCACTATCTTCTCTTCACTAGTTACTGAACAACTTGTAACTTGGTTACCGTTCAGATAATGAGGACCTGTCTACACCTAGTTCAAGATCAGAATCTGGAAATGGCACATCTAGTAGAATATTCTCAAGGTGCTTGTTTTTGGTTTGGTTTTTTCATCTTCACAGGTTATTGCTACACAATCACAACGTGGTGTTCCTTCCCCAGGTAAAGGGACTAGAGTTGCAGTGTTCAGCTTACTACATTGTTTAATGTAAGGTACAGGTGTCAGCTATGCAAGATTCCATGGCTACTAACAAATCAACGTATTGTGTCAAAAACAGATCCATTCTTTTCTTTCTAAACACAGCATCCTATAAAACTTTCACTAAAATTTTAGATCAATAGCGGAGGACCCAGAAAAGCCCCGAGGGACCTTTGTCCAACTTAGCTGTATCTTTGCCCAGGTAAATGCAAAAAAAGGTCTTGATTTAAGGTAGAAAAAGGATCCTCTGTACAAGACTATGGTCACCTACTAGACAAGGGTAATTATGTTCATTAATCAAAAGGTTTAAGAGCAAGTTCTCATAACAAGGGGAAAATATTTCATATTCAGAGGCTCCTATGGTGACTGCACAATAGATCCTGCTAACTGTCAGTCTTGGGTGAAATGTAGCTGCCCCTGTTGCTGAAGGCAGGGGAAGATTGCACCATAGGATTCAGAGGGCCTTTTGGGTGGCTCTTCCTCTCCCCCTCCCCCTGTCATACCAAGCACTCCCATTTCAAACAGGCTTGTTGTCCACAATAATTACAGCAGTCTGCAGTTCTTTAAGATCCATCGCTTCAAAAATTTTCTCCTCTGCTCTCCCTTGGGCATCTCCGCACCCTTGTTCCCTTAGTTTGGGATTGTTATTCAACACTGCTGCCAACAGATTGTCTTTCTGTTCTTTTCCTTTTGTGCAAAAGCAGCTATATTTCTGCAGCATTCTTGCTGCTTGTCTATTGATCCAGATGTCCCTGGAATCAGTCTTGCTATAGATACTTACCTATGACGCCAGACAATGCTGGGAAGGTTTCAAAGATATGTTAAAGGACCTAGGATGCTAGCATTATCTTGGTTGTCCAGGGGTATCTTTTATCCTTCATGGACAGCTCTAAGATTGTGAGAAGCAAAGTCCCTATTTCCAGAGCAAGGCTGTCCTTTAGTTTTACTTAAGCATGAGCAATATCAAAGTCTCCAGTAAAATTCCACTACCTCATTACATTGCAGTGTGTAACATGAGCTAATGTATAACACAGTTAATACTCTTTCATACTCAAAAGGCTGATTGATACAATGGTTAGGGAAGAGTATTTTTGTAACTTTTTTAGTACCTTAAAAAAAGGACAAGTTTCTCTAGAATTGTGTCTCAGATAAAGAAATAATGGCCAAGATAATTGTTCTTGCTCCCTTCCTCCCGGCTCCCCCAAACTGACTCAACGCTTGCTTTACATTTCTCCAACAAAAGCTTGAATATTGTCACTCTGTCTGTATTTGTCAAAAATGACTTGACTTTCTCCTGAGTGACTCTTCCTTACCTAGCTGAAATAAAGAAAATATCTTGAAAGGAATAAAGAAGTGCTTCAAGAAGATTCTTGTCTATCAGGAACTTTTATTATCACTTGGGTGGTTTCAACAAAAGGCAGACTAGCATAGCCCGAGACCTCCTACACCACAGGAATCCTATCTAGTTTAAAACATGGCATGGTTTAAACACATTTTCTCAACAACACTATACAAGAAATTGCAAGCATATGATATCTACATCAGCTTCTTCAAGCTTTCGATTTTCATATCTACAACATACTCAATGGCATGAACTCAGAGTCTATTTTGAACATCAGCTAAGAATGAAAACAGAATTGAAGTTGCAGCAAAACTCTCAGCAATTGGTAAAACGTGTGTGTGGAGGGGAGACTGGCCAGTCCTGAGAAAGCTGTAAAGGAGATTCAGCAATCTAAGAAACAACCACAATCACAAACCAGAATAATGGCTGAAGTGCAAAGAGATATCTTTGATTTTGACAGGTTTTCATATAAATACTACAGAAAGTAGAAGTTAATTCCAAAGCAAGAAACTTAATGGAGGAAATTACGCAGAACACATGATTGATTTTAGTCCTAGTTATTCCATTACTGAAAACTAGTACAACTGTAGGTTCTATACACATCTAGCACAATACTCTACAGGCACATACAATTCATCCAGACAAATCAGTTAGATGGAAGAATTTCAGTTCATTTTTGCAAGTGTTCTTACCTATGAGAGTGTTCCACAGCTGAGATTAAGCTGGTCTAATACAACTTTCAAGACTGTAGTTGCTACCCCTACATCAATTGGCACATTGCAAGCTCGCTGTCCTCTTTGGGGATAGAGACAGGAAACACATTTTTAGTGATTCATTTTTTTCCACTTCGGTGGAAAATTCAGTGTCAATGAAAATACTTTTTCCTAGAATATGATTGAACTGTCAAATGGTCTACTGCAACAGCTTTCCCCAATGCCAAGTTTAATTGCTCTGTTATTGGGCACACTGTTGATCTCTGTATAGATGCTTCAATCAAGAACACATATTGCTTATGCTTCGGTATTTATACTAGTCTGCCTGTATGAGGAATCCAAATATATTATTCATAGATGCTCCTTACACTTAGACCACTGACAATGACAGGATGGAATAAACTTTATAAGTCTTCTTATACTTAAAATGTACCCGTATATGCCACTGTGCTAGGCACGAAGTTAGTAAGTTTTCTAAGTTCATATCAGAGCCCTACTGCCTGACAAAGCCCCATTTCCATAAAACCAAACTTACTATGTACAATTATTTTAACGCATATAAAGTTCTGTTTGTGTCCACAGTTAAGCAGAAGGAACTTGAGATTTCTCACAGTGGCTGCATGCACGATCACTACAATTCTAACAATGCAAAGCTGCTAGAAAGCTACATTCCACTAGCATTTAGATGCGAGTCTCTTACCAGGTATTCCCTGCTCCTGCCCCGCTATTTATCTTACAGCCTGTTCTCCAACCACACATGCGGGATGAGTCTTCGTATAAGAAGGTCTGGAGATAGTCTTATTATGAGCAGAAGAACAAGGCATCACCATCTCTCTGTAAGCTACAAACACCTCACAAAAATATATACACGTGTATAAATTACTGGGAGGGAGGTAGAAGGCAAGCAAAAAAGCTCAACATGGTTATAACAAAAAAATTAAATGGAGATCCAAAAAGGAAGATCTGACCTAGTGCAGAAGCTTTTCAGTAGAAGAACATTTGCAGCCTCAGGAACTGCAAGTCACCAGATGGATCTTCACATATCAGCAACTAGGTGGCAGCTGAACCAGGAAACTGTTGCAGGACAGTTTGAAGACAATCTTACACTATATGCCTGGGTGAGATGCCAATTCCAAGCCAAGAGAATGGTCACAGAAGCACTCTGAGCAATGCTTACAAATTACTTAAGCCTTGCCCCAGTCACAACCCCCTTCTAAGGAGAAGGAGCACTATTCTGAAACAAAACACATATGAAATCCAGAGCATTTGTAACTGCTTACAACCTGGTCCTCTACCAAGCTATGGACCCGTCCCTGAAATTCATCTCAGGTGCTAAGTATTCCCACTAATAGGCTACTTAAATTTCTCTGTGCAGTGCAGCTGCATCAAATTCAGAGAAACTTCACACCTCAGTAGACAAACACCAAATAGTTGTAGTTTCTTCTGTCTCTTTTTTTTAAGACATGATGATAATTTGACTGTAACAGGGCTTGTTTCTGCAGGAAAGTCCTTAGATCATTATATGGAACTTCCTCATTAGCAGCTTTAAAAAAAGTAAAGACTAGATCAAGGTACAAATCATGGCTAGAAACACACATGCCTTGTTTACCTTCCCTCTTGTTATGGATTGGACTTCTTTAAAACATTTATCAACAACAGTACTGCAGCTACATATGCATTTTAGATATAATACACAACTTCCACTCCTAGTATCATTTCATTATTGACATCTGAAGAGCTACTGTTAGCACAGCCACCATCACAATGTGGTAGAGGCAATAAACATTTTCTAAAAGCATTTAAGGAATTTTTGAATTAGCATAAAGTAAGAGTTCGGTACAGCTGAAGACCAATGAAATGTGATGAGCTAACTAAAAGCTTTTTTTTATTAAACAGAATCACTGACCAAAGAATTCCAATAATCCATGGGCCTTCAAGCTCTTCAGCATACTGGACAATTGCTACATTTTTGCTATGCCTGTGCAGTGTTTGTGGCATATAAAATACTACTCTGTATCAAACAACTCCAGTTTTCAGTCTGACTTCTTCAAATCATTCATATATCTAAAAGGAACAGGAAAATGTTGCAGCATAAGACCAGCTCTTTAGTCATCTGAAAGTGTTATGCAAATATTTGGAAAACAACACCAATTATGAGTGCCAGTCAATATAATATCTGAGGCAAGATATTACCTCTTAATCGGATTGCACTGGTATTTTTTTATTCTATACTTTGGATGAATCATCCATTAAACAAACAAACCAGAACTGAATAGGGGACAGCCAAAGGGAATATCTCTGTACAATGAACTACACGAATGGTTCTAAATCAAATAAAACTTAGCCTAAAGTTTTACTCCCTTCTCCAGCAGCTTCTAAAATACAGAAGTCCCTAAGATAAAGATCAAGACACCAAATTGAAAATACAGCTTCTTTTAGCTCTGTGTACTGACAGGCAGAACAGTAAACATGTCAGCAACCATAAAGGAAGTAACAAAATCCAATTATCAGTTAGCTTTTTCAGACATAACTTTAAATTATTTCTGAATGCAAAACATATTACATTTTTACCAGCCAACATCAGAACTGGAAGATGGTATTCTTCTTGGGCTTGTATTTCCTGAGAGTAGTTTTACCTGAATGTAGGATCCCAATGCAGAAAAGTTATTGCCCCCATATCCTCCCACCCACAGCACTAAGAGTACTTCTGACATAAATAAGACTTTCTTGAAAAAAAAGTGGCTCCCAAGGGAAGAGGACTACACAGCTTAAACCTCTCCCACAGGGACTGCAATCTCCACCATGACTGTTTGTAAATCACCCCAATCAGAAGATTCACCTATGTCTGCTGCCAGCCTTAAAGAGCCAGCATCATGTTTTACACAGGGCATATTGATTTCATTTGCAAAATAAAATTTAAAGATTTCCCCAAAGCACAACAATCTATATATGAATTTCAAGTGCTTTCATACCATGACTAATGTAGAATCAAATCTCATTCAGTTTTTTAAGAGTCTTTATTGTTCTGCGGGCAGATAGATTGTTTTGAAAGGGCTTAGGACACATTGCAGAAACAAAGCAGTATTTAATGGCTTGTTCCCTCTTTCTGGTGCCAGATACACATCCTCGTTTGTTAGAGCCCACATTATTCTAACTGCATAGTTATAATACGCTTATCAATTTGACACACTCAGTAAACTTCTCCAAGTAAACACTCTTCTTTGGACTTATTTAATTGGAAAATTTGCATCAGCAAGTGTTGTCTCCTCAAGTAGGCAGCATCCTGAAGCAAGTCTTTCTCAGTAAAAATCATTGTTACTGGAGTGTGTCTTGGTTCTCGTCCAAATGCCAAGTTCCTATAATCATATCATGTCATACGATCATAGGATCACAGTATAATGCTGTTTGAAAGGAAGATCAGGAGGTCTGCAGTCCCCATTTGCCTGAAAGCAGGGGTAGCTGTGAATTCAGACCATGATCCTCAGGGCTTTCTCTGCTTGTAGGGAAGAAAAGTACAGTCTAATCCTTAGTTCTATCCCAGGGCAGATTAGCGAAGCTATTGCTGGCATATTAGTGTAACATAACCTCGAATTAGAAGATGGCGTAGAGAAAAGAGTTCTAGCTGTTTCAAGTTTTCGGTGTTGGTCATTTTAATCAAGAATCCTGGTAATTTGTGTTTTTCTGCTTCGGACTCTTCCTAAACAGTTCAAATATTTGGACTCGCTGGAAAACATATAGAAATAACCTGCTTACCAAGAGAAAAAAAAAGAAATTCAGTCAATAACCTTGATTTCTAGAGGTGAATTTCCTAAAGGAAGCACACTTTGGAATTTTCTGAGCAGCTGCAGAAAAGAGTTATTTTGTCCACAGGAAGACATAAAATTCAGTTAGGTTTCTTTCTTAAACATCATAATGTACGCTCGTAAAATGACAGTGGGGAGGCATACATTGTATTCTCACTGTCTCAGTTCAGCTTCAGCTGAAATATTTGGTATTTATGTGACTGACATTTTGATTCCCCCATGCATCTGACAAGCTTCCTGCAAAGCTACAGATATTTTTTTTCTAGCCAGTTGGCCTATTCAGTAATTACTGTAAAGGTCTCTTAATTCTTATTGGGAGTAGCAGATAATTTATATTCTTGGTTAGAGAGAAATCTGTAAAGTAATTTACTTACATAGGCATTTTTACTGAAATTTCTAGCTTGCGAGGTTATTAAGCATCATCTTATTTTTTTCTTTAGCTATGAGGATATTTTGTACATGGCTGAGTGCCCCAAAATGAAATTTAATACATTCGTGTCAAAGCACTCTATCAGCATTTAAATTCTCCTCTTGTTTATTATATCTCCATAATAATAAGTGGTATCTTGCGTGTGCATTGTTCTTTATATAACTACAGAGAGTAATAGCAGCTGCATGCACTAACAGAGATCTAGCAAATCCTAATATTAGTTTTTCTGGAAAAAAAAGTTTCCATCCATATTTCTGTCATCAGCATAGGATATCATGTATGCTTTCTTCTTCAGTCACATTGAGATGCCATCTGAGTAAATATAATGGTACGCAGACTAATTACATCTGAATAATATAAAATTAACACATTAACTTATTATTACTTGTTAATGAAAAATGAAGTTTCATTGCATCTTCATTGTTTTTTACTCGGTATAGTTGATATGATCTCTTGCCACATTTTTCAATAGTATAAGAATTAATTGGTGCCTCATTCAAAACAAAGTAAGGTACAGTGCAGCATTCAGTCAACAGAGAAAGCCTGCTTTATAGAATAAAAATCCTCTGAATGCAACCTAATACAAAAACTATACCCCTGATTCTGGATGCCCCTGAACCTTGAAAGTTATCACTACATAGATGATCTGTTTGTAAAAAAAAATCTGCTGCTTTGTCCATTGTAAAAGAAAGAAAGAACTCTCCGCTATGGGCCTTTCTGTTCTGTCTGACATTCGTGGTTATTCTTTTGCAGTGTTTCCCAATAGAATATGTGCTCATTTATCTGAATGTGATGAGATGTAGTTGTATTATTGCACAGAGAAGGAGAAAATGGGACCTTGTATACGTCAAACAATGAATGACTAGGTGGAGGTACCATCTGTACTCCCTTTGCATTGAGACAGAGCCCTCCCTAAACAGCTTCCAAATGTATATATTTTATCATTAAAGAAGCATTGATAATTTTTGAAGCCAGGTCTCCAGAAAAGACGTAGCCAGTTCTTGAACAAAAAAGGATGGTATTTGTCACCTGGGTATTCTTCTTCTGATATGTACCATTTACTTTTTTATTCCGGATAGGCTTATGCTCTTTTATAAGACAGCCTATGAAATAATTTTGTGGAGGAGGTGAAAGAGGCCTAAGAAACTTTTCTAGTAGGTATATGGTATTAACAAAAAAAATCACTGTCTGTCTTCATAACAAAGCTTGTGCCACTGTAATAAGAGGCAACCCACTTCATGCCATCAATGTTTCAAGAGTTGAGTTATAGTAAGTGTCCAGGAAGTCCAGTTGAATAACAGCGTAATGTTACTCGCTTTCTCTCGGTAGGACCCGATGTGTACCCTTGCTGTCAATGCTCAACATAAACAACCGAACAACCTCAACTCCTGGAGCCACAAATTAATTTCCCCAAGTTTTTCTGATGGAACGTCAGTGCTGAATTTCAGCAGCTGTAGTTGTTATTAGCAATAACAAGAAAGGCATTTTATCTTTACACTTTTCTTTTTTACTAATAATGAATTTAAATAATGGTGTTGAAGTGGATCTGCGTTTATTCCCAAATTTCTCATTTTCAGCTGGTAGTTCTCCATTTTCTTTCCATAAGAATTGGTTGAATTTTCAAATAATGTTTTTATGTAAAATATTTTCACTTTCCATCTGAGGTTTATTATGCCTTTTGGTAAAAAGTATGTGCTTTTCTTCTATGTCATCATTGTTTCGAACTTTACTTTCAGTTAGAACAGCAAGGTGATGAGAACTCAAAAAGTAGAAAATTAAATATATTGCCCTAGAAGAGATAGAGGCAATCAGGAAAACATTTCTCTTGGTGCAGTCCCAAGGATAGCAGAAGAATCCATTACAGTAGGTCATGTTGGCAGCTTTGAGAAGAGTCACAAAAAGCTATTTTTTAATTGGACAGATATTTTTTCAGAAAAGCAGTTAATTTGTAATTGTTTTCCACATTGACACAGGAAGATAAAAACAATCTGCAGGCTTCTGATTCTTCAAGTTTCTTTTTTTCTTTTAAATTACAAGTATCCCATTTTTTCATATTAGAATAAATTGTAAAAATATTCATAGAAGAAAAAGTATCTTTTAAAGAAATCTTTATTTAATTTTCTTCCTAAGAGAAATACAGTAAGAAATAAATAAAACTAAATAAATACTGTATTAAAAATAATAATTTTCACACATAGTCCAGAACTCATTCAGATATATATTTAGATATTTGGAATACATGTAAAATATAAAAGTGAATTTAATCCAATATTACAATCAGTGTTTCCGTATTTTTTATATAGCTATGCAAAATACCTGTCAGTCTTTCAATACTAGTAGCAGGGTACTGAACACTTCAGAGGTATGGTAGAATACAGAATATAACTTCTATTTCAAACGCATACATTTATTAAAACACGCTAAAAAGATACACATTTAAAGTAAAGATTGTAATTGCTATTCCAATTGCTACAACATTCCCTTCTAGGATGTAAAAATAGAAGAAAGATAGTTTATCTTCATGTAAGCTTTAAAAAATGTTACTGTATAAAGGAATAATCCAAAGCTAATGAAAGATGATGATTATGGATTCACAGCCTTGGAGACCACTGTAATAAAACACACGGTACCATTGGCCATTTGGAAGTTAGATACATGGTTGAAAGTGATTGTCTAGGCTATGTGAAGTGTTAATGCAGGCAGAAAGGTAGCATTTCCAGGGGCGAATTTAGCCATCAAAATATAGGTGTCTTATGTGAGATGAAGTGGTCCCTGCCAGCATCTACCTCTGTAAATAATACTTAAGACAATTGGCTTAGGATGCATCCATACATTTTAAATGGCTTCAGTTGAATGAGTTGAATCCCATCATTCCAGACTGCAGGGACAGGTCAAATATAAATACTGGAACAATGAAAATACTGTAGCTTTGAGTATTTCTTATAATGTTCATAATAGATAGTTTCAAATTCTGGCTTTCTGCAACTACGTGATAAAGAAATTTATCGAAGCCTTGGAGAGGCACCACATTTGCAAGGAGGGGGAGATAATCACCTGTATCCAACACACCACAAACTGGTAATGACCAAGAATGCTATCTGGAAAAAAGTGCAAGTTAATTGTATTAGACTGCTTTTTATAAACTGGTCTCTGAAGGGTTCTCTACATGTATTCCAAAGTGAACAGCAAAAGTATAGCAAGTCAGGATTTTTCGAATGTTTTGTGCCAAAACACTACTTGACAGATGCAACGTGTAGCTTACCATCAAACAGCAAAATTCAACATTTCTTACCATCATCTTTCAAAGTGCAGATTCATCCCAGTCATACAATCATGTTATTTTTGGAACAGATTCTTCAGTAGTTTCTTGCTGTTTCACAAAGCAATGACAGATTTAGGAGGACTGAAATAGAGTCAGGGATCCTATCTCTGTGCCCATGGAGAACCTAACAACAAGCTTACAGGCCCCTGAAGTTCTGTCCAAAGTCTTTTCCAGAGGAATTACGAATCAACACAAAAGAAACACACCAGGACATTCACCATTCTGTCTGAAATGGAAAAAACACTCTGTCACTTGTAGCAATGAAGAGACAGTCTTAGAATATGCAGTAGAAATGCAAACTAAGAAATTAATTTATGCTCAAATATAATTTAATCTGGATAAAATGAATTTTGATTAATCTGAATGCAAATGTGTGGTGGATTACCCCGGCCAGCATCCAAACACCCACTCAGCTGCTCACCAACTTCCACCCTCCTTAACAGGACAAGGGGAGAAAATGGGATGAAAAAGCTTGTCGGTCAAGATAAAGACAGAGAGATCATTTACCATTTACCATCAAGGGGAAAACAGACGTGGGTAAAATTAATTAAATTTATTGCTAATTAAAATATATTAGGATACTGAGAAACAAAGATAAGAATTGAAACAATACCTCCCCCCTGTCTTTTCCTGGGCTCGACTTCACTCCTTTACCTGCCCCACCCCAGCAGCAAAAGGGGGTTGGGGGTTAAGGCCTCTCCCTGCTCGTCCTGTTCAGAAAAATCTGCTCTCCAAGGGTCACAATTCCTTCAGGAAATATCCAAGTGCTCTAGGTTTGAGACAAAAAGGGCATAAGCATATTCTGTTGCTACCTGGTCAGTAGTTCCACTAATGAAGCTCACATATATCATAGACCCATAAAATACTAAAAAAACAGTTTAGTAATGGCTCAGCTCTAGCAATCTTCCTTCTCATGATTTTAGTTCTTTAGAAACTCTGTATTTTGACATATTACAATTTTCCATATCCAGGATCCAAAACCCAAAGTAAGTATAAAGCAATATAAGTAAGTGTGTAGGCAGTACCACTTCAGAAGGTGAGAGGCATTTCTGTATCCACTAATTCTTTGCTGCTATTTGAAATGTGAGAACTTCAGCACATGATAATATGAGAGCGAAAGGTAATGTTCATGTTATAAGTATACTTCTGCATGGCGATTTTCTTGATTAAGCTAAAAATGTTTTGTCAAAGTCTATTATGACATCTGTTGTTTTTAACAGTGCAGTTCTCTTAGATGAAATCCTGGTTTCCATTGTGGAAAGAACAGGAACTTCTAAGAAGACTTTTCTAACAGGCAGCTAGAATATTTATTGTTTCAAGTTTAATAGAGTTATTACAAGATTAGCAGACAATTCATGTTGCAGAAAATCAAACAGTACATGTGTCTGAAAAACTAATTGTACTTTGTCTTATGACTTTTAAAAATGCCAAGAAGCTCTGAAAAGACAATCCTCCTTTTCTATTAAAATTCTTCCCAGAAAAAAACAACATACTTTGAAAATAAATTCTTACCCACAATAATTACCCATACTATTAAACCAAAACAATTTGAATTCATGAAGATTATTTTTCTAAAACCAGCTGTGTAGCGAAGTTGGAATAATAGCTGCCATGTACATTAACTTGCCTCAGTGACGCACTGATTATTTATATACACATGCATTTAACCAGAATTTAACGTTACATCACATATGCTGAAAGTAGCCATAATCAGGCCTTATTAAAATAATAAAAATTAAGACAAAGAATAGTAAGGAGTAGAGAAAAACAAAGAAGGAATTAGAAAAAAAGAAAGGAGATGAATATGGCACATTTTGTTGCCACTCCTGTTTATGTTATCTTTTTCTTATTCATTTAAAAAACACAGGCTTGACGCCTCATAAGTGAAAATCTACCTCACCAGGTTCTGATTGTACCCTATCTCATTCCAGATTTTTGGAAGAAACAAAAGCACTGCTAGATTATCATATTTCTATTTCACATCTATCATAAAACATTACTTCCCCAGTAGTCTGATAAATGGCTGTATCAAGACACTAGTATTTATTGGGGGAAAAAAAAAAAAAGGTCTTCCTGGTATTCGGCTAAGCAGTGCTAACCTAAGCAGAGATGTTTCTGCTCTCAGATAAGACAGGAATATATGTGGAGCATAGACTGGCTTCTGAATATCCCTGCCGGACAAGTATGTCAAAGCTACCTCAAGTACATTGTGTGCTTTGAGGTGTAATGCTTCAATATAAGAGAAAATTTAATTGAGTCTTGCTAGAAAGTATCATTTTTAATACAGCAATATAAACCTAAACCACAACCTAATGAAGTATGTTTTATTGTATTTGCCTTTCTTTCTACTAAGGGACATTTACATAAGCACTTACCATTAACACCTTATGGTACTTTTGCTCACATAAGCATAAGCACCATGCTAATGAAATAAGCTATTTAGCTCTTCACTGATTAGGAGAGTAGGAAAAACAGGAATTGTCTCAAATATTTAAAATATTTTTATTTGTTTTGATACTGTATTTGTGCTTAAAATAGAACAGTGCCTTGTTAAAACCAAAACAAACAGAAATGCAAATCCACAGACAAAACCCAGTTCCTGACTTTTAAAGTCTCTACCACAAAGAACTCTCATAGTGAAGAGCTCAGAGAGAGATGAAGGTGTAACACAAGCATACCAAACAGTGTGCCACTGCAGCTACATGGTATCACTGAGAGGAAGGGAAAGGGGAGAAAGCAATGACATCAAACGCCAGCCAACAAACCCTCTGTGGGTAAGAGCAAAAATTTCCACAGCTATCAAACCTTCTTTTGTTCCTATATCACATCCAGCAGTCAGACCTGAGAACTACAAGGTAAATTCACATGTGATGTATATTCTTCTATTCCTTATTATGTCTATTGTTTTTTTAAGTAAAGGTATATTGTATTCTCAGAAATCATTAACAGTGTGCAGACAGCAGAAAATTGATTCATATCTATAGGGATCACACGGGAATTTATGAACGGTCCCGGTTTCCTAGTTTCCCTTAGAAAATGCCGTTCTACTGGAAAGGAAAATGACACTGCTGCTTACCAGCAAAGAGACTGAAGGCTGTGGAGCAGTAGCTCTGAAGGAAGACAGCCTCCATAGTTTTCGGGTTTTGGCAGATGCAAACACAGTATATTTATTCATCTAGGTAGAACAAAGGGAACCAGGTGAGCACAAAAAACCTTTCGATGAGAAATTATTTACTTGTGTAGTAGTGAGGCTGGGCAAGGCAGTTGTTTAATGAAATTATTTGTTTCCATGGACTTTGTGCCAGACTGTACTAGGGACACTGTGATGGAGCCACGCACCCCCCACTGCCCACTGCAAGGCTGTTGAGCACCCCACAGCACCATGTGACCAAAGACATAGGTCTGGAACTCAAAGTCACTGATTTTTTCATGTCAAGTTTTAAGGCCCATTTTGAATATAAGAGTGTGTTGATATCTACAGAAAACTGAACAAAGAGTGACCTTAACAGGACTTCTCGACCACAGGTTGCCCCAAAACAGTATACAGTTTTACCAAGTCCTTTCTGACGAATGTCTGCTTGTACCTTTCTAATCTGTACTTAAATAATTTAGACCCTCATTACTCTGCCTATTTTCCTAATCCAAACTGATATTCCCATGCTACACTTTAAATCCGTTACTTCTTGAAGCACTGAAAACAGATATTTTTATCTGTGAAGAGCATTTGATAGCTTTTACTTTGTCCCTTATTAGACTTCATTCATACCCCCAGTTCTGACGTGTTTTCTGAACTTCTAACCATTCTTATTCCTCTTCTTCAGTTCTCACCAATGGATTGACATCTCCCTGAAAGGACAAAGGGGACTCATTACTCCAGGTGAAACATAGCACTGGGGGAGCAGAATAGAAGGATCACTTCATCTGTCCTTCAGGCTTTCTCCCTGTTCATTCACTCTAGGAAAACTTTTGTCTTTTTTGGAACTCTTAGATTGTTGATCCACATGATCTGCTTTTGCAATAACATGTGTAGCTTGTGACCTGCTCCGTGTTGGGACCATCTTCCACATGGCTGGTCAGCTTAGCCACTGCGGTACCTTTGTTGCTCATCATCTCACATGATTTCCACTTTACCAATGATGATGTCATTATTTTAGTACATTATTCCAAGCCCCTTGGTGAAGCCCTGGTCAATGTAGAATTCCATTTTCATAAGAAATCACTGCAAGGTAGTCTCTGAGACTGCTTTTGTAGACATTTACATAATCCCCTCATGGTAGTTTCATCTGTACCATAGCTCCCTATCCAGCGATTCTGCCCCACTCACCAACAACAGTGACAAGCATCCTGTCATTAAATCCTTGGCTGCTTATCCAAAAATGCGAGGGTAGTTTCCTCTTATTTCTGACAAAGCAATAAATATCTTCACTAAGCCTGCAATGGTTTGACATAGATTACGCAGATGTTGCTGTTTCCATTATAGCCACTTAGGCCCTTTTCTGAGTTTGGCTTAAGAAACCCAGGTAATCATCATGTCAGCTGTTGTGGCTGTAGACAGAGTACTAACCACCCTATTAGGCCAGATTGATTATTTCTTATTTTTACACTACATCACGGAAGATCTTTGACACTTTAAAGATGTATATAAGTACATCATTTCATGACATAATTTAAAGGCAGAGTTGCTTGTATTAAAGCTATAAACAATCTGATATGTCTAAAGCAATGGCAAAAGAGATAAAACTTTTCTGCACACACAACTGTTTTCCAGTTTACTTGACATGGAGGGCTTTGTAATGATGCCATCTTGTGACCATGATGAAAATGACACTCTGTCTGGAACTACAGCAACATTTCATTTTTTCCACATATTTTAGGCTCAGGCAGCTAGTGAACAGACCGTGTTAGGATCAAATAGGCAGCAGGCACTAGTCTTTGTCCCATTTCTTTGATTGACCTAAAACTGTTCCCTCGTGGTTAGATTTGCATCAGGTGGTTGGGTCTTCAATAGATATTCCAAACAGATGACAAACACAACTCCCAGTAGTTTCTTATTATTAAAAAACCCCATATACGGAAATTTCAGAAGAATTTTCTTTAAAATTTATACATCATATAGTGCCTTCTATCCAGATTTATTTATGAATTTAAAGACACAATTTTAACGTTAGGCAAACTAGGTCTCTGCAAGGATATTACTTCTTACAGAAAACCACTTCAAGTATTATCTGAATTTACTAATGTATATAACAAGAGATGAACATAGGGGAGTAGTAGTATGAGGTATTAAATTAAAAATCTGGAATCAGCAGAGAGAGATTATATTTTAAAATCGTTGCTGCTGTCAGCAGCCTAGTGGGAGCCATTTGCAGAACATACTTGCTCTGTTGCTCCTCCACCCAGAGGCGGCCCCATTATGAATTAGACTGCTCTTTTATGCTCTACATACTCACATATCCACGCAATTGTTTTCTTAAATGCATGAAGACTATGTGCAGAATAAAGTAGCTTAGACATAGGTTAGAAAGAACACATCAGGTGAAAATTTCTTTACATTGATCTTTCACTTCTTTGTTGCAACTGTGTCTGGATTCTTAAACTAAATTTATCATGGGCACAAGAACCAAAACTCCATCAGTTTTCTTTATTAATTTTAGTACATGGCTGGGTTTTTATAAGAATTAGGATAAATTAGAATGGCAATTTAATATCTTAAGAGATGTTTGGCTAATTTACATTTTATAAGTTCTGACAATAATGAGTTACTTAGATCAAATACAACAAAAATTAACATGGATTTAATTATGACTGTTTATGTGAGGATAGTTGATAAAAAACTAGTCTTCAGGACTAGTGTCTCTTAATACCCTATGAGGATTCCTGTAAGAGCTGCAAAATGTTCATGTCTCTCTTCTCTTAGTTAATCATTAACTCATATAATTTGATTCATCTAAAAATGGCATTTACAAAGCTTCATTATTTGCTAGAACATGAGCTCCTTCTTCTGATCCACATGGGGACATGCATATGGAAATTCTTCAGCGGTTCTGTTCAGCAGTCACTGGCAGTAATTCAAAGGGCTTGTTCCCTGCAAGGGTCAGGAACGTGTCTTCTCCAGTCTGTGTGCGTCTCATGATATTTCCTGCATGTATTCACCACAGGGAGTCAAAATGCAGGAGAGGTAATCTGGAACCCCTTCCAGATGGGAAAGGCACTGAATCCACTCTCTCCTCTCCTGGATACAGTGCTACCTTCATCGCCTATGGCTGCTGCCACATTTTTGTAGTGTCACCCTTATGCATCAGGCATGAACAATGCACGCTCATCAGACGTTCAAAAGATGAAACCAAAATGTTACCTCCTCTGAACATTCTGACTTAGAGGTGAGATGGATAGAAGCTTCCAGCCTTTCCCAGACAGTGACTGCTGTGAGCATCTCCAGAGGCACTATGCAGAGCCCTTGAGGAACCACCCCAGTGAAAACACAGACACCAATGGATTTTTCAGGTCCTGTGGGGATAGACTGAAGATTAGTTGAGACTCGCAGTTTTCACTGTATGTCTCAATTTCACTGTAATATTCCTTTATACTGTCCATGTTCTGTTGCATTCAGTACAATACTTTCACTATCTAAAGCCACATTGTATTCCAAGGAGACCTAGGTCATGTTGATCACTGGGGCTCCCAGGACTGCTAAGCAGGAGCTATCTGATCCAGGCACAGGTTTTTTAACCTGGATTTTCAGGTTCGTGGTTCTTTTTTAAACCTTTACAGATAATGTAGGAGAAAGATCACCTTCATTTAGAGTTTAAGAAAAATTGGCCTGTATAAAGTATTATATCCTGCCTAGGAAATTATACCATGAATTTCACACAAATTAAATCCTCATTTTTAGACAATTCCATAGAAATACCAGCATAGTGATCAACTTACTGCTCATAATCAAACCAGGCCAAAGACATCTGCAAATCCAGATGCAAGTGTTTGTCCTCCCGCACAATTGTTTCAAAAACACCACGTCAAGTTTCAGTTCTAAAATAATAAGATACAAAAAGATGAACACAATGAAATGTAGGGTTAAATAAAATTAAAAAGGCATCTTTCATTTCCTGAGTGAGAATATCTATCTATGCCCTCCCTGTCAAATCCTTCACCTTTCTGCTAGTTCCCCAGGGCTTTACTCTCAGCCCTGAGAGTCAAGAAGTATTTCTTTAGAAGATATTCAGCATTTGTCATAGGGTACTCAGGCAGTTGTTTTCTCAGGCGTCAACAACTTTCCGTGAAATGTGCCTAAATGAGCAAATTTTGGTACTCAAAAGGTATTTCAGAACAGCAACTTCTTACAGTAATTCTTAAAAACAAATTACCCTCTGAGTTGATTTTTTAAAAAATTCTGGGAAGGAAGACTTTCTCTTATTTTAACTTTACTTTTCAAGGGGAAATACAATTTTGCATTGAGATTTCTTAAATTCTCCATTAGGTTAAAAAACTTCAAAAGTCCAAGCATGCACTGAAACCCAAGTAATCATGATGGACTGAATGATCATTATAAACAGGAATCGCTTCTCTAGCACCCATGCCAATGTTCAGGTTGTGTAGAATAGTGAACATTTTTCGGTTGTATGGAAAAGCTTTGTTAAAATGCTCTAGAAGTTGTACTGATGGTTATATGTAACTAGTTCAAAGCATAATATTTCTATAGGTCTTATAGATAGTCCCTTATAGTAGCTTAATCATAGCTAGGCCTCTAGATGGTAGTATAATACCACCAATAGTAACAGGAAGGCTTTCTGGAATTTGAGTATTTTCCCTTTTATCACTTGCCAATACCCAACTCATGTTACAAATTACTCATAAAATCCATGCTTTATCAGTCTCCATAAAACTAACTGGTAGTTCTAGTTCAGGTTTTGTTGGAAAACTGTCTGGTTTCCACCATCTGAATTTGCATTCTTATTGTCAGTGACAGGCAAATCATTATTCCCTAACACAGATCAGGGTTAAAACACTCCACTGTTATAAAATAATTTTTTATGTTCTTCTAGAAGACAAGACTAAAATTGTCATTTTATTCTGGCACCTAAACAAACATCACTTTTATGTCAGCAATCTTTTAAAAAATAGCCTTGTGGGCAAATGAATTATGAGAGGATTTAGAATGTATCATGTAGCCTTTTCAGTACATATTTTTGTAGTACTTTAAAATTGCTTTCTTGTTCTACTCTTGATGTTTAACGTTATGACCAATAAAGTCAATCAGTTCATAATAAATTTATGCATAAATTGCACCAAGATATATTTATGTGTCTTCTATATTGAGCAATGGGTTATGATGACTGAACTGATCACATGCAAATGATGTAATGATTATTTTTGATTTATACTAAGTTTTACTTCCTATGGACAGTGTTGCTGAGTTGGGAAACTAAATTTTCAAAATCACTTCTACGAAGCTTAAAGAAAGAGTAGTTTTCTAGTCATTAAGGATATCACAGTACATAGACCGAGTATCAAGACACCATTCACAGTACAGTGTACCTAAAATAATGAGACATTTTTCATCTCTTTGATCACCTCTGAGACTGGATTTTAAAATGAAGGATAAGATACCCTTTTCTTTAGGCCATAGTCTTTGCAGTAGGAGTGTGTTCCTAGCACAATGTCTGCACCATGGGATCCTCTTGACTGGACTGGAATTCACATCACAGGAATTGCATCAACTTGTTTATGAAAGTGTAGTTAGTTCACATAATCTGTGAACAAATAAAGAGTGTTTAATCCACAGTTTTCTGAAACACAAGACATATAACTTCAAAAATCTCTCTAGTGTGTGGAAGTCAGATTCAATGCCTGTTGAACGATATGTGTTGTTCCTGTACTCTGAAACTGTTATGGGTTCTACACTTCCAAAATGAAACAAACATTAAGTAGTCACAATCCTGAAAAACAGATACACTTTAGTGCCACAGGAAATAGAAAGAACCTGTGAAATCAAGATAAATAGCAACACAGTCTCCCGAAACAAAATTGTTTGTCCTGAAGACAATAAATAGAAAAGCAAATGATCAGATGACTTCAGCCACTAAATAAATATTTGGCTTTCAAACACAAAGTTAAACAGATATTTCCTTGTCAAATATTCAAACTTTTTCATCACAGCACTAGATCACAATGTAATGTTTTATAGCTAAGATTGTGATGCCTACTAGGAAATTATGTAACTGGAATTTATGAAAAGAATTATTACAACATTTTTGATGTATATAGCTGAACTTGGAAAGCAATAATATCTGTAATGTTCTAAAATTAGTATACAAAGTGGGTGATAACCTATCATTTTTGGGATTATTTGCATTCTTCTTCAGTTATACTCTCCCTGTTTCTCTTACTGATTTTTGTTACAGCAAATAATGTAGCAGCTGAAAAAAATATACTTCAATTATTTAATGGGAATCACCTCCTCAAGGCAAGTACAGAAAGGAATATTTAGATATGCACAATTTTTTTCACTGAGATCTAACGTTCTTCCATTTGTTAACATACCTTAAGCTCTTACACCATTTTTGCTTGGGTTTATAATTCATTTTTGCACTTCAGCATACTAGTGCAAGTAAGTCTATCTCACATAAATAAAACAGTTTTGAACTGTCATAGTTATTTTTTCTAAACATAGAAGTAGCATATATGTCGCAGCAAAAGGGAAGCTACACTCAGTAGCAAATCAGTGGAAAGCAAAATTTATTAATACTGCATATAGATTTTACCAGTTTTTAGAACAGTACTTTACTACCCTCATGATCAAAAATTTCCAAGGGAGATAAGTGCCACCATTCTCTGCTAACTTCAAATGATGAAGTCATCTTAAATGGGAAGTATAAAGGAAAGGCTCCAATACTAGAATTCTGTGACCAATTGCAAATCTATTCCTTAATTTGAAAGCAAAGAGATATTTTCAGACTTTGCATTGCTATCTGAAATACAACAAACTCTAGTAGAAGGAAAGTGGACAGAGAAATGAGATCTGAAACAATACCTGAAGGTGCTAAGACAAAGGATAAGAAGGTCATTTAAACAAAGGACCAAGATCTTTGGAAAACTGAAGACAACATTTTAACAGAAACATGTTTATTCTTTATGGTTAGGACTGATGTAAATAAAATCTTATGGAAGCAATAAACTGTTTTATTGTTTTATACATGGCAAAAATAAGAATTGATTGGAAGTTTTTGACTCTAAATTTTGATGAAAGAAGCAAATGCTTTTTACAAGCTGGCTATTCGCTTTGCCTGTGCATGTAGGAGACTCCCTTAATTTGTCTGTTATGGTGTTGTCTCCATGGTCTTAGAGAAGATCTTTTCTCTCCAAAACAAATTTAGCAGTGAAATGAACCTGGGTTTCACACATCCCAGGGGAGTGCCTCAGTTACTGAAACAATAAGCACACACACTCATGGTTTTTCGTCCTTTTTTTGTTCTATTGTAGGGCTCCAGAGGGGAAAAAATTAATTTTAAAATAAATGTAAAAGTTTTCTATCATATATTGGTGCAGTTGAAACACATTTTGAAAGTGGATAAGGTTTCCAGGAAACTGTCATCACTAAAACTAAATTGAGGCCTATTCATTAAATCCTTTAGAGTCAATTTCCCTCTAACGGCATGGTAGGAAAAAATGCAGGATTCGGCCCTCTTTTCATTTCTCTTTTCTGGAGTGAGGGAGATAATCATATACATAACATGAAACACAACTTCTTATGCACAGCTACGCAAAGACCACAATTTAAAATAGTGATTATACTTTCCTTCATTATAGAAGTTGTCATAGTCACTTTATTTCCTCATATAAATAGCGACATGCTAAGCTATTTATTCCTTTTTTATAAATAATAGTAAATGGTTCTTCTCATAGGCAATTCAGATTATTGCTTACAAACGACATCAAGATACGGATGCATTAAAGCGCAGCAGGAATGAAATACCTATCACCTCAGTGCTCATGATGTGTCCAAAAAGCTTGGATATTTGAATAGGCTGTAATATATTTTGCCATTGCAAGTCACTTTCACAACTTGCTGTGCAACAAATTATTTAACCATTACCCATCTTTTCTCAGATATCAAAGGCATTAATTAAAATGCAATTGCATGCACTTTCTTGATGTTGGCAATGCTTTCCTCCCAGCCTCTCATTAAGCAGAAATGTACGGTGAAGAAATCCCTCTTCAGGGTGAACCTCAGCAAGCAGGGGCAGAGCTAGTTTGACAAGCTCTTGAAGTAGCCCCGAAAAAAATGTCACACAAGCATTATTTAAGCATTAAGGTTGTGTCTGCATGTGTATGTCTGAAGATATTAGGTAGGATGTGGAACTAGTAACAATATTATTTGAGTCAACTACCATTTTATTTTCCTCACACTTCTGTTTACAGCTTTCCTGTTCTTCTTCCACTTTCAGCTTAACCTTTATGACTTGTGTATGAATATTTATTTGAAATTGAAATCCCGACCTCTGTTAATAGGATAGAGCCTGCTCCAGAAACAGTGGTCCTAGCTTTTTTTAATTTGATATGGAAAAAACAATCCAAAAAGATCTCTTTTGTGCACATATAATGAAATCTGCAAACCCCTCTATAACATAATACATTAACTTTATTTCCTACCTGTCTAACTGCATTGCGACCTAATATACTTTACATTAGCTATTACTTCTGCAAATTCTCATTTTCTCTGTCAAATGATGCATGAAAGCTAAAATCACTACAGCTTAATGGAATAAGCCGCTTATCAGTGCTATATATCAAAGGCATCCCTCTCTGAACATCTAAGGACAGAAGGATCACAAGTTCTAAAACAATTTCCACAGAATTCACAGTAGGTCACTGAGTTTGAAGTTTTGCCCCAGCAAAGCTGTTTACTTTTTGCTTGCTGTGGAGAGAGCAGTCAGTGTTATGTTCTTTACAGGCTTAAGTATGCAGGAGGTCAGCATGGGGTTACAGCTAGGAAATAATGTCAAGAGGGATTTCTCTGTCCCAAAGAAGCACTCTATTTGTCCCTATTAGAGATGTTTGGAAAAGGAAAAAAATAATCATGCATATTTGAAATAATTTTCATAATAACACCAATAATTGATATAATACTATCAATAATAACATGAATAATATAATAACAAATACTTGCTATAACAGGAAAGAAAGAGATTGATAACAGTTTTATAAATCCAAGGTTGTGGTCATGAAGCCTAGGCCCAAAGAACAGAAGCACAGGTTTTGGGTGAGCTACAAAGAATGATAAGGCAGGACCGTAAAGAAAGCAAATTCAAGTCCATGACAACCCTGACCTGGACTGACTGCCTATGCATCTCTTCCAAGTTTGTGGTAACAGTGCTTGGCAGACATAACGCAGACAGCATGATTCAAGTCCCACCCTGGAAAAAAAGAGGCAAACGGTCTATGAATGATTGTGTCCTTGCTTAATGAAAATCAACTAAAAAATAGTCCTAAGGTACTTCTGGGAAGTGGGAGGGACAAGTCCAGGACTGTGCAAAAGGTTCAGAACAAAACAGTAAGAATCAATTCAGAAAGAATATCATGCATGTCCTCTTTTTTTGTACAATGTCTAAAGCCAACTTCAGTTTTCCTTTTCTTAAATCATGTCATGCTTATGATGTTACGGGAGAAAGTGAGTCTGACTAAAATTGTTCAGATGGCTGCCAACTGTGACTTCCTTTTCCAAATTCTCATTTTCATTATAAAGCTGCATCTTAGCTAGGTCTTCTAACTATATGGAGATTTAGCTTATACAAACTCTATGCTGCATCTTCTTAGCTGCATCCTCTTTTGGATTCAGTCCAGTCGTATTTGATTTTTCTCTCATGAGAGAATCTGTGGGCACTTAAGTAACGCTATGGGAACAAGAAAAAGAACTACAAAGAAAACAAACAAAAGCCACAAGAATGAGAACATATCTTTGGTTTTTCTCATCCATTTCTATCGGAGAGTATAATAAAAAGGAGAAATGAACACATGAAGCATTAAACTAGATTTACACAGGAAGCTTTTGAAGCTTTCATCACTGAAGAGCTTTAACAACAAATCAGACAAACTTCAGCCAGGAGTGTTCCCCTGACAATCTCTGAAGGTCCCTTTCTGCCCTATTTTCCTGTGTTTTGTAGAATATACCCGTTTACAAACAGGTTATTTTGGATCTCTTAAAAAATCAAAAAGCTTACAACTACACAAAATGCTCAGTAGACCTTTTTTTAAAAGATTCACACACAGGTTAATTTATTCCCTTCAGTCAAAAGATTCAGACTTCCCATTAATTTCTGAGATCTTTATACAAGTACATGACTTTGTGCCTCACATAACTGACCTAATTCACACAAAGGAATCTGCATTAAGTCTTCAGTTTTCTTTATATTGACTCTTCCTCAAGTTTTATAGGTCATGTTGCTTGTCTTGAGAAAATGAGTCTGCCCATAAAACAGCTTACGCTCCAGAACAGTTCATTCTTATCACCTCAATCTAACTTTGTTGTCATTTCCACATCTTTCTACAACATTGTGTTTATCTGGGATGCTTTTCTCTATTTTATCCAATTTCAGCAACTTTGAGGTGAATCAAAGAAGAGTGAATTATTTCACTGAAACCCGACAAAGTGTGGGAGCTGCTAATAATTATTTGCATTTTTTAAGAAGCTGGACAAATAGAATTCAAAAAGCTCCTGCTGTTGCAGCAGGGTATAGTCATGTAACACCAGAAGACTGTGTTCATGAGTATTCAGCTCACAAGTGAAGCAGCATGACCAAGAATGGAACATAGATGAAAAAGTGCTGACAGATGGCAGGTCTTTCCCACATAATGAAGGGGCTGTACAGCTGGAGGCACAGAACTGATATTAATTAATTTCTTTCTTTGTAAGGCCATGAAAGTTTTATTTTTCTAACCCTTTATTTCCAGTGGACTTCATAATGACATGCAATTTATTTAAATAGCCTTGATTACTGAAGGTAAAAAGAGCACTGCCGCTAGCATGCTATGAACTTGTCACATATACCCCATGGTAACAAGTATGTTTGCATGAAAACCATCTCAAGTACATCTCAACTATTTAATGACACTTTCAAATTCCTGTTCAACATTTCAACAGTTCAAGATCCCAATTCTGAGGCACCTTAGCTAAAGATTTAAATGTGTTGTTACAATCTACATTTCTTCTCATTTTGTTACTATTTTCCTTCTTTTTGTTCACCAGTTCTTTGTAAATAAATTTCTATAGCCATACTATTTGATAAAAATGTTTATCAAACATTTTGAATTAATAATACCTGTCTGCGTAGTTTTTGCAGCTACTCAAACGAATGCAGTCAAAATCCGAGCTTCATTTAAACAGAATAATGATGGAAGAATCTAATACAGCATTATTTGATTCTGAATCTTTCCCCTGGATCTTCATGGGAAACAGGAACTTGAAGGGTCAAGATAAATATCAGTTTAGGGATCCATATATTTGGTTGGGATGCGCAAAGGAGGTTGAAAGTGATGGGGTCCTCAGGTGAGTGTCCTCTCTGAACATCCTCTCCAGTGTAGCAAGAAGTTCCCCCATAGTATTTCTCCTATGGTAGCTATATAGTTTTCATCAGGATCCCCTCAAATTCCCTGTGGGTAGTTCCTCCTTATAATGCTATTACCACTCATTGAAGAATGCTTCTTACAAGGGGCAGTTGCTGCACACTGGTTGTTGTTGAACTTTGAGCACACATATCTTTGGGTCCTGTAGTGTAAAACAAAACACTACAACCAAAAGGTAAAGAAAAAGGCTTTCACGCCAGCACTAATCACTTCCCATGAGAACTATGCCTGTTGGAATATTCAGGTGCAAGTCCATGAGAATAACAGCATGAGCACAACAACACGATGTGCTGCATTGGGAAGGAGGTAAAATTATAGGATTTGTCTGGATTTCTTCCACAGTGCTAGCCAAACAATTGAGAACCTGAGCCAGGTGTCCCACAGTCCAGGAAGAATACAGGTCCCTACAGATCCCAAGCACCTGCCTTTCTAGGCAGACTTTCTTTCAATTTCGGTGGGTTGTTTAAAGCTCATGCTAATGCCATTGTGCCACGGAAATCAGCAGAACCATTTCAAAGGACGTTTGACAAGGGCTGACTCAGTGAGCCAATCCTTTTAGTGTGATCTATGGAATCAAATTGAGAATCTTTGAACCTTGTGATATAAATGTAGTCTTTGTATTCAGGAAAAGGTCCATATTCCTGACATATCCAGGACACAAAGCATGCCTTTAACTTTTTTCTTCAAAGTGTCATGACTTGATGAATATTGTATTATTTTCCAGTTTTAAAAGTTCTGATGCAGAGAGCAGAAACAGCACTATATGATATATGCTATCAAATACACAACACGAAATCAGCACTTCATCCTATAGGGTCCAAAGTCACATATAACTATGTAAAGAGGATTTGTAAACTAAAAGTTCAAGAATAACATGACCTCTTTACTAATCAAAAGAGGCTGAGAGTGATCACTAGTAATAAATACTGAAATGTTTCCACCATATTTAATGATCACTTTTTCTGTTAAGAAAAATGTTTCTAAGCCTTGTTATTTTATTATATTGTACCTACTAATGTAAGGAAATGGCTGAAAATCAATGCTCTGTTCAAAAGTCAGGTTGCTCTTTACAGGACCTGCTTCCTTGGAAGGTGAAGTTGCCTTAGATCATGGATACAACGTGATAATGCGGTAACAAGTAAAAGAACGAGTGCATTTAGTGGTAACCATGGAAATCTGGTCAAATACACCAGTAGGTCCACTATGTTCAAACAGCAAAAAATGTGTATTTAGGCAAAGGTGCATAGTTGCACCATCCTTACCAGCATCAAAGTAAAATCCATACTTTTCTCAACATCTCATTACAACGACAATGTAGCAGAGACAGCGTAGGTAGATACTTGAACCAGTTCTTAATAGACAGTATTGACTGCTCATGTACCATTTCCTTATTAGTGCAACTCATTAACTGCAATGGGTTTTACAGTGGTAACAATGAAATCAGAATCCCACTTCCTAAAGCAGAAATCCGAAGTGACAAAAGCCATAAAATGCAATATAAGTTGTACCAAATTGCAGCCACAAATCTGTTCAGTTAACAAGGTGTTAAGAAAATTAAGACTGTGTTTCCTGGCGGATATTTAGGTGGCTTTCACTGTCAACACATACCGAGTCTATTTCATTGTGTTTCATGGGTCTTCATAGAAACAACACACCTGGATCTGCTACTCTGCAAGTTAACAACTACAGCTGGTTAATAGAAAAAGGGAAAATTTTTAAAAAGAAAAATATCATCCTAGTTTAGATATCAGTTTTAGAAAAAGGGTAAATCACTGCCCCTGTTTCTCTCCACCGACAAAAAAGGGAGTCAAGAGAAAAGTCCAAATGTAGACAAACATATGTCTTATTTCTGATGCTTTTTGAAATGGATCCCATCCCTTCCTAGCCCTGTCTTCGCTGATTACTTACTCATGCTCATTTCTCTCTTGTTATGGTTAGCATTTTTTTCCCTTGTGATCACATAAATAACCCTTATTAGTTATGCTTATTATTTGTACTTTAACAGAAAGTCTCAATGATCAGCAGTTAGGTATAAATTGATAAATGCTCAAATATATATTTTACCTTTCATTTAATGTCAAATAACACTTTAATTACATATAACAGAGATACCAAAACTAAACAGACAAGAATGTCCACAGAGATGTTAATTTGCATCAATATAAATGAAGTATTAGTTACATTGTTGTGTGTAAAGCACGGGTTTAATTTTCACTGCAGATAGATACACTGTGTGGTGGGTTTTCTGTTTTGCATTGTTGTTTGGGGTTTTTTTTAACCAGAAAATTATCTCAATATGATAAATTAGTGGGGGCAGGAAGGAGGAACCTGCATGTATATTTTGCATATAACAATAAACGTATGTGATCATAAAAATTCTTTGGATATGAGTAACAAACCAGCCAGCAAAAAACTTACAGGAGGATAAGCCTATGGTCTGAATTGTTTCTAGTTTTTATTGTGAGGTTACTCGAATTTGATTCTAGGTGACAAAGAGAATACTGTGGGTTAAAGACTTGTTTGGAAATGTATCGCAAATCGTAGGCTTTTTCAGATATAACTGTTGCATTAACCCCTTGATTAATTGTCTCTTCTTTTGTGAGAGCTGGACCACTGTCACAACAGTGACCACAGGTCTCTGCCTGGTTCCTAACCAAAACCTTTTACCCTCCTGCCCCACCTGTGCAGTCAGTGAACGTATCTAGAATCTAAAAGTAAGGATTATGGATACAGTAACTGCTGTTCCTTTCCCAAAGTGACTCAAGGCAGTGACTAAACACTGATTTTAAAAATTAAAAGGAAAAATAGAGACTTTCTTTGCTCCTGCTGTATCCCTCTGATTTCAGTAGGTATTGATCAGAGGTCAGAGGACTCAGAATCCAGGATTAGTGTAAATTAACTGAGCCATAGCTGGAAAAACAGTTACAGGTTAGACATCTAAGCTGGTCCCAACCTTGCTATAAATTAAAATAAACAAATAAAATTGAAGACAGTGAGTTTACACACGTGAGTTTCGTCTCAAATGCCCAATGCCTCATTGGTACCACAGTGTGTTATCAGTTAATGTCTGTGCACAGATATTGGGAAACACTAGCATTATTTTTCACTTCACAGAAACATAAATTGTCACTTCAGACAGCGGGTGAATGGGCAGTCAAAGCCTGAAAGAGCAGCAGGGTGAGACAGCAACAAGAGAAATAGATGACAGCAGGCAGTAATAGAAGCAGCTTGTACCAGCCAGGGATGTTGCTTGCTTTTGCTCCTCTGTTGTCCCTTTTTTGTCATCTGACATACTACCTTCTGTTGTCTTGCTGTCATTACGACAATCCTTCTCTTTCCCCCAAATAATCTGTTGTTAATCTGAGTATGGGGAAGATCTACTTTATCTCTGAACTCTGGTACCAAAATGTGTTACCTGAGTGTGGATCACCCCAGGTTAGGATTAGGAAGAGGAAAATGAAGGAAAAAAATTTATTGTTAAGTTCTGAAAAGAAAGAGCTTTCTCTGGTCACTAAGTGTGGCACAATCACTCTAAACAAAGTATGATATGCCTGAAGTTTTATTTCTGAGTGTAATAACATGCACGTCTACCCAGGATGACAATTACTAATAACTGTGAACAATAGAGAATGCTGTATTATTTGTTGTGATTACATTTTTAACTCTGAACCACCACTGATGGAATTCCCCAAGTAATCGGGTTTTATTCTTCCTCAATGTTCATATAGGCCTGATTTCCTCAGATGCTCTCATTTTATAAATGTCATAATTTATGAGAAAATAATAAAACCCCAGATAGCACCACACAACACAATGACCTTTAGCTGAGGGATTGCTAGATGCTCTTAAGTAATCTCAGTAAAGAAATCCAGAGGTGAAAATTTATGTTCTAGTAAGTAATTGAGGACTTCAAAGGTCACGATTTTGCAAAAATTCTGTCTGTGAGTCAGTGAGCAATATTTTTTTTAACCTGTTGCTTGTGATTTGATTTTGCAAATGACCTGCTTTACCTACGTATTATAAAAAACTTTAATTGAAAACTTAGAATTTTCATTATTATTTGAAACTGAATTTGCGTACAGTGACCGGTCTAATCAAACCTAAAGACATCCCCAGTATTAACGCTCTTGCTTAGGAAGTAGGTTTTGTAGGTATATTTCCACAAGAGTATTCTCAACAGATATTCTCAACAGGTATATGTTTCCACTTAATGAGCCATTCCCAATATATATTTAGAGAAAAATGTGTTTTGCCCATATGTTGAAAAGCTTATTAGAACTGTTTTAAAGACATTTAAGTGCTATTATAACTTGAATAGGTGTCTTGAAAAAAGAGGGTGCTATCACAGCTTGGATAGGTGTCTTGAAATTTGAGGAAGAGTTCCCCACTACAAAGAAAATCTATTGCTCTTTCCACGAGAAAGCAACCAACAGTCAAGTTATGAGTCTCCAAAGGGGCCCACCCACTCCCCCTCTTCAAAATAGCGAGAGTAAAAACAAAAGCTTCCTCCATGCTCAGAGGTTTATTTAATTTTGGCAACTATAGCATTTGGAGATGGTATCTTTGCTGACAGTGCTCAAGTCCATCATGTCTACTAGGGGCCTATGAGTGTGTATCCCAGAAGAATTACATAGATGTTTATGCCCCAGACTTCGAGAACTGAGCAGAGCATAGCACTTCATTTTACACTGTTCACAGACTAGCAAGCCAGTTAGATTTTCTAATAAGACAGACAATAAACTATAACTTATTGCTCAGAGAATTACATCTGAAGCTGCAAGAAATGTAGAAGCTACAACAATCAGAAAAAGCAGAAGTAAAAACCGCCTAAACAATTACTACTTAAGCCAAAAATCAGTATGTGTAGAAAAACAATAACACGAAATAAAAATCAGTGTATTTAAGTATGTAGGTACAAGTGTATTTATCAAGTCAGTCTATGAAGTGCAGACTTATAATAAATGTAGTGATACTACTATAAAGGCAGAAATAATCACTGTTTTTCCATGTGCTGCATTTGAAATAAAAGCAGGAAGAACTAGCCATCCCCTGATGCAGTGGATATAGAAATTTTGCTACAGGTAGCACAAGAGACATCACAGAATCATAGAATCATTAAGGTTGGACAAGACTGCCAAGATCATCAAGTCCAACCATCATGATATATCTTCTTTCAAAATTAGGTATTACTAATCCGGGAAAAAACAGAGAAGATATCCAATGTAAATGAGATACATTTGTTGCAACAACATAAAATTTCACAGAGATTGCTGACATTGGAAAATGTGAATTACTGTTGCAAGAGAGTTCTAATTGCTTGTTCAAATGATCTTAAAACCACAATTTGTGGTTTAATAGTTCTTGGAAAAGAAAACTTAAGTTGTATATTTGCAATAGAATAATATTACAGAACAGGAAGTATAAAATACACTCAGAAGCCATCCTGGATAATCACTTCAGTGTGAGCTCATATGATAGTTGTAGATCTTCAAATGTTATTGAAATTCTGAATATAGCTATAAAAAGAGATATTTTCTTGCCTGTATACATGCTATCATTATACTCCTGTCAAGACTCCTAATAGATTCATTCCACACTTTCAGAATAAAAGTTGCAATACAGAATACAGTACAAAGCAATAATTCACATTCATCTTTGTCTAATGTTTGACTCAGCTCCTAAAGCATCTTGCTGAAATTGCTGTATTCTAAAAATCCCCACAATTGACAAATGGTGGAAAGAAATTATTTGATCAAACTCTGAAGCAAGCATTTTTTTGTTAAGTCTGCTATCTATTAAATTGTGCACTTACTATCTAAAAATATCAGCACCTGCTAGAATGGTATGAATAGTGATACTCCTGACACATACACTTACAAATACTATTAAAATACTAATCATTCTGTAATAGCAAAGGAAGCTTTTGAGTAGTTTGGCACTCCTACTTCAATAAGTTATTAATGTTACTTTCAGTGTGAGCACTGTGAATCTCTGAACTCTCAAAGTAGCACTGCTTTTAGATAATAACAGGGAAATCGGATTTAAAATAAAAAAAATCAAAAATATTTCTAGCACACATAGAAACATCTCAGTAGTAGGCTGCTTGGTAGCTCCATATAGAATTTTCATTGTGTTGGTGAATTAACGCATTCTCTAAATATTGCAAAAAACCCCCAGTTGTTTTGCTATAACTCTGTGAATTACAGTAGTACCATTTTGTTATACCATTTTTTACAAAATACCACAAAACCATCAAAATTGCCATATTCTTGGGTCACAGACAATAATCTCCTAGTGCCTGACTGTAGAAAGAAATTTCTTTAAAACTTCTAACTCTGCCAGGAGTTCTGCTTCTAAGTCCTTCTCCATTCTAATTTTATGAATGTCAATTTGTTCCAGCTTATACTTTCAAGTTTATTAAATCTTGTGGGGTTTTTTTGATAAAAGCCCATTTTTGAGTTTAGAGGACTTTTGCATGTCACTGCTGAGTGTATCCCAGGAAAACAGGCCTGTAACTAGTGGTGTCCCCCAGGGGTCAGTACTGGGCCCAGTCTTGTTCAACTTCTTCATCAATGACCTGGATGAAGTGTTAGAGTGTACCCTCAGCAAGCTTGCTGATGGCACAAAACGGGGAGGAGTGGCGGATACACTAGCAGGCTGTGCTGCCATTCAGCGTGACCTGGACAGGCTGGAGAGCTGGGCAGAGAAGAACCTGATGAAATTCAACAAGGGCAAGTGCAGGATCCTGCACCTGGGGAAGAACAACCCCATGCACCAGTACAGGCTTGGCGCGAACCTCCTGGAAAGCAGCTCTGCAGAGAGCGACCTGGGTGTCCTGGTGGACGACAGGTTAACCATGAGCCAGCAGTGTGCCCTGGCTGCCAAGAAGGCCAATGGCATTCTGGGGTGCATTAGGAGGAGTGTGGCCAGTAG
>Ga0065711_1029531_pt1 | contig 35802 bp, 26 predicted proteins | sample Hoacrofraction12_FD_59098 | JGI IMG/M metagenome (GOLD analysis project Ga0065711, IMG submission 59098) | Hoatzin crop microbial communities from Cojedes, Venezuela - Epithelial fraction 12 v2 (version 2) | ecosystem: Host-associated > Birds > Digestive system > Esophagus > Crop | place...
GGGCCGCAGAACTTACGCGGGTCGAACTCGGCGGGTTTCTCAGCGAGGGTCTTACGCACAGCGGCGGTGAAGGCCAGACGAGAGTCGGAGTCGATATTGATTTTGCACACAGCACTCTTTGATGCCTTGCGGAGCTGCTCCTCGGGGATACCAACAGCATCGGGGAGTTTGCCACCGTATTTGTTGATTATATCCACATACTCCTGCGGCACGCTGCTGGAGCCGTGAAGCACGATGGGGAAGCCGGGGAGTTTCACCATAATAGCGTCGAGCACGTCGAATGCCAATGGCGGGGGAACCAAGCGACCGGTCTTCGGGTCGCGGGTGCACTGTTCGGGTTTGAACTTGTATGCTCCGTGGCTGGTACCGATGGAGATAGCGAGGCTGTCAACGCCTGTCTTGCTCGTGAAGTCGATAACCTCCTCAGGTTTGGTATAGTGTGACACCTCTGATGCCACCTCATCCTCAACACCTGCGAGTACGCCGAGCTCACCCTCAACGGTAACGTCATACTTGTGAGCATACTCCACAACCTTGGCTGTCAATGCCACGTTCTCATCGTAAGGCAGTGCGCTGCCGTCGATCATCACAGATGAGAAGCCCATGTCAACACAGCTCTTGCAAAGGTCGAAGCTGTCACCGTGGTCGAGGTGAAGCACAATCTCCGGGTGTTTGCAACCCAGCTCTTTAGCATATTCCACAGCACCCTCTGCCATATAGCGGAGAAGAGTCTGGTTAGCGTAGTTGCGTGCGCCTTTCGACACCTGAAGGATTACCGGTGAACGGAGCTCGCTGCTGGCTTTGATGATTGCCTGAAGCTGCTCAAGGTTGTTGAAGTTGAAGGCCGGTACTGCCCAGCCGCCTGTAATGGCTCTTTTGAACATCTCGCGAGTGTTCACAAGGCCTAAATCTTTGTAATTTACCATAATGCAATTATTTAAGTTAAAAATGAAACATCATAATGGAGAATGGATAATGGACAATGGAAAATTACGGCTTCGCCGCCATCGCCGGAACGGCGATATAATTCTCAATTCTCAAATCTCAATTCTCAATTCGACAAGCGAGCTTGCTCGCTTTGCGCCGCAAAGTTACATAAAAAATCGGATATTGACAGCATTTTGTCTAAAAAAATGCTTTTTTATGAGAATTTTATTGTTCCAGTCAATTCCACTTTTTCTGTTTCCGGCTCTTCCACCCCTGTTATGGTGCCGCCCTTGGCAATGCCGCGTATGCGATTGAGGTCATCACGGCTGCGGCTCTTAGTGGATTTATTCTCCACATTACTAATCACATCGTCGTTGTCCAAGTCTTCGGCAGTGAAGATATACACATGTGTGATGCGTTTGCTCTTTGAGGTCTTGCCCACATCACCGCCATAATAGCGCTCTCTTCTTTGGTCGTTCTCAACTTTCTGCTCCTCTTCTTTCAGCTTGTCCTCTAATTTCTGCTGCTCACGAGCATTCAGACGTGAGTCCATAGCGTTGAGATTCACATTGCGCAAGCCGAAGCCGGTGGCGAGGATAGTGATTTTCACTTTCGGACCAAGCTCGGGGTCGATGGCGAGTCCCCATTTCGTCTCTATGTCGCTTCCGAATTTCGACATAAACTCGTGCACCTCGTTCATCTCCTCCATCATCAGGTCGTTGGCGCTTTCGCCATCGCCGCAGAAAGAGATGGAGAGCAGGATCTTCTTTGAGTTGAAAATATCGTTGTCGTTGAGCAGTGGTGAGTTGAGCGCGTCATCAAGGGCTTTCTTCACCCTGCCCTCTCCCTCGCCGTAGCCAGTACTCATAATAGCCACGCCGCCATCTTTAAGCACTGTCTTCACATCGTTGAAGTCGAGGTTTATTACTCCGTGCACAGTGATGATCTCGGCGATGCTCTTTGCGGCGATGCTCAGTGTGTCATCGGCTTTCTTGAAGGCATTGAGCACCGTGAGGTCGGGATAGATGTCGCGCAGACGCTCATTGTTGATTACCAAGAGTGCGTCCACGTTCTTCGCCATCTCCTCCACGCCGTCTAAGGCCTGGTCTATTTTCTTCGGGCCCTCAAAGAGGAACGGTATTGTTACTATTCCCACGGTGAGGATGTCCATCTCTTTCGACACCGAGGCTATCACCGGTGCGGCGCCGGTACCGGTGCCACCACCCATGCCGGCAGTGATGAATGCCATCTTTGTGCCGTCCTGAAACATCTTTCTCACCTCTTCGATGCTCTCCTCTGCTGCCTCACGGGCTTTGGCCGGCTTATTGCCGGCTCCAAGGCCCTCATGACCTAATTGCAAGTGGAAAGGCACGGGGGAGTCGTTGAGGGCCTGGTTATCGGTGTTGCACAACACGAACGACACGTCGTGTATGCCCTCACGATACATGTGGTTCACAGCGTTGCCGCCGCCTCCTCCCACTCCAATCACTTTAATGATGCTCTCCACGCCTTCAGCGCAAGGGCTTTCTATCAGACCGTTGGGAAAATCCGCCGGTTTCTGCTTCTGTGTCATACTGCTGTCTGTGTCGTCGAAATCAATGATTCCGGGGCTGTAATTTTTATCTGCTGCCATTGTCTTCGTCCTCCTCTTTAACTATTGTACCTATGAATTCCGTAAACTTATTACCCATTCTCTTAAAGAAAGATGGTCCTTTAGTTTTTTGCTTTTCTTGTTCTTTCTCTTCCTGTTCTTTCCTTATTCTTTCTTCCTCCTCTTCTTTCTTGCGTTTTTCTTCCTCAGCGGCCTTTTTCTCTGCCTCTGTCATCACCACGCCTTTGCCTGGTGTCTTGGGTTCGCGTGGCTGCTGTGCTGTTGGCGCCTCTTGCTGTCCTTCGTCCTCTTGCGGGAAGAGGTTGCCCTGTGTGTCCAACTCCGAGCCGGCACAGTTGATTTCTCCTTTGGCGAGCAATGCCAGTACGGTGTTCATCGTGCCGTTGTGGTTGGTGATGAGCGGACTGTTGGAGTCGATGGAGTGCTGCACGAACTTGGCAGTTCTGATTTTCTCCACTCCCACATACTTAGTGAAGGCCTTCTCCGTGTCTTTCATATTCGAGCCGCCTCCGGTGAGCACTACGCCGGCGATGAGCTTGTCGGTATAGTCTGACGCCTGGATTTGCGCACCGGCATTGCGGATGATCTCTTCCATTCTGCACTCCACGATTTCGGCGAACACAGAGGCAGCGACACTTCTGTCTTTGTCGATGCTGTATTTTGTAGTCTCGCTGATTTCATGCGGCTCCGTGTATGCGCATCCGTATTTTAGTTTCATCTTCTCCGCATCCTCTTCCTCCATCTTCAGCTCAGAGGCGATGTCCTTGGTGATATTCGCGCTTCCGATAGGTATCACGGCAAGGTGGCGCAGTATGTTGCGGAAATACACCGACACGGTGGTGGTGTCGGCACCGATGTCCACGAGTGCGCATCCGGCGCGTTTCTCTCCTTCTGTGAGCACACTGTCGGCGAGTGCGAAGGGTGCGAGATACATCTCTGCCACCTCGATGCCCGCAGTGCGGAAACATTTGTTGAGGCTGCTGTAGAAGTTCTTGCGCTCCAGAATGTTCAGGAAGTTACCCTCCAAGCGCTGACACTCGATGCCCACGGGGTCGGGTTGGTAATGATTGTCAACCTTATACTCCTGCACGGCGGCGTCGAGGATTTCCTGCTCGGGATAGTCCATGTTGCGGTTGCTGTCCATAAGTGCGTTTACCATGTCGTTGGTAACTTTCGTAGGCACATTAAACTCCTTAACGATAGTGTTTTTGTGGCTTCTTATAGACTGTCCTCCCACTCCCACGAAGACCTGGCTGATATGGGTCTTGAGTGTGGCTTCAAGTTTTTTCACGATACCCACAATACACTGTGCGCTCTTGTCGATGTTGTAAACCACTCCTTTCCTTATGAAGGCGGAGGATTTCTCGGTGGTCACGGCAAGTACGGTGATACTGCCATCAAGGTTCTTTTTGCCGGCTATGCCCGTCACCTTTGACGAGCCTAATTCGATAGCCACTATAAATTCCTTCAATGCCATATTTATATAATTATTTACGTTTGCAAATTATTTGATTGCTGAATTCCACGCTTATATACTTGTATTTGTTCCACCCGGCCTCGGAGAGTCCGTATTTGTAGAACTTATACAGTCTTGACAGTTTGCTCTCTATGTCTGTCCCGGAGCCGAGATACACGATATGGTCGCCCACCCTCGGCACCATCTCTATGGTATGGTCGGGCAGCACGTTAAGCTGCACCACCTGGTTTCTCCAGAAGTCATCGTGGCAGATATAGTCGGCCACGTTGAAGAGTGTCTCCTGCGCATATTTCCTCGTTATGTCGCCTGTGCAGATGATGAGGTTGGCCACGTATTTCGTGTTGGGCATGATGCCTCCGCGGTTGTCAACATAGTAGTCGGAGCCGTTGTCCGACTTTATGCGTATCACGGGCATTCGCTGTGTGAGGTTCACGTTCACATTGCCGTCCTCGGTTTTATACACCTGTGCGTTTTCTATGAATGGGCTCACGGCGAGGATGTCTTCCATCTCCCTCACATCGATGTCGGGCATCGACTTGTTGAGCGGGAACACATTCTTCTGTTGGAGCATCCTCTTCACCTCCACGTCGCTTAGGAAGCCCTCTGTGTCGGCGTCTTCGATGTTGATGTCCACTTTCTGGCAGAAGGTTTTGGTGCGGTCGGGATTGTTCCACGAGGTTACTGCCATGACGAGATACACGGCCACGACAATGTCGAGGACCGCCACGAGTGTCTTTTTCCAGTCTATGTGTATCTTCTCCATGCTGTTTTAATCCTTCACTCCGTATTTCTCTCTCAGGGCTTGTTCTATCTGCCCGCAATAGTTGTCCAAGTCGCCCGCGCCGAGTATCACCAGCACGTCGATGTCGTGGGTTTTCACATATTCCACCACGTCCTCCTTATGTATCATCTCTTTCTCCACGCCCGGTTTGAGGTTGTCGTAGATGAGTTTTGAGGTTACTCCCTCTATCGGCTGCTCGCGGGCCGGGTAGATGTCGCACAACACCACCTTGTCGAGCAGGCTAAGGCTCTCAGCGAAGTCTTTGTAGAAGTCGCGCGTGCGGGTATAGAGGTGCGGCTGGAAGATGGCTGTGATTTTGCGGTCTTTATACAACTCCCTGATGCTCTTCGCGCTTTGGTAAATCTCCTTGGGGTGGTGTGCATAGTCGCTGAGCATCACGAGCTTCGGCGTTTTGATTTTAAAGTCGAAACGTCTGTCAACGCCCTGGAAAGTTGCCATGGCATTGCGCAACTCGTCTTCGCTGCACCCTGCGATTTGCGACATTGCCATTGCCGCCACCGCGTTCTCGATGTTCACCGGCACGGGCTGTCCGAGGCTCACTGCAGTAACATTTCCGAAAGGCGAGATGAAGTCGAAGGTGATTTCGCCGTTGTCGATTTTGATGTTCTCGGCATGGAAGTCGCCCTCATTGAGCGAGTATTCGTATCTTCTCACTCCCTCTTGCAGTTGCTCCTTTACTTTCAGTCCTTTGTGTATTATCAGTGCGCCTCCGGGCTGTATCAGGGAGGTGTAGTGGCTGAAGCTCTCCAAGTAAGCCTCCTCTGTGCCATAGATGTCGAGGTGGTCGGCATCGGCGGAGGTGATGACGCTCACGTAGGGGCGGAGCCAGTGGAAGGAGCGGTCGAACTCGTCGGCCTCGATTACCACGAAGTCGCTGTCGGCGAGGATGTAGTTGGTGCCGTAGTTCTTGGTGATGCCGCCGAGGAAGGCATTACAGTCGATATGGCTCTGGTGAAGGATATGAGCAGTCATCGACGATGTGGTGGTCTTGCCGTGTGTGCCTGCCACGCAGAGTCCTTTGTGGGTGCGTGTGAGTTCTCCCAACACCTGTGCCCTCTTCTCTATCGTGAACCCGTTGGAGCGGAAGAAGTTCAACTCGCTGTGGTCGTCGGGTATCGCCGGGGTGTAAACCACGAGGGTGGTCTTCGGGTCTTTGCATTCCTCGGGGATTTGTGCGGTGTCGTCGGTGAAATGCAGGTGCATGCCCTCTTTCTGCAATTGCTCCGTGAGCGGCGAGGGTGTCTTGTCGTAACCGGCGGTAAACAGCCCTTTATGCAGGAAATAGCGAGCGATGGCACTCATGCCGATGCCGCCGGCGCCCACGAAATACACAGACTTATATTTGTCGAGCGTAGCCTCATCGTTTAAAACCGGCGCAGCCTTTTCTCCATTATCCATTGCGAGCTTGCTCGTCTCTCCATTATCCATTTTCCATTCTCCATTATCCATTGCGAGCTTGCTCGCCTCTCCATTATCCATTGCTGGTTGTCCCGCCAGCTTCAGCACTTCGTGCGCGATAATCATCGCCGAGTCGGGCAGTGCCATTTTCAGCACGTTGGCGCTCATGGATTCCAACTGAGCATTGTCGTCAACGGTTTGCATCGCCAACGGTATGAGTTTGTCGGCAGCCTCTGCATCCGGCACCATCAGCGCAGCGCCATTATTTACTAATGCCATGGCATTTTTCGTCTGATGGTCTTCTGCCACATTAGGCGAAGGCACGAGGATTACGGGTTTTCCAATCAGGCAGAATTCCGAGATGCTGCTTGCCCCGGCTCTTGACACCACGAGGTCGGCGGCTTTATAAGCTGCGCCCATGTCGGAGATGAAGTCGAGCACTTTAAGGTTTGCCACCGGCTCTTCCTTGGCGAGCCGCTCCTGAATGTCCTGGCTGTAATATTTGCCGGTTTGCCATATAAACTGCTTGTCGTCAGCTTTTCTGATGTCGTCGAGGTGACTCATCACGCTCTCGTTGACTGTCCTTGCCCCGAGCGAGCCTCCCACGAGGAGTATCGTCTTCTTCTGCGGGTCGAGTCCGTATTGTTTGCGTGCCTCTTCCTTGGTGATAGAGGTTTCGATAAGAGCCTGTCTCACGGGGTTGCCGGTTTTTATTATCTTCTCAGCGGGGAAGAAGCGTTCCATACCGTCGTAGGCCACGCAAATCTTCTCTGCTTTCTTCGCCAGCATCTTGTTAGTAACGCCGGCGTATGAGTTTTGCTCTTGTATCAAACAAGGTATGCCTGCCTGGTGTGCGGCGTCTAAGGTAGCGCTGCTGGCATATCCTCCCACTCCCACTGCCACGTCGGGCTGGAAGTCTTTGATTATCCCTTTCACGATTCTTTTGCTCTTGAGATAGTCGAGAGCCACACTGATATTGGCAGGCGAATAGAGCGGTCTTTTCAGTCCTCTTATCGGCAGGCCTTTTATCTCGTATCCGGCGTCAGGCACTCTTTGCATCTCCATTCTGCCCTCTGCTCCGACGAAAAGTATTTTCACGTCGGGTCTTAGTTGGCGCAATGCGTTGGCTATCGACACTGCCGGGAAGATATGACCTCCGGTGCCGCCTCCGCTGATGATAATCCTCAATTCCTTTTCCATTGCTAAACTGTTTATATAGTTTTGCCGCTATGCCACGGCCGCCTTGACTTCTTTCTTGCTGTCTCTTTTTTTCGCCGACCTCGACACGCTGAGTATCACGCCAAGGTAAGCGCAGTTGATTATCGTCGATGTTCCTCCCTTGCTGATCAGCGGCAGCGGCTGTCCCGTTACCGGTGCCAGTCCCACGGCCACCATCATATTGAAGATCGCCTGTGTGGTGAGCAGCAGAGCTATTCCCATGGCGAGGAATGCCGGGAAATTGTTTTCGCATCTGCTTGCGATGATGCCGGTACGGAAGAGCAGCACCACATATAGCAGCACCACGATGAAAGCCCCCTCGATGCCCATTTCCTCAATGATGATGGCATAGATGAAGTCGGAGAAGGCTTGCGAGAGGAAGTCGCGCTCCACGGAGTTGCCCGGTCCTTTGCCGATGACATTGCTTGTGGCGATGGCGATGTTGGCGTGTCCCACCTGTGCGTCTTTGTCGAGGTCGAACTCCTCCGGTGTTATTTTCTTGTGCGATATGAATTTGTTTATTCTCGATTTCCACGTGTCTGCTCGGTGGAAGACTTTATCTAATGCTGACGGCTTCTTTTGTTGTGCCACTTCCTCCACCACGGGTTTGCCTCCCACTTCGTGCACCTCAGGCGTCGGCGACTGCGCATGACCGAAGAGCATCACCACCGACAGGCCAATGGCTCCCAAGAGTGCGAAAAAGCCCAAGAGCTTGCCCACCTGTGTCATTGGAACCCTGCCCACAACCATCATCATTATCACCACTATCGACAACAAGCCGGCGGTGGAGAGGTTCTCTACGGATATGGGCAATACTATAAATGCCGCCACGAAGAGTATGAAGCCGAAGGCGCGCCGGTCGCAGCCGTTCTCAGTTTGCATCGTGCTCAAGATTTGCGCCTCCGCAAGTATCATCGCACCCTTGGCAATCTCCGAGGGCTGGAATTGGATGCCTAAGAAGCTCATCCAGCGGTTGGCGCCATTCGTGGTCTGGCCGAAAGCCAGCACACAGACAAGCAATATTAAAGAAAGTATCAGCATCGGGAGTGTGAAGACCTTGAAATACTTACATTTCACATTCAGTATAATCACCATAATCACGAAGCCCATCGCCAGCACCGACGTGTGGTAGATGATGGGGCTCATGTAGTTGCCTTTCTTATAAGTCAACGCACTGGAGGCGCTAAACACCTCCACGATGCTTATCACGCACAGGAAGAAGAAGATCATCCAAATGACCTTATCACCCTTGAATATGTTGTTTATCTTTCCCATTTATTTTATCTAAGTCAAAATTCCCCCAAACCGTCCTTTAAAAGGGTCATCAAGTCTAACCCGGCCCAGCCGGGGCAGCTCTTAACAGAGAGTTTTTTTCTTTAAGTCAATCCCGACCCAGCCGGGGCAGCTCTTAACAGAGAGTTTTTCTTTAAGTCAATCCCGACCCAGTCGGGGCAGCTCTTAACAGAGAGTTTTTCTTACTGCATCGGCTCGCCGATGCCACCTCTCACTGCACGGCTTGCCGTGCCACCTTTTAACTAGCGAGCTTGCTCGCGCTTACCCAGTCGGGGCAGCTCTTAACAGAGAACTCTTGCACCGGAACGGTGCTTAATTGTCAATTGTCAATTGTCAACTGTCAATTCGCTCGTCATAGCTTGCGGACGAGCGACTTAAACTGCTCTCCTCTGTCTTCCATATTCTTGAAGAGGTCGAAGCTGGCGCAGCAAGGGCTGAGCAATACTGTGTCGCCTGGCTGTGCGAGCTGATAGCTCTCTTTCACGCAGTCTTCCATAGAGTGTGTGTCGCGCACGGGGATGCCGAGGTTGTCGAAATTCTCGTGGAGCTTCGTGTTGTCAGCTCCAAGATACACGATGGCGCGGCATTTTTGTTTCACCAAGTCTTTTATCGGCTCGTAGTCGTTGCCCTTGTCTTTTCCTCCCACGATGAGCACGGTGGGTGTCTTCATGCTCTCCAAGGCATACCAGCAGGCGTCCACGTTAGTGGCTTTGGAGTCGTTGACATACTGCACTCCCCTCACTGTGCACACCTTTTCAAGGCGGTGCTCCACTCCGGGGAAGTCGCCGAGGCATTTCCTGATCACGTCGCTCTTAATCTTCGAGATATTGGCGGCGATGCCTGCTGCGAGTGAGTTATACATATTGTGTTTGCCCGTGAGTGCGAGGCTCTCCTGCTCCATATTGAACGGAGTGGGCTTTTCGATTATGTATTGTCCGTTTTCGATATATCCTATCGAGCCGTTTTCTTTGAGCAGAGAGAAAGGATACTGCACCGACTTGATATCGTATTTCTCCAGTTCCTTCTTTATCACGGGGTCGTCGTTCCAATAGATAAACGAGTCGCTCTCCTTCTGATTCTGTATGATACGCATCTTCGCGTCCACATAGTTTTGGAATTTGAAGTCGTAACGGTCGAGGTGGTCGGGCGTGATATTGAGCAGCACGGCGATGTCGGCCTTGAAGTCATACATATTGTCGAGTTGGAATGAGCTGAGCTCTATTACATAGTACTCGTGCGGTTCCTCTGCCACTTGCAGGGCCAAGGAGTTGCCGATGTTGCCAGCCAGACCCACGTCGTAGCCGGCCTGTTTGAATATATGGTAAATCAGCGATGTGGTGGTGGTTTTGCCGTTGCTGCCGGTGATGCACACCATCTTTGAGTTGGTGTATCTTCCGGCGAGCTCGATCTCGCTGATGATATGTATTCCTTTCTCTTTGATTTTCACCACCATCGGTGCGTTATCGGGTATGCCGGGGCTTTTCACCACCTCGTCGGCATTGAGTATCTTCTCTTCTGTATGCTGTCCCTCTTCCCAAGGAATGCCTCTTTTGTCGAGCATCTCCTTGTATTTCGGCTTTATCGCCGACATGTCTGACACGAACACCTCGTAACCTTCCTTCTTTGCGAGTATTGCGGCTCCGGTGCCGCTCTCTCCCGCTCCTAAAACTGTCATTCTCTTCATCGTCATCGTATTTTAAGCGTTATAATGGCAAGTGCTGCCAATATGATCGTAACAATCCAAAATCTCACTGTTATCTTTGCCTCGTGGAAAGGCCGGCGGGGCCAATTCTTGAGGATATACTTGTTGTCGGGGAAGAGCTGCTCGTCAGTGCGGCGGAATGCGTCGTGTATCGGCGCTGCCCTGAACACTCTCACTTTCTCGCCTTTTCTCTTCTTATATTTATAATACTGTGTCTGTATTATCACGCTGAGGCTCTCCACGAAGAAGATGCCGCAGAGGATGGGGAGCAGCAGCTCTTTATGTATGATAACCGCACACACACCGATGATACCTCCGATGGTGAGCGAGCCGGTGTCGCCCATAAACACCTGTGCCGGGTAGGAGTTATACCAGAGGAAACCAATCATAGCCCCCACGAAGGCGCACAGGAATACCACTAGCTCCTCGCTCTCGGGGATGTACATCAGGTCGAAGTATGAGGCATATCCGAGGTGTCCCGACACGTATGCGAGTATTCCGAGAGCCACTCCTATTATTGCGGCGTTTCCGGCGCACATGCCGTCCATTCCGTCGTTGAGGTTGGCACCGTTGCTCACTGCCGTAACCACGAGGATGGTCATCAGCACGAAGAGCACCCAGCCAGCAGCTGTCTTATATTTGCCGCACCAAGACATCAGCCAGGAGTAGTCGAGGTTATGGTTTTTTACAAACGGTATCGTCGTTTTCAGTGATTTCACCGCCTCGCTCTTGTGCTTCACCACAATCTCGTGGTTTGCCTTGTGCTCCACGGAGACATTCTCGCGCATCACCACGTCGGGGCTGAGGTAGAGGGTGAGTCCCACTATAAATCCGATGCTCACCTGTCCCACGATCTTATACTTTCCCTTGAGCCCCTCTTTATTGCGGCGCTTGATATAGTCGTCCATAAATCCGAGGAAGCCGAGCCACAGCGTGGTAACAATCATCAGCAAGAGATAGATGTTGCGCATACGCCCGAGGAGCAGCACCGGCACAAGTATCGCGACGATGATGATGATGCCTCCCATGGTTGGCACTCCTTTTTTCTCCACTCCGAAGGGGTCGATTTTGGCGTCGCGCTGTGTCTCTGAGATGTTGCGCCGTTTCATCCATTTGATGAATTTCTCTCCAAACCATGCGGAGATGAGCAATGAGATAATCAATGCCAATATCGAGCGGAAGGAGATGTAAAGCCACATCCTCGAACCCGGTATATTAAACTGCTCTAAGAATCTGAAAAAGTAGTATAGCATATTTATTATCGTTTATTTGTATTATTGATCCTGCTCTTTAAAGATGTCGCTAATCACCTCCCTGTCGTCGAAGTGGTGCTTCACGCCCTTGATCTCCTGATAGTCCTCATGACCTTTGCCGGCCACGAGTATCACATCGCCCTTCTGCGCCATCATACAGGCTGTGCGTATGGCCTCTTTCCTGTCGGAGATGCTTATTACCTTTTTCTTCTGCTGCGCATTAAGCCCAGCGAGCATGTCGTTGATGATGTCCTGCGGCTCCTCGAAGCGCGGGTTGTCGCTGGTGATAATCACCTTGTCGCTCTGCTTCACTGCCTCCTGTGCCATCAAGGGGCGCTTGCCCTTGTCGCGGTTGCCGCCGGCGCCGCACACGGTGATCACCTGACCTTTGCCGTTTAGCACCTCGTGGATTGCCGACAATACATTCTCCAATGCGTCGGGGGTGTGGGCATAGTCCACGATGGCGGTATAGCCCTGCGGCGAGCGTATCGGCTGGAGGCGTCCGCTCACGCTGTGGAGGGTGCTCATCACCACGAGAATGTCTTCGGGCTTCTTGCCGAGCATCACTGCCGCGCCATACACGGCTAGGAGGTTGCTCACATTAAACTTGCCAATGAACTGCACTCCAACCTCTTTGCCGTCGATATCGAGATACATGCCCTCGAAATGACTTTCGATGATGCGGGCACGGAAGTCGGCCATGCCGCGCTGCGAGTATGTCTTCACCGTGGCTTTGGTGTTCTGCACCATTACCATGCCGTTTTTGTCATCGGCATTCGTGATGGCGAAGGCCGTCTTTGGCAGGTTGTCGAAAAACGCTTTCTTCGCATCGCGGTAGTTCTCGAATGTCTTATGATAGTCGAGGTGGTCGCGGGTGAGGTTGGTGAAGATGCCCCCGCGGAAATTCAGTCCGGCGATACGTTTCTGGGCTATGGCATGGCTGCTGCACTCCATAAATGCGTATTCGCAACCCTCGTCGGCCATGCGCCCTAAGAGGCAGTTGAGCTCTATCGGGTCGGGGGTGGTATGTCCGGCGGGAATGGCCTCATCCTCGATGTAGTTGCACACTGTGGAGAGCAGTCCGCACTTATGTCCCATCTTGCGGAACATATTATATAATAAGGTGGCGATGGTGGTTTTGCCGTTGGTGCCTGTAACTCCCACGAGGGTGAGGCGGCGTGAGGGGTCGCCATAGAAGAGCGTGGCGGTTTTGCCCGCCGCCTCCTCGCTGTCGTCGGTGAGCACATAGCACACACCCTCTTTCCGCTCTTCGGGCAACTGCTGGCAAATCACTGCCGCGCAGCCCTGCTCCACGGCCTTGCCGATATACTGATGTCCATCGGTCTGAGTGCCCCGTATCGCCACGAAGAGATGCCCCGGCGCGGCTTTGCGGGAGTCGATGTCAACACCGGTGATCTCCACTTCGGTATCACCTATAACCTCCAAGGGTTTTATGTTAGTCAACAATTCATTCAGTTTCATAGTCTGTATCTTTTGTTATTGTAATCTTAACACACACGACTGTCCGTTCTGGAGTTTTGTGCCGGCGGCGAGGCTCTGTGCCACCACCTTCCCTCTGCCGTGAAGGGTAACGTTGATGCCTTTGCGCTCCATGGCATACACGGCGTCGCTGGCTCCCATGCCTATTACGTCAGGCACGGCGTCGGCACTCAGGTCGCGGTCTTCTTTCTTTCCCACCCCTCCGATATTGAGGTTATGGAGGATATAGTCGGATGCCGCCACATTACCGTCTTTAATCTTCGGCTCTGCCGCCGACAAGGTGTCGCGGGCGTCTTTCACCTCCATCTTGAGGCTCTGTGCCATGATACCCTCTGCGATATGGTGGAACACCACGCCGCTCATGCCGCCTCCCGACGCCGGCAGACCGCTCTTCTGTATGCACACGATACAGGAATAGCGCGGGGCATCGGCGGGGAAGAAGCCGGCAAAGCTCAACAAGTAATGGGTGATGCCGGTCTTATAGCCTCCGGCTCCTTGTGAGATCTGTGCCGTACCGGTCTTGCCAGCCACCTTGAATGACTTGCTGCCGGCCTTGCGGCCCAGTCCTTTGCTCACCACCTGCTCAAGCATAATCTGCATCTTCTCTATTGTCGAGGGTTTCGCAATCTGCTCTTTAATCACCTCTGGCGGGAACTCCTGTATCACCTCGCCGTCTTTGACAATCCGTTTTACGAACCTCGGCTTCATCATCCTTCCATTGTTGGCTATGGCGTTATAGAAGGTGAGGGTGGATATTGGCGGCACCTGTGTCTCATAGCCGATGCTCATCCACGGCAGGGCGGTATTGCTCCAGTTGAGATACTGTCCGTTCTTTGCCCTTTTGGGTCTTCTTATTCTCGGAGCTGTGCTTCCCACGAGTGGCAGATGCAGGTCGGAGGCGAGTCCGATGCGGTAAATGCCATCGACGAACTCCTCCGGGTTGTCGTGGTAGAATTTGTCGATGATGCGGCTCACACCGATGTTGGATGACACTTGCAGCACCTGCGGCAGGGTGAGCGTGCCGTAACCTCCGCGTCGCCAGTTATGGTCTTTCATCTCGCGTCCGTACATTGGCCACACGCCATTGCCGGTCTCCACCCTATAGGTGGTATCCACTTTGCCGTCGTCCAAGGCCACCATAATGGAAGCGGTCTTAAACACGGAGCCCGGCTCGAGGAGGTCGCTCACAGCGTCGTTCTTCACTTCCCGGTATTGTCCTTCGCCCACCTTAGTCATGTTCACTATCGCCTTGATGTCGCCGGTGGCCACCTCCATCACTATAGCCACTCCCACCTTGCCGTTGATAAGTTTTAGCTCATCCACGAGAGCCCTCTCAGCGAGGTCTTGCATGTTCACGTCGATGGTGGTAACGATGTCGGCCCCGTCGATAGGCGGGGTGTCGGTGATGCTGAGGAACTTGTTCATCACCTTGCGGCGGTGCACGATGCCGTTGGTGCCGCGCAGTATGGAGTCATAGCTGAGCTCCAGTCCGCAGCGTGCCTGGTCTTTTCCTCCATAGAGGTCGCCGACGGTACGCATGGCCAAGGAGCCGAAGGGCCGCTGGCGGGAGTCGAAGTCTTCCTTATGGAACCCGCCTTTGTAGCTCACGAGGTTGAACACCGGGAGCTTCTTCACCTCCTGGTAGGTGTTGTAGTCTATGCGCCTGGGCCAGATGGGCCAGTTGCGTGCCATCTTCGCTCTTCCCTTCTCCAAGCTGTCTCGGAACTGCTGCGCCGTGCGCTGCGGGAAGATGGCGTGCAAGCCCTCGCAGATGCTGTCCATCTTATCGTCTAAGAGTGAGTCGTTGCCTGCCTCGCTCACGGCTTTGAAGTCCATGTATATCTTAAACTCGGGTATCGAGGATGCCATGAGTTGTCCGTCGCAAGAGAGTATGTTGCCTCTCACGGGTTTCACGGTCACGGAATCGCGCTTCTGTCTTGCTGCCACTGCCTCCCAGTATTCTTTCTGGGCGGTCATGATATAAAAGGCCCTGCACACTACTGATACTCCGAGCAGTGTGAGAATTATCGCGATGCCTCGATACCTTGGCATTATTTTCTTGTAATTGAATTTCGCCATGCTATTCCTCCGGTACAATAATGATAAATGGTGGCTGGTTGGCAATGTGCAGCACGCTGTCCTCATTTGTCTTGAGCATGTCGAGCACTTTGCTTTCCCTGCATTTCTCTGTCAGTTGACTGGCACTGGTGAGCGCCTTGTATTTCGCGTCTTTAAGTTCCTTCTCCAGACGGTCGATTTCGATGAGACACTGCTGGCACGCATATCGGTTGGCGATATACACCACGGTGAAGAACGTGATGAGCAGTATCAGCCAGATTTGCGACCTTACGAACTGCGCGGTGAGGAAGTCGCCTCCGAGGATTTTCTTCAATGAGATATTCGCCATGGGCGAGCTGTCTTCCTCCTTGGCAGTCTCCTTGATGGCCTCCTTGATTGCCGTGGCAGTCTCCTCGGCTTTCTCGATATCCTCCTCCCTCTTGCGTGCGGCGGCCTCAAGGGCCTCTATCTCACGCGCCTCGCGCTCTGCCTCTATCTCTTTCCTTGCCTTCTCGTCCCACACCTCATCGGCGGCCACATTCTCAACTTCGGCCTCTGTGGTGCCGGCATCGGCAGGACTGGCATTAGTGTCCTTGGCATTATCCGCAGAATGAGTGCCCTTAGGGCTCGCACCCCCAGGTTTCTTCACGCTGGCGGCATCGTCGTCAACGCTCAGTTTGATGACGGTGGCGTTAGAGCCATCGGCACCGGTCTCGTTTTCCATCAATTCTTTATTTTCACTCATCTTCTGTAACCTAATAACCTTACACCTTATTTATATATAAGAGACTGCTCTGCGGGCTCCGCCGCCATCGCCGGAACGGCGATATAATTCTCAATTGTCAATTGTCAATTATCAATTATCCACTTTCTCCGCGATTCTCAGTTTCGCGCTTCTCGCTCTCGGGTTCTCCTGCACCTCCTCGTCTGAAGGTGTTATCACCTTGTTGTTTACCGGCAGTAGTGGTGCCTCTGACTTTCCGAAGAAGTCTTTCACCACTGTGCCTTGTATATTCCCCGAGCGCATCACGTTTTTCACTATCCTATCTTCGAGGCTGTGATATGTGATTACTGACAGGCGCCCTCCGGGTGCGAGCAGTGCTATTGCCTCGAGGAGCATCTCCGACAAGGCCTCCATCTCGCCGTTGGTCTCTATGCGCAGGGCCTGGAAGAGTTTTGTCATCTCCTTCTTCTCCCTCTCGCGCGGGAAGAGGGGCGCGGCGATGCTCATCAGGTCGGCGGTGGTCTTCACCGGGGCTTTCGCCCTTCTTGCCACGAGTGCCGCTGCCACGCGCTTGGCGTTTTGCAGTTCTCCATAGAGTCGCAGCACGCTTTGCAGCTGTTCCTCGCTGTAGTTGTTCACCACGTCGGCGGCGGTGAGTTCCTGCTTCTGGTTCATCCTCATGTCCAAGGGAGCGTCGCCGCGGAGTGAGAAGCCTCTTTCGATATCGTCGAAATGGTGCGACGACACGCCAAGGTCGGCTATCAAGCCGTCGATGGCTTCCACCTGATAGTATCGCATCCAATTGCGCAGATAGCGGAAGTTGCTCCTCACGAAAGTGAAACGGCTATCGTCGAAGGCGTTTTTGGCGGCGTCCTCGTCCTGGTCGAAAGAGAAAAGTCGCCCGTTATCTCCGAGTCGGCTGAGCAGCTCGCGGCTGTGCCCTCCTCCCCCGAAGGTAACGTCCACATACACGCCGTCGGCTTTAACGGCCAAACCGTCGATGCTCTCTTTCAAAAGCACCGGGCGGTGGTATGTCTGGCAGGAATTGTCATTCTGCTTGGTCATCGGCGCCGCTGTTATCCATCAATTGCTCCAAGGCCTTTCCAAAATCCTCCTGGTCCATAAACGGCTCCTCGCGGTCGGGCCACATCTCTATACAATCGCCCATGCCGATGAATTTCACCTGCGAGCCGATGCCGGCCATGTCGAGGTATCGCTTCGGAATGAGCAAGCGGCCGTTGGCGTCCAACGACAGTAGTTCCACGTCAGAAACGAACTGACGGTATATCATCTGGTGCTGGCTGTTCCAGCGGTTCAAGCGGCGGCGCAGGCTCTCCACCTGACCGTTCCACACTGCCTCGGGATACAGCACTAAGCACTTCTGAAACACGTCTTTACGCATCACGATGGTGCCGACGCCCTCTGTGGAGAGCATCTTTCGGAATGCTGCTGGCAGAAACACCCTGCCCTTGGCATCCATACGGGCTTCTATGTTACCGAATAATCGCATGCGATGACGCTTATAGCTATTTCGACTGCAAAGATACATAAATTTCCCCACTTTCCACCACTTTCCTCCACTTTTTTGATAAAAATCGAAAAAAAAATTCTTTTTTTCAGTAAAACGACCCTGAAAACTACTATTTTGTAAGTTTAGAAATATCAAATTTACACGAAACGACAAGGGCCATGCCGCCCCCTTCGCCTCTGGCGACCGCAAACTATATAAAATCGGCGCTAATTTCTCGCCAAAGCAAGAAGCGTCAGAGGCCGCAACCATGGCGCCATCGCCGGCCGTCTGTCGAAAGACATTTATCATGCCGGTTTTGACACGTCCTCTTCTGTATATTTCAAAATAAATGCCTGAAAATTTGGTAATTTGAAATAAAAGCCTTACTTTTGCGCACAAATTCTAAAATTTAAATAAAATGAAGAGAAATTATTTTGTATCGGCATTATTAATGCTGACAATGGGAATGAGCCTTAGCAGCTGCTCTTCCGACGACAATGACAACTCAACGAGCATCCTTCAGGGAACGGCGAACAGTAATCAAACCGCATTGAGCAAGGGAGCCTGGGACTTCTATGCCGTGTCGGAGGGTGACACCATCTATTTCAAGAAAGACAAAACGAACCCAGGCGAATGCTATGTGGCGGCCAAACAGTATGATCTTAAAAACCCGGAGACAGGGGAGATTACTACCTTTTATGATCTTGATGCATACTATAATCAGCGTAACGAATATTATGACCTTTATTATGAGCGTTACAGCGATTTCGACTATGACCCAACCTTCACCTTTTATTCTGGCGACATAACGATACCGGAGAGCGTTACGGTGAACGGCACCACATATACCGTTACGGATATAGGGGATTTTGCTTTTTATAAAACAGAAATCACCTCATTGAAAATACCTTCCACAATCCGGTACATCGGAAAAGAGGCTATAGAATATTGCTATAAGTTGACAACAGTTGAGCTGTCGGAGAATTTAAAGGAGATAGATGAGTGGGCTTTCTTTGCAGACTCTTTGCTGACAGAAATAACGCTTCCGTCGAAGGTTACTACAATCGACAAGTATGCGTTCTCTCTTTGTTATGGTCTGCAGAAGATAAACATTCCCGCCTCCATTTCATACATTGGTGATGGAGCATTCGCAAACTGCCAAAACCTGACAGCTATAGATGTTGACGACGACAATAAATACTATCAATTTAAAGACGGCATTTTGTATAATAAAACAGGTAATATTCTGCACACATATCTTGCTGCGAACAAGGCCTCATCGTTTACTATTCCAGAGAATATCGACAGTATCAGTAATTATGCCTTTTACGCTTGTCTGAATTTAAAATCTGTAACTGTAAACAGCAATATAACCAGTGTGCCCGAAGGCGCATTTGACAGGTGTGAGAATTTGGAGCAGGTAAAGCTGCCTAAAACAATCAAGTATATTGGATATATAGCATTCAATGTCTGTTATTCTCTTAAAAATATAGTCTTGCCAGAATATGTGGAGTATATTGGTGATTACGCTTTTTTGGGAGATACAGCTTTAGAAGAGATAAATATCCCGGCTGGTGTGACATATATAGGAGAATGTGCTTTTTACGAATGCAAAAGTCTGAAAACGGTAAAATCATACATCACCTCGCCATTTGCTATCGACGATGAGACTTTCTCCGACTATAATACCCCCACGCTCTATGTGCCCTCCGGCACCAAGTCTTTGTATGAGGCCACAGCGGGATGGAAGAATTTCAATAATATAGTGGAAATGGATTAAAGGGCAGCTTGCCGACAAGGCATTGTATAGACATTAAATAGCCGCGGATGTTCGATGCATCTGCGGCTATTTACTTGAGGTTCAGCATTCTAATTGTCAATTGGAATTGCTTCTATTTCTTCGTCGGTCAACTTAGTATATTTTTTAATCATTTCAATATCCATTCCGGATTTTTTCATTTCCTGAGCTATTTCAACTGCTTTCTTCTTTTCACCTTCTTTTCTCCCCTCAATTCTTCCTTCTTTTCTCCCCTCAATTCTTCCTTCTTTTCTCCCCTCAATTCTTCCTTCTTTTCTCCCCTCAATTCTTCCTTCAATTCTCCCTTCCATCAGCCCTTCTTCCTTATAAGTATAAAGCACGTCATTCTGCGTCATTATGGCATCGACGTGGCTGTCGTATGCCCTTTGCTCTTGTTTGCTCATTTGCATATATTGCAGCCGCTCTTTCGCCTCATCAAGTCCGGGGGCGGTGGTGTCGTCTTTGATGTGGCCGTTTTTTAAATAGTCGAGCCATTCCTCAAGCGGTGTCGTGGCAACCTTATTAAACTCATTCACGCGGATGATATAGTATTCTGGGAATATCTTGTCGCTTGTAACCACGTTTATCGCCTCTTTCTCCTTTACGCTCACATGAAGTATGTCGCCTGTATGAATGCCCCTGAGTTCATTCTTGCCGTGATACACATAGTCGCTGCCTTTGCCGAGGTCGAAATAAACGATGCTGATAGAATAGACTTTTTTCACCTGGTTGTATTTGTCGCCTTTGAATATGTGTTCCGTTATGGCTTTAGCGACACCATACATAATGCGCTGCAGGTAAAACCATTCGCGTGTTTGTTGTATCTCCACGATGATGATTTCGCCCTTGCTGTTTTTGGCCATAATATCCACACGGTTGAACTTGTCTCTCTCATCTTCCTGATTGCCCTCGCTCTCCAAAATCTCAGTGATTTTCACTTTCTCTTCGAGCAGTACACTGATAAGACCCTCTAAAACGCCAAAGTTTGCTTTGTCGCGCAGCATCCGTTTCGCAGCCCAGTCGAAACGCACGTATTTATTACTGTCGTTAATCATACTATTCTATATTTTTTTTGCAAAGGTATAGTATTTTTTCTTAACTTCCAAATATTTTGACGAAATCTTTATGAATTTTAACTCTCGCCTTGTTTGTCTTAATCAGAATTTGGTGTCTTGGTCTGAAGCCTGCAGTCTGTTTTTGCCAGAAAACATTCGTCTCTTTAATGCAAAAAAGTGAAATAAAGGCCTGAAAATTTGGTAATTTGAAATAAAAGCATTACTTTTGCGCACAAATTCTAAAATTTAAATAAAATGAAGAGAAATTATTTTGTATCGGCATTATTAATGCTGACAATGGGAATGAGCCTTAGCAGCTGTTCTTCCGACGACAACGACAACTCGTCGAGCATCCTTCAGGGAACGGCGAACAGTAATCAAACCGCAGTGAGCAAAGGAGCCTGGGACTTCTATGCCGTGTCGGAGGGTGACACCATCTATTTCAAGAAAGACAAAACGAACCCAGGCGAATGCTATGTGACTTTTAAGCAGTATAATCTTAAAAACCCGGAGACAGGGGAGATTACTACCTTTTATGATTTTGATGCATACGATGATCAGCTTTGCGAATATTTTGACCTTTATTATGAGCGTTACAGCGATTTCGACGATGACTCACCCTTCAGCTTTTATTCTGGCGACATAACGATACCGGAGAGCGTTACGGTGAACGGCACCACATATACCGTTACGGGTATAGGGGAGAATGCTTTTTATCAAACAGAAATCACTTCTTTGAAAATGCCTTCCACAATCCGGTATATCGGAAAAGAGGCTATAGAATATTGCTATAAGTTGACAAAAGTTGAGCTGTCGGAGAATTTAAAGGAGATAGGTGAGTGGGCTTTCTTTGCAGACTCTTTGCTGACAGATATAACGCTTCCGTCGAAGGTTACTACAATCGGCAGAGATGCATTCGATTCTTGTGATGGCTTGCAGAAGCTCAATATTCCTGCCTCTGTTTCGTACATTGGGGATGGAGCTTTGAGCGAATGCCAAAACCTGACAACTATAGATGTTGACGCTGACAATAAATACTATCAATTTAAAGATGGCGTTTTGTATAATAAAGAAGGTAATATTCTGCACACATATCTTATTACGAACAAGGCCTCATCGTTTACTATTCCAGAGAATATCGACAGTATCAGTGATTATGCCTTTTACGCTTGTCTGAATTTAAAATCTGTAACTATAAACAGCAATATAACCAGTTTGCCCTTAGGCGCATTTGGCGGGTGCGAGAATTTGGAGCAGGTAAAGCTGCCTAAAACAATCAAGTATATTGGATTTTCTGCATTCAGCAGTTGCTATTCTCTTAAAAATATAGTCTTGCCAGAATCTGTGGAGTATATTGGTGATTACGCTTTTTGGAAAGATACAGCTTTAGAAGAGATAAATATCCTGGCAGGTGTAAAATATATAGGATATAATGCTTTTGCTGCTTGCGAAAGTCTGAAAACGGTAAAATCATACATCACCTCGCCATTTGCTATCGACGATGAGACTTTCTCCGACTATAATACCCCCACCCTCTATGTGCCCTCCGGCACCAAGGAATTGTATGAGACCACAGCGGGATGGAAGAATTTCAATAATATAGTGGAAATGGAGTAAATCAGCTTGCCGACAAGGCATTTTTATACGAGCCAAAAGAGGGTGTGTCAGTTTTGATGCGCCCTCTTTTTTTTGTCGCGGTGTTCCGAAGTAGATTTATTAATATGAACGGGCTGACACATTATAAATATAAGGGCAAAACAGGAAAAAAGATGAAAATTTGCAGTTTTTTTTGGAAAATGAGCAGTAAATGAAAAAAATGTTGTAATTTTGCAACGTATTTTGTACTTACGCGACTGCGAATATGGAGAAGACCATAGATATCGACAAAGTATTGGAGAGCAAAATGGGGCCCAAGGCGAAGTGGGTGCCGCGCTTTCTCGTGAACTGGCTCAAGAAGACTGTGCACGAGGACGAGGTGAACAAATTCCTATGGGAAAGCCGTGAGAAAAAAGGCACCGAATGGCTCGAAGAATGCGTGAGATACCTCGACATGACGCTCGAAATAAAGGGAGAGGAGAACCTGCCGGCGAAAGACGACGGAAAGCTCTACACTTTCGTGAGCAACCACCCTTTGGGAGGCGAGGACGGAGTGGCCCTCGGTGCGCTCATCGGAAGACACTACGACGGAAAATTCAGATACTTGGTGAACGACCTGCTGATGAACCTCCCGGGACTGGCTCCGGTGTGCATCCCCATAAACAAGACAGGCAAGCAAAGCCGCGACTTCCCGATGATGGTGGAGAAAGGTTTTCAAGGCGACAACCACCTCCTGATGTTTCCAGCAGGCATCTGCTCAAGGAAAATCGACGGGAAGATACAAGACATCGAATGGTCGAAGACATTCCTCTCAAAAAGCGTGCAGTACCAGCGCGACATCGTGCCTATACACTTCTCAGGGCAAAACTCAGAACGGTTCTACAACATCGCCCACTGGTGCAAAAGGCTGAAACTCAAATTCAATGTCGCCATGCTCTTCCTCGTTGACGAGATGTATAAAAACGTGCATAAAAAATTTACGATCACAATAGGCAAACCCATACCCTGGCAGACATTCGACAAAAGCAAAACAGCTAAAGAATGGGCACAGGTGGTAAGGGCGAAAGTGTATGAAATAAGCAATTATGGAACAGATAATCCAGCCAGTTGACAGAGACCTGCTGAGCAAAGAGCTCACACCCGACAAAGAGTTGAGGAAAACCAACAGGAGCCACAACCAGATATTCATCATCGACTATCACAACGCACCAAATGTGATGAAGGAGATAGGACGATTAAGGGAGATTGCCTTCCGCACAGCCGGAGGTGGCAGTGGCATGAGCGTGGACATCGACGAGTTTGACACCGGGGAGAACTGCTACAAACAGCTCATCGTGTGGAACCCCGATGAAAGGGAAATCATTGGCGGATACAGATACCTTTTAGGCAAAGACTGGAAGCTCGACGACAAAGGGCAGCCCATCCTCGCCACATCACACATGTTCCATTTCTCCGAGAAATTCCTCAAGGAGTATATGCCGCAGACAGTGGAGCTGGGCCGCTCCTTCGTAACATTGGAATACCAGAACGTGAGAAAGAACCCGAAGAGCATCTTCGCATTAGACAACCTCTGGGACGGACTGGGTGCTGTTACCGTGGTGAACCCCGGCACGAAATACCTCTTCGGAAAAGTTACCATGTATCCCTCATACATCAAGAAAGGGCGCGACATGATACTCTATTTCCTCAAGAAATATTTCGACGACAAGGAAAAACTGATCATTCCCGTGAAACCGCTACAGACGGAGACCGACCCCAAAGAGCTCGAGACCATCTTCACAGGAAAGAATTTCAAAGAAGACTACAGAATACTCAACCAGGCGATAAGAAACATGGGATACAACATCCCGCCGCTCGTTAACGCATACATGAACCTCAGCCCCACGATGAAACTCTTCGGCACAGCCATAAACTATGGATGGGGAGACGTGGAAGAGACGGGCATCCTCATCGCCGTGGACGAGATAATCGACGAAAAACGTATCCGACATATCGACTCCTTCGCCGCAACCCACCCGGAGGCGCTGCAAATCACTTCTGGCGCAAACAGAATAATCACTCCTGTCAAGGAGTGATTATAATTGACAATTAATATCGCCGTTTCGGCGATAGCGGCAAAGCCGCGGTTAAAGCACTGGTAAGCTCATGCCATTGATTTTCTGATACACATCGAGAGCATAGACATCGGTCATGCCGCTGATATAGTCGAGCACCGCCATAATGCGGTCGTCGAGATTGCGGGCATTGATGTCATACTGGCTGCTCACGCGTTTGATGAGCTGTTTGGAATAAAACCGCTCCGGGTGCATCACCGCCCCCACCATCTGTTCCATGAGCGTCTCCATAATCTTATATCCCGACAGCTCTATGTCAAGCACTAAGCGGCTGTTGTAAATCCTCGCCGCCGACAGTTGCTGGCAAGCGCGGTATGCCTTCAAAGGCACATCGGAGATATGGTCGATAAGACTGCCGGTGAACGTGCCGCTAAGGATTGCCTCCTCATTGGCGAGGAATGCCTTGACACACTCCTGTTGCAACAAGCCCACGACACGGGCGCGGATAAAGCCCACCTTCTCATTGTCATCGCTCAAGCCCTCAGCTTCTATGCGGGCCTCCACCTTCGACTGGTCTTCTTCTGAAAAGAAAGCATAATAGAGGTCGCGCGTCTCCTCGTAAGTAAGGATTTTCAACTTATGCGCATCCTCGATGTCCATAATCTCATAACAGATGTCGTCGGCAGCCTCAACAAGATACACCAACGGAAAGCGCGCGTAAGCCACGCCTGCCACCCCCTCTTCCTTCTTTAAGACGCCCAAGTCGGCGGCGATGCGCTCATAGCATGGCCGCTCGCTCTCAAAAAAGCCAAACTTACCATGTTTGCCGGCCAAGGAAGAAGAAAACGGATATTTAACTATCGACGCCAACGTGGAATAAGTCATCACGAAACCACCCTCACGGCGGCCCACAAAACGGTGGGTGAGCAGTCGGAAGGCATTCGCATTACCCTCGAAATGAGTGATGTCTGACCATACCGGCGGGCTCACCATGCCACGCAAGTCAACACCCGGGCCCTCGAGGAAGAACGACTGGATGGCCTTCTCGCCCGAATGACCGAAAGGAGGGTTGCCAAGGTCGTGAGCCAAGCACGCCGCCGACACCACCGTGCCCATCTCCGGCAAAAGGGTGTCTTCAAGCGAAGGGTCGCGCCTGAGCAGCTCGCAGGCGATGTCGCGACCCATGGAATGACCAAGGCACGACACCTCCAACGAATGCGTGAGACGGTTGTGCACAAACACGCTGCCCGGCAAGGGGAACACCTGCGTCTTATTCTGCAAACGGCGGAAAGGCGCAGAAAAAATCAAACGGTCGTAGTCGCGGCGGAACTCGCTGCGGTCGTCATAACGCTCGCTGTGGCGGTGCTCCTGACCAAAGCGCTTGTTGCTCATCAACTCGCGCCAGCTCATCTTTTTTTCCGAATTATTATCTCTCATCGGCTCTATTTTTGCTTTTTTAGGTGCAAACTTACTATTTTTTTCGCTATTTTGCCACTTTTTCCGCAAAAAAGTGCGGATATTTGGATTTTTTCAGTAATTTTGCACTGAATATTAAGCATTATGACAGAAGTTAGGATAATAAACAAGAGTCATCACCCACTTCCGCAGTATGCCACGCCGCAGAGCGCGGGCATGGACCTGAGGGCAAACCTCGAAGAGCCGGTGGTGATAGAGCCTATGCAAAGAAAGCTCATTCCTACAGGACTTTACATCGCGCTGCCACAAGGATACGAGGCACAAGTGAGACCAAGGAGCGGGCTGGCATTGAAGAAAGGAATTACAGTGCTCAACTCGCCCGGCACCGTGGACGCTGACTACAGAGGTGAGCTCGGAGTGCTGCTCATAAACCTCTCCAACGAAAGTTTCACCGTCAACGACGGGGAGAGAATAGCACAGATGGTCATAGCCAAGCATGAGCAGGCAGAGCTGATCACCGTCAAGGAGCTCGACGCCACAGAAAGAGGCGAAGGAGGGTACGGACACACCGGAGTGAAATGAGTAAGAAGACACACCACTCGCAAAATGCGAGACTTTGGACTAAGGGCATCGTCATCACGATGACCCTCTTTCTCGTGTGCCTGCCAGGAAAGGCGGAGGATGAGAAAACTGCCCTGTTCAACTATTTCTTCATCGAGGCGGAGATACAACAGCAGAAAGGCAACTACGACGGAGCCTTCGACCTGTTGCAACACTGCAAAGACATCGACCCGAAGTCGCCAGAGCTCAACTATAAGTTAGGACAGTACTACACGATGCTCAAAGAAGACAGCATCGCCGACGCATATTTCGAGAGGGCAGCCGCCGAAGACCCCGACAACGGCACTTACCAGGAGACAGTGGCACAGACATATATCAAGAAAGGCAACTTCCAAAAGGCCATCGAAGCATACGAAGACCTCTATGCACACGACCACGACCGCTCCGACGTGTTGGAGATGCTCACAAGACTGTATATGCAAACCGGCGACTACAAAAACGCCATAGCGACTCTCGACAGACTTGAGACCGCAGAGGGGAAAAACGAAAAAATATCTGTTGCCAAAACCCAGCTCTATGCAGAGAGCGGAGACGACAAAGGCGCATACCGCGAAATATGCGCACTCGCCGAAGAGCACCCCAACGACCTGAACTACCAAGTTTTGAAAGGGGACTTCCTGATGCAAAAAGGAAAATACAAAGAGGCTTTGGAGATATACGAGCAAGTGTTGAAGGAAGAGCCGGAGAACAACAGCGCAAGACTGTCGATGCTCAATTTCTATAAAATCAAGGAAGACAAGGAACAATACGACATCTGGCAGAAAAGAATACTCAGAAGCGACAAAACAGACACAGAGACAAAACTCACAATGCTCAGAGACGCCGTGTTGGAGAACGCAAAGGAGGGAGGAGACAGCTCGAAAGTGATCAACATGTTTAAAGACGTGCTGCAAGTAGAACAGAAAACTCCCGACATGCTCCTGCTCTACAGCCTCTACCTGAGCAGCGTGAAAGCACCAAAAGACACCATAGCACAAGTATTACAGGAAGTACTCAAGGTGGACCGAGAAAGCTCGACGGCGAGAGGGCAGCTCATACAATACGCATGGGAAGACAAAGACTATGACAAAATCATTGAGCTGGCAAGGCCCGCGACAGAATACGACTCGGAAAACATGTCGTTCTATTACTACATGGGACTAGGCTACTATCTGAAAAATGACCTCGACAACGCGCTCAACACCTTCAGGCAGGGAGTGAGCGTGATAAACCAGCAGAGCGACCCCGCATTGGTGTCGGACTACTACTCCATAATGGGCGACATACTACAGGCAAAAGGCAACTCCAAAGAGGCATACGCCGCATACGACAGTTGCCTGCAGTGGAAAGACGACAACATAGGGTGCATGAACAACTACGCATACTACCTCAGCGTGGAAGGACAGCAGTTGGACAAGGCGGAACAGATGAGTTTCAAAACCATCAAAGAAGAGCCAAAAAACGCCACATACTTAGACACTTACGCCTGGATACTCTTCAAACAAAAAAGGTATGCCGAGGCAAAGACATATATCGAACAGGCTTTAGACAACGACACCACACACTCATCAGAAGTGATTGAGCACGCCGGAGACATCTATGCCAACAACGGAGAGACAGAAAAGGCCGTGGAGATGTGGACAAAGGCTCTGCAAGCAGCAGAGAAAGAAAGCCAAGACGAAGACGCAAAAGCAGAAAAGGAAAAGAGAAAAAAGAGCATCACAAGGCTCGAAAAGAAAATAAAATTCAAAAAATATTTTGACAAATGAAACAGCTTTCTATTACAAAAACCATCGTAGCAGCAAGTTTACTCTTGCTCACCGTAAGCTGCGGAACAAAGAAAAAAACCGTACAAACCACCAAACCGCTCACAGAGGCGGAAGTACAGCAAGGCACGTTCCTTAGAAAAGTGAACAGCAATGCTATCACCAACAAGTATATCACGTCGAAAGTGAAATTCAGAATAAGGGTCGGAGCACAAGACATGACGCTCACCGGCAACCTCAGAATGCTCAAAGACGATGTGATACAGCTGCAGCTCATGGCCTTCGGCTTCGTGGAGGCAGGAAGACTGGAGTTCACACCCGACAGGGTGCTCATCGTGGACCGCATCAACAAGCAGTATATCAAGGCAAGCTACAACATGCTCGACTTCCTGCGCAACACCGGCCTCAACTTCTACAGTCTGCAATCGCTCTTCTGGAATGAGCTCTTCATGCCAGGAGAAACAGACGTTAAAGACGAGACACTGCAAGCATACAAGTCGCAAACTGCCGTGGGAGACGACGAAATACTCATCACATACTCAAGGGACAAGATGAGCTACAAATGGCTCGCCGACAAAAACAGCGCACTCATAAAAATGGCAAACATCGAGTATAAGGACAAAATACACGGACAGACACAGCTCAACTGGGACTACAGCAAATTCGACAAAGTGGATAAGAAGCAGTTCCCGAAGAAGCATACCGTCACGTTCACCTCACCGGAGTCGAAAGAAGTGAAAATCGACGTCACACTCAACTACATCGAGCACAAAACAGAATGGGAGACACGCACTGAACTGTCAAGTCAATATACCCAAGTGGCTCTCAGCGAAATACTTAGAAAATTCATGGCCCTCTAATTAATGGGGAAAAGGACACTATACATATTAATTATACTACTGTCGATTAGTTTTCTGGCCTCAGCTCAAACAAAAAAGAGCACAGGACAGAAAACTAAAACGACGGCTGTGAAAAAAACTACGGCTGCCAAGAAAACGACAGCAACAAAAAAAGCCACAACACAAACAAACACAACAAAGAAAGCCACGACCACAAAAAAGGCCGCGGCAACAAAAAAAACTGCCACAAAAGCCAGTACAAAAAAAGGCAACAATAACAAAAAGAAAACAAATACGACCACTGGAAAACAAAACTATACAACAAAAGAAATTAAAGGACTGCAAAACCAAAGGCAGGAAATACAGAAAAACATTAAGCAGCAAGAGCAAAAGCTAAGAGAGAAAACGCAAGACGTGAAGAAAAGAATGCAAAACTTAGTGACGCTCAACAACGAGATGGAGAAAAGACAAAGGTCGATAGACACCATAAAGACCGAAATAACACATCTCGACTCCAATATCAAAGACCTTGACGAACAAGTGAAAGAGCTTGACGCCCAACTCAAGGAAAAACAGCAGAACTACATCAAGTCGATGCGATATCTCGCAAAACAGCGCACGATGCAGGACAAGCTGATGTTTGTCTTCAGCGCCAAAAACCTCTTCCAGATGTACCGAAGGATGAAATTCGTAAAGCAGTATGCGGCATACCAAAGAGCACAGGGAGAGATGCTCAAGGAACAGAAGTTGAACGTGGACAAGAAACACTTGGAGTTGATGTCGGCGAAAACACAGAAAAACCTGAAACTACGACAAGGCTGGCAAGAGCAGAAGAAACTTAGAGGCGAGCACGACCAACAACAAAAAGAGGTGGCGAACCTGCAAAGCGAGCAGAAAACCATACAGTCGGTAATCGCTGACCAAAAGAAGAAAGACGCCGCCCTCAACGCACAGATAGACAAGCTCATCGCCGCAGAGGTGGCAAAGGCTAAGGCCAGAGCAGAGGCAGAGGCAAAAAAGAAAGCCGAGGAACAAAGGAAGCGCCGCGAGGCTGAGTTAGCAAGGAAGAAAGCGGCACGAGAAAAGGCCGCAAGAGAGAATGCCAGACGTATAGCGGAAGCCAAAGCCAGAGCAGAGAAAGCGCGTGAGGAAGCAAGAATAGCGCGCGAACAAGCAAGGAAAGCGGCACAAGAGAAGAAAGACGAAGAAGAAAGGGAGGCCGCGCGCAAAGACGCCGAGATAGCAGAGGCCAGAGCACGCAGGGCCGAGGCACGCACTAAAGAGGTGGAAAGGCAGGCAAAAGCGGAAAACGAGCGCAACGACAGAGAGGTGGCTGAAGCCACGAAGTCAAAAACACCTATGATGAGCAGCGAGGACAGCCGGCTATCAGGAAATTTTGAAAGCAACAAGGGACGACTGCCAATGCCCATCACCGGCAGCTACCGCATAGTGAGCCACTTCGGACAATATAATGTGGAAGGATTGAAAAACGTGGTGCTTGACAATAAAGGCATCAATATCCAGGGAAGTCCCGGGTGCAAAGCACGGGCTATATTCGACGGGGAAGTGAGCGGTGTGTTCGGCTTCGGAGGCACCATGGTGGTGATGGTGCGCCACGGAGGATATATCAGCGTTTATTGCAACCTCTCATCGGTTAGCGTGAGCAAAGGGCAGAAAGTGAAAGCACGCCAAGTACTTGGAAATGTGGGAGATGACCATATCCTGCAATTCCAACTAAGAAAGGGCGTTTCGAAGATTAACCCGGAAAGGTGGCTCGCAAGATGAGCCTGCGGCTCAAGTTGAGATTTGAGATTTGAGATTTGAGAGGTATTACGCCTTACGGCGTTCTGGGACGTTGGTGATTATTTGGATGTATTTCTTAATTGCATCTTCAATTTCCGAGATTTTTATGAATTCATCGGCGGTATGTGAGCGGGCAGAGTCGCCCGGACCGATTTTCAAACTCTCGAAAGGCATGAGGGCCTGGTCGGAGAGCGTAGGAGAGCCATACGGTGTCATCCCTAAAGCCACGCAATTGCGCACTAAAGGATGAGAGGGGTCTATGCGGGAGCTGTTGAGGCGGAAAGAATGCGCCCGGACCTCATTTTTAAGGTTCTTCTGCATAATCTCGAAAATCTCCTTGTTGCTATAAAGTTCATTAAACCTAATATCCACCATCACCTCGCAAGTGTCGGGAATCACATTATGCTGCACTCCGGCATGAATTACCGTAGCCGTCATCTTCACCGGCCCTAATAAATCACTGACTTTCTGAAACTTATAGTCTTTAATCCATTGCAGGTCGGGAAGCATCAGGTAAATGGCATTGATGCCCTCGTTGCGTGCGGCATGACCACTCTTGCCATGGCTGATGACATCCACCACGAGGAGTCCCTTCTCTGCCACCGCCGGTTGCATGCCTGTAGGCTCGCCGATAAGGACCACATCGATATGCGGGAGCGATGACAACGCCAAGCGCACACCATTCTCTCCCGACACCTCCTCCTCCGCCGAGGCCATATACACGAGATTATATGGCACCTCGCCGGCCTCGCCGCTGCGGAGGATGCGCAACACCTGAAGCAAGCTCACCAAACCGCCTCCGCAGTCGTTGCTGCCAAGACCATACAGCACATCGCCTTCCATTGTCGGTGTGAACGGGTCGCGCGTCCACGTCGCCGCCGGTTTCACCGTGTCGATATGCGCGTTTAAAAGCAGTGTCGGCTTATTCTCGTCGAATCTTTCCGGCTCTATGATAAGGTTGTTGTTCACACGTCGGGGCTCAAGCCCCCACCCTGTCATATATCTTTGCATAACATCGGCGGCACGACTCTCGTCACGGCTCACCGAGGGGGTGCTGATAAGAGCTTTCAGCAGCTCGACAGCATCGTCAACATACCCCTTGAAATTAATATCTGTCATTACAAATAAGTACTTTATTACATTTTCAACCGCAAAATTATAAAATATTACCATAAAAAACAAAAGAATTTTCATTTTTATGTTCTTTTTTGCAAAAAAAGCTGTATCTTTGCGGCAATAAAAGGAGAAGGCTATGCAACAGAACAGTCATTTGTCGGTCCTCATACACGATCAAGCCAAGCACTACGGCGACCGTGAGGTAATGCTATACCAGGACTTTGGAGAAGAGCAGTGGAAGTCGATGTCGTGGAACCAAATGTCCGCGATAGTAAAACAAGTGTCCAACGCAATGCTCAACATGGGAGTGAAAACCCAGGAGAATGTGGGTATATTCTCACAAAACTCCTGGCAGTATTTCTGCACCGACTTCGGAGCATGGGGCATACGGGCCGTTACGATACCCTTCTATGCAACGAGCAGCGAGGACCAGATACATTATATGATTGACGATGCCGGCGTGCGCTTCCTCTTCGTGGGAGAACAGGAGCAGTATGACAAGGCACACCGCGTGGCCGCCCTCTGTCCGCAGTTAGAGCGCATCATCGTTTACGACCGCAACGTGAGGATAAGCACCCACGACCATACCGCCCTCTATTTCGACGACTTCCTGAAAATGGGAGACGGGCTGCCAAGGCAAGCAGAGGTGGAGAACCTCTGGAAGCAGGCGTCGATGGACGACATCGCCAACATCCTCTACACCAGCGGCACAACGGGGGCAAGCAAGGGAGTGATACTCACCTACTCGCAATACCACGCCGCATTCGAGGCCAACCACAAGGCTGTGACACAGCTCTCAGAGAGAGACCGCGTGTTGGTGTTCCTGCCATACACTCACATCTTCGAGAGAGGTTGGGACATACTGTGCCTCACCGAGGGTGCCACGCTGATAGTGAACAGCGACCCGCACAAGGTGCAGCAGACAATGAAAGAGACACACCCCACAAGCATGAGCAGCGTGCCAAGGTTCTGGGAAAAGGTGTATATGGGTGTTACAGAGAAAATCGAGACATCATCGACATTGAGGCGCAAAATATTCGAGAATGCCCTGAATGTGGGATACAGACATAATATCGACTACATCAGCAAGGGTAAGAAACCGCCTATCGGTCTCGCCTTGGAGTATAAGATGATCAACAAAACCATCTTCTCGCTCGTAAGGAAAGAGTTAGGACTGGAAAATGCCAACATCTTCCCCACAGCAGGTGCTGCCGTGTCGCCTAAGGTGCAGAGTTTCACAAGGGCGATAGGTCTGAATATGGTGGTGGGATACGGACTCACAGAGTCGCTCGCCACAGTGAGCTGCAACCGTGAGAACAAGCCCTATACCCTCGGTTCCGTAGGCGAGCCCATCGACAGCATAAAGATAAAATTCACCGAAGACGGAGAGATTCTCCTGAAAGGGCCGACCATCACACGCGGATATTACAAGAAAGAAGCCCTCAACGAACAGGCTTTCGACGAGGAGGGATATTTCCGCACCGGAGACTGCGGATACATGAAAGACGGGGAGCTCTTCCTCACAGAAAGGAAGAAAGACCTGTATAAAACCTCCAATGGCAAATATATCGCACCGCAGCTCGTGGAGTCGAAACTCCTCGTGGATAAGTATGTCGATCAGGTGGCTGTCATCGCCGACGAGAGGAAATTCGTGTCGGCACTCATAATACCGGAGTTCCGGCTTATCGAAAACTGGGCCACAGAAAGAGGCATCAGCTTTGAGTCGAGAGAGGACCTCTGCAAGAACGAGCAGGTGAACAAGATGATGGCGGAGAGGATTGAGACGCTGCAGCAAGGACTGGCTCACTATGAGCAGATAAAACGGTTCACGCTACTGCCCCACCACTTCAGCATGGAGAAAGGTGAGCTCACCAATACGCTGAAGATGAAGAGGGCTGTGATTGCTGTGAACTACAAAAAGGAAATAGATAAAATGTACGAAGAGTAATGATAACAAACGAACAGCTCAAAGACTTGCAAGACCGGTGCGAGGCACTGTATAAATACCTCGACATCGACCGCAAGCGGATAGAATATGAAGAGGAAGACCTGCGCACGCAAGCCCCTGACTTCTGGGAAGACCGTCAGCGTGCGGAGGCACAGATGAAAAAGGTGAAAAGCATCAAAAAATGGATTGACGGCTACGACGAGGTGAAAATGCTGACAAGCGAGCTGCAGTTGGCATTCGAGTTCTACCACGACGAAATGGTTACAGAGGAAGAGGTGGATGAGGCTTATCAGAAAGCGCTGAAGGCAGTGGAAGACCTGGAACTCAAGAACATGCTTAGGCAGAAAGAGGATCCCATGGACTGCGTGCTGAAGATAAACTCCGGCGCCGGCGGCACAGAAAGCCAGGACTGGGCATCGATGCTTATGCGTATGTATATGCGGTGGGCGGAGGCTCACGGACATAAGGTTACGATAAGCAACCTCCAGGAGGGTGATGAGGCCGGCATAAAGAGCGTTACCATGGAGATTGAAGGCGGCGAATATGCATACGGTTTCCTGAAAAGTGAAAACGGCGTGCACAGACTTGTAAGGGTGTCGCCATTCAATGCGCAGGGCAAACGTATGACGAGCTTCGCCAGCGTCTTCGTAACACCACTCGTTGACGACACTATAGAGGTGTTCGTTGACCCCGCACGCCTCTCATGGGACACTTTCAGAAGCGGCGGAGCTGGTGGACAGAACGTGAACAAGGTGGAGTCGGGAGTAAGACTCCGCTATATGTATCAAGACCCCGACACCGGCGAAGAAGAAGAGATTCTTATCGAAAATACCGAAACCCGCGACCAGCCCAAAAACAAAGAAAGAGCTATGACGCTCCTGAAATCGCAACTCTACGACCGCGCGATGAAAAAACGAATGGAAGAACAGGCGAAAATAGAGGCCGGGAAGAAGAAGATTGAATGGGGAAGCCAAATCCGCTCCTACGTCTTCGACGACAGACGTGTGAAAGACCACCGCACCAACTATCAGACAAGCGACGTTGACGGCGTCATGGACGGCAAAATCGATGGCTTCATAAAAGCCTACCTGATGGAGTTCCCCTCGGAGGAGAGTTGAGGCTGCGCCTCAAATTGACAATTGACAATTGACAATTGATAATTATATCGCCGGAACGGCGATGACGGCGAAGCCGTAATTTTTCATTTTTCATTATTAATTTTTCATTTGTCTGCGCAGCAGACACAGGCTCTCTGTTAAGAGCTGCCCCGACTGGGTCGGGTTATTCATAAAAAAACACTCTGTTAAGAGCTGCCCCGACTGGGTCGGGTTATTCATAAAAAAAACACTCTGTTAAGAGCTGCCCCGACTGGGTCGGGTTATTCATAAAAAAACACTCTGTTAAGAGCACCCCCGGCTGGGCCGGGTTATTCATAAAAAAACACTCTGTTAAGAGCTGCCCCGACTGGGTCGGGTTATTCATAAAAAAAACACTCTGTTAAGAGCTGCCCCGACTGGGTCGGGTTATACATAAAAAAACACTCTGTTAAGAGCTGCCCCGACTGGGTCGGGTTATTCATAAAAAATTAATTTTTAAAAATATACGAAAATGAGCGAAAAGAGTAAAGTGAACCGTGCGAAGAGAGAGGCACGGGAAGAGAAAAAAGCAAACAATGTAGTAACCGGCATTATCATTGCCCTGATAGTACTCGGACTGGTGTTCATGGCATTCCTGACAACCAGCATGTAAGCCATGGCATTAGAGATAGAGAGGAAATTTCTCGTTAAAGGCGACGCCTACCGACAGGAGGCATACAGCAGCAGCCATATACAGCAAGGCTATATACTGTCGGCGAAAGGCAAGACAGTGCGCGTGAGAATACGCGACGACAAAGGATATCTCACTATCAAAGGCCCTTCCGACGGAAAGGGCATGGCACGCTATGAATGGGAGAAAGAGATACCTCTGAACGAGGCGCAAGAGCTGATGCTGCTCTGTGAGCCGGGAGTGATAGACAAACGGCGCTTCTTGGTGAAAAGCGGCAACCATACCTTCGAGGTTGACGAGTTCTACGGCGACAACGAAGGACTGGTGATGGCAGAGGTGGAGCTGGGCTCGGAGGATGAAGCCTTCGAGAAACCGGCGTTCATAGGTCGTGAGGTTACTGGCGACCGTCGTTTTTACAACGGTCATCTTCGTCAGATGCCTTTCCTCCTTTGGAGAAATACTTTGCCAAGAGAAGACCTGCAAGCCCTCCCAAAGCCACGCCAAGAGAATTAGCGGCGAAGTCGAGCCAGTCGCCATTGCGGCGGCCGCCGGTGCAAGTGGCTTGCAAAA
>Ga0065711_1029532_pt1 | contig 35800 bp, 25 predicted proteins | sample Hoacrofraction12_FD_59098 | JGI IMG/M metagenome (GOLD analysis project Ga0065711, IMG submission 59098) | Hoatzin crop microbial communities from Cojedes, Venezuela - Epithelial fraction 12 v2 (version 2) | ecosystem: Host-associated > Birds > Digestive system > Esophagus > Crop | place...
CAAGATCCTGTGCAGCCTGCTGTAGGTGACCCTGCTTCGGCAGGGGGTTTGGACTAGATGACCCACAGAGGTCCCTTCCAACCCCTACTATTCTGTGATTCTGTGATTCTGTGAAATAGAGTGCAGTAATGAGCAAATAGCGCTGTTCTCATTTTCTCTTGGTTAGGTAACTGGAGATCACATGCTTTTCTCCCCCCCCCTCCTCGGATAAACACTGAGTAATAGAAGCCACATGTGTGACTCACCTTTTTTATACCACAGCTTTTATTTGAATAGTCCATTTCTCTATCAATTTCCCTGCCAAATCACAGAGTGCCTCTCCTCGCTTTCCCTACAGAGTCAGGTAATACAGTGTTTAGCAGAGATATCTGTCCTTCTTGTAGAAGAAGTGTTAGAAAAAGGTTTACTATGAGATATATCTGCTAGAATTAAGAAAATTATCAGAATCAGGGTTTCCAGGTGGGTTATTCTGCTATTACCAGAGCTGCAGGCTCTGCAGACCACCATTTCAGTCCCATTACTATCACCCCTATGTAGAGTTTAAGGAATAACTGGAGCTGCCTGAGAGCAATAATTTGCTTCAGTGTAAAAAGGAGCACTGACTGTAGAGGTGCTGGGATCTCTCTTTCATGTAAGATTTTAAAGAAGAGCCAGATGACCATTATCTGCGGATGGGGTAAGGATATTTAGTCCGGCTGTCATCCAAGGAGCCAAACCAGATGCTATCAAGGTCTTCCTCACTGACACGTTTCTGAGATTTCACTTCTTTTTTTCTTTTTTTTTTTCACTTGGGAGGTTCCATTTGGATGTTAGGCAAAGCTTTCTCACCTGGAGGGTGGTGCAGCATGGGAAGAGGTCACCCAGAAGTGATGCGGGTGCTGTGCTTGGAGGATTTCAAGGCGTGGCTGGACTAAGCCGTGGCTGACCTGACGTAGTGTTGGCAGAGGTCCTGCTTTGAGCAGAAGGTTGGACAAGAGACCTCAAGAGGATCCTTACAGTCAATGTTTCTGTGGTTATGTGACGTATGGATCTTGATGCATATGTATGCCGCTTATAAGCCTGAGGAAATGGGATTAGACTGAGGCGTCTCTTTGCTGTGATTGAGACAGCAACATAGCCAGTGGTGCTCTTGGCTTCACAACACTTTTGTGACAATTTCTCCCCTTCTTCTACTCCTACCTGCTTCCTTCCAACCACTTCACCCTTCCTTGGTTCATGTGCTGCTCTTTTCTGTGCTACCAAAGCCACTGCCAATACCTACCTCATGCCACGGGTGTCTGCTGTAGCAGAAGAGTTTCCCTACGCTGGGCACAGACATCTCTAACCTCCACAGGTCAGTGGTGTTGGAGCAGGCATTGCTGAAGGGTTGACTCCGTACTGATCCAAAGATGCTCCCATGCCTTTGTGGTGGTGGAGCAGGGATTCTGCTGACCAATGTACTCGAATTTAGGAGTACAAATTTATAGCAATCTCCAGTCAGAGGAGTAGTCAGGAATGGACCCCACTGCTCTGGACAATCTGGGTGATTCAAGTTATTCAGTCATCCAAGTCACCACAAATTGTCCGTGACTGTTTTATTTTTTTTTAAGAACGAGCTACAAAACATCCATCAGGATGATGTGTGGTCCTACCCTTAAGGTTCTACTGAACATCTTCTTCTATGTGCCTTGATGTTTTGCTGTCACTGGGGAGACCTGCGAGGAAACTCCTTGTCACAGCTAGGAATTGGGCTTTCTGCTGCCCCTTCGCATTGAGATCTTCCTGCCAAGGTCTGTGGGGTCTTGTTGATGATACTCATGATGTCCCACACAGAGGAGGAGCACTTCTCTCTCCATGACACACACAGCCCAGATACTGCATCTGATCAGTCATGGCACTCTGCTACCAACAGGCTGAGCTGAGCCGATTTTGGTGGCATGTCAGAGAGAAACAGGAGACCCACAGAGTTCTCAGTTTCTGAGTATCCACATCCAGCTTTTCTATGAGGGTCTGCGTGTCAGAGAATTGCTTAGTGGCAGCTCTCGGTGCCTGACTGCATAAGAGTGTCCTCCCTCTCAGCTCTGCCCATCAGCACAACCATTTTTAAAATGTTAGTACCCTCAGTAATTGCTTTCCCAGGCAAAAAGTAAACAAATAAGTGAAGCAAAATAAGAAGATGGGGTATTCGCAGAGGCTCTGTGGTGCACTGGTGGGAAGTAGAAGTGGGTGGGTAGAGGAATGCATACTGGCTCTGATGGGATGAGAATGAAAGTGTGGCGTATGGAGATACTGGGAGGTTTGGGTTCTCTGCCACAGTAGGGAAAGCAACATGATGAATATGGAGAGGAAGAAGAGAGCCCTGGCTATGGGACTGCGGCAGAGAGTGAGGAATAGCCCTGTAATGAAGAGAGAGGGAGGTTATGGTCATGGCATGTGATGGGCTGGGGACCACACACAGATCTCCTGGCATGAGAGGGAGGAATAAGATGGAGACAAAAGGTGGTGGGAGGCACACAGGACATCTGGTATACTTCTGAGGGAAGGCACTGGAGCACAGGGCTGAGAGAAAGTATGGGCCACGAGGAGAGAAAGAGGAGCACAGGGTCTCTGTGAGCAGGGCGTGGGTGGCCTTGGTGGGAGGGTGGAGACAAAAGGAGCAGAGAAAGCACAGGGCTGCCTGGGAGCAGGGGCTGGAGGCATTTCAGTCCCTGAAGCAGAGCTCACGCCTGTCCCAAAATAACAATATCCAGACATCATAAAAGGAGCCAGTGAGGCCCAATAGAGAAGACACAAATTTCCATCCTCCTTGGCATATCTGACCTTCCCTTTGTATCTTAGTTTCTCCAGCTATAAAACAGACAAAATTTGTCCTCTTCCCTATGCAATCATGCTGAAATCTGTAAATTAAAATAACATAAACCTGCTAAGTGGCAAAAGGCAAACGTGCTGTGTCAACACAGGAATTTCACAGTCCTATTCAAGAGATTTTTAGTTCAAGTTCTTGCGTCAAATTCTTCAACAAAAGCTGAAGTAACGTCAGGAAAAATGCTCATACTCTTTTGTCTCTTTCATTTTGAAAATGACATCAGCAAGGGGCTAATGACAAATACGCTGAGAACTTCCAGCACCAAGAGACCTGCTGTCTACCTGTCAGCATAATCCTTTTCAAGCAGAGGATCAGTCCATTTTTCACTAATAGCAGCATAAAATTCGAATTTGAGCACATAATATACTAATTGATGAGATCTTCCAGCTGACCCTCCCCACTGGGACATGTTGTCACATATTTTGGATTACAGTGGAGTTGCATGCATGTAACCAAACCCAGAATCTGATCAATTATTCCTTTTATGAGAAGACTGCATCTGCTCCAGATGGAGGAACTTTAAATCTGATATAAATATGATCACAACAAAAATTAGATTTTAATATAATTACCAAAGAGATTGAGTTAGACTTGTTTGGTCACAAATTACTGTGGCAGCAATGTGCTTGTAAATAACTGACCATCATTCTAGTATTTAGAGATTGCCTCAGTAATAAAGCATGATTAAATGTCAATGAAGTTCTGCACGTCTAGCATCTTTGTCCTAATTCTGACATGCAAAGGATTAATTCTTTTGTGTTCTGTGTGTTGCCTGGAGGGTCTTTATCAGACTTTACACCACCATAAATCAAAGCTGCCAGAACTACCCACTGAAACTTGCTTGCTTAGTCTTTCAACCTCAGCTACAACACCAACAATTTTCCCATCTTTTATTTCCAAGTCCAGTTTTAGCCACTGATAAACTCTGAAGTGGAAACTTCGGAAGAAAGCCTTATTGTTCTGAACCAGCAACTGTGATATGGCTCCAATAAATGTTTCATGTTGACAAAAGCACATTAGTGACCCTTTCTACGAGCAGTGTCATTCACCTGCCTTGAACTCTGTTGACCTTCAGAGTTTGCCTTGCTTTTTTTTCTGAAACAAAAGAAACCCAAACATCATCCAGTGCATCATGGAATAATTTCTTCCCTTTCAAGCTGTTTGAGACACCAACAGATCAGGAGATGAGACCTTAAATGTGAGATCCTGGGAATGATACATGTGATGAAGTAAGCTGTGCTTCCCATTGCACCTGGGGAGGCTCACTGAAATCAGTCTCACCTGTGATTTCCTAGATAAAGTGTCAGTCATACCTTTAGGGTACCTAGACCTCTTTAGCGGACCTCAAAGCTACTTTCAAACCTTGAATGCATAACTTCGTCTCTTTTTCACCTCCATCTTTTAGTACCTAGGTTAGTTGTTTGGCTAGAGAAGCTAGAGAGTGGATTTGACCCAGTGAAGCTCATTTTCAAGTATCTGGACATCAACAGACAGGCTGTTGGTACCATATCGAAAGCAATGACTTTACTGGGCTTTGGACCAGAACTGATCTGAGTGATCATAGTGATGATGATAATGATGACAGACTCCCAAATTCAAAGGTGTAATTGTAGCTGTTTGGGAAATTGAGAAGAAACCTCATGAATACTCCTCCCCACACAGAACATAAATTTCTATTACCATCCTCATTTTGTTCTTTGGATCTTTCTCTGGCCAACTTGTAGGTATGGTTTATATCTAAGCGGTTCAAGTAATGCATTGCGTCAAGGACTTGAGAGCCTAATTCCTCCCTGCTTGACACTTTGCGCAATTGTTTATACCCATGCAGCTAAAACAGAGCATGATCACAACTTGTCACACATTTACGGGAGGGGGAAGTGCTCACTGAATGGAGACACAGGACTGCAAGAGATGAGGACAACTGAGATGGAGGAAATATACCAGTAGCTGCCTAGGTGAAGCCCATAGGTAAACTCCGTAAATACATGGAAAATATGAACAGTCCATTGAAAATAATGGGACTTCTCACAGGCAAACTCACGCGTACTCTTGGTTTTCTAGTACCAGCTCCTAGGGACACAATCCTTGGGAGGATTCCTGGCACTGCTTGTGCTTTTCTGGGAGAAACGGCCAAGAGGGGTTGTGTTTAGCTCTCCCTGAGTGCTGGATGAGCCCACAGGCCTGAGTGTCCAACTGCTGAAGGATGCATTTCAAGGACACTTTGGGAGATGTTAAGTATTATGATGACTAGTTGGCAGCTAAAAACTAGCGGGAAATGTGTATCATTACTTGATGAACGGCAGCTAGTTCATATCAAGCTGTATCCTTTGCTTACATTTGCAAAGGTTTCCTTCCACCCCTCAGCAGAAGAGGGTTGCAGTCATTTTATCAGTGCGACTGTGGAAATTGCACAGGGACAGTCTTCGCCCCAGCAAAACAGGCAAAAGCTGCCTGTTTTCTCTCCAAATTTACACTGGTGAAAGTTTGCTTTAATTTAAGCAAATTAAATCCAGAGGGTAAAACCCATCCCTTCAAAGTCCTCAGAGTGGGCATTCAGCTATGCAGCAGTGGTTGCCAGAGAAACATTAACACCCTTGCCTTCCCCAGCGTTTGCAGGAGCTTAGCACCTCAGAAAAACCCGTTGTCATTTATTTAAACGACATTTACATTTTAACACTTTGGCAAATTCAACTGGGAGATTATGGCCTTGATGACTTGGCCAGAACCCTCCAAGAAGCTTGAGAGAGTCCTTGGACAGGATTCATTTTTTCTTTTTACTCCACTTCCCTGTGCTTTACCACCAAAACCTCTCTTAGCAGCATACGCTACGGTAATGTTTTCCCTTCATCTCTTCCTCTTAATCTTGACTCTCTAGCTAGTCTGAGGAGAGTGTGTGTGGGCTGGGAGTTCTGGACTCTCAATATAAACAGCACCTAAGTGAAACCAGACTTTCTCATTACGTTTTTGCTTTACTTTCAACTCCCAGATAAACACAGAGGTAATGGCACTGCGCGGTGCAGAGCCTTTCATCCCGGCCAACGCACAACCCGTTTACTTCCATGGCCCGCACACACACAAAATAAAATCCATCCTACTGGCAGAAGCAGCAAGCTCTGATGAAAGTGTTTGCCCCGTGCCCCATCCTGTTGCTAGCACTGGGCTGGCACGTTGCTGCACAGACTGACGAGCACCATCACCCTTCTCCTGCCTCCAGGATTCCCCATCCAGCAGCTTTCCCTTTCATCTTTCACACGGCATAGCTTTCACCGATACGTAACTACTCCAGATGTGACCCTGACCAAAATGGTGCAGTTTCCTCTATTTGACAAGAAGCTCTTCTTTTTTTTTTTTCCTAAATCTAGCTTCTATCCCTTCATTTCTCATCTTGCATCAGTTGGGTTGTTTTTTTCGGAGGGGTCATGCAGCTTTCAGCTGCTGTTCTGCAACAGCTTCTGCATAGCAGAGTGATGAGGGACGGACTAAGAGCTTCCTTCATGCCCTCTCTCACCCTGAAATCTATTCCAGCAGCTCTTGGTAATAACGAACCTCCTATGTGCCAACAATAATAATAGAAATAGTAAAGCTTTCAGGGAGTTCTTGGAAGCCATGAGACCCTCATTTAAAGGGGATTAAGGAGGAGAATTTGTAAAGTCTCATGAAAGGTACTTTTGAAAACAAGATATTGTAACAAGAGCACTTTGAAACCTTCGCTAGGAAATTGGAGACCGCATGAAACTTGAAAGGTTTTGGGTTTCATCATCAACACAGAACAGCCCAGGGTCACTGGAGAGTTCATACCCCTTCTACTCTTAGGGTGAGCATGAGGGTCCTGGGATGCTACTACGTAAGCAAACACTGGCATCCCATTAGCATTCAGGCTTTTGATTTTGCTGACTGTAGCACCTGCAGAACTGGTATTGTTCAGCCTTCGTAGGCTTTCATGCCCTATTTGCATGTTCTTCATTGCCTTGCTTTGAACGCAGTGGGGATGTTATGTTAGCATTCTCCTTCCTTCTGCCTTTCAGTAAATTAAAGGGTGTTTGCTGCTCTTGGGGGGAGATAAGATGCAGTTTGAATCAATGGAGTAATTACAGAAGAATATGATACTAATGGAGCTGATTTGAATGCGTATCTAAGGGTGAATGCTATGGCTCCATGCCCAGACGGTGCACATTTTCCTTGTGATGAGTTATTTATGACTTGACACATCGCATCTCTGCCATTTTGTGGCTCAGCAGCATTCATGTCATTGATAAAGCAAACACTGTCAATATTGTGTGTTCTTACTGATCTAGGCCTGTCTGGCGAGCAGTCTTCCCATCTGCTACAGCTATGGCCACCCCTTGTCCAACAGCAAAAGCCAAAGAGAAAGGTTGATATGGCTTCACCAAGAGCAAATCGTGTCTGACTAGGTGGCCATAGAAGACTCTATGATAGAGTGACTGCATCAGTGGGAGGGAGAAGAGCTATTGATGCCATCTACCTGAACTTCTGGAAGGCTTTTGATACGGTTCCCCACAATATTCATTCCTCTAAATTTGATTTGATGGATGGACTATTATGTGAATAAGTAATTGGCTGCATGGCCACATCCAAAGAGTTACAGTCAACGTTTCAATGTCCAAGTGGAAACCAGCAATGAATGGTGTCTCTCAAGGATCTGTGTAGGACCAATACTATTTCATATCTTCATTAATGACACAATGCGATTGAGCGTACCCTCAGTTTGGAGATGACACCAGAGTGGTGCAGTTGATTTGCTAGAGGGAAGGGATCCCATCCAGAGGGACCTGGACAGGCTTGAGGAGTAGGCCCATGTGAACCTCATGACATTCAACGAGGCCAAGTGCAAGGTCCTGCACATGGGTCGGGGCAACCCCCAGCATCGATACAGGCTGGGGGATATAGGGGTTGAGAGCAGCCCTGCCGAGCAGGACTTGAGGGTGCTGGTGGATGAAAAATAGGACATGAGCCAGCAATGTGGACTCACAGCCCAGAAAGCCAACCATATCCTGGGCTGCATACCCAGCAGCATGGGCAGCAGGGTGAGGGAGGGGATTCTGCCCCTCTGCTCCACTCTGGTGAGACCCCACCAGGAGTCCTGCGTCCAGCTCTGGAGCCCTCAGCACAGGACAGACCTGGAGCTGTTGGAGTGGGGCCAGAAGAGGCCACAAAAATGATCTGAGAGCTGGAGCACCTCTGCTGTGAGGAAAGGCTGAGAGAGCTGGGGCTGTTCAGCCTGGAGAAGAGAAGGCTGCGGGGAGACCTTATTGCAGCCTGCCAGTATTTAAAGGGGGCTTACTTTTTACCAGAGCCTGTAGAGACAGAACAAGGGGAAATAGTTTTAAACTGAAAGAGAGTAGATCTAGACTGAACATAAGGAAGAAATTTTTTATGATGAGGGTGGTGAGACGCTGGCACAGGTTGGCCAGAGGAGCTGTGGATGCTCCATCTCTGGAAACATTCGAGGTCTGGTTGGATGGAGCTTTGAGCAACCTGATCTGGTGAAAGCTGTCCCTGTCCATGGCATGGGGGTTTGACTAGATGAACTTCAAAGGCCACTTCCAACCCAAACCAGTCTGTGAGTCTATGACATCTCTCCTTAGTAAAGAAGAAGGGCTGACCTCAGGATGCCTAAAAGGATACATGGCTTCCCAGGGACCATGCAAGAATTTGGGACCATGCCAGTCTTGATTGCTTTCCCGACCAGAGAGCTCAGGCAGGATAAACCCAGTGAGAGAACACGGTGACATGCTTGGCTTGCACAGGAGCTGGGCAGTCACTTTCCAGCCTGTAGGACCTTGAAGACTCTCCCTATGAATCAAGACCAAGTCTTACATGAACATGACCGTATATTGGCCCAGAAACATAGAGCTCAAGAAATCAAAAACATAGAGCTCAAGAAATCAAAAACTTCTTAGATCTTTTATATATATATATATATGTGTGTGTGTGCATACTATTTATATCATTATAGATATATCGTTATATTCAGATATAATAGATTTTAGTATAGTTATTTTTGGAGCTTCAGACCCCCTTCTTCACATGCTTTTGGTATGACAGTGTTTATCTTTGCTTCTGCTTTTCTTATTTGTCCCATTGCCATAGGTTGAGGACTAGTGACAGTATAATACCTGATACACTGGGGCTAGGTGCTAACACAAAATGTATATCTGAAAGGTAACAGCTTGGCTGTAGTCCAGTTATACAATGATGCGAGCATTCAGCCTCTCCCCAACCAACATGCCTAAATCCTGACCTTTAGAAAATTCCTATCTAAACCATAAGGAGAAAGGTCTTATTTCTTTATTATTTTTAATGGAAGCTTTTAAACCACAAATAAGTGTGCCAACAGTGGCAAAAAATAAATCATCTGGGCCGTTAATTCCCCTAATGAGACTGCTGGGTACAGCCAGACCAAAGTGTTTGATGTGGTGGGTCCTTCCCAAGAGGGATCGTCATTGATTTCAGTGCCTGAGCATCAGATGCCAAATGCTCTTGTTTGAGCTTTGTCAGTCTCAGAAAACTAAAGAACATGCACATAGAGGTTTATTTTGGATAAGGACTCTACACAGAGGCTAAAACCCCTCCAAGAATAATGGCAGGTCCCTGTAATTGGGGGCCAGCTATCCATTTTGAATGTAGAGTTATTGTGCCACCCTCTTTTCCGTACACCAGTAGTCACGGCTCTCCAGCTGCTCTGGTTAAATTAGTGCTTCTGTTAACTCTTTAATTAAGCAGGAGAATGCCACAGCAATAGCAGAAGGGACCCTTAGCTTTCCTGCCCTGACACAAAGCAGACATATGCCATGGCTAACAAGATGATGCCTTCTCTGGGGACGGGATAGTCTTTTCACCTATAGACATCCGTAGCTGCCTCTAGTCCTGCAGTTGTACTGGCTCCAAGATGAAAAGCTAAGTAAAGGTGTATAATAGAGCTAATAATTCAGTGGTTACAAGCTGTTAAATAATATTTAAACCCACATGTCATAAAATGTGTTCCTTGATGTGCAATTTCAGATTGTAATGGTGGGGATGGGTAAAAAGATCTAACCGATCTCTTTGGTACCAGATTTTGGATCTGTCCTTTGGTGTATTATGGAAAACTGTAGCTCGGTGCCAAAAGACTAAATTCATTTTTAGGTACCTAAAGTGAAATGTGGACAAATATTTGTTGCTGCTTGGGAACGTGAGGCCTTCATTCGGCATCTGTAGGAACCAACCCCAGGTAAACAAAACTGGGCATCAAAAAGCAGTAATAGTGGAGGACCTTGTTTCAGCTGTAGACCTAAATCTTGTTCCTGAAGCAGTTAATAAAAAGTCAGAGTTTAGGTTTTGTTTCTCTCTATTTCTTCCACAGCCCAGCTGAGTGATCTAGACCCTTCTGGGGAAGAAATATAAAGTAATTAAACACAGTGTGACTCTGCTGTCCAGGTTTCAGCTGAGTGAGATTTCAAACGGCTCATACAATCTTCACTAGGAAGAGCTCAAGTGAACCAGATAAGCATCGATACCTGAGTGAGATGAGGCCCATCTCCCACCAGAGCAGGGTATTTTTTAGACTTAAATTTACTTGTGGGAGCAAAAATCTCCCTCTTCCCTGTGAGCACCACAGTAACATGTGTTCAGCTTTTCTGGGTGAGTCTGTGGGCAGGTCCTTTTCTAATATTAAGCCCATCTCTTCCTCTTCTTCCACAAATCTGTCTAAAAGCTCTTCTGTCTGCTGCCAGCTTCCTCTGTGGACCTGCCAGACCTCAACAGAGCCCTCCTTTTATATGCCAAAACTTCTTGGTACTAGCTGGCTCTCTGCTGAGAAGATACGTGGCCTTCCAGAGGTTAAAAGCAAACATAAATCCTATACTGCAAAAACCAGTTTCAGTTCTGCTCCTCTCTACTCAGCTTCAAAACCTGAGTGACCTTCAGTGCTTCGTGTTGTGCTTTTCTCCACTCTCTGGAGGACGTACAGAAGAATATTTCTTCCAGTTTCTCAGCTATTATTCACTCAGATATGATGCTTTGACAGAAGCATCTAATATTCATTATGCTGTTACCATACAATTCCCATTATACACAACCTCCACCCTTTGCAGGTTTTCTTAATTGTGACATTTGCAAATGAATAATTAAAAAAAGAAACAGAGTAGATTTTTCTTGTTCCAGCCAAATATAATCATGTAAATCATTTCAAATGTTGCAATCTCATAATTGCAAGACAAGTTTGTTTTCATTGCACAAAAATTCAGCAGTATATCATCTGGCATTATGACTTTGTTTAACAGAAAAGTGTGTGAAATCAAGTCCCAGATCTTGAGATCCTCTGGTCTGAAACCATGCACAGCTTCTGAAAGAAAAGAGTGGCAGTCTCATCTCTCAGGAAGTTCAAACAATAAACTGAAGCAGTAAATGAACATTATTTATACCAAGCTATTGTCCACTGGCAGAAGCATCTCACTAGTAGGATTGGGTCTTTTCACATGTGGCTCAAAGTAGTGAGAAAGAGAACTGTTTAAGTTCCAAAAATGGCCATGAGATGATACGAGATGGTAGATGCATAGGTGAGGTAGAAGAGCAGAAGAAGAGAATTTCTCTGTCAACAAGATCCTCTCTGAAAGTCACAGTAACTGCCAGCACACCTCTTGACAGGACTCCTGTTTGCTGGAGACGGGCTTTTCCAGACATCTTACTCAAGCTTAGCAAAATAGAGCAGTGTCACCTTGAAAGCCTTCTCATTCCCTTGGTTCTCACCTCGACAAGGGTCAGCTGGCCCAAACTCAACAGCTGAAGTCACCCTCTGTCCTGACGTGTTGGGACATTTGTCAGACTCTTTTCACATACAGCTGTGGCCTTTCTAGTCTCCCCGGTCACATGAAACTGTTCCTGCTCAGAAGCCTATGGAGGTTCAAGCAATCACCTCGTGGATGCCACAGCCTTTCAGGTTCATCTTTGCTACTTGAGGTTTTCGTATTCTTTGGGTCTGTGCTCCTCCCAGCCCCAGGCAGAGGCTGAGGTGGGCTGGGTCCTTCATGCTGGTGGCTTCTTGGAGACTGACTGAGAGCACCGAATTGCTCCCATAACCCCTTCTGCTCCTCACCTTTATCTTGGGATGGTTTTTTTCCTTATATGATTTTAGCATTTCTTAGCCCATAGGGGATAATCATAGATGGAAATTACCATGTTTCAGGAGTCTGTCTTTGGTTCCTGGCTGTGATTTGCTGGTGCCTTTCTCCAGCCTGTCCTCCACAGGCTGAAGTCACAGCTCCAACCACGACGGGCAGGCAAAGGAGAGGACTTGTGCTCCTCAGAGCTCATCTACTCTCCCTGCCGACACCGCAGCTTGTACAGTAAAAACTGTTACCTCTCGGTGCAAGACATGGCAGGCCTGCTCTGCCTTCCTTCAACCCCATCTCTACAGGGCTTTTTCCAGGCATGTGCCCTGCCTCTTCCCTCCTCACCTCATCTGAGATGGTTTGCAGCTGGTGGTCATGCCTGACGTTCGCTCAATGTTAGCTGATAGTCCCTGCTGCCTTTTGAAAACCGGAGAATATTCTGAGTCCTCATGGATGCTGAGAAAAGTAAGAACACCCCAGAGGCACAGAAAGCAAATACAATTAACAGGGCTTTAGCACCAAAGCAAATACGATTATTCTGAGCATGCCTGGCTTTTGAGTTGAGCATCCCTGGGGTCACGCAGACATGCACATGCGCAAACACAGAGCGGTGTTTAAAGGCTTCCCAGGAAGGGAAGCAGGGTGTGTTTTGCTGTCCTGACCCCACCGAGAAGGGGAGAGCCCCAAAAAGGGCTGCGAAGGCACCTGCTGCCCCTGCCCCAGCACAGCTCCAGGGAAAGTGGGGCTGGACCCAGTTACTGGGGCTCTGGCTGGACCTGGTGGCCTTGAGCAGCTACTCACCGAGAGCTTGCTCTTACGGCTTTAAATTTTGGGATGCTGTCCAGCTTTTGGAGGGATTTGTCTTTTCTGTAGGAGGATTTTCCCGGCAGGCTGTGCTCATACACGTAGGGAAGAAGGCTGACACAGGCAGATTTTAATTAAACCATTCTTTTAGCTCCCCAGGCTAGTGTAATTTAACTTCTTCTCAGAGATAATATTAACACTTAAGTCGTTTTTCATCATCATTAGTTTCGCTTGTGGAATTGCATTGGAGAGAAGACCCCCTGGATGCAGACACTTGTTGACTCCTGTTGTTTCAGTTCCCTTCAGCTGTCATTTCTCAGCCAAATGTTACCAGCAACAGGAAGGAGAGGGATTTTCCAACAAAAATCAGCAAAATTGCATATGCGGAGATCAGGCATGATATTTCACTAAGATCTGCCAGGTTAGAGGCATTATGTGTCAATAAAATTAGGAAAAAACCCCAAAGCCAGGTACTGTCTGAAAGGGGCTGAAGTGGGAGACCTGGAAATCAGTGGTGTCACAGTGGCACGGGTCTGACCAGGGGAGAGCAGGGATGCAAGGAGGTTGGGGGAGCCCTCTTCTGCCCCCCAGTCAGCAGCTCTCCCTCACTTCTTACCCACTTAGTTCATTAGCAGCCCTGATTGCCATCTGAGGTAATAAAATAAACACTACTGCAAGTGGAATACCCTAGGATTAGCTGCTCAGGCCTGGCAGGGTATGAGCTCACACTTTGCTCAGCTCTGGAGAACAGGCAGATAAATGAGAATGTATGGATTGAGTGTGTTGTCCTCCAACGTGCAAATGTTGTGCTATTTCATTTCAGAGGTTCATCCTTTGTTGCAAGGGCAACGAGAAGGGGGAACTCTTGTGAAGCAAAGCTTAGGTCTCAAACCCCAAGATGAAGGAATGCATATATTCAGATATGAAGAAGCATCTGGAGCCCAGCTTGCTTTAACACTGTTCCTAGGAGACTTACGTTGGGTGCTAGACAAAGCTAGGATCGTTTTAGTAGTTCACGCTGACATGACGAGGTGGTGTCTCACTCAGCACATATGGGGATATAACCAGAGAAGATGTGCTGCCGCTCCTCCGCTCTACAGGGCGAAATGCTGGGGGGCCTGTGGTGGGCTCCCCCATCATCTCCCTGTCCTGGAGGTGGGCTCAGCAAGAGCAGCCGCTGGTTTTACCTGCCCTTGGTGCATGCACACCCATGCTCCAGCATGGAAGGGGGAATATTTGAGCCCAGGCTGAGTTTTTGCATCTCCTGAACGCTCTCCCTGACCTGCAGGACCGTGTAAATCATGTAGGGTATTTAAAGAAACCATGCTGCTCTCCAAGATGCACCGAGGCATTAGAGGAAAGAAGTCTAACAATCTGATGGGTTTCTCATGATGGTTTTCTTTTCTAAAATATAGTGTCACCATGATTTTAACCTCTGCTCTGATAGCTGTCGGAGTACGTGGGTCTGGCCTCTTGGTCCTTTCCCACACACCTTGCCTTCCTCTCCTCTGAGCTTGCCTTTCCTCTTTTATTTCTTAATGTTTCTCCCTAAAGCACGTTTGCTGTTGTAAACCCTAACCTGGCCTTCTAAATGCCTGAGAAGACCTGTGCCCTCCAAAACAAACCAAATAATGTAGGTTTGGGGGCTGATGAGCTCTGTGAGCTGTTTTTGCTCACGGCTTTAGATCCAGTGCAGTGGGCTCAAGCTCAGCCACAGGGGTGGTGGACTCTTGTAGGGAGGGAAGGGCTGAGAGGTAAATGCAGAGGGATGCAGGTCCCTAACCCAGTCTGTCCCCTGAGAAATAACAGCCTGAGAGCATGGCCAGCGGGAAGGCAGAGGTGGGAGGGAAAGAGAATGTTCCTTATTGCTGAAAAACCATAACTGAGGCAAGTTTTGGGAGGTGACTGAAACCCATCCCCATACTGCTTCCTCTCCTGTTCCTCCCTAAGTCAGTGGGGTTCGAACAGGAGCAGCACGGAGACCTGCATATGTATTTTCTAATTTCAGTTTTCTGTTCGTTCTCCAAAGCACAAGCATACATCATGCCTGAAATTATTTCTGTTTCTGCTAGAGAAATTTTTGTTGTTGTTGTTTGGCAAACAAAACAAAGCAAAAAGCCAAGATGGAAAACTTTGATCAGCTCTAATAAGTTTATTAATATTCATCAAGGCTGTACATCAGAAAACTCTCGTTTCATAACATGGCTTCTTAAAGTGTTGATGTTTGATACCAGTGTGGATATTTTGGCTCTGCTCTTCTGTCTTTCCTGGCTGTATCATAAAATGCATCACACAGCGTGACACCTGTTAACCTCTAGAAATACCCAACTACAGTGACGCCGATGATTTTCTGTAAGTGATCAGTTCAAAGGCTTTTAATGTATTTTGGACCTCAGTCATTATGGATTTCTGGCAATGCCAAAGGGTAATAAGATAATGGGTATATGTTTTCCAGTGCTGTGCTTCACTCATCCTGCCAGCCTGTTCTGTGCAGGCGGAGCTGGAGGGCAAGAACCCAACACAGTTACATTGCACATCGAGTCTGTAAGTGGAATAATAAGGAGCAGCTTAGCAGAGTTACTGAATTGAGACAGGAATTTGGCATCGCAGTGGCTTTCTTCTTACCTAAGGGGAGTGTGGTGAACATGTGCGATTAATGTTCTGGGTCTTTCAGGGGACACGGGTAATCTAACATGGCAAGGTAAACTTTTTTCAGGAATAAATTAGAGGTGATCTATTCCACTTTCCTGTTTAACCGCTTTTTTTATCCTTGTCTTTCAGCTGGATTGAAAACAAGGGTGGAGATTTTTGGGAAGGAATCCCCTAGGTAACTGGGATGGAGGGATCAGATGCAGATTTTTCTTTACTGCGTATGGTATCATATTGTATCTCTTATTATTGGGAGACTTGTGCAGCTCAACGACCTGACACACTGCCAGGGTTGGATTAGGAGCTCTGGAAGTTGAGATTTGATTTCAAAGGGAGATATTTAGCTAATAATCCTTTGCAGGTTTGCACAGGAATGTGGGGGGGAGGCATCTCTCCGCTGAGGGACTGACAGATTTATTACCCTGCTATCTGCCATGAGCGTGGGCTGGGAAGGGGCAGCGGTCGAAGGCTGTTTCCTTGCCTGCAGAAGGCATTAAGCTCTGCCTTGCTGAGGGAAGCAAAATGTGGCAACTTCCCCCTCCTGGCAGCTCATTTCACTTTCCCCTTCCCCTCTTTTGTGCCCCTTCCCGCTCTACCAAGGCACTTTATATAGCAGCTTTGCTAGCCGCACCCCCAGATTGCTACAGCTCTGCTAGTGGTTCCTCTTCAGTTTCTTCTGCTCTTTAAGTAAAAATCACGTAGTACAGAGTACTGTGGTATGTTTTCAACCTATTGAGCACCTCCTAAGCAGACTCTCCTTCTGCTTACTTCAGGGAGGTTTTTACTAACAAAGTCTCCTGCCTTGCATTTGCAAAAAAGTCTTCTACGGAGAAGACTCTGCAACTTCAGTACCCCAAGCACGCCAGGTACTGCCTAAGATGAGGGTGACCGTTCCTTCTGGGATATTAGGTCTGGACTGTATGTTTATTACAAGCAGATACTTTCGTCCAGTTTTGGACAGGCTCCTTTTTTAACCCAGGTTTCACAAAACAGCATATGCAAACGCACATACTTCAGATTTGTGTAGCGACTGCTCACCTCCCTGTCTCTCCAGAAGAGTCTTCCTCCCCTCCAGAGCCCTGTGCGGCAGAGGGAGGAGCAGTTTCTCCTCCCAGCTTTGGCGTGTAGGTTGACACAAGGCTCAACTTTGCCCCTATCTGAACTTCTGCGCTCTCCATTTTCCACTCTGCTCTTTATATCCAGATTTCCTGGCACAGCACAGGACCGAGGAGGTCTGGAGCAGGTTTGGGTGAGGCAGGGAGCAATCTCACTGCAATAAGCCCACAGCTAGAGCTGATGTTGCAACAGGGCTCTGCTCCACCTTGTGCAAATGAGGTTCACCATGGTCAGCAACAAGGTACAGGCTCTGTGTTCCACTGAGTCCCCTGCTCTCTAAGCTTGTATCTCCTAAGGGTATCCCAAGCATATCCTAAGGAGAAGGAGCTGTCCTAAAAGAACTGGGGTGAATGACTTCCCTACAGAGCAACATTGCATCACTTGTGAGATATGGACAAATCCCACCCATACACAAGGACCGCTCCATCCTTTTATTTCCACCTTCCTGCATTGATCCAGGATATGCCCTATCAGGCGATCTGCAGGCTCAGATCATCTGTTGGCCTCAGTCCACTGCTGACATAAATTCTGCAAGCAAGTCTGTCAATACTTAAACACCCAAGAAATTAATTTGTAGCAAATTCCTTTGATCTCCCTTGAGATATTCGAAATCAGACTGTAGCTGACTGTTAAAGATTTGCCCGCTTTAAGTTCCAGGGAAAGCAACTGCCTTCCTTTACATCTTGCATATTGGCAGCCTCTCATTTATGGCACTCCCGCATCCCCGCAGGACCAAATTGCTCGTTTCTGCTGGTATGGCCATGCAAAGCCCTCTAGAGAAACAGAAATCACTGTCTCTCTTCAGAATTTTGATGCAATAAGAAGAAAGCACTCTGAAAGAAATCCATATGACAAAATGAATAGCCTGAAAGGGCAGAAGGAATCTTTATGCCCCTCTAAACTAACCTCCCAAAGAGCATAGCCGTTGACTGTTATATAGTAATATCCCTGCAAAGATCAACAAGCAAATTCAGCAGCATTTGAACCTGTCTTTCAAAGAGATGTCCGTTTTACTCCATCAGTTTTGAAAGGGGCATTGCTTAGAGCTATGAAGCATGGTTTTTTGATTCAGCTACTGCAAAAAAAAGTGAAGGAGAGGCAGCCACCCTCTCACTGCTGATGGCTGAATTTACTTTTCTTCCTTCTCCCAGTTCTGCTGGTTTTAGCCTCCTGTAGGCTTTTTTGCTTGGTTAACTACTAGGAATTGTTCCTTGGTAATGAAGGATGCTTTGTTAGCAGCATCCTAACCACCACATTCCTGATGGGCCTTTGAACTCATGGGAAGGCAACACCTTCCTGTTCTGGAAAGCAATTTTCGTGACTGGTGAGGAGTTGAAGGTTATTTGTGCTTGGAAAGCAGAATATGTTTGATAGGAATGCAACTGTTTGTTCCCAGCCAAAAATCACACCTGTGAGCCTTTGATTCAGGGAATCCTATTGTGATGAAAAAGGCTTTGTAAAATAGCAGCGTGGTCTCCCCCTGTGAAATAGAAGATTAAATCGTGATCACCCTGCTGTTGACTCAACTGTTAGCAGCTGAAATATTATTTTCTCAACGCACTTAACTCGGTTATGATCTGCAGAAAGATGCTGTGGTTAGAGGGCCTCCGAAACACAATGGAGCCTCACAACTTCCCCATTAAATCCCCATCGTATTTACCAAAGGGAAAATTAAAAACAGGTTTTCATGAGAAGTTCAAGCCAATCCAGCTCTGCCTGGCTGCCAAAAGGAACAGTCCTGCTTCCTCGTCCCACCCCACCTCATCCCCGGCTGTGCATTCCTGCCACTGCCACTGTGCCAGGCTAACAGTTGTGAAACCACACGGTGAAGCAGGTCAGCCTGTTAATCTGGCTGAAGAATGACCCACCAAACTGATCCAACTTGCTGGTAGCTGCACGACACGCTGTGCTGACACAAGGGAGTGAGTAGGAACATGTGGCCAGGGCAGGGAGTAGGCAAGACCACACCTTTGGGTGAGAACGTGGGCTTAGATGGGCTTAAACTGATCACAAACCATGGGCGGAGCTGAGGGGACACCAGTGCTGGTCCTGGTCCAGGACAGTGAGGTCCCACTTCCCTCAGAGGGTTTTATAAGCAGAGATCAGAAAATCTCTTGACCAAGGTCAAGAGAAAGGCTGGTGTTGACTGCAACCGGAGCATGGAGAATGTGGGCTGAGTGTGATAGGACTGAAACCCAGCAGCGTGGCCAGCGCCCAAGTGCCGGAGCACGTCACCAGCTCTACGCTGCCAAGGCTTGTCATGGCCAGGAGCTGGTTTATAGAATCCTAACCCTCTGCACTCATGCTGCTATGAAGCTGTAAATGCACATGACAGCCCATGCAAGAGGGGTGGTGGTGTCTGTCTCCCATGGACAGGTAGTGATGTAGTTGCAGGAAGGGACACAGAGAGTTCCTAAACCCTTTCTACCCATCAATTCCCTGTATTCCTGTGCAACCTTCTTCCCATTACTACTGCCCAGTGTATCATGCATTTAATGAGTCATGCAATGTTAACAATTCTGTTACCACTGCAGCTGCGTCCTCCCCCTGACGTGCACATTATACGGGCTGTTCCTGGCTCGCAGGCTTTAACAGAACCTCAGCGTGGGGATGCCTTTCTCCAGATATCGTTTCTGTGGTCTGCATTTTTGCATGCTTCATACTGTGATGCATGCTGTACTCGGCCTCCAGCTCTGCGGCTGACGTACAGCTCACCCCCGACGTGCCACCCGCACAGAAGGGGCTTGGAGCAAAGTCGGGGAGAAATCGCTGAGGAGGAACGTGCCCATTAAGGGGGGACATGACAAACCCCTGCACTAAGATGTTGTAGGGCTGCGCATGTTGTTTACATCTTGCGAAAGCAGAGCATTTTTAGATTGTATTTCTACCAACACCACTGATCATTAAAGATGAAAGAGTTTTTCAAGGCTCTTTGCCTCATTTTCCCATCTAATGCCAGCAGAGAAGTGCAGCCTTTCTGACTTGGGTCCTGTGTGTCCAAGGAGTCCAAGCACCACTGCTGCAGCTTCCCACCCTCCTTGCACTGTACATATGCCATCAGGTTGTTCCTAAACCATGACAAAGAGTTTTCCACTTGGCAAATCGCAGCTAGAAATATGAGAGCCCTAACCCTGGGCCAGCCCGAGCTGGAGGACAGGGCTACAACAAGGCAAGGGAACAGGCAGAGTGGATGGGGATGAGAAACCATCCCTCACAGCTCCCACAACATAGATTCAGGATGAAATTTATTGTTACATACCAGCATGGCACCAAGAAGGGCAGTCCATCCTCTCCCCCTTCCTTCCCCACATCACCATCCTTATCTCTCCCTCTTCCCCCCAATTGTAAGGATCGCTGTTTTGTAAACCACAAGACTACACAGGACCCAGATGTCTTTGCTTCATGCCGTGCTGTGTCGCAGGTGCTGGCGTTGCTCTTGGATGTCCTCTTTGCCTGACTACATTTACTATGGAGCTCTGGTTGCTCGTGGGGAGAGGATGAGCAATGGTCTAAACCATGAGACACACCACAGCAGCTGACTTAAATGCTTTTCTGTTCAACATTGCTTAGAAGACTTCACTTTTTTTCAGCAAAACTATGACAGTCCAAGTTCCTAGCGAGCAGGTTCAGGCCTCTTCCATGCACTTTTTATTATTCTTCTGAATCCAACCCAAAACTCGATCAGATTGGACTCCCCATAGGTTTTCGCCTGCCCTGTTCAAAAGGCTCTGCTGCATGCTTCCCACAGGACTATTCTGCTAGACAACACATTTATTGTTAGAATTGTTGAAGCTACTTTGCTGATAAAGATCTTATCCCTCCTCCCCCCGAAAGCTCTACCAAGCTCCAGCAGAAATAGAGCATAGAGACTGCTGCTGTTTTGCTGCTGGCTGGCCCATCCCTCAGTGTAGGGTTGCAGGGGTGGGTTTGGGGGTGATTGCTTCATGACACAGGAGGTCCTTCCAGCGTGACATACCCATGTGCCACTGCAGCATGCAGGGACCTGGTCTGGCAGGTCTCTCTGCAGCCCACCTCTGATGATCACCACACGAGATCACCAGCCTGTTCCTTCCAACTTGTGGGAAATAATTGGGTTTTCTGCAGGGCTGACATCTCACTGCACTTTCCATGACTAAGGCTGAGCTGGGCTTTGTCAGGCTCTGCAGGCTTGCGTACCCATGGACCTCAGTGGATCTTCTGCGCTTGGTCAGCAGCCAGAACTCACAGCAGAGAGTGCACTCTGTAGGGAAACAGGGACACTTACTAAAACGGTTTTGATTTGGCAGCAGCCAAACTTTCAAGACAAGAACAGAGCAGATTGGAGAAGTCTTTATCCATAAGATTATAACAGATTTAAAGCAAGTCACTTTTGGGGCAAGAGTAGAGTAACCCCTATCCCAGTGACTAATTAATAGCCAAGTACCATATTTATTACACTGACTAATTTATTAATAGCCAAGTACCAGTCATGAAAGAAAGATACTTGCCTTTCTGAGATATTTATCTGAACATTTTAATGTTGCATGAATAATTCGCACTTTTGAGCAGACCAAATTGTACATTAATCTGAGTCTAGTTTATGGCACGTCGCACTTTTTCCTAAGTGCAGTTCAATTCCAGTTTTTCAGCCCTAATATACATTTATGATTGCAGAAGTGAAGTTGAAAAATAAACCAGAGACTGCAGAATGCTCTTTACCCTGAAAGTTTAGTCACTTGTGGAGGCCAGACAGATTTATGTATTTCCCTTGTAGAGGTCACTTATTTTTAGCTCACAGATCGTTTTGTGAGATGCAGAAAAATCTGAGTCACTGGACTCTGAGACAAAAGTAACCGGAGACTTTTTAAGGTTGATTCTGGTGACGGTGTCTTTTACTCTGTTTTATTTAAGATGTTCTAAGGAAGTACATCGCTGGATGCGTAGGTCTGGGACAGAGGGATGGCAGAGGCTCTCCAGGGGTCTGCAGTGGTGAAGGAGTACACTTCATGCTAGTGTATGGGGGTAGGGAAACCCACCGAGAAACATGTAAAAGAGACCCAGCGTGTCCCCAGGGCCACGGAGAAGTTGTCTCTAGGAGACCCCAATGGAGAAGGTTTACACTGGAGAGGAGGGAGATGGAGTGCTGCAAAGGTGTGAGGAGGAGGCAAAGATGTTTTTGTTTTGAGTTTACAGCCGAGACCCCAGATGCTAATGCAGGAGGGGTGTTGTGTGACTGCCTGAGCAAAGCCATTGGGAAGCCTGGAAAAAGGGAACGGAGGCAACGGCCATACAGGAGACTGATGGGCTTGTACACATGGTACATTTGCATATCACACGGGAAATGCGAAGCAGAACTGGGAGTTGCAACCCACACAGCAGGGCTGGGCAGGGATGTCCACTGCCCACCTTCTGCTCCGTCTGAGTTTACTTGGGAAAGCCCAGAAGTCACTGAAGGTGCTGGAGAACGCGTTTCTAAATGGGAAGATCTGCTTGGTGAACGCTAGTGGCATCTACACACACGTAGTGCAAAGCAAGGAATCTCAAGGAGTTCGTGTCCTGTGGCATATGGTCCATAGAGGCCATTCTGCCGATATTGCTGCAATGCTCTTTGACCCAAGTGACATCTGGGTTGCTGTGTGTGCCGTGTGTATGGGAAAAGTACAGAAAATAATGAAGATTCAGGCTGGAAGCACTCTCCAGTGAAATTGGCTGTGGTGTCTGCTTTTGCCCTTACCTTGCCCTGTAGTGTTCATATATTCACAGAACAGGCTTATCCCTCTCTCCGCAGCCTGCCAGGCAGTGTGTAGCCACACTCACATCCAAGTGTGTGGTTGAGGTTGATCTGGCCTTTGGGCTGCTCTGATTTCGCTTGGGAGATGCAGTGATCCCTCACAAATCCCGGGTGATACTGCCAGCATCCTTCCCACCCTGCGGGACAGAGGGTGACAGGGCACGAGGGGACAGTGTGCTCAGCGGGACGCTCATCCCGCATCCCAGCTGGCCCATCCTGGCATGGAGGCTTCCCAGGGAAAGGGACATGTGAGGCTGGCTGATGGTGTGCAGGGACCCATCACAGCTCTGCTCGCAGGACACGTGCCGGCAGCATCCTCTGCCATCCCAGAGCAGCACTATTACCTTCCACTGCTGTACCCTGAGGGAGATCAGCTGAATGTTACAAAGGGAAAAATGAGAAGGAAAAAAAATATCTTGGCTATTTCCCTGCTGCGCGGGAGCACGAGAACAGCTGCGAGCGGGTTTAGCTCCTACCTTCTGGAAAAGGACTTACTGGGAAATGATAAACATTCCCCAGCACTTTAAAAGCCATCATGAGGCAGTTAGGGGGAAGGACAGTGTTGCAGACTTTAAGCTTTGCTATTATAATCTGATTATCTGCAGGATTTTTCCTGCAAAGGCAACCCAAGCACAGTACCTGTGTGCCCTTGGCTGCGTCAGCCACCCGCGCACATCTGGCCTTGGGATGGACGCTTGTCTGTGGGTGACTTGCAGGTCAGGAGATCCTCTAAGATCTTCATTTCTGGAAATGGGAAAACAACTGGTCTGACTTTTGTAACAAAAAAAATTTTTTTTAAAACTATTTCCCCCCCCACTCACCTATAATTCTTGGAAGGCGCCGAGTTCTCCATCAAACAGAGAAGTACACCGTTGCTCCCTCCCACCCATTTCTTCCCTTTTAATAGCAGCATGAAGGGCCAGAAGGAGAAGGGAAGATGCATGAGCAAATGTTTGTTTGCTTTTAAAATAAACTCCAATTCAGAAACAAGAGAGAGAACTGCAGCTTTGCCACCCCCGTTTCCCTGTCGCTACCAGCTCTGCTCGAAGGGACACCTCTTACCCAAATGCCCAAGCTCTGCTGATCCAGTAAATCCACTTGCGCAGCTGGGGTGAGGGCCGTTTGCTGCCCGTTGGTGGTCGGTTAGTGGATTGTGGTGGTGTCTCTGCCTAAGCACATCCCCGGTGCTTCCTGTATCAAGCACAGGAGCGTCATGGTGTTGACACAGAGCCTGTATCCCTCTGTTCCTGCATCTTTCACGTTCCTCCACTTCTCCAGTGTGGTTAACGTGGTGGGATCTCTGGTTTGCAGCTGATACGGGGACTCTGACCCCTACAAAAGCCCAGGGGCAGCAGCATGGGCAAAGGGGGCTTTTAGAGAAGGGAGAGGAACCGGAGGCATGAGTGGGTCTGGGGGTGTCCACAGGGGCACAGGGTGGCTCCAGAACCCAACCCTCTCCCAGGGAAGAGGGAGGCTCCCCAAAGGCTCCTTGCTGTAGGGCTCTCCTGCGAGTTTGGAGAATCACTGGGCAGGCCAGAGGCCTGAGATTAGGTGGGTACAGCCCTGATGTGGGACCTTTTCCTGTCCTGGGTGTTTGGCAGCTGGCTTTAACTATAGAAATGTCTGCTTTCTCATTTTTTATTCCAAAGCCCTTTGCAGGATTGCTCAACTTGGCCTCACATCTCAGTCATGTGGCAATATTGCTGCATGAAGCGCAATATACGAAAGGGCATTTGATGAGGGTTCACTTTCTGTCCCTCTTCCTCTTCCCCCTTTGTTTTCAGTGCTGTTGCTTGCTTTAGGTACGCTTGCTTGCCTGTCTTTTCCAGCTATGGCACATAGGGGTGTCCTTCAGCTGCAGCAGGTATGACAACAATCTGTCCTCCTTAGGCTAGCATGATTACTTGCTGTGAATGAGGCTGAATTTTCTTTTCTGTTGGTGCCCGGTTAAAGGCTTTTTGTAAGCTGCTTCCCCCCTGAAGTCTGTGAGTTCACCTGACATGGTCAGTGTCCAAGTACATCCAACAAATCCATTTCCACTTGTGATATAAATCTTGGCACGCGTGGGATATCAGCACAGGAACAATTTCTTGTGCCATGGCCCTTCCAGTTGAGATTACCTCCAATGCAAATATATGAAGAATATAAATGTGGGGAGGCAGCAAAAGGTGCTCTCAGCTGGTGGGACAACTGTGCTGAGCAGGGCTGGGTAGCAGTGTCCAGCAGCATCTTCCCTGGCCACCAAAGGTGAGGCACGCAGCAAGAGTGAGGAGATGGGGGAATATATTTGTTGAAGGACATTATGTTCTAGGCTGTGTTCATTAAATATCCAGTCTCTCAAATATAGCCATGCATTGGCAGGATTACTAGAAGTGATATGAGATGCAATGGAAGTTGAAGGAAACTGTCTCCAGAAACCAGCCATCCCAAGGAGAAGACTTTGAGTGAATTTCAGTGGAAATAAAGAAAAATGCAATGCAAAGATTGCCTAAAGAGGCAGATGTACTGAAAGAAAAAGCATTTTAAATTTTGCATTCTGAGAGTCTAAGAAATGCTAGCAGGTTGCCAGCCCGTTAATGATGAACCTTATCATTCTTCAGCGGCTGAAGATCGCACAGCTGTTGGTGGGAAGCTCGGCTTGTGCAGTAGTTCAGCCTTAGAGAAAGAGAGAGCAAAATCTTGTCTAGTAGTCTCCTTCCTGGGGCAGAGCTCCACGAGTGCACACGTGGCAAGCAGCTGTGCCAGCTTTGTTACCTCATGGTCAACCTGTGGTTAAACCAGATCAGGCTGTTATCACTGAAAAGTTTATTGCTTCTAAAATATCATGACGCAGATGACTTCCCTGGGTCTGGGACACCTTTTCTACTCTAACTTGGGCGAGTGGCTGACATGACTGTGGAGCCTCACCAAGCCCAATAAAGGTCTGTTCAGCAGAAGGACAAGAGCTGATCAACCCTGGGGTGCTCCTTGAGCACGGATGGGAAAAGGTGATTTGTTTGAGTTGGCAATTCATGTTCAAACGCTTCCCAATAACCCCCAGTGTGTTTCCTAAAATGATTAATTGATCTTCTCTCCAAGACAAGAAGTGTAACCATTTGGGATAGAAAACATGTTTCCAAGAAAAAAAATCAACTTATAATGGCCATCTGTAGGCTTATTTAATGTGAAGTGGGAATAAGGGCCTGAGGATGAGGCAGGAAGCCGGCATGACTTGGGTTTCGTGAAAAATTTGTACAAATACTGTTATTGTGATAAACATGATCTGTCACTATACAGAAGGGTATACATGTGTCTGCTGTGCGCAGGCAGGGAGACCTAGCTCATCCCTCTGCCTGTGTCCAGCTCCCATCTTAAATTTCCCCCTCCCTCTGCCCAGAAACTGCGGCGTAACTGCTTCATTGACGCCTTGCTGCCAGTTTTTTTTTGCCTCACTCCTTTAGCCAGGAAAAGCTTTTACAAGGCCCCTCAGTGACAAACACCTGGCCATACCTCACGGCGTTGTTTCGCTTGAGCCGTTTGCCACGTGTAGTGCAGTGGGTTACCGTCTCCTCTTTGGCACTGGACTGACTCACTGTTGATTTTTGTGAGCTTTGTCCTCCCTTTCTGATTTGGGGAAAACTCATCACAGTGCTGTAAATGTCTTAGAAAAGGAATATAAAGGGATTTCTTTTTTGCACAAATACTAAGCAATACTTTCCATTGTAGCCTCCTGTCTCCTTACCTTCCCAAAGTAATGACACATAGCTTGGATCTCTCCGACTCCTTCTACTCTCTTCACGGCTTTACCCATGCTATCATTATTAAAAACGTGGATGTTCCAGGCAGTTGTCAGTAAATTCTGTCTTTGGGGAGCGTGATCAGCCTATAGCCAGGAGTTTGCGTGTGTCTTTTGCAAGCACAGAAGCAAATATTGCAGGAAAGGCAGAAAACAGGAGAGTAAAAAACACAGAAGTCAACAAGTTGAGCCAGGGAATGTGCTGTGTCATAGCGGTGAGATGGCTGTAGATAAGCTGTCTAAAAATCACAGCCTTTATGGTGGGTATTTTTTCCTGGGAAATAAAAAGAAGTAAAATTTGATTTTACCCCAAACGGGTCCAAAAGCAAGAGCTTTCAAAGCTTTCCACAAAGATCCTGCATCCTGCAAGAAACCTGTAAAATGCCAAGTCCCCAGCAAAGTTTTGCCTTTTTTTTCTGTACTTATATTATAAGACCAGACGTCTTTCCTTCTCCCCTTCACTCAGTTTGTATCTGCAAACTCTTTCTCAGTTTATAAATACACAAAAATTGCAGCCCCATCCTACTCTCAGGGCCACCTCTGAGACCTGGAGGGTGGAAGATCGGGAGTGACTTTCTATTTTTGATGAGAAGGATGGAGATTGGAATATGATCCCAAGCTGAGACATTAGAGTTAAGTGACTGAGAGCCCTATTTTATCTTGTAGGCGGAATTAAAATTTGTTGATGCATCCAGTGCAGCCAAGAGGCCTAGAGACAGCCAAAGTGATGCTTTTATTTCAAATGGAAAGTGGTTTCTGCCCAAAGAAATTGTGAGAAAATGTTTCTGTAAGGAGACAAAGAGGTTTGCCAGGCAGAAAGTACAAAAGCTGTTTGTATGGGCCTCAGCATTTGATCACAAAGCCCAGGGCAAGGACGGAGAGAGCCAGTGACAAAGCATTCCTGCTTGAGGAGAACCAGCAAGAGGGAGCGAACTACAGGAAGAGATCAGGCAAGGTGAGTTTGACTGGCTTTAAATCCCCGAAAATGCCTCCCCTGAGTGCATGTGTTAATAACCCATCCTCAGCACGAATTAATGCCTGACCTAGGCATCCGGAGCCTACAGAGGCTTCTGCATTTCGGTGATCCAGTGTTCCAGCAGTTCAGCTGGCTGTCATGAAACGCAGCTGCAGAGATATTACTGAACACTTCACTACAGATGTCCAGACTTTATCCAAGTGATGCAGAAAATCCAGAAAACAGCCAGATGTGGTTAGATAGGTTTGCTATCCATCTCTTCATCCTTCCTCCCCTGCTTTGTGGAGAACAGTTCAGATGGCGGGGAGCCAATGTGAATGGCTGGTGCTGTGCCTCACCTACTAGGTCCTGGATTAGGGAGACTGGTTTGGCTTTTGTCACCTGTCGTGTGGTCCTTGTGAACAAATTCAAGTTTGCATGAGCAATTCACAGACTATTCCGAATTATTTGGAGCTCAGTGTGGTGATGGCTATGCGGTAAACGTGGTATCCAAAGTCACTTTCACAGTGGTACCTTCCTGCCGCTCCGAGGAGAGTGTCCATGAAGGGAATACTTGGAGCTTGCGTCTGAGCCAGGTGTCGGGGCTTTGTCCAGGACAAGCCAGAAAGTCCTTTTTCCTCAGGAGGAGTACTTCTGGCAGTTCTCAGAGGAGGATGCGGACATTTTGAGGGCATCTACTAATCTCCAGGCATTTGTGTGAAAGGGCAGTGGGGTCCTTTGCTGGGGTTTAGGAGAGCCTGGGAGCGGAAGCTGGGAAGTGTGGGTGGGTGTGATGTCCCCTGTGGCTTGTCCAGGCTGAAGAAAACCATCTGTCAGATCAAGTGCTCACTGCTGACCTGGTGGGCAGTTAAAAGATACAGCAGACAGCACGTATGTGAACACCCATCCTCCAGCCTTCCTGTGCATCCTGTTATCAACGGCTTTTTGAGGATCCCACAGCTTTCTCCAAGCTTTACTTTTATCCCTCGAGACTGGGTGTTTTTTGTTCTGTGTCAAGGACCAAAGAGACACCTTCTGTGTCAGAGCGACACAAAGGCAGATTTTCTGCCAAGGGGAAGATGCTGTGGCCTGTCTGCGAGCAGCAGAAGCACCTCAGAATGAGGTTGTGATCGAAGCTGGAAGTCCAGACAGAGTCATAGTCCTCGTATCATCTGTCTGCTTCCCCTCAATCTGGACTTGAAGAGGTGAATTAGAAAGCTTTAGTGATTCTTTGTTTGAGAGTATCTACCACTTATCACATCCTTGGTCTCCCTTTTCAATGTATGTGACCTGGCTGTCCCTCCTAGGGTTGGATGACATCTCAGGAACCCACTGGACATGCATGTCCTGGCATACAAACTGGAGTCCTGTGTGCTAGGGAGATGTCCAGGGGCCAGACATGAGGTGTGACTGCAAGATTGAATTTATCAAGCCCCAGCTGCCAGCCTCAGAATCTTACCAGGTCTTGTCCATAAGACTGAAATACCCCCAAATCTGATCTGGGGAGATGGGCACAGCCCTCATCCCATGGAGGAAGAGTAGATGCTGTTACCAAATCCCATGGGGCCAAGAAGCAACTCCAGCGGAGCAAGGGAATGACTCTGGGAAGAGAAATAAACGTCTCAAATGCTCCCCACCCCGTAAACCCTCTGCAGGCCATATTTTTCCCAGGTGTTTGTCTCTCTGACCAGTCTCCCCTCCACCTTTTAATTGGGCTGAAGTGAACAGCGTAAGTTTTATACGCCAAGTCTTGTTTCCAGAACATTTTTTTTTTTTTTTTACACTTTTTCACATCCTTCTTGATGGGTAGGCACAGAAAGACCTAAGACAGGATTACCCTAGGGGTCATCTTAGAAATACAGTGCACAGGGGAAGCATCACTTTCCTTTCTCTGTTGTCCTGTCCTGTAATGCTACAGACCCCATCGGCCCCTGCACGGTGTGTGCAGCTCAGGATGAGATGCCCGTTTTCCTCGACAATGCTTGGCTGAAGTCTTCAAGGCGATGTTTGGCAACGCCGCTGTGATGACCCCACGCTGCTGATTCAGAGGCTCCAGTCTTGCCAGGAAAGACTCTTTTTTGCCAGACTGCTTTTCCCAGAGGTGCTAAGCCATGATTTTATTTTGCTTCTGAAACAACAGAGCATGTTCACCTAAATATTTTACTGCACAGCCTTGCAGCTGTCCTGCTGTGTGCACAGGTACCATCACACAGGCTCCAGAAGGTCTGAAGCAGCAAAGCTGAGGGAAGGATTATTTACCCTATAGCCTTCTATAGCTCCATGCTGCATACCAATACAATACACTCATGCTAATGCACAGGGAAGGGATCACCAACTCACCTCTTGGGCTGAAATAAACTGTTGATAGCCAAAGTGAAGGAAGCCCTCTGTCCAGGCATGATCCTAGGTCTGTCAGTAGAAGGTCAACCTCCACTGCAGGTTTGGATTTAACCCTTGGTTATAAGAGGCAGCTGAAGACACTTGTTCCCCAAGCAGAGCACTTCCAGCCTCTATCTCTCAGTGGGGTCAACTCATGGGGAGCAGAGGGCTCTGCTCTCCTGGCTCTCCCCTTGTGTCAAACCTCTGCCCAAATTTGCAATGAGTTGCAGCTGTGCTTCAGGAGAGGGATGGAGATGATTAGTGCCTCTTGGATAGATTCCCAAATAGCTCTCATATGAGAAGGGTGCCACTGAATTTAGAACAGTCGTGGTGGTGGGAAGCTAGAGGTGACTTACTAGGTCAGGAAAGGAGAGGGGAGAGCTAATCAGCCAAGTCCTGGCATGGGAGATATGCACCCCACTGCCAGAACTGCGGTCTGCTCTCAGCCGTGTGGTGCCTTCTCCACAGGGTGGTACAGCTGCATGCTCTGCTGGGCTGAGGAGAAACACGGAAAGATCAGCTGTAGTTATTACAGCCCAAATTACACAATGGAATAAGCTGATCATGTAGTTCGTCTCTATGTCATAGTTGGCATGTGAAGCAAATGCATGCATTTCTAAGGATATGGGCCAGAAATATAGCTATTATAAATCCTCTTATCTATCCCAGAAGGCACTAAGAAAACTTTTTCTTTTTATCTTGGAAGTGCTGAAATATGTATGAAATGTTACTTGCCCTGTACACCCATAAATATGTCTCTTGCCTATTGCCATGCTTTCATTCAAGACATTATTTCATCCCCTTGGCATGTCACTAACCATGCCGTCCCTTCCTTATCAGCCCACTCCTAGCAGGGAGGAGTGCTCATGTGCTGCCCATCCCTCTTTGTTTTCCGATTCATTTGGGTTGGGCGCATGACCCCAGTTTTGGGTTGAGGCGAGACACAGGGCTTAGTGCTTGCAGCCTCCAGAGTCTTAACTCTGCTGGAAAAATTTGTCTGGACCCAAGCCAAGCTAAACTTTTATTCGTCATAAGCACCAGGGTCTGGAGCATCCTCCTTTCCGAAGGGTCCTTGGACCAAATCCGTAGCTGGCATTGAGAAGACATTCACAGCACTTACTGGATGGGGAGTATGTCACTGCATGTATCTTCTCTCCTAGCTTCCCTTTACTGCTGTTCTGATACGTATGAAAATGTATTTATTCCTCAAAAATCAGAAAAGTGACTGTCTCCCCTTGGATCCGCCCAGCAGCTCCTGACTAGGAAGTCCTGCATCGCTCTTAACTCCCACCTGCACCATGATCCCATTGATGGTGGAAGACAAACGACGTGTGAAGCAGCCACAGAAAACAAGGAGAGGAAAAGGTTTTGTTTTCCCAGCTGAGCAGCACAGCGCGCTGGGCCTGGGTCACTCTGCCCTGTGATCCCAGGAGGTGCATGGAGAATGTCATGCAAGACTGGGCTGCTGAGGCCTGAAAAGATTTCACAACAGCTTTTTGGTTTCAAATGCATGGATGTGCGCTCGCATGTGAGCAGTTTTACCAGGAATGACTCATTCTTTTAGATGTTGTTAAAGCTGCACCTCCAACTACCTATATATATAGATATATTTATATATCAGCAGGAGTGGGAAGCACAAAGGCATTTCTTGCAATTAATTTTTTGCTGCAAGCTGCCATGATGGTGTGCTCTTAATGATCCTAGACACTACCCAGAGAGAGGATCTTCTTTCCCTGGGATGACCTGGTGCAACCAGCTGGGATATTTGCAGAGGTTTGTGTCCGGTGCAGCATCAATGCTGGTGCATGGCAGGTACAAACCGCTAATTTTAATGGATAAATAACACAAATGGTAAATAATACTGCTTACTGCTCTGTTTTAAACACGTTGTTGCATCTGGCTCTAAGTAGATATTGTTTCTTTAAAGTAGTAAAAGCCGAAAGTTTTACTTACTCACAGTGAGAACAGGCAGGTGCATATGGTTCATCCCCCCGTGCTGCAGTTGGCTCAGGGACGGTCTGAGCTGGAGGCAGTTTCTGCGTGTTTGGGAACCCCCAACTAGCTTCTCTCCTGTGTAGCTGTGTAGCTGCCCTACGTGAAGCCACACATCCTTTGTATCCATTGTATTGCCCTTCTCTGAACCATTTACAGTCCTGTTATAAGTATATAAACTGGAAATGGTCTTCAGTTCCTTCATAAAAAGGAAACACATACTTGAGATACTTCAGTCTGATTAAACTTTGCCAGGAGAAGGTGGTGGCCCTGTTTAGTGGTAAGCCACATGTATTTGGATGTCTTGATGTTACATCTACTTGCAGCTTTGACATTACATCTTGCAACTACAATAAATGCCTCCCTTACCAAAAATTTTGGTAATCTGCAGTGAAGAATAATATAATTCTCTTATCTCAGATCCTCACTGCATCCTGACTCGTATCTTCCAGGGTATCTGGCCTCTGTTTCCCTGGGTGCTTCACTGCTTGACATTTTGACTTCCTGAAAAAGGGAGATGGTTTTAGAGATGGAGCATTGCTTATAAGATAAGAACTGAGCACTTACAGCATAACCCACTCATCTGTAAGCTCAAACCCAAACTAACCACCCATGAGACGTCTTGGCAACATTTCCAGAGATTCTGCCACTGCCTTCAATGTCTGATGAATACTGTTATTTTTTTCACTTTCACCAAACATGAAGAATTTTCCATGGCGGATCTTTCTATGGAGAAGGTTCAAATTGCAGCAAGTTAATGGTGTTGTCGACAAGGAGGCGAGGCAGCTATCAGGCAGCTGCTTGGAGATGAAAGATGAGGGTGAGAGAAGTGGTGGGCGGCATGCAAGCCCTTCACCTGCATATAGTGTGGCTCCCCACCTGTCATTTTCCCTTGCGCTGGACACCATCAGCTTTCACCTTTTAAAGCCACTGTGGCCAAGAAGTGGTACAGCAGGTGAAAAACAGTGGGCTCCAGAGCAGACACAGCAGTGGAAGGCTGGGGAGACAGCAGAAGCTGGTGCAGCCTTCACCCAGTGTGTCCCAGCAGCATTACTTGCTCTTCCTCTACAGCACTGCTCTTCCCATCTCCTCACCTCAATCCCCATGATTCCCCTTGTTGCTTCTCTCCCCTCCCTGTTCTGCCTCACCAAACTGGATTTCCTAAGCAAATGCAGGGCTTAATTCTCATTCATGGTCATATTTTCCCACCACACAACTATAAACAAGCCTCTAAGCGGACATGAACATTTACTGCTCGTCCCCCACGCAGTTGCTTTGTGTAGTTTCTGTCAAAACAATGCTGAATAGCAGCAAACTATTCACTGACCCGTCACTCGAGAGGTTGATGTTGTCAGCAGGTTCTCCATAATCACCTCGTCCATCCTCCTGCTCCACGTGGTGGCTTGGGTGTGTGACAGATTTGCAATCCACACTGCATTTTTAATAAGCCTGTCCTCCCTCTTTGGATGTCAAAGTCATCATTCTGAAAGTCAGTCTCAGCTTGTGACCTCTCTGAGCTTCCATCTTATACTTAATCTGGAAATACTACTCTGAAAGACGAATACGATCTCCTGCCTGCTTTATGCACCAGCAGCTCCCCCCTTGTTTGCTGGCAGCTGGGTGGCCTCTCGTCATTGCCAGCGTCGAGTTCTTCAGGCTGCATCGCTCACACTCATGTCCATGGCCAGCTCACTGCTGAATATCTCAGATATGCATGGTGTAGAGCCTGCAGGAAGGATATCAGGTTTTTTGCTTGTGGGTGGGAAACTGAGGCACAGAGAGATGGAAATGTGAGCAGGAGGAGATGAAACCTGGTCTGCAGGCTGACCGCTGGGCTGTACCGTGGTGAGCAAAACACGTTGATGTGATGTATGATCCACACTATATTCTTTTGCCTTTGCTGCTGAGAAAACTCTGCAGCAAAAGCTCTTTTTTCCATCTTGATAGATCAGATGAAGTCACACCTTTTGGTGAATGTCTGCTTGGCTTCATTTTCTGCATGAGGTCAAGCTGTCTGTGCCTTTTGCTGTGATGAAGCAAAATAAAGCAAAAAATGCATTTGATATTTTAAATACAACATTTCACAGCGAGGAAGGGTTGTGGTCTGTGTTGTCAAAGCTGCTCTGAGTTCCCCAGAACAATGTTCATCTTCCACCTTGGCACCATGAAACCTGCTTCCATCATGCACTCAAACCTCCGTCCAGATCTCTCCAACATGTCCCTGCTTTTCTACTTTTAAATCACATGGACACTTCTGACAGGGCAATACCCCAAGAGACTTGAAAGTGCTGAGAGAAAAAGCTTGATTTCTGGTTGTCTTCAATTACACCTCACTATGGCAATTGCAGAGTAGTCTTCACTCTATCTGGCCTCAGTCCTGAAGAGTTGCAAAGCTCCATTCATGTAGCATCCATTCAGTGCCCAGCACTGATTTTCTCTCATGGTAGGTGGCAGGACCTGTCTGATCTCACTTAAGACATCTGACAGCTGTGTGTCTGGTCCATCTGATGTTCATCCTAAACTGTCTCCAGACTCATCTCACTTGATTTAGGTGACTATCAGAGATGGAACAGGTCACCAGCTGGGAGGTGCCTATCTCTAGAGCCAACAGAGCAAACTTGGAGTAGACTCAAGACAGATAAAACTGAGGAGAAAGGGATCCCTCTTGGGCCAACTTGCCCAAAACATGGAAGAAGGTTGCTGTGGGGCCAGTGGCTTGCATTGCCACTTCTATAGTCTTACGGTGCTCCTGCATTCCCATTCCCACCTTCCGCTCGTTCTGCAAAATGCGATAACAAAGCTATTTCCACCCCATCGAAGTCAGCCATATATGTACTGCTCAGACAGCATCAGAGGCCATCATGTTACACCATTACTAATATAAACCTATTTATGGGAAACACTGGGTTGCTTCTCTTAACTAAACTCTGGGAGATAGCGAGTCAGAAGTTTAGCTGTGACCAGATTTTTCCTCTGAATGCTGAAGACATTCAGTCCCCAAGGGCAAAAGTCTCAGAAGAAAAAACAATTGTGCCTTTTGCTTTGTTCTGCCTTTGTGACGCCTTTGGCATCAATGGGATTTTCAAATGAATGGAGTTAGTATTTTAACAAGGAAAAGTTGAATAATTCTATTAAAACTTTATTTCTTTTCATGAATGGACAGAGAAGCTTACTGTCTTCAGCTGGAGCATAAGAGAGGCAATACTGGGTTTTAGTGTCAAGATTGAAACTCGGATTTTCATCTCCAGCCAGCTCTACCATTCAAATGCTGGGTGGGTTTTGTAAGGTTTCACATGATTTCTAAGCCTCACATTCTCCATCTGTATTAGAAGCATTGTGGGGAAGTGATGTCTGACACCGGCCTGTTAGGAGGCTTGCTTTCATGTTAGGCATGAATTACAAGACTGATGAAAGATGTTTTTGATGTAATTCATGTTTCTATTTGTTAATAGTACCATTCAAAATTTTCTGTCTCTTTTTGGCAAATGGTTTAATGATTCTCATTTTCTTTCTTTTTCTCTGCTTTCTTTTGGGAAATGCAATATAAAAGGAAGAAGATGAAGAAGAGGAGTCACAGAAGGAGCTGGATTTGCCAGTCTTGGAGAATGAGCCCTTACCAGGTACAAGTGATGTGTGGAGCTTGCTTCCTCTCTGTGGTGCAAATTAAAACCTGTCTTTTCTAAACTGCCCTGAGCCAGGATGATAATGTGATGACATTCAGATCAAGGCAAATGAAAGAGAGAGATATCTGTGATAACAGACCTGGAACTTGTTTCATGTCTATTGTAGCCTGTCTGTTGTCTTGGGATTTTATTTCAGTTTGTTAACACAGTGGTTCTGTGCCTGTATAACAACACGACAGGCATTTGCAGCTAATGCAATTAAAAATGTCTTTGACCTTATCCCTTGCAAAAGACAGTGACGAAGGGTGTGTGCAGTATTTCTTCTCTCCTGCAATCCATACACTGCAGAGGCATGTCCTTGGAGTGGGAATGAAGAGGAGTTCAGGATCAGAAAATCACAGAATGGTTTGCGTTGGAAGGGACCTTACAGATCATCTCATTCCACCTCCCCAGCCATGGGCAGGCACATGTTCCACCAGACCAGGCTGCTCAAAGCCCCGTCCAGCCTGGCCTTGAACACTGCCAGGGAGGGCGCAGCCACCACTTTCCTGGGCAACCTGGGTCAGGGCCTCACCGCTCTCACAGTAAAGAATTTCTTCCTTATATCCAGTCTAAATCTCCCCTCTTTCAGTTTAAAACCATTGCCCCTTGTCCTATCACTCCAGGCCCTTGTAAAAAGTCCCTCTCCAGCTTTCCCATAGGCCCCTTCAGGCACTGGCAGGCTGCTCTAAGGTCTCCCCGCAGCTTTCTCTGCTCGAGGCTGAACAGCCCCAACTGTCTCA
>Ga0065711_1029533_pt1 | contig 35799 bp, 25 predicted proteins | sample Hoacrofraction12_FD_59098 | JGI IMG/M metagenome (GOLD analysis project Ga0065711, IMG submission 59098) | Hoatzin crop microbial communities from Cojedes, Venezuela - Epithelial fraction 12 v2 (version 2) | ecosystem: Host-associated > Birds > Digestive system > Esophagus > Crop | place...
CCCATCCAACCTGGCCTTGAACTCTTCCAGGGAGGGGGCATCCACAACTTCTCTGGGAAACCTGGTTCAATGCTTCACCATCCTCATAGCAAAGAATTTCTTTCTTATATCTAATCTAAATCCAGCCTCTTTTAGTTTAAAGCCATTGCCCCTGTTCTATCACTACATGCCCTTGTGAAAAGTCCCTCTCCAGCTTTCTTGTAGCTCCCCTTCAGGTACCAGAAGGCTGCTGTGAAGTCTTCCCAGAGCCTTCCCTTCTCCAGGCTGAACTCTCTCAGCCTTTCCTCATAGGAGAGGTGTTCCAGCCCTCTGACCATTTTTGTGGCCTCCTCTGGATGCCCTCCAAGAGGTCCATGTCTTTACTGTGCTGAGGACTCCAGAGCTGGACGCAAGACTCTGGGTGAGGTCTCACTAGAGCAGAGTAGAGGGGCAGAATCCCCTCCCTCGGTCTGCTGGCCACACTGCTTTTGATGCAGCCCAAGATAAAATTTTTAATGTTTACACCCTTAGTAACCTTTCTTTTTAAGAAGAGAGCTGAAACCGCTTATGGGAATGCTTTTAAACTTCAGCATCTAAAATCCAAGGTTTAGCTTTACCCCATGCTCACATGGATATGAGGATCTTACTCCATCCATGATGTAGATGAAATCTCATATTCAAGGTTGGCTCAGATCATGGGTTTTGGTTTACTCTCTGGTTTTGATCTCAGACCAAGCAGAAATGTCTAGTGTTTTGTTTCAGAACTTTGCTCTAACATCAGTAGAATAAACCCAAAACTCGAACAGTAACACCTATTGTTCTCTTTGATGATTTAAAAAGAGGAATTCATTGTATTTTAATGAACAGCGCAGGCAGAGAGGCATATTCAGTGGTCAGCTGGGAGTGAGGAGGGTCTCAGAAGATTTAGTGGAAGACAACTGATCCCTATCTACTGCTCCTCAGAAGCCACTGTTTCACACAAGGCGATATGCTTAATGCCTCTCTGATTCTTGAACACCTGCCCAGTTTCTCTGTGTGATCATATCACTAACGTTGATAAATAGGTCTGCCTAAAGCAATAAGGCCACAACATATTTGCTTCTTTGAACTAGAGTAATTCTGCTGCCAAATCAGAGCTCCTGGCCTTTCAAGGTTCAGCTAGCAGTTACAAGTATACTGACATTTCTTTTTCCCTCAGGCCAGATGAGGGAGAAACAGTTTCTTACTTTGTGAAGCACTTTTCTTCCCACTGTGTGACAGCTTTTGATACTGCATTTGGGCAGGAGAGTGAAGGTGGTTTCCACAGAGACAGAGAGATCTTCAAGCTTTTCTGTTCCCAAAGAGGAAAGCCACACTTCATTCAAATAAACAGGACCGGAAACACTTTTAAACTTGCCTTTCCAGCAACCTACAGTGCCATTCCTTTGAGAGCTGCTTTCTGAACTTAAGATCTTTCCCAGCCTGTTTGCAGATTCCCCATGCAGGAGAACAGTTCTCCTTAATGCATTCAGATCATCCAAGAGTTTTTGAGTAGTACTCATGAAATAAAGTAAATATATGGAATGGAAACACAGAAAGAAACTGCAGTCCATTTCATCATCTGCTGTTCAGAGGATTTAGTAATAACACTGCAGCAAAAGGTTTATGTGTTATGAAAGCTTACACTTCTGCTACATTTCTCAACATGTTTAATTCTATTTTATGCAAATTTTTTTATGTGGAAAGAAATCTAGGTCAGGCTTCTTTCTCAGAAGAGTAAATTCTCCCTAACAGCCTGAATCTGATGTCAGCCTAAACAAGCTTTTTTATCTTATAGTATAAAATAGATGCCTATACGCCTATGAATTCTGGTCTTAGTGACAATGTGTGTGTTATGCTATATTCCCTATTCTTCAGCAGAGCCAGTATCAAGTAGATTTATCTACCAAAGGTCTGACCCTGTCCCCCCCCACACACACAATCCCATACTCCCAGCAAGGCAAATACCTTCTTAATGAAAGGCTGACGCAGAGTGAACAGTGTGATATCTCTTCACCTTTCCTTATCTCTCCTGAACTTTTGGGATATTATTTTCCTTTTTGTGTGTTTTTACTGAAACATTTAGGAATTAGGAATTTCAGTGTTAGGCATTTCAAGCAGAGGCTGAGAGAACAAGCATAACTATCAGAAGAACTATGTGCTGTCTTCATATAAGCTTATTCATTGTTCCTATATTATGTCTGAAATAATTTTGATCTCTTCAGTTTGACAGCAAGGCAGAGACAAACAGACTGAAGTCCACAATGTGGTTCACTGTAGTCTCTGTCAAAAGGGGCTGTGTCAGACATGTGCTAATTCCACTTTATTTTAATCCCCTAATTGTAGCGTAACAGCAGTTAGAGGTGGAATAGACCTACCAGGTCTTGCTTCTGATCTATACCCATGGACCTACACAGGGTGTTTGTCACATATTTCTCGAGTCTTGTCCTCTCAAATTTTAAATATAGCTTGATTGGCGGCTAAGTGTTGTCACTTGTCACATTTTTAAGAGTTGTTAGGGGCAACGACAATTACATAGGGGAGCTGCATTTTAGAAACCTGGTGGAAATGCTGCTATTTTGAGCTCCAGTAGGCTTACTCCCCCAAAGGAGGTAGAGAAGGTTGGCAGTATGGAAGAACAGTTGTAAAGCTGGAAGAAGGTGTTGGAAGATCCAGATTTGTTCTTGTAAAACCTGTCAATGCAAGAGATTGATGCTTTCTTTCAAAACAAGCTCCACAAAGTTGTGAATAGTGTCTCTCTTTTATAGCATAGCCATGTGCTCTTGAGAAAGAAAGAGAACCAGTGAACCACAGAATACAGTTAAAGACTGATATACACTCCAACACCATGGCATAGTTTAACTTTATACAGTTCATTCCTCTGCTTAAAGGGAAGAACTCAAAACTGAGTCAATTGATCTAAAAGAGTACTCTTTTTACATGATACTTTAAGGGCTGAATAGTGCAATAGTTTTTCTGAGTGAAGACACTTTCATGGGCATAAATGGCACATTCTTAAATCTTTAGATGATTTGATTTATTTTGAAGTGATTTATTTTGAAATGTGACCACACAATCACACATCTATTCACAGCATACGATTTTCTCAGATCTAAAGGCACAAGCACGACCATATAGCGGTGGCTCTGCAAGGAACTCTGACAAGGCTATGCATGGGCATTTGGGAAAATGAAGCCTTGAATGCTCTGGCATATTGTGAGCCCCTGTTAGGAGCTAAATAGCTCATGCACTGTATGGGCAGTCCATGTGCATCCCTCTGTAATCTCATGCCTCTCATGCCATACCTCACAGACTCTTTGGTTCTAACACCTACAAATTGTCCAACAGCAATGTGATTGGCACTCAGTGCTGTGGCCAGGTTTACCTTCTGACATGTGCTGGGTTTCTTGTCTCCTCATCAGTCAGAAAGCACCTCCTGGGGTGTATGAGATGGGAGGAAGGATGTGGCTGGCTATTCCCTGGAGCATCGATGCTCACTGAGCCGTGCCCAGACATGGGAAGAAAGCATTGCAGTAACGTAGCTGTAGTGTCAGTCACTGGTTCCTCTGGGCTCTCCAAATAGGTGCTCAGTTTTAGGGATTAAAGTAGCACTACTCTTGGCTCAGATTAAGCATGTGCTAAAGAGTGCTGTTGCTGTACAGACTACTCTGTTCTCCACAGCACTGAGAACCAAAAACTGCAAGATATTTTAGCATGTAAGTCCAAAGGACTTCAAGGGACCCATTCATATGATTAAAGGTAGGTACATGCTGAAGTGCTTCACGAAAACAGGGCATTCTGAAATATTTTTTCATATCTCTCGCACTTGAAAAATCATGAGGGTAACTGAGAAGGCCAAGAAATAAAAAGGAAAAAATCTGAAAGAAATAAGTAGGGATATTTAGGATTCTAGGCATAAAGTGTCTGCAGCACCTACTTTATGCAGTCATGCCAATTCGTGTGTCTATAAAAGAGGATTTTCTTTATTGTATTTTATGAATTGACTGTAGACTATGTAATACAAGTGGAACATAAAATAATAATGAAAAGAACAAGACATGACTAAGTCTTCTAAAAGTTTTTTACAGCCTTTGTCAGGAGAACAAACTCCCCATTCCTTACTTTCTAACTGTCATTAACTTCACATAAAGGTGCAACTTTAGAACAAAATCTGTTCAGAAAATTCTTTCACTCCATCCGCACAACAACAAAAGCATTAGAATCAGTCGCAAAATGAATACAGTGATGTTGGTTGCAACCAACACAAACTGGCTATTCATTTTGATAACTCAGATGGGAAGTTGAAAGGGTAAAAAATTAATTCTTTTCCATGGCAGGTATAAATTCCTGCACCTTGCTACTATTTCACTACTATTTTACTTGGATAATTCTGTAACGATACAAAGCCAAATTGTTAGAGTATGCTGGCTGATGAATATAGAAAGAGCTAATGTTCTGAGTGGTGTACAGCTTGGGGAGAGTTTTGCTCTTATGTGGCATTTGTGTACAAGTCCATCTGGTAGAAAAAAAAACCCATCTTCACCACAAAGCCATTTTAGCTTTGCCGGATACAGGAGCAGTTGAATGATTTGTATGATATAGTCAGAATACTCTATGATAAAAATGAGGTATTGATTCAAGGAGATTTTAATTTAGATTAGTTCACTTAAAATGAGTAATAAATTGAAATGAACTCTACAGAGCTCGTGTTCAGAATGAATTATCTTGCCACCTCACTGAAACCTTAGGCAAGGAATAATTCTAGTTATGGTACTAACCCAAATCACCAATTTTGAATAAGAACTGTAAAAATAATTTGGACAAGAGAATGACATATGTGAGATCTGATTTGTAAATGAATTCTAATGAAAAGAAAGGAAAAAGAAGAAAAAATTATTTTCCTGAAATAAATCAGAAGGGAAAATGCAAATTCAGTGCTGTGCTTTAATATTAACAGCTCCTCATGTGTCAAATGCTGCGTTAATATTTGATAAAATCTTGCATATTGTTGCTAGTATTTCTTTCCAAGAACACTTCTTTTTTCTTCTCCCCCCCATCTTTCTGGATAGGATTTTTAATGAGTTATTCCTCTACTGAAGGCTTTTATAATAGCTCACAGTTCTGTTGGCTGTGATGTCTTGTGCTGATTTAACCTATTTTGCTTTACGTATTGTGTATCCACACCTGTTTATAATAGGCATACTCACCCCCCACACTCAGACTGTTGATATGTATAAGCACACATTCACACACTTCAATATATGATTTCCTCTTGACTCATTTTTAAAGCCTCCAGTTCCTTGTCCATTCTTTTTACTATAGTTCTGATTAAGATTTATTTTCTTCATTCATTTCCCTATACATTGCTGGATTTAGTTTCTACATGTGTTAAATAGGGAATACGAGTTCTAAAACAGATAACAGAAGTGAACAAAAATGGGATGTATTTTGCTTGTACTTCTGCTGTAATAATAGCTTGCTATTTAATCTTCACCTTATTTAGTGGGATATTGTTTTTTGTTGGCATTTTTAGTAATACGTTTTCATCATAGATGGTCTTTGTTCAAGGCTTAGACATTCTGTAGATCCTTTTAGGCATCTAAACTCAATGATTTCACACTTTTTCCAAGTGAATATGAGGTGTCCAGAGAAGATGTCTTGCTTACAATGAGTAGATCTTCTGGATTTATCACACAATAAAGTGTCCATTGAATGGCAGTGTTCATACTCAATATTTCAAACAAAGGCATGGAGATGTTTGTCTCTTAAGTGTTACAGAATATCTTACATAACAGGTAGGATCTTTGATAGCCAAGCTATCATCTACATCAAAACATAGCATTGTTATTTAGATACGCAAAGCTAAAACCGATATACATATTCCACTGTCCCTAGCACGGCTACTTTGGTCTCCAGCTGCGTGTGCATGGTTGCCCTCATCTCCCAGCTCTCCATGGAGCTGCCCTGCTCTTGCTGCTCCCTGAAAATGAGACTGGAATGTGATTTACTTTAAAACAGTACTGATTTCGCTCACACACTCTCGCGCTCGCACAGTCAACACTGGGATGTATATACACAGGCAGTCTGTCCGGCATGAAAGATACCTGAGTTCAGGTGGTCTGTCCAGGGTTCCTAGTGGAGGACAGGAACCCTGATCGAGCCATCATCTTGTTTCATGGTTTGGGAACCACGTGCTGATTTCTGCATGTGCCTCTCTGTACCCTTTTGGACCTGACGGTGATTTGTCTCTCCACCCCATCCCACCTCCATCAGTTGTCAGGATTTACTCACTGTCCTTTGTCTCTGACCTTGGTGGCCTGAGAAGCTGCACTTAGCTGCATGCTAGGGTTGTGATTTGCTGCTAATCTTGAGGTGTCTTCAAAACATGGTCAGACATTTCCATTTATTCCCCATTCACACCATTCACAACATTCCTATTACTTTTCTCTACACATTCTGCATAGGTTTTTTATGCACTGAACACTTCCAGTAGTGGTCAGATCTAAAAATGTATCAGAGTGCCCCTTCTCTTTCCAGAGGAATAAATCAAATGGTACTAGTAAATTCTAGACACTTTAATTGAAGAAGAGATACATTTCCAGAAGCAGAGATAAAGAGGAAATTAATAAATTTTCTCCGTGTTAGAAAAGAAATTCAGGTCTAGACTCAGAATTGGTTGTATTTGGCAACAGAAAAAAATACCTGTCTTTACTGTCTGCTTCAAAGGCTATTGGGCAGAAAGAAGCAAGGATTCTGGATAGAGAAAAAGCTGCTAGCTCTCTGACAGCAGTTTCTGTGCTGCAAATGAAATTATCAGTGTAAAACAGCAGTGTTACGAAGAAAAGCATTTGGAAAAAAATTATGTCATTCACTTTCAACAAGATTTAAAATTCAGATCCTGTACAATTTGGTCCTTTCTGTCACCCTATTGTGTCTGTTTGTAGCTTCTGCAACGAGTGAGAAAAATTGCTTGTTGCTATCAACCAACTTTACAGTTTGTATTGCTTCTGGAGAGACCCATGTTTCCCTGAAGAGCCTGTGACCATACAGGTAAATTCAATATGTCCAGGACTGCTCTCCAGCACTGAGGCCAACTGGTATGTCCTAGCGTGCATCCATCAGTCCCAGAACAGGTTAGCTCTGCCCACTGGAATGACTGCTTGGCCTTGCCAACTTTTGAACCTTGTCTGGGAAATGTTTAGGAGGGAACCAACTGACTTGGGGCAAAATCATGCCAGAGTTTACCATTGTAAATCACGGAGTTATCATTCCCAGGACCTCTGTCACAGTTTAATTTAGCAGTAGAGACATAGCCAATGCGGACTAAGTTGTTTGAAAAAATACAACATATCTCAGCATTTAGAGTCAGAGAAGGTGAAAGACATATACTGCACTGTGTCCAGATGTATTGTGTCTAGATGGTTGTTCTTTTTTTTTTTTCCTTCTCCATGTCTGCTTCAGTTATATTATCTCCAGAGTGGATATAACAGTATTTAATCTTCCTTCTAAATTTCTTCCAGGAGATTATGTAGATATTGTTTAGATAATAATTAGATTTTCTCTAATATTAGATCAGATCCAATGTTAGTAGATATAACTTTGATTTTAATAAGAAAACATTTCTATTTCCTAGATAGAATTGGCTAATTAGTAGAGGGGTTCATAAAGTCAATATATCTGAGTCCCTTCCTCAAATTTGATTAAATGCTAATTGCAGGACTGTCATTTGCTTATGATAGTTAATAGGATATTTGACCTTGCATGCTTCCTAAAATATTAAGATTTTCTTACTTTGTTGCTGCTTCTTTTCCTTGCAGCCTCATCCTTAGCTACAGGCAGATAATCTCCATATTACTGGCTTCATCATTTAACACAGAAACAAATGGATCTGAGATTTTTCAGATCTGTATTTGACAAAGAATTCTTCCTCCTGCTGATAGCCTGAAAAGTGTTTTGAGAGTGATTTGGAGACAGAAGCGATGCTTTGCCTGGGACTGGGGGAAGAACATCTGTTTTCTTTCTTTTTTCTTCCTTTTTGTACATTGGACTTTTTAAACTTCCACTCCTCCTAAATTACAAACTGGGGACATTACTGGACTTACTCATCCTGCTGTCTCACAGTGCCTCAAACAGTTCATGGATGTGCTCCTTAACAGAACAAATCCTTGTTTTGTGATAGTTTTCCTCCAAAATTCACAACATCAGCAACAAGGAATGTATAAAGTCCTTGCAATTGCTGGTTCCCATCAACGATGGAAGCAATAGGCTCCACATGTGTGGCAATTAGAACAGCACTAGAAAATGGCATTGGTTATAGAAAAGAAGATCTGTTCAATCTGTTCAAGCGGTGTGAGCTGCCAGATATAAAGTAACTAATGCAGTTGCCAAGTTACCAGGATCAGGTCATGATTCATACAGAAGACAGCCTTATTAGGGAATACCTTTAAAAGTAACCACGATTTGAAGGAGGGCTATTTTTATCTATACTTTAATAACCAAACAACTGGTCTGCTTGTTATTTACCCTGAATGATTTGCTGAAAGACTTCAGCTTTCTGTCAGAATAAGGCAGAATCAATTATAAGGCTATACATATAGTCAGTTCACAACAGCCATCCGTGAATGGAAGACTGACATCCCACAAGGGGATTCAGGTGTCTGGATAAATCTAGTGGAATCCAACACTTTCCTATTGATTCCCCTATAGCTGGTAAGATTTTTTTGCATGCATATGGATATACAACCTCATAGATGTTGTGTCTGCATACCGAGATTCGTTTGTACAAGAGGTACAAGAGAAAATTGCAAGCCACTCTGATCATCCTAAAATAAAAGATACATATTGTTGGCCAAGGATTTATAAATAATATGCCAATTCAGTGATTAAATACTGGAGAGCAGATCCGTAGCTGCAGTAAAGGTCTGCTCAGCAGCTTCTTGTGCTAGCTGTGCATTAACTAGCTGGAATGCCTGCTGCGCTGAGCTCAGGGATTAATGGCCTTTTGGGATGGCTTCTTGCACTGGTTTGCTGCAGGATCGATGGTGGGTATGGTGACTACGCTGCAGGCAATGCAGTGGAAGGGTTTGTGGTGCAGTTGTATTTTTTAGTTAGCTAAATTAGTAACTGCTTAGGCTTTGTAAAAGCAGTTCCTCAGCTGTGTGGACACTGCCTGGTGAGAAGCTGCCAGACACGAATAAACATCATCACAGCTGACTACAGCATTTACAAATGAAGCATTTAGGCAGCTGTTGTATTCCCCTGCGAGGGCCAAGAGGGAAGCACTGGAGGAGGCTGAGCTGTGCCCCATCTTCTGGTTCCTTGCTGGAGGGGAGGAACAAGATGCTGCTCCCAGCCTCAGGAGCCTCACAGCCTGCTGGTTACTGCTGTCTGCTGTCTTTTGTATTTTCTTTTGTTTATGAATTACCTCTGGGATTTCTGTCTGTTTCCATTGATTTTATATGGCACTGAAGTGACTAGCTTAAACTAGGTGCCTTATTTTCAGATGAAGTCAAATTATATGAATTCTTCCTTAAAGTGTTAACATTTCTACCTCAGGAAGAGCAAACATGCAAAAGTTTTCACTCTTTATCCTGCCTGTAATTCTATAACATCATTGGGTCTCAGCATGTGTTTAAAGGTTCATTAGTGCCTTAGTAACTAAAATGATGCTGAGCCATTTTGGCAATTACGATAGCACAACTGTGCATGAATAGAATATTTTTCACTGCACTATGGTGTAAGCTACAATATGCTTGCAAAGTAAACCTGCAAATACTTGCTTTTTAGCCTTTCTTGTCTCTGAAATTCAACATTAATTCAATCAGAGACTTTTCTTTTTACTTGAACTGGCTTTGATTTGAACACTAGTTAAGATATCATTATGTAAATTCATGGCAGATGTGCAGAATATAATTTTTCAGTTGTTAATAATTTTTTCCAATGCCTGTCTTCCTAGCCAGTGCTTCTACAAAAGATGTATTTCCTTTTTAAATATTACCTTTTCTTCCTCAGCCCCCTAGGTACATTTGAAAAGAGTGAGAGGATTTGCTTTTAGTTAGGAAAATCATTTCCTCATTCTCACCCTAGAAAAACACTTGAAATGCTGCCGCCCAGCTACCTTTAAAAAGAGTTCTCTGAGATGGAGCCCTCCTTCTCAAGATTTTACACAGAAAAGTGGAAATTCCTGCAATTTGGTTGCCAGAGACCTGTGCTGCTTCTGCAGTTACAACCGTGATATTGCATCATGACAAGAAATGTCATTTACTATTTCAAGGTAGAACAAAAAGTCTGAACTCAGAGTTAGTAATCAAAGAGAGTAGGTCAGAAACACCTGCATATGATTAGTTTAGACAGGTAGTCTTCATGGTTTTATGTGCTGTTCATACTTGCACTACTTTGTAAAAAATTTCAGTCAGTGGCAATTAATGCTCAAACATTACTATTAATTAGATACTTTCATTCTTGAGCTATTTCTTAAATCAATTCCCATATGTCTAGGTAATGAAATGTCATTCTGCCAACAAAAGCAGTTGTTATACTGCAATGCGGTGGAGGAAAAATACAACGTGCTGGTATAAGGAAAATTTGTCTGGCTTCACCTTCCTCTTCACTCAAAGTGTTGAAAAAATTGCACAACAGTTCTAACAAAACTCCAGGGTTATAATGCAGATACAATACCTCCAAAAGTGTTTTCATTCCTGTGTTACCAATATTAATACATGTCAAATAATTGGAAATCTTGGAAAAAGAAAAACAGTTGAACATAGGTGTGAACTTACTTTGCTTTTATTGGACCTCTCCTCTATGCAAACTTGTATTTTTCATCAAGCTTTTTACTACACTACAAAAAAAAATGCATCTGCAGGATAATCTTTTTCCCTGGCCTAATTTTTGCAGGAGTCCTGAGAAGATTCTTTCTGATGTTACTGCTTTTCTAACAAAAATAGCTTTCTAGTACAACAGAAATGTTCATGGAAAACATCTGCTTTCCCTCAAAGCCTGTTTTTTGTCAGGAAATGAAATCCACACTCAAAAACCTTTAATCCAGAAATCCAAAATTCAGATGATTTATGCTGGCATATATTTACACAAAGCTCATATATGTACGTTTAAGACATTGCATAATCACTGAATATTAACGTCCTGTGGAATTACCAGCCTTATTCCTGTTAATTTGTGACATGTAGGAATCAGACATCTTTCCTTCTGCAGCTTCTGTCATTGTAAACCTCAGTTGCTGCTTTCTGCCATAACTTCTTGTTATTTTCTTGCTGTCATCTGTAGTCAACAGTCCATCCATCACCGTTGCTTTGATGATTGCCAGAGCCCCTGCATCAAGACCACACTGTCAGCTTGACATCCTGCATGTGCAATAACCTTCCTGTTGCAGCAGGGATTTCTAGCAGTTCAGGTTCTATGGAGACAGGCCATTCTTCAGAGCTGATAAGCATGCAAATAACAAAAACTCTTATCTCTCTTGGTTTTACTTGGTGTTTTGTTTTTTTTTAATTGTCTGTTTTGATTTGTCTTTTTGGCCATTCTGATTTCTCTCCTGTGCTCATGTTGCTGCTTTGACACCACCAAGGAATACCTTTTGAAAGAACTGAACATGATTTTATTTACTCTGGTTAACCACAGCTAGTAGGAATGCATTGCACCATCTGTATTAGGTGTGATTTCTCAGTAAATACCAGCAAAATGGTGCGGTGAATGAGAACTCTCCTGAGTTTTCCTTAGTTTGCATCAAAGCAGTTTTATATAGCACGTTTTAAACTGGGAACAGCATATTTGCTTTCATCTTTTCCCATATGTGTAAGCCCCTCCCCCTACACCTATATGTATAAAACTATCAAGTTATATACATAAAGCAGGATAAAACAAGTCAGATTCAAGGCATGAACAGAGCTGACGCAAGGGTAACCATGCTATATCCCATGGTACGGTTTAGCTTTTGAAGTGGCTGGGTGTCCTCGCATAGCTGGGAATTCCTCGGTGAAGGAACACCATGAACGCTGTGCCTCTACCACATCCAAACAGCCTGTGATGTACAAGCAGGCTCAGAGGGTTTCCATTTTATTCTGTCATAGTCAATTAGTACACGTCTTTCATTACAGTCTTTGATGAAAAAAAAAAGCCCACAGAGAATTTTTTGAAGTTCTATTTTGGTATAAAATGTATCCTTTTTCTTCTCCCCAGTGCATACTTATGATCTTGAGAGTCTTATCTTGAACAGCTTTTTCTTGTACTCAGAGCCTTGTACTATTAAACTGCCTCATTGGTCAGTCCCACAGCATGGGAATAAAGCATCCCAGAGCACACGATCCCGCAAAAAATCTGTTTCAAGAACATCTTTCCTTCTTACATATTTGTTGTGTTTCTCATTGATATAGTCCAGGACTGCTAAGGCAATGAAAAGTTCCTGTTTTGATGTTTGGGGAATGATGCCACAAAGTATTTGCATATTCCCCACTGTAGTAGAGGTTTTCCAGATTGTAGTCAGCATGGTGTGTACACAACGAGGAGACTTACTGTCTTTCTTACTTCAGAGGAATCAGCTAACACATGTAAAAATCAAGGAAGCTTGAACATCTGCTTAGAGATGATAAAAATAAAAGTTATATCGGGATAAGGCTTTGCTTTCTGCTTTGTATTATCAAAAATCATTGCATTTTTCACAAGAAATCAGGAGGCAGTCACTCTTCTCATAGTTACAGTTAATGGATGGCATCATCACGAGTTGCTCAGTTTATAGTTTGCCAGGTACAGCTGCAAATTGAAAGGCAAAGTCGTCCAAGTAACAGAAAGTGTTAAAGAAACTAATGAGCAGCTTCTGTACAATCTTGAAGACAGCATTTGACACAGCATGAAGATGAAAATGTCTCCAGAATCAGAGCAAAAGTATTTTGGAAAGGAGCTTCAATCCAAATGTTGAAAGACACTGAATTACACAAAGTACTAATGAATACAATTTGATGCAACTATCAGAAAGGGAAATCACATTTAATATCTCGATGGCAGAAAGTGCAACAGAAAATAGAGGGAAAACTGCACTTCATTACTGGGAAAATGGGCAGGCATCATTTCCTGAAGGCGATCAATTCATGAACTGCCAGTAAGTGGTTCGCCTGTGCCCACGGTGTCAGGAATCCATCAGTTCCTCTCAGAAAGTTTATGACTAACTCTGCCATTACTTGGTCAGATGAATCCAAATTTTGGTAAATATGTGTCATTCAAACATATGAAAATGACAAAAAAAAAAGCAGCAATAAATTTAAATATGAATATCCAGAATCATAGCTTTCAGTTTTCAGTAAAGATAAATGTCAGACTCTCCCAATCCTAATTTTAAGCTGGTGGGGCCGATTCTGGCTAAATCAGCCACTGTTTGATGTGGAAGGTTCCCAAAATAGTTTAGATCCTTTTTTTAGAGGCACGCAGAACCCTCCCAAAAAGAAAGTGTAACACAGCCCTGGAGCAGGGACCTGCACAGGTGCAAAGGGTGGGACCAGGGATAGAAGTAATGAGATGAGGACAACCTGCCCCACCGCACCAGAACTGGCCGTTTATGCCAGCCTGGCTTTGTGTGTAAGCAGCGCTGTGTGACTACCAGAGGAAGGAAACTACAAGAAGAGAGGAGAAATGAAATCAGAAGGAAAATGGGTGTCTCCCACGCAATTGCCTGGACTTCCCTGATTCTTTTTAATGTAGTTGTTGCATTAAATGCCTCATGGGCCAAGGATAGGCTGCCAATTTGGAAGAGAAATTGCCCCCAGAAGAACCAAAAGGGCAGCAGGGTACCACCTTTTGTCAAAGAAGACAAGAAGACTTTATTATTGCCAATCCCCAGGCATTCAAAGGTCATGCTCAAGCTCCAAATAATATGAGACTGGCTTGAAACTCACAAGATTGAATGAGAAGTTAGATTTATTCGATTTGCTAGCTGATTCCTGAGCCTGGTAGTAAGGAGGCATTTGTGTTACATTTTCAAATTTCCCATTAACCATTAGGGATGGACCTTGTGGCTGCATTTTTTTCTTTTAAAAAAAGGAGCTGAGATTGGCACCGAGTCACTTATTTCCAGTGGAAGATTTCCAGAGATAAACCATAAACTATTGCAAGGATCAATGAGATACTGGCAGTTGTCAGCATCAGGTGTACTAAAAAGTGGCAGTAATCTGACTTCAGCTTTGCAGAAATAAATAATATGAAGTGCAATTTCAAAGCAAGCAGGACTGGAGGCTAGAAAGGCTTTTGTCAGATTCGTGTTCTCATTTCCCTATGGCTCTCTCCTACTACCCAGATGGCTGATTTCCAAATGCCTGTCTTCAACTTTTCTACAGGTCACAGGATTTTTAGGGTAGTTTGAAGAAGAATATTCTCCTTTATCAGCAATTTTTCCTTGCCAAGTGTCTTTTGCTGAGGAATTTTTGCAACCTAAAAGTTTCTTTGTGTCTACAGAAGTTATCTTACAGAGGAAGATGTTTTATTTAACATAAATCCTACCACAGACCTATGACTTTAGACTTAATTTGGTATCTAGTAATCCAATAATAATGACATTTCATGGCCTCTAGGACAGCAGACTACCCTGACAGAGCAATACTTTTTTTCTGTCCCCATTATTTGCCAGATATGGGCCATGGTCTATTTTCTGTGATGGTGGTCTGAGCCCAAAACAGTTTTGCTGCAGTGATGCACTGGTGCAAAGAAAGGCAGTTCAGCTCGCTTCCCATTCATCTGTTAGTCTCTTATTTTTATACTTCTTTGTTTTATTCTTGTTGGGTGCTTGTCAGCATGACTGTGGCCCCCGCAGAATCCTGTCAATGCACTCCAGCAGGAGTTTCCCCTGAGCAGCACCTCTGCACGGCGGAGCCCAGGGAGGTGATGAGGTCCACCCGCAAGGCCGGCAGCGACACCGGCTGAGGTCCCTCTGCCCAGCTGCCAGGGACGGGGTCAGTGAAAGAGCAGGGCTGAAACAAAAGGTTTATTAAAGTTTAAATGACCCGGCTGCTGTGGAGTTATCTTGTATTTGTTCTGACATCTCCACTGTCAGCAGGAATGACAAAGTGTTCATCACTCACCTGCTTTCTCTAGGGCTGAGGGAAATGGAAATCTGGAAGGGTTTATCTGGGGCATGGAGTCAAGATGAGCCACGGGGTTTGATGATGTAATGGCAAATGTTAATGAACAGGCAGGGCAAGGGCTGCCAAGAGGAAGCTTAAAGGACACAAGGACATCTTCATTACTGATGTCTCCAAGGTGCCCTTGTTAGGGAAACTGCAGCATGTGGTGAGGCCCTCCAAGAAAGAATCTGTTTTGGATCTGCCAGGAGAGAACAAGGCAAAAAAGGCAACGAGGTCCTTAATTCTCACTGAAGCCTGTGGCTCTGAGGATCAAAGCCTGAAGTCCCAGTGCTAGGACAACTTAGAAAAGATTGACTGCAACTGTTATGGTATAAAACAACATCATTTTTTCATGTCCTTTTTATGCTTTCCCAAATTCTCGATTACCCTAGTGTTACCTCGCTCTCATCCAGTTCCTCACCAAGAGGTGTTCTGAGGTGATCAGACATGTTCGTCAAGCCTTCTGAGGTAAAAATATAAAACTGTGTGTCATCAGGATGCCCTTTAGGGCATCCTCTGAACTAAAGTGGGCATTTGTAAAAGAGAAATTAATCTGCCGTTCCATGGAGGCTCAGGGGCTGAAGAGGAATTGTCCTGCCTTGCCCTCAGGCTTTCTCTCTTCAAGGGTTTATAAGTCAGTAAGTATCACACCACTCCTGGCTCCAAAGTTTTTACTAGATCAAAGGAAGGACGTCTAAGGACTAATAGGAGTTTCCTTGTCTCTAGCAAGAGATGCTTCTCGCTCTCCATCACAGAAAGTGACTGACAAAAACATGTAGCTTCAGTAGATGGCCACCCAAATGCAGACATCAGACACCTGGACTCATAAGGCAGAGATCTTCGTTATGGGCTGCTTTTCTCTTGTTTCTCACTAAGAGACAGAAGGGAAACTACAGCCTTAAATTGATCGAAATTTTTGCCATCACCTTGAGGAAAGTAAAGATTTCACCTGCAGAGTTTGAGACTTTTCTTCTCTGCTAATGTGTGCAGAGAGGGCAAGGGGAGGCTTCCCAGGGAGCCAAAGTGAAGAAAGGCTTTCCATTAAAAAAAAAAAAAAGAGCTTCATTTTGTAAAGCTAATTTTAGTCTTCTGTTTGATACCCTGTCCAAGGAAAGAACAGAGCAGTGACTACTCTCTGTATAACATTGCTAGTTTGGAACTGGAATAACTTTTGTTAGAAGTAAGTGACTTCAAGCAAAGATTTCTATATTGTTACAGAGAACATACTAGTTATTTGGGATGTCTTACAAGTAGATCAGATGAAGTTAGGATAATCCTGGATCTTGACCCCAGATATTTGGTATTTTAAAAGTTAAATACTTTAATGCTTTTCTTGTTCTGTTCTAGTGAATAACTAATATTTTGTATTGCATTGCAGTTACTGTGTGAGCATTGTAAATGACCTTTTACTTTTCTTCATTAAGGAACTGGTCATATTTGACTGTAACTTACTGAGATCAATAAATGCTTAATGTGTTAACTTCTCAGTCTAATTTTATGTGACACCTTGCTGAGCCAGCAAAAGGAATGGAAGACAGATTGGGACGTGCAATTATATCTGAGGTATTTATATACAACAGCAGTGGATTTGTGGTATGTTTGCTAGGATTATTAAACTATTTCCCATTGGTAAGTCCTCTAACTTCCTGTCCGTAAAATGAAGAAAGGATCATCTTGCAGTTCAAATGCAGAACTTGGTTTCAGTAGGCTTGGATTTGGTTCCTATCCATGCCATAGACTTTGACCTTGACCTTGGGCAAATCACTTATTCTGCCTGGCTCTCACTCCTCTGTAAGCTAGAGTAGGGATAATAACTCCTTAAAGGTGAGAATGAGTATGCCAGCATTCATGTGACACTCACACTGTTATTCAGTGTGAGTGTCACACTACCTCTGCCTTGAGCTACGATGGAGTTGATCAAACTGTGTTTCGCCAACAATTTGTTCCACAGTGAATTTCTTGTTCTTTTAATGTCTAGTCACAGTCATAGATGGTGACTGGGTTGAGACTGTTCATGAAATGTTCAGTGTGTACCCTGTTGATTTTAAGACCTTTGTTAACCCTGTCTTTGGAGCAGACTCCCTTCTCCTCTCCCGAACATTAAATCAGATTTTGCCTTGGTCTAACTAATTTCAGAACCTGAAGTCTTTCTGGGTACCCAGCATTGCCACACAGCCAGAAGTAGGACTTCATTTTATCAGTGTAACAAGGCACAGTTGGAAGGGAAAGAAGCCCCTGGATAAGGAATTTGTTGGTTTTTCTTCACTGGAAATGAGACAATGATAATGATTTACATAATTGAACCTGGTCTACAGCATGCTAGGGGGCATGAATATCTGCTTATGGGCACAGCAGTTAGCCAAGGTGGCCAGCAAACACATAACTCAGCTGTGTTTTGTTAACAACAAAGATTTAATCATCTTCCAGAGCTCTCTGGATGCCCAGAAGTTTGCTGTTGAAAAGATTACCAAAAGGCCTTTGTACAATTGTACTGTGCTGTATGTAATCACTAGGATTCGTGCAGTGCTGTGGTGTGGTTCTTTGCCATTTACAGCTATTGTGGGCTCATCTGTGTCCTTTTTACACAAGGTGGTCTTCATGATTTTCTGCATCTGGCACAGAACTCGTTCAGTGTCAGTACATCACAGGGCATGGAAGAGGCATAGAAAAGTTCATAGCTGTGCCCTTCCCTCCCTTTCTTTTCCCACAGCTGATAAGTGGATTATACGGATTGCTTCTTTTTTCCTTCCTCAATGAACATGTTCCAAGAATCATTTAGGCAAAATCAGCAAAATTTTTCCATGGCGCCAAGGTGCTAAACCCCCACCACACGATAGCTACATGTTACAAGCCACAGCAAAGCCCTAGGTTTGCCATATGCCACTGCCAATCAGTGACAGTTAGATGCAGTGACAAAGCAAATACTAATGTTAAGTGTTCTGCATTTAAAATCCCAGAAAGCATCCAAGACAGCAGGAAACATGCTGCTCTGATCCTATGAACAAAGTAATTGCCATTTCCTCTCCATCACAAATGCCAAACCACTCTGGTTACCCATTAGGTCAGCCCTCATGCTACCTGAGGTGCTAGCAATTAAAAACACCACACTCTGAACTGGAGTGAATTTGCCTTTCTCTCAATGCCAGAAATAAAGAAAAAGAAAAAAGAAGCAGAAGTCATACTGAATCTGCCAGCCAGACTTTGAATACAAGTACACAGAAAAGTCCCAATAGACATGGGATCAGTGCAGAGAGCAGTACTGGAATTATTGAATATAGCTGGCAAACTACAGAAAAGAAAAATAGGAACCAGTTCTGTCTGCGTTATCTCAGATGGAACCATCTTTTCTATTGGAGAAACAAGCTATCTTAAAATGAAAACAAAGATTAAAAATGATATATTGGGCAAGAAATGGGCACCATTCTTTTGAGTTGTCAAGTGCACTTCATCCTGAAATGGGAAACATGACAGATAATTGTTTGTTACTGGCAGCTTAAGTTTTTAAATTAGAATCAAAATCCCATTTTGTTGGATTCATAAAGGGAAACAAAGCTCCCTTCATAAAGGGAGCTTCGAGCCGTTGTGAGGCACTGTTGTGGTCTAGAGTGCCTCAGGGGAAGTCTTTAAAAGAGCACTTATAATTAAAGAGAAAAATATTTCCATGGAGAGGGTTTTTTTACACAGAAGGGGACAAAGGGCATGTTGAAAATGATGAAATTTACAGAATGTGGTGTAAAGGAAAAGGTCATGAAAACCAAATATGAACTAACGAGCACAGTTTACCAAGGGTGAACTAGATGCTTGGTCAGCTCCAACCTGTGCCAGGCCCCCTGAGAGGCATTCCCTACATCTTTTTGTGTTTCTGAAGCTGTAACACATAACAGTGACCTTGCTACTTGCATGTAAGCTGTACATTGATGAAATTGCTAATGGTATTAGTGAGAAAAGTCAAAACAGAATCTTCTGAACAAGTACCCTTCAAAATCAGTTTTTACCTTACAAAAGCAGATGTAGCACGTGCACTGCATCAGGCCCCCTCTAGTCCCTTCAGTAAATTCACAACTGGAAAAGATTCTGCCCTCATCTGTGAATAGGTTGCTTCAGTTAAGCTTGGAAGAATAGAGTTAATGAAGCACTGCATGCACGTTGTGTCCCCTGAGGGAGAAGGGCTGATGCACATAAGAGGATTAGAGAAACAACTTCAGTGAATTGATGTGGGTTCAATTCATCTTTACATTAAACTTTATATTAATGCTCTAATTTCAGCTTTCAATGAGAATTCATGGGTAAGGTTGGTGTTTCTTGAAAGACTGTACTCCAAAGTGACAAATGCTCATCTTAACCTGTTAAGATCCTAGAGCTAGGATGGGTATGTCCAGATATAAGACTAAAGAAAATTTTGATACAGTGTCCTGAAGTTCCTGCTGAGATTTCTTTATTCTTTAATGGCTGATGCCTTTGGTCAAGGTCTTTTTTGCCACTATTATTTCAGAATACCCAGTACAAGAAAGGCATTTACAGAGTGGAGCAAGTCAATCGACAGGCCACCAAGATGGTCAGGGGCTGGAGTAAGTGACGTAGAAAAAGAGGTGGAGGGCTGGGTTTGTTCAGCCTGGAGAAGAGATGGCTCAGGAAGATCCTACTGCTAGGGCAACTGCCCAATAGGAGGGCACAGAGAAGACAGAGACAGGCTTTTCTCAGAGGTGTACAGGGACAGGATCAGAAGGCAAAAGACCAACATGAAATTTAAGAAATTCCTCTCTGATAGAAGGAAAACTTTTATTGTGAAAGTGAAATTCCTCTTTGATAGAAGGAAAACTTTTATTGTGACAGTGATCAAATATTGGAATTAGTTGCCTCCAGAATTTGTAGAATATCCATCCTTGGAGAGATCTAAAACTCAACCAGAGTTGAGCAGCCTACTCTAATTAGCCCTGCATTGACCAGTAGGTTGGACTAGGTGACCTCCACAAGTCCCTTCCAACTTAAATTATTTTGTAAGTTTATGAGTCAGCTCAACAAGATGTTTTCATTGATTGATTCAATGGCTTGTGGTTTCCACACTTTGAGATACTGTCTTTCTGAAATGTCAGCAGAGAGGAAATTAGAGAGGGAAGAAACAAGCCTTACTACCAGCCTCTGCTACAGTGTATACTGGCATGACCTACTTGGATAGTCCTGAGCAATACCTAGACCACATTCAGGCAGAAGGAAGGGACTGAATGACGGCACCATTGGTGATAGCTAAATTCAGCATTTTCAGCATAAAAGCTTTGTTTCTGTGCTATGCTCCTTGAGGGTTTTTTTTCAAGTGAAAGGATAAGGTCTTTGGAGGTCTTGTAAAATGCTGCATGTTTCAGCTGCAGGTGCTGGTTCAGACCCTTAGAAGGAGCAGAGAAACTAATTAAGGCCATTTGGTGCAACCATAATAAAATAAAAAATTATAAAAACTCCGCTGTGACCAAGCCTAGTTCTTCTGAAGTCTGAGGGAAATGTATCAAGTGAGGTAAATGGGAGTAGATAAGGCCTGAGAACATTTCACCTGGGTTTTCCTTTAAGAACTAAGCACTACTCTGTTTTTCAGGTTAATCTTGGTGCTTCATCTCATTCCACATGGGCATGCTTGCAGCTGAAGGAAATATTTATACGGCGGAATAATTCACAGCACTCTTTTACCTCCTATATAAACCTACTTCTTATTTTATTCCTTTTTACCACACTCCCCACACACATTCGCCAGCCCAAATTGTGTTTGTCACATAAGCTGTCAAGTTATCTGTGTAATGTTGTGTTAGGGATTTAGCTAGAGAAACAAATTCCCTTGGTGTGCGAGTAAGATTAGAACAGCATGTGTATATGATGGATTTGTGGACTGAAAACTCATTCAATTTTAGTTTGATTACGAAGGCAAGATTGAATGTGAACAATATTAGCAGAAGTATAGGCCTGATTCTTCAAAAACCCACGAACTTCAAAATCTCTGCAGATCTGTGTTTGGTGCCGCAACATCCCATTAAAATTGACATGTCCTTCCTCTCTAGTTTCTATTTCTTCCCTTAAGCAGCTAAAATAGCTAAATACTTCAGTAATCAGTTTTCCTATCCCCACTTATTTTTCTCGAAGCTAAATCTTCTGGATGCTCTCACAAGAAGAGTACTCCCAGGTTCATGTGAACTTTTTAGAGGACTAGAGAGAGCAAGACAAAGCTCTCACTGATGCCACAACTTGGTGTTGGTGAATCCATTGCCACAGAGACACACTGAAACACTCCCAGGGGTGCCCCATGCTCTGTTGTTTAGTGTGGATATTGCAAAAACACAGGCTGGTGCGAGAGGCTGTGCAGTAGCAGTGAGTCTGAAGCTCGATGAAAATCCCCTCGAGCCCCTGGCTCCTCTCTCTGCCTGTGAAGCAGTCAGGAAACACAAGCCAGCGAAGACATAGGGGTCTAGAGAACAAGTATTACGAGGAGCGGCTGAAGGAACTGGGGCTGTTTGGTTTGGAGAAGAAGAGGCTGAGGGGGGACCTTATCGCTCTCTACAACTACCTGAAAGGAGGTTGTAGTGAGGCAGGTGTTGGTCTCTTCTCGCAAGTAACTAGCGATAGGATGAGAGGCAACGGCCTCAAGTTTCATCAGGGGAGGTTCAGATTGGATATTAGGAAAAATTTCTTTACTGAAAGAGTGGTCAGGCATTGGAACAGGCTGCCCATGGCAGTGGTTGAGTCCCCATCCCTGGAGATATTTAAAAAATGTGTAGATGTGGCACTTCAGGACATGGTTTAGTAGGAATCATAGAATTATGGTGTTGGGTGGATGGTTGGACTCAATGATCTTAGAGATCTTTTCCAACCTATGATTCTATGATTCTATGACAGGCTTAATGTCACATTTCCATCATGAGATTTTTTACCCACAACCATCCCCAGACCAAAGGCATGCTGAGCATCAAGAGGCTACTAGGGCCAGCTGTGAATGGGGCATGGAAGACCACGTAAAACACACTTCCCATCCAAATGTCCTGTCTATACAGGAGATAACTGTAATCATTGAGGCTGCCACACTGTATTTCATGGTGTTTTCAGACTCAGAAACAAGTCAGCTGGGGTGGTGTCCTAAGCCTAAATTCCCCACAAGTCTGATGATGAACTGACTAAAATTAGAGGAAAGTCTGGATTTTATTTCACTGTAGAAAGAAGTAGATATGGATAGGTCATTTTAAAGACACCCTTTCACATAACCAGCATCAATGAACCCAGACTGCCGGCTGTTGCTACTTAACATACTTTCTGCTAGGTATTTACCTCTAAAGAGCAGTGTGCATTTCTCTGTTAGAGAGCAACACTACCACTGAAATGGACTTCAAACATCTTTCACATATTCCACTACAAGAAAAGTGAGTAAATAAAACAGTGCTTATGACCTGACGTTGGCCCTTTGCTTTTGCTGCGGGTACACTTGTTAATAATCAACAAAATGATGGAAAAACAATTAACAAGCAAACTGAGCCTTGAAATCTTCTCCCTGCAAACCTCCTCCTCTAGGTTTCTGTAGGAACTAGACACACAAACACTGCATTGAGCTCTGGCTGTTGGAATAAAAGTCAACCTCATTTGCAGTTGCACTTCCAGCCATGCCAGTCAGAGGAGTCAGCGAAGCTAGCAAGACTACAGTGAAAGGTTAGTTCTGTTGTAACTCTTTTTATCTCCTGCTCTTGTGGTGCGAGGAGTTATCTGTAAACTGAAGTTGAACATTGTCAGCCCTAAAATTTCTGCCCAGTATGCTAACGGCTTTGCCTCATTATCTGTATCCTCTCAAGGCAGAGATTTCAGTTTCCCCTGTTTGTCAGAAAGTTCGGTCTTCTGCAGAGAGGGAAGGACATGAGGCATAATTCAGTGTGGATTTACTGTTATTTCATGTCACAAAGTTCTGTGTTTTGAAATACCATGTAATGGTCCTGGAGGTTGAGGACAGATTCGCACACCTTCATGTTACAGATTGTGCCTAAGTAAAGAGGCTTTGCTAAACACTGCATTTTAGCAGAACATACAATTTGTGGCCACTACAGCTGTTCTACCAAGTGGGGTAAGTGCTAAGCATCAGGGGAGGAAAGCCTGCACTGAAACACCCATCTGTCCCCTGGCATCAGCGGGTGCAAGAGACGCAAGCTCCTTTGAGTTCTGTTACACACCTGGGAGATGTTAAAAGCAAGAGAAAGTTCTGCCTGACATCTCAGGTACTGGCAACTGAAAAACAGGCAAAACAGATTTTCCAGGTCATCTCTGACTGAACACTAAAAGGTAGCTCAGGACATAACTTGAAGCTTCAGCATCTTCAAATGTGAAGCTACAAAAACATCACATAGGGCAACCAAAGTTGTAGAACCCAACCCTGCTCATCAGTATGGTTTTTCCTCATTACTAGCAAAAATCAGACCTAGTTCCTGTTATGAACTGGTTGAACTTTACGAAACGATGAAATCTCAACAGCTATTCAAGATGTTAGTGTAAATCTCAACAGCTGTCCGAGATGTTAGCGTACAAATCATAACAAATAGGCCATGACATTTTTCGTCTTTTCTGATCAGCCTTATATACTAACAAGAGTATGAGAATTCAAGAACTCATCAGGAGAGCATTTTGACAGCACACCAGGGTCATTGAATCCCCATGGTTTTGAGTGGTATGACAGAATTCAGAGACAGAGGGTACTTTTTGTTTAAGAAATAAGAACAATATTAGGTTGTTCTTTCTCAGTTTATCAGAAGGTTTCTAAACCCCTAGAGAATTAAAGGCAGAGGTGTTGCTGGAATGCAGAGGACTTTTCTCCTTACTGTTTGTTTTAATATAACAAAGAAAAACCACAATTTAAGCTAAAACTGCAACTAAAAAATATCTCCCCCTTATTTAACCAAAGGTACCTCCTCTGGTACTAGTTAGGTCATAATCCTGTTTATTCTCCAGTGAGATTAGTTTGTAGATTCTTTCAGGGAAAAAGGCTTTTATAAAATAAAAATAAAACCCAGAGGGAAAAATCCACCCTTTTATTCCTTAAACAAAAAAAGATAAACAGACTTCTCTTTTGCAAATCCTCTTGGAAATAACCCAATGAATTCAAACAATTTAATGATTCAAACTGAGAACAAAGATATACCCAGTTACTCTTTTGAACAAACATGTAAAACGTAGAGATACAGTGATAAGGTAAGGTTACTGAAGCACTTTGTACTTACCAGAGCTTTTCCCGCTATTACTTGATGGACTCCTAACCAGCTTTGACTTTTCATTGACTTTCCTCACCTTTAATTTAAGACTGCATTGACTTTTCCTGTCACCTTAATCCATTTCTAGCATTAAATTGCTGCACAGCTAGCTACAATGCTACTGAGTATTGATTATATTCTTTCCTCTCAATAATGTTTTGTTACCTAAATTGAAAAATAATCAAAGGAGCTTCCTAGTGCTTTGCTTCTTTTTAGTAGTTAATAATTCCACTGATTTTTTAAAAAATGTTTTCTTCAGTGTTTCATTGCTCACTTAACCCATGTCAGTGTTTTGGAGAAGAAAAGCTGTAAATGAGATGCTGTGCAGTGGCTACACAGAATGTATTTGATTGCTGGGGTTCACCATAAATGACAGCTGAATGAGAGGAAATCCTTACCAGGTCCCGGTGGTAGCTTTCCGAGAAGCCAAAATCTCATTCTATGGCTGATGTTCAAGTGGTTTCCAAGTAGAATCACCACAAAAGGAGGGGGGGTGACAAGGAGGAATGAAAGCTGGCTCGGTCTCGGAACTTCCCACCTGTGTAACTCACCAACATGGAAACACAAGAGCCCTCGGGATCTGGGTTTCATACTTAAGACAGTCTGAGCGCCCTCCGCTAATGACCACCTACAGATGAGCTCCTCAGGGATGCAGCGATGCAAGAGAAGCAAGAAGTGTCCACATGTAAGCTTTGCACAGAGAGCACCTGGAAAGCCAGGACTAATTTCCTCCATGCCCTCGCCCTAAAATGGTGGCAATATTTCTTTTTCATGCAGCTCTCCCTTGCAAGGAATGTGGGTTTTTATGCCAAGGTGCTCAGTACGGGGTCACCTCTATTACAATAACCCAGGCCTGACTAAAAGGTATTTCTATGTTACAGGAGAATTGGAATTACAGAAGGGAAAAGATGAAACAAAATATAGTATTCTACAGGCAAACAGCATATGGAATAACACTATGCTAGCTGAGGCTCAAAATACTCTGGGGAAATTTAAAAGTTGCTTGAAGAATTACAGAAGGAAAGATAAAATCTTTTTTTCCAGCCTCAGGAATTAAGCTTGAATTTATTGTTCCATGACAGGGTGTCTCCTCTCACCATTTAGAGGATCATAAAAATAAAACTTCATTTTTCTTGTTTCTAGTCAAAAAAGTGACTCATACTTTCAGCCCAGGCTCAGAATATGTGCCTGGCTGGGTAGGCCTTCCACACTTTTTTTTTGGTAGAGAAGGGAAGGGACATATCTGTGATAAATACAAAATGGTTTTTATATTGTTTGGATGAAGACAAGTACTGTGTTCATTCCTGTCTGTCTCCCTGACTAGTTGTAGTTGTCCCAGACAACTGTGTAGTTGTCACTACACAGGCTCTCTCCTTTGCTTGGACGTTATACGGGAGATGTAACACAGGGCTCACAGAAAGCAAATCTCTTCTCCCATAAGACTGCCTTCCCTCCCAAGGCAAGAAGACACACCTCTGGTTGTCCTCAAAGTCAGGCTGCTTAAGTGGACACTTCAGTGAAAAATAAGCTATAGAGTTTAAAGAAAATTAAGGTGATGTGGTCCAATACACACTTCTAGTAGCAGCTTTACAATAAGCTCTTGTTTGGTTTTTTTTCTTCTTCTGTCTTGTGTTTGGTGTCTTTTTTTGTTAAGGATGAGTCCTCTCTGGTTTTCCTTCTTTTTTCCCATATTATTAAAGTAGCTATTTAATGCAACCCAGTTTATACAGGTAGTGCTAATAGATATAGGATTATGTGTCTGTTCCTGGGCAGAGCATTCAAGTACGCACAGAGAAAGCCGATTTGTATAACAGCCTTCACCATGGACCTCAGATGTGACCTCAGAAAAATCACTCTGATTTTCCCCATCATGTTCCCTCTCTCATCTCTGGTCTGTCCAGTCCTGCTAGAGTGGAGCCTTCTGGGGGCCGAGACCATCTCTTTCCACAGGAACCTAAGCTGTGCCTGCCACAAACTCTACGTGCTAGGAGAACACAAATTAATGACATTAAACTACTGTTGAAAAGCCTTATTGACTCACGTCTTTCATACAGTATTGAAGCCTATATGGTTCTTAAGCCTCTCTGTCACTGTTAATACCAGCTTTCAGTCATATCTTTGCAATTGAAACTCAGCAGGGGACTGATGGATGACCAACTATTTTCTGCTAATACACAGTAGAAATGAGTGTGCCTGATCAATTCTTAAAACCACTCACAGTGAAGAAAGTACTCAGAGAAAGATGAAACTCTATTCTTTTTAAGAGAACAATTTTTTTATGATCCCTGATTCCACATTTAATTCTGTGAGTGTAGTTTAAAGGGCATAGGGAGTTGTTAAATTTCATTTCACATTCACACTCTTCTCCCCTTGGCACTCTCATGGAATTGTTACTGCTGCTCATGCATATTGAGGGAGAATGCACCCCTGTGCAGGCAGCGTACAGCTCTGCAGCTCATTCCCAGCCATTTCCCAGATGCTTGGCGCTGTGATAGCATTGAAGCCCACAGGATTTCCCAGTTCTGCCCTTATAATTTTCTCTTGCTTCCTACAAAGGATCTCCTTTCGCAAAAACCCTGTCTGTGGCAGAGGAAGGCTGGATGCAATGTCCTCATAAGCTCATGAGCAGTTTCTGCTGCTCCTTCAAAGTGCACCATATCCTTCAAAGCACAGCACATCCTTCAAAGCACTTCTGACACTTGCCTGTGAGCAAATGAGAAAGCAGAGCAGGAGCCAAAAGTTAAAGATCCAGGTTGCACACCACTGCTGGGAAGCGCACCAGTTCCAAGTGTTTTGACATCAGAATTACTGCCTAGACCAGGAGCGAGCCCAGAGTGCCTTGTGCCTCTTTGTGGGTTAGCAGGTTGTGCCATGATTAATGAATTCCTGCGCTTTCTCATTTAGACAGAAGCTGCACGAACTATGCCAGTCAGGTTCAGTCTCCAAGAAGAAAATTAGTACGGAATATAACTACACAGCAGGAAAAAAGAAGTCATTGCTTCACCAAAGCCTGGATGATCGTTCTGCCCATGCAATTGAGGAGTCGTCCTCACAGTTGTGAAGCTCATAGCCACAGCATGCAAGGAGTCCTATGGCACGTGTCACAGCAGGACAGCTTTCATTGCATGCCATGGCAGCTTCTGTGGTGTGTGGTAAGGTAGGACAGCACATCACGGCAGAGCATGTGGCAGTGCACTTCGGGAGACAAAGCTACAGAGCCCTGCTGTTACAGAAGAGTGCAAGCCATGGGGGAAAATGCCTCTGATGCCACCAGGAATCTTTCACTGTACAGCCCTTTTAACTTCTCTTCATTCATTTCTTTTCGTCTTTTTTTTTTTTTTTAAAAAATCAAATGTCAAGCCCCAAGATTATAGTGAAAAGCAGACTAATTTCTCATTAACATGGCACTCGGGATGGAAAATTCTGAATGTGCACTAGCAACCATGTAAAAAACCCTGTTGTGCTTCCATTCCATCCACTGTTCTCACTGGGCTGCTCTCCAAAGCTTCCCCGGCTGCAGGGCGTTCTTGCTAGACGCTGACTGTCTGACACAAAGTCCAAGCAGGGAGAAGTCGAAGGAGGCAGTTAAGCAACTGGATGTCTCTAATTCCTTTCTTGCTTCAATTGTATGTACTCAGGTAGAAAAGAACTTTCTTTGTTGTAGCTGAAAGAGATTATCATCATGCTTGAGAACATGAAAGAGTACCTAAGCTGGAGCCAGCTCACATAATTTTTTGGCTGTGAAGGTTCTAAATAACTTTAATAGAAAGTAAATATATGGCGGTGCTTGACATGGGCCAATATGTGATGTCTGGAATGGCTGTTGTTCTTTGTTTTTATGAAGTCCATATTATTACTGTGCTTACAGTAGAGTCAAATGAAAAAACATAGTGCATTATACCACGTTTTCAACAAACATGGAGCAAAACACGGTTTCTTTTTAAGAAGCTTTTTTCTAAACAGACAGGTTGAAGAGGAATGGGAAGGGCTGTAAGCAGAAAACGTATGTGATAAATATCATGTTGGCATTGAAATTTGAATAGGCAGCCAGCTGAGGCATTGCTGAAAAAAAGACAAATGGGGAACAATAGAAAAGCAGAGACTAGAAGGGGATGATAGTCGAAGGGGATGAAAAAGGAAGGAAACCACATCTACTGTGGCTGAGTGGAAGGCACTGAGGAAGGTGTGTTGGAGCATGCTAGCTTTTACAACAGAGGAGAAAATGCTCAGAGCCAAAATTGTTTGATATAACCTCTTGACATTGGTATGAATGATATTGCAGACCTACACAGTCCTCATTGCTTAGGCCAACATTTGCTGCCATGGACAGGACTGGGACATCTTGTTTGGCCTTCCTCTGGAGATGACAAGTTACTGACGTGGTGTCTCACACTAAGTGGGCAATATAATCCTCAACTGCATATCCAACTCTCACAGTCACTTCACATTTCAGACAGAAGAACACAGGATGATGTCTACGACTATAGTTACAGTAAGGGACTATTCCACTGATGCTAATGACGGATTTGTGCCATAACTGTTTCCAGTTTGAATAATTCTAAATATTTCTGTTGCTGTTTGATGGTCATCTCAGTACAATATTGGCACTTAGGCCCTTTGTCAGTGCTGAATGAGGAAAGTCTATCTTTGCATTTGCCTGTTTCATGATTTCTACTCCATAAAGTCTTGAGCTTCTACAAAGTCCTTATCCTCAGGCTCTGCTAAATGTGTTAGATTTTGGTTGTGGAAAGTGAAAAAGAGAGAGTGCTTTTTGGGGAATGGAGAACTATATAATTTACAAGCTGCAAAATGACACATTAAAATTTAGAGGAAGATGAATATACTTATAAAGTTTCAGTGCTAGCCAGTAAAGCTATGTCTTGCCCATGTGAACTGAACTCCACCAGAAAACAGTCAGACGTGGAAAACAGAACACTTATGTGACAAATACTTTTCTGCTTCACAGTAGTTCCAAGAATGATTTAGAGACAGCAATTTTTGTCGATTTTCTTATAGTTATTCTGCAGGCAATCCAAAGGATGTAAAGATAATAAAAGCAGAGAAGTCCAGAAATTGTCTCTGAATTTCTCAGCCTTGGCGTCTATATATCGCAGTAGCATTTCTGCAGAAATCCTCCCCAGCCAGTCAGGCACTATTCTCAAAACAACTTGTACCAAGATAATATCCCTGAGGATCAGACTAGATGGGGATGAAGAACAAATGTACAATTTACATTCATATACATGGTGGGAACATTGAAAATTCAGCTCCTTGTAGCAATATTCGTAACTACAGGTAAATATTTGCTCTAAATTCTTCTTTGAACTTTCATATTTTGGTAAAATTTCCTTACATTTTCACAAGCCATCATGTTACTTTTGATACAGTGGTCTGCTAGAGTAAATTCCACAATAGAAAGTAGAGAAATTGCACTGTTTCTAGCTTTTCCTAAAGATATGTGGCTAAATTCTTTCACCCGAAATCCAAGGTCTACTGCTTCTAGCAAACCCAAACTTCTCTTCCTCCCCATTCCTTCCCTGACCTTTACTACTCACATAGCTAGGCTACTATTCTGAGGGTCTGATGAGTCATCAGGATTACTGTGGATGGCCACTGCCACCTTACTTCCTTCTGAAACATTTTTTATAACTTTCCCCCGCTCCCCTTCACTGGGATCATTATTATTGGATTAACTCCTGCTTTCCTCATGTCTCTATATTTCACTGCTCCTTTTTCCAAAATGCAATGAAAGACTTCCCCATCCTTTCAATTCATTTGGACAACAGCCTCATCAGTCCTGGTCCCAGCTGCTGAATCTTGTTTTTTCCAGCCCCTCTTGTGTTGCTTCTATCCAGATTTTTCACAGCTCTGCTACTCAGCGTGGCTTACTTGGTGGACCACGTCACTTATCTGTTTAAATGTTTTCCAAGATCAACACTTCCTCTTTAACTTCTGGTCTTTATCTCCACCTCAGCCTAAATCTGAGAACTGCATCTGTGCTGTATGGATGCTTCTGTTACACACTCCTTATCTTTTACGTTGTCCTTGACCGTAAAACTGTATCTCAAAATTCCCTATTATATCCAGGTCTGTGTCCTCATCTTTTACTCAAAACATTTTGAAAGACATTTTTTTCATACATAGGCTGCACTATTAACTTGTCCTCCCCAACTAATGAAAAGGATGCTTGGGTTATTTAACAAGCACAGCTGTGTTGCCTTTCGTAGGAGGCAACTATGCTAAATTATACCAGCAGAGAAACTGGCCAAAATACAAGTTAATTTCTTCATTTGGGGTTTCTTACTGTGCTTTGATTTATCTGTGTTTTATCTTCTGGAGTTTCAGCTGTAAAGGGCAAGAATTGTCTTTATCACTGTACTGAATACCACTGCTATGGTCTCAGTTCTCTCGAGCCAGTAAATAATGAGATACTCATGAAATTCTTAGCAGGTGTTGTGTTTTAATACCTTATCTGATTTCAGTGGGAGGTTTACCCGACTAAAATCTTCTGGGATGCCACCACAAAGCAGAAAAATTTCTTGTTCCCTCTACCAGGTAACAAATGCCAGCCAGCTTAATACATCAATCTATCATCACATAGTTATGTATTATCCATAGCCAAAAGCCCCTAATAATAAATTCTAATCTCCTTAGGATGATGAAGTAGGAAACTAATGTGAACCTGTGGCAAATAAAACCAAATTCCCTAAAAAGCAAGGCCTCTTTATACCTTAATAACACAGTGCTCTTTCCAGCTGTCAGCCCAGAAACTCAGTACCACTCAATATTGCATACTTTATTCTGTTCTAACAAAACTATTAATAAAATGAGCACTGCAGCTGTGGGAGCGAGGATTGTGGAGTGGGAAAACATCACGCCTAGTTCTGCATGGAAAGCGAAGCTGCACTATTGTGGCCAAGGGCAGAACTGAAGTTGTTTTGTGCAGAAGCCGCTGAGCATGCATTTTGAAGTGCAACCCTTGTTTTTGCTAAGAGGTGAGAGTTGACTGGATAAAAATAGAGGCACTGCGTCAAGACCTGAGTCTTTGTTCCCAGTTCTGCAGTAACCATGCCAGGTATGCAGAAGAGGAACATTTAACACGATCTGTTAAGGAATCTGGGAATTAGCTGCCTGAAGGAGAGGCACATCCGTTCCCTGTACAGTGAATGGATGTGTGATATGCCAAAGGGTTTTTTAATTATCTGATATAACTTCAGGGATGTAGCATTACTGGGTAACACCCCACAGGCCATACTATGCAGGACACTAGACGCAGTCTTCACAATGGCCCATAGTCTTTCCTTGTCCTAATTATTTTTTCCTTTTTTAGGAGCACCTGGTCTGTTTTGTTGTCACAAGCCAGTGGCACCTTGTGACAGAGACACCCAAAAATCCACTACAAATGTTCCATCACAACTTATCAATGCAGTGCAATACGAGTTATGGGTTGTCTTGATAGTAGAAAATACTGCCCATGTCTGGCAGAAAAGAGTTTGGCTGAGGGCTAGCTGAAAAACAGGTAGGGCCAGCTAAAAAACAAAGAGCTATTTGCCGATGTGAACTGAGTGAATTCTATTGTGATCCACGCTGCAGAATATGGTGCATATCCGATATTTCCCTTAATATGCAAAAGGCAGGGAAAGCACATGCTGCCATTTCTTTCTTTCCCAGATCTCTTCATCCCTCGTGCTAATTTAAATTTTCCCTTTTATCCTGAGTAAGTGTTGAGCTTTGCTAATACCAAACTTACATTTCATTACATTTTGTGATAATTGGTCTGCTGGCAATTTGAAGGTTGATTAATTTTTTGTTACCTATGATTTCAAACAGGCACTCTTAAATGTTGCCTTAGTGCCAATATGCTGCTCTAGTCAAGAATAATTTAGATACTTTCTCTTGTAATTGAAAGTAGCCTCTGATGGGCAGGTAATCTAGCTGATGGATGGGCCTAATTCGTGTTCTCTCCTGGTAGATGGTCCATGCACTGCTCACACTGGCAGGGCTTTTTAGTTCAGTTAATTACCATTTGTTGTTAATCAATTGCATACAACCAGCACATATAGTCTCCATTGACCTGTAAGAGGGGTGACTGTTATTTTGCATGGCATACTGCTGCCTTTAATCCCTGGGCTCTTGACAGCACACGCAGTCTGGTTTCTGATCCTCTCTCGATTCAATCTGAATGGTGATGGACTGGAAGCTGTAGTGCTCAAACAGGGCTTGGGTAATATCTCTCAAAATCTTCTGGCTGTCCACTGTGTCTGCTATAGATAGCAAGCAGAAAATAATCAAAATGTATATAATATAATACTTTAGAGTGTTTACTGACAGAGACTATTTGCAAACTTCTAACAAGAAGTTTGTTTTGAGAAGTGTTTCTTGTCCTTTTTATCCTCCTTTCAGGAGCCTGCATGTCAGCAGAAGCTTGTTCATTCAAATGAATATGCAATTTTGGCAAGAGCTGAGCTAAGAGTAATCACCAAAGAAATTCAGTTTGGCAGAAGACTGGAGGAAAGCAGGAATACTTAATAAAGATTAGTTCATCCAGTCAGGGAGTAGCAACAGTGCCAAGTGAGTCGGGTGGCTGACAGACCCACTCTTTTGGGGAAGCAGGGACTCCATGGAGGACTTCACCTCTGAACCCATTCTTGGACAAACACAGGTGGAGTTTTTTTCTTAAATAAACCTTAACATGTACAAAACAAAGAGATAAACAAAAAACTGGTCTGGTTAGTGGACAATTTGTCAACAGAGATACGGAATACATTTAAAAAAATTGTTTTTAAAGATGAACTGTTCCCCTGGAGTTACCTCTATGCTTCAAGCTATGTTTTAAAGATTGTTTTACAGCTAGAGATGCATCAGGAATGCAGATTTGCCCTGTCATTTTTTCTTGTAGGGATCAACAGTTTTCAAGTCTGACAAATCCCCTCTAAAATCTATTTGATATCATGAGAAAAATCCAGCCCAGGTCTAACTCTTCTAATTCATTTAAAATACCTTGTAGTTTACTTCCTTGCTCCACAGCCTCTTGCAGTTTTCACTTTTTGGGCTAAGTAGAGGTCCCTGTGATTCTGGCAAGTTTCTGAGAGGAGGATTTGAGAGCTTTTCTCGTTATTGCTGTTGTTATTTCTCCGACAAAATGATGACATTTGTTTTAACAAGCAACAGATATACAGTCAGTTGTATCCCAGTCAGGAGAGACTGACCTTTACTAGGCAGCAGCTGAATACTTACTCCCTGTTTACAGAAATTTACTGACCTGTGGCAACATGAGCAGACAGAATAGTTTGATTCATCGTCAGAGACCAAAGATGCAGGTTGTGAACAGACTCCACTTTCTCAACTGCTAAAATTCTTGCTTTCACTGCATCATACGCAAATCCTTTTGATGTTCCTTAAAAGGAGAAATTGGTGGGGAAAAAAAATATTTTGAAAAGGTAAGAATGATGATCATTAGAGGAAAATGCATCATGAATGTTTATTTAGCTAGATGTATAATATTTATAAAAATATTCAATGCTTTGGAAAGCCTGTCTATTTCTGAGTTCACTGTGAAATTTATTCCTATCCCTGGCTTTACTCTTCTCCATGGAAGAAGCAGATTCATGCATGTCTTAGGAGATGCTCTGAGAGTTCAGTTTATGTAGGGAAGTGAGGTATTTAGCCAGAACTTGCCCTAGTTTTGCACCAACATCTCTTGTGAGTGCAGATTTTACGGAATCACCTGAGCACCTCTGAAGGATTCTGTCCTCAATACATTTACACAACAGAGAAGTATCTGTTTAGCAGAGAGAGAAAGACAAACACAAAGATTAAAATGGTTTGAATGAGCAGTCTTAGATGAGATTACATCCCAGGTCTAGTTATTGAGTAGGTCAGTGGTTGTTTTCATAGATGAGAATTCTTACAAAAAATGATGATGGTGGTGACCCTGATTCAGAGGGAGGGCAATTGTGATAGGGTGAGCTGCAACATGAAATTCAGAGTTTTATCTAAATCCAAATCTGACCAAGGACTTTAACTACAGATCTTCCCTGGAGTGAGACCTGGGAATTTGGAAATGCACCTCTATGCCCACGTGAACAGCTATGTTCATCATGCTCACTTGGATCAGTAAACTGAAAAATATTTTTAATGCCACCAGTTGTGAAGTATAATAATGACAAGCACAGTATTGGTTAATTTGGTCTTTCATACCAAAACTGATAATTATTTGTAATCGTTAATGACCTCAGTGTTGTATGCTTTGTCCTATCTGTTTATTACAAGAATGATACGTTATATGGAGTATTGACTTCGTAGAATATGATGCTGATATGCACATGCTCTTACAGAAAACCATCGACGGTCAGTGCCTGCATGACACAGTCAGTTGCAGGGGCTGTGGGGCTGACACCCCGGGACAGGCTGGATGTGTGGGTGAGAGCCATCTCCACTACCAGCTCCAACATCCAATTTCTCTTTAGGAAAGTCTGGGCAGAATATAGTACTTCGGAAGTAAGAGACTGGCTTCAGAGACCTCCCCAGAAGGACAGCGTAAAAGGGCTTGCTGCAGAGGGGAAAAGAGCATTTTGGCATGCCACCACTGCTAATGGAAACTGGGAATCACTGGTCTGAGAAAGAGACGCCTGAGTGTCAGGGGCTGCCAGGGCTTCGTGGTAGCTTGATTTTTTTTTTTCGGTAATCGAGAGATCTTCTTATTTTTTGGCAGCCAAGATACAGACAGTTCATAGAATCATAGAAAGTTTTGGGTTGGAAGGGACCCCTAGAGGTCATCTAGTCCAACCCCCCTGCAGCAAGCAGGGACACCACTAACTAGATCAGGTTGCTCAGCCCCCTGTCCAACCTGGTCTTGAATGTTTCCAGGGATGGGGCCTCCACCACCTCTCTGGGCAACCCGTTCCAGTGTTTCACCACCCTCATTGTAAAGAATGTCTTCCCTATATCTATCCTAAACCTACCCTGTTTTAGTTTAAAACCGTTACCCCTCATCTTGTCACTGTTGTTTCTCCTAAAATGATTGTCCCCGTCTTTCCTGTAGTCTCCCTTTAAGTACTGAAAGGCTGCAGTCAGGTCTCCCCGCAGCCTTCTCTTCTCCAGGCTGAACAAGCCCAACTCTCTCAGCCTGTCCTCATAGGAGAGGTGCTCCAGCCCTCGGATCATTTTTGTGAGTTCCCTCACGACTCTGGGATGCATCTCATCAGGTCCCATGGACTTGTGTACGTTTAGGTTCCTCAGCAGGTCCCGAACTCTGGACCCGCTCCAACAGTTCCATGTCCTTCTCGTGCTGAGGGCTCCAGAGCTGAACGCAGTACTCCAGGTGAGGTCTCACCAGAGCAGAGTAGAGGGGCAGAATCACCTCTCTCGACCTGCTGGCCACGCTTCTCTTGATGCAGCCCAGGACATGGTTGACCCTCTGG
>Ga0065711_1029534_pt1 | contig 35798 bp, 19 predicted proteins | sample Hoacrofraction12_FD_59098 | JGI IMG/M metagenome (GOLD analysis project Ga0065711, IMG submission 59098) | Hoatzin crop microbial communities from Cojedes, Venezuela - Epithelial fraction 12 v2 (version 2) | ecosystem: Host-associated > Birds > Digestive system > Esophagus > Crop | place...
GAAAAGAGGAAGGAAGGAAGGAAGGAAGGAAGGAAGGAAGGAAGGAAGGAAGGAAGGAAGGAAGGAAGGAAGGAAGGAAGGAAGGAAGGAAAGAAAAAGGAATGCAAAGTCAAGAACTTGAGACAAAGTACTTCTGGGTTAAGGAAGACCATTTCTGTTAAAAATCATTACTTCTAAAAATGACAACCAGCTACATCAGTCAGTTCAGCTACACTGAACAGGCCAAACCAGGTTTCCAATACGTCTTTTGGGAGATTATTCTGTGGTTTGAAACATCTTTGCTTGGCAAAGGAGCAGTTATAAATACTAAGACACATTTTCTTCAAGGACATTGGTATACTGGATGAGAATCTTAGTTCATAAATACTGTCACAGAAAACTCTGTGACTGTCTTTGGACAAAAAGCCAGATTTTGCAGGGCTTTTAATGCGCCTTAATTTCCTTATGAGTGAGGAACACAGGCTGGCATTTAAAAATAAATGAAAGGTCCCAGCCAGGACTGAGCCAAGGAGGTCTCATAAGCCACGAATAATACTTTAATTCTAAAGCAATCACTCAAGGGGACAAACTATTTTTAATCGTCTACTTGCTATTTATATTTCATTGACATCTCCAGAGCATGCCAGCACAGCTTCCACCTTGGAATACCAGCCCGAGGTGAGTTTTTGTCTTTCCAGCAATGAAGGAAGAGTAAAAAATCAGAACTTCAGTAGCAGGAATAAAAAAAAGATCTAGAAAAAAATCTCTTATGTAACTATTTAGGTTCTTTAGGCATACCAGCACAGTGCAAAAGGGCTTCAATAGGACTGAGAGCCGGAGCCATTCTCCTCCACCTCAGACTTGAGCTACATCTGGCATTTCACCCTTGTAAGAAAACAGTGAGGGGCTTGTTCCAAGGAAGGTGCAAGGAGGGTAGCGACAGCCTGCTCTGCATGCTCTTTGCCTTGAAATATTCCTTCGCTGCATGCCCACTTGAAGGCCCCTTTATGCTAAGGAAACTTAGTGTAAATAGGAATCGGGCTCAAAGAGCCTGGAAAGCAAAAGTATGAGAGTTCAAACCTTTACAGTTCAAACTCTTTCAGATTAGAGCAGCAGTAAACCTCCATCCAGATTTTACCCTATGGCAGAAAGTTGCCTTGTGCTCGTTAGGTCTGGCTGATAAGCTCTGCTAATTACCTTCTGCTAGGGGCTGCCATGTTATGGACAGCAAGAACACCAAGGGTGTGTTTTTGGAGGACAGGAGGGGTAGTTCTTAGTTCTCTTCAATTTCTTTTTTTTTTTTTTTACCTTAAAGTTTTTCGTGGTAGTGGAGGCCAGAATATAATTTCAGATAGTGTTACTCCACCTTGTGCAAGTGATTTCTCTTGACACTGCACTGACTACCCATGCACAAAAAGCCCTTTATGACTTACATGCCAAAGAGCCTGAAGTATTTTTTGCCTCTCTGAAAATGACATTTCATTCCACACCCCCCCCCTTTATTTTTTTATCACCTGAACGCTGGTCTTAAAACCACAGCACGCAAAGGCCCCATGTGAAGTAGGGAAAGGCATTCTGCATCTGCTTATATCCCCAAACTGAAGCACCAGTGTGCCTAAAAAAGCTTGTATTTAAAGGCATTGCAGCTGCATCAGCTCATATTTCATCCAGCCACCAATTTCCTTTTCCCCCTGACAAACAGGCCTCAGAAAGAACCCAGGCCAGAAATTCTCCACGTTAGCGAAACATTTCCTCTTTCCCGTTCTCCCTTCCATTAACATTATTATGCTGCTCCTGGGAAAAGATGACTTTTCCAATCCAGGCAGCATATTTCTCTCTTTTCTTCTCTTTCTGTCTGTTTTCTACCTATCCGGGCTAGTGGTAAGGAAAGAACAGGGGGAGAAGGAATATGGGGGTGAAAGGAAATACAGTGTTTCTTCAGGAAGGAGACCTTAAAATCTGCCTCCCTTTTTGCATGCAAAGGCAGAAGGGTAGAAACTCCTGGTTCTCCCCTCGGCTGGGTGTGGGATACAAAAAGGGAGAAAAACACAATGTTGGTGACAGCATCCATCAAGGGTCAGGTGTTCACTTTGGGATCAAGAGCTTCTTAAAGCCCATTTGACTGAGCCAGGGGTTAAACTCACCCCAGAGGTGACTGCAGCCAAATCTACCTATAGCTATTAATAAGTCAATACTGGCAGCCCTTGGGATATTATGTCTTTTTCTAGACGTCCAGCAGCCTTCATGATTTGTGCAATACCAGTTTGTGTATGTCCCACTTTGACTGAAGGTCTCCATCCTCTCACCTTGCAGGACCAACCCTATGGCAGCTTTAACTCACGCATCTTTACTGCCTGACACATAGCACGGCTGTAGCAAATACATTCAACCTACGCAAGACCAAAAGCAGTTCTGATACAAATATGAGTGATTATACTGGGTATCAGGAGAGTTGCAGTCATATCAAGTCTGATTTTACCTTGTTCATGTTCACTTCAGCCTGCTTTTATTTTTCTTCTCCTTCAAGAACTGGAAGGCAAAGTCCCAGAGGATGGAAAACATCTCACTGAAATTAGTGGCAAAAGACAGCCAGGTCATAATTCCTTGGTGCAGAGCAAACGTGTCATGACTGAACCATAAACTTTCTGTTATGTCTGTAAAAAAGGTGAACAGCAGCATCTGCTCACTCAGAATACCTTCTGGCACTGTTTTAAAGTCACTTTACCTTTTCCTAAGGTAACTAACTCGGGAAATCCATTCTTGAGGTGGCTCTTCTAAGTTCTAAGGGGAATTGTTTCTTCAACACTGGGCCTACAAGTCCTAAAGTACTTTGTGTTCGTCATACTTGTTTTCTTGAGAAGTCAACCCAAAGAGCAGGCAAATTTTCTGAAAAAGTGAATTATAAAGGGAGCAATTTTCCAGTAAAGAATAGACTTGGCAGAAAATTCCCTGCAGGTACTAGTTGCTTAATCATGTATGTACTAGTGGTCGAATCAGGTACTTTTGGTCAATTAGATTTTACATAGTGTTTTAGCAATTCTTGGCAAGAAGTACAAAACATGGCTGTAGAAATGGGTGGAAAATCAAAGCTTAAAAAAGTCCAGCAATGGTTCATTTCAAGACTTCAGCCTGAGCAAATTTATTTTGCATTGTTCTATTCCGCTTTGACTTTGTAATTTTGTTCTAAAAAAAAAATCTTTTGCCATCTTCAGTGAGAAAGGCAAGAATCACATTGAGCCAGACCCCTGAACTTTTTCCTTCAGGACTGTCAGAAAGGGGCAGTTTCTCTAACCGCTCTTTGTCCGTGTCATGTTGTGTCCCCCCCCCCCCTTTTTTTTTTTTTGTTTTCTTACTTGCTTTTCTGTTTTTGCTTTTCACTCTGAGTTGGGAGCTTTGTTCAGGCAGACCTTCCCTTGTGAATGGTTTCAGTTTCAACAAATTGCCATTCTGTGACACCCTGCCAAATAAGTACCTTGGAAAATTCCCAACCACCTCTAGTCTGTACGCTGGAGCGCATTTCATTTCCAAATCCTCGGCGAGCTATGGACCAAACCATCCCTGGGCTTAGCTCCCTTGACTCCAGGGCATCCCCTCTGCAAGGGAGCTTGGCCCCACATTACGGGGAGGCAATTTGTGTCAGAGGAGTGCAGTCATTTTGGAGGTGAGATATAGACTCAGTTTAAAGCTGGAGAGGGTGTTGTCCTGCAATTTTGACAGGAACAGAGTAATGCTGTTGTGTCTGGTTTTGATTTAGAGCTAGTTGCAATGTCACATTTTAAAAAATTAAAATTATTCCTTTTTTGTAGGGCTTGAGGAGATGGATTTTCTGGTTTTCAAGGTCAAATGAAGGCAATCCTCTCAACTTTATGGCTTTACCATCTTCAAATATCCTGCTATATTTAACAGTATTTGCAGAAATATGAAGTCATTAATTTTTTAAAAGAAAAATGAAAGTATTGATAATGTAACTTTGTATAAAAAAATGTCTTTTTCTAGAAAGGAGTGTTTTTCAATGATAACATGCTTACAGTGAAAAAGGTAAAATGAACTTACATACTTTTTTCACTAGATGCAAAACCAAACCTATAATTAAAGTGCAAAAGATACATAATGAGAAACAAAGGCGTTAGGTGCAGAAGGACTCAGACATATGCATCTCTTGATGACGGATTCTACTCAGATCCCCTGAACATGATCTTTGACTTAATTTTTTCTCTTCAAATGTACACTGGAACAGCTTACATAAAAATTTTGAAACATGTTTTGACTGATTTTTTTTTTTTTGTCTTACTTCACATGGTTTCTATGACCTATAAGAAAAACAAAAACAATAAAAACTGTGTTAAAGCTGTGCTTGGAGAAGCTTTACTTCAGCAGTCCACCAAAGACAAAATACCTTTTTTAGCAGTCCTTATTCCCTGTCACACGGTTAAAGATTTTTGCTTCATGCCTTTCTGGTTAGAGATGTCTTGTTTGAGAATTTTATTTCATGCATGTCATAGAACAAGTATGTTTTTTATGACATTTATGAATGTGACCAGTCTGGGAACATGCTGTCTGGTGGGGTTTAAGCCAAAATTTAAGTCATTGTAACTAGAATTTCCAATTTTGGTGATAGCTGGTTTGTCAGCTGGGGTCAATAATTTGGCAAAGTCATCTTTTATAGTATGAAAAGGTAACTTGTCTTCTGCCTTATGAGAATTCTCAGGGTGAGATTGTAATTATCTGAGATATTAATCAGAAAGACTCCTTCTACCTTCTCCCGCCTTTCTTTTTCATTATGCTAGTCCTATAAAATTCATATTAACAACTGTAGGTTTAAAGCAAATAAATGTATCTAGATTCTGAATGCCTGTCACAGAAATCACTTCTGTCCTGAAGTACAAGAATCAAGCCTGTAACATCAAAATATCAAAGAATTATGGGTTTATGTCGTATTAAACCTGCCTGTCTTCTTTCAGCTATTCTAACACTCTGAAATACATGATTGAGAGCTGTTAACTCCCAACGATATGCTCCTGGCAAGCAGACTTGAGGTTTTTCTTAATATTTTATTTTAATTATTTTTAGTTTATAGCTCAGCAACTCAACTGACCCAGGGGAACACTTAAACTAAATTTGATAGATGTCAAGTTAGAAGAAATAAAGACAGCAGTGTTCTTTCTCTCTGCAATTACAAACATTTGCTGGAGAATTTTCTGACAGTATTAAGCATAGCAGAGACCTGGGGAGAGCAGAGGGACGTCGTACCCGTTCACTGAGGTCAGTTTGGCTGACATTCTCCAGAACCTGGAAGACGAGGAGGACCAGGACACCTACCAGTAGCAGTTTCTCGTAGCTCCAAATACAGTGGGTTTGTGGGGTTTTTTTTCACTTTTGCCCTGATGAGTCCTGATGTGTCTTGCATCAACTGGAGGAGCTAAAAAGAGAGTGCTTGTTTTTTCAGCTGACGTTTGGAGCTGTGGAGACCTGTGAGATATCCCATAGATGGGCTCAAAAAACCCCAACAAAAACAAAAAAATGGAGGTTAACGAGCTGCTAAGAAGTGAGAAAATGCTCCAGGAAACTATGAAAAAATCTGCTTTTGACAGTCTGCCTGAAAAACAAATATCAGAAACAACAACAACAACAACAAAGTAAATCTACTGTTTTTTAGTCCTTTTTTTTTCGCCTTGTAAACCAAAATATATGAAGATACTGTAAAATACACTGATGCAATGACTGAGAAAGAGAGAAAAAATAATTTTCACAAAGTTCCATAGGAATTATTCAGAGGGGAAAAATGTTGCATATCTCCAGTATAATATGCTGGCTAGCTGCATCAGGGAAAAGGAAAGGCCGTTCCAGTCTTTTGTCGTTAGATTGACTGGCTCAAATCTCTCCAAGGGATTTCATCCAAAACTCAGTGAAATCAGTGGGAGTCTCATTAGTCTGAATCGATACCCAGGTACGTAACAAGAAAGGATGAACAGAAATTATTATAAATAAATCTGAATTTTCCTATATTATTTTGGAAACGTTCAGAGCTTTCTTTCAACTGGAATAAAGGGAGAAATTTAATAAAAGTCTGATCTTTCAATTTTTCTTTTGAATATTTGTTTTTGGGTGATGTCTACTCCTGTAGATTTAATTCTTACATTTTATTACTGGAAAAGAAGGGGAGGCATGGGCTAGGAAAAAATCATCCACACACCCCAAAAATTAGGTTTAGTTTGAAAGTTGGAAACCACCCCTTTTTTGTTGCTTTTCTTTTTATAATAAAAAGCTCAGAATTTTATCTATAGGAGTGGACCATTTTTCCCACGAAAGAAAAGGCTGAATAATGCTGCACAAACTGATACCATATGAAGCTGTTCCATGGTTCAAGTGAATTCATGTGATGCTGGCCCAATTTGGTGAATTATCTGAGTGAGATAGTGTTGCCAGAGGGGTGCCCACAGCACAACGCTCAGCGTCAAAAATGCCCTGAATCCTACATGTTTCGAAGCATTAAACCTGAACTACATTCTCCTGCTGGAAATGTCCTTTCCAGAGTGGGAACCAAGGGTGGAACTACACTTGTTCATGAATAAGTGTTTTCATTATCTATTTTCCAGTATTAGTAATTAATTTTAAAGTAAGTCCCTTATGAATGGACAGGTATTTTTATAACACTTTGGAGAACATATACTTAAAGTGAAATACAAGCTATAACCATAGAGGGCAAAACTATTCCCTCCGTATTTTTCTTCCCAGCTTTCAGACAAATAAATCAACACACACACATATATCTATATATATTTTTACAATACTTAGTAACAAAAAAATGTTGAAGTCATCTGAATTATTTCATAACCAGGCAGGTAAAGTGGCTTAGCAGATTACGAAACCACGCCACTGCCAAATTGTTCCATGATGATAATTATTTGCCTCTGTTCTTTAATTCTGGGTGGGCAACACAGCTTTTCCTCTGTCCGCTGGAAAAAAAAGCAGGATGGCTCTCCCTATGGCTTTTGGCTTAACTGCATACATCTGGGTTTTGTATCAAAAGAAATAAATATCAGACTTAATTAATCCTCCGAGGCTGCTTGGTACTGACTCCTGAGCAACACTGACTTTAATTACGGTTTCAACCAGGCATAGTGATGGAGTCAGTTGTAGAAGGCTGACAGTTGATTTAATGCAGTATTTCATGTCTAGAAATATCTGGAACAACACTGATTTACATCAGCTGAATATTTGGCTCATTTGAGACTCTCTAGGGAAGTACAGGGGGGATACCTACGTACACACACCCCTTAATTCGTTCATATGCAGCGTGTAGCAAACTGTATTGTAAAATCAGGGGAACTTTACATAAACCCAGTTTGCTGAGACAAAAATGTTGAAATTGCTTAATTGGGAAAAAATAATGTGATTACATATTCTTCCCAGAAAAAATAAACTACTTGATTTACAAGTCCTTTGTGAAAGGTTATTTATAACTGATAACACATGTAATGATTCTACCAGAAGATAAAGTTCCTATATTTCAGACAAAGGAGTATCTAGATGGCAGTATTCTGATTAGTTTTACGTCTTTTCTAATTCAGCTAATTTAAAGATAGACTTGAGGGATTTAGTTGAACAGCAGTAAAACTTTTCAGGAATGGGGTCTGTTATATGTTTTATAATACAAAAGCTGTCTCTCTGTCTTTCTTTTACTGTCCCCCTCCTTTTTTTTTTTTTCAGACTTTTAAACCATTTTGATTGCAAATATATGAGTGAATTCAGAGCAAATGAAAGTAAAGAGACTGTTAACACTGGCCTCAGTACAGCTAGGCTTTGTACAAACTTCCCCTCCCTGCCAACGCACTTGAAGTCTAGTTTGCAGTAACCCTTGTTATTCTAGCCCTGGATTTATCTAGCGAAGGGCTGCCAACGGTACCAAATCATGTGGTCAATATTTGTAATGAGGACTAATGAGACCACCATACTAATTTTACCTCCCAACCAGAGCCTGACCTGGAACCAGCATCCCCAGAGGTGTAAACCTAGTGTATTAATCCCCTTCAGAAGTCCTCCTGCCTCCTCGCCATACCATCTGAAGTCATACCCATGAATCTAGGCTGGTTTTGTTGTGCTAGGCAGCAGTGTGTTTACATGACTATCCATCTATTACAGGATATTATTTTTCCAGTGGAGAATATTTCAAATATTTCCAATGAATATTTTTTTTCCTGCTTTTTTACTGGCATTATTAAAAATAAAAAAAGAAAGGCATAAAATCATACCACAAAAATCTATGGTAAAGTATTAAAGCAGGGAAAATTGAGAATTTAAAGATTAAGCTGATGCTGATACTTGCTCCACTACAAGATGGCCCTGGTTGATGCACAGATCCTAGTCAGAAATCTTTAATTATGTGCAACATTTTCTAAAATTCCTTGTATGCACCTTAATTTCACACTCTTTTACATACATATGTCATGTGAAGACAAAGAAAGAGAATTCTCTAAATAAATAAACAATTAAAATCATGATCGTTAATGTCAGTGTACAGTGTTGCTTTCTGAAAGAATTTCATAAACACGAAGGGCCTGATTCCTTGGTGTAAAGGCGGGAAATCAATGACATAAAGAACTCATTCATCTATAGAGATCTTCCGGAATCACTGCTTTCTCGTATCCAGTCTGTATGCGTCCTTTACGGACAATCCAAGATCTGTCACTGGCTCTGATTTAAGTTTTTAAAATCTTCCAATGAAAGGAAGAAGTAAAATCACACTTATCTAAATTATAGTCCCTGCTATTCTTCGGCTACCAAAGTCCTTATGATAGAAAAGCAATGGCTGCAGAAAGGTCATTACCAGGAAGCACACGAAGGCCATCAATCCTCCTCTATCGGTCCTTTCCGGCTGATAAGACTCTCTTTAGACCCTTAAGTCAAGTTCCTTTTACCCTGATATCTTCAAGTGGTCACTGACATGCTTCTGTTCTTCACAACTGTCTGTAGGGTTACATTTCCCTCCCGGTTTTTCTTTTACTTTAGAAACTCTGGAAACAGGAGAGTGTGGCCTCATCTCCATTTAAAGTGAATATTCTACAACAACGACCAAGAAGAACTTTTTAATATGAGTGTGAAAAACCCATATTTGTATTTAAATGGTCATTCTACATTAATCAATGATACAGAAGTGTCTGGTTTTGGCATGTACAGAGACTACGAAATTATCTCCTGACTGCCTTTCTCCATGAATGGCACCATTAATTGCAAATTAACTCTACTTACATCTAAAAACTCCAAGGTATAAATGTGTGTTTGGGCACTAGGGCAAAAGAGTGGAATACTTTATTTGAGATTTTTCTTCTTGCTTATTTATTTGTCCAGCTATTTGTGGGATCAAGCAATCCGGGATGAAAATTTCAATAATACGGATCCTGCAGTAGCTTATTCCACCTACTCTCCATCCTTTTGCTGAGCTAAATGAAAACCTGTTATACTAATGAATAACTGGTTTTGGATTCTTTCTAGCTCCCCATTACAGTAATATCTGAATACCTCGTTAGTTCTGAACATGTAAATACCTAACAAGAGCAATGAAATGACCTTATTTCACAGGTGAAGAACTGGGACGCTAGAAGCTAACAGAAAGGTAATTCAGCTCAAACATCTACTTGTAAATGGAATATCAGTACACAGCACAAATACTGTTGCTTCCGGAACCACAACCAAAATACCTTGTTTTATCACCCCCCAAAAAACCACTGCCAAATAATTGCGTAGTCAGAAAGCACGTTTCTCTCAGTACCAGGTTTTAACTGCAGATTCCTGCTTCCTTTTATACAATATGCCATGTTCTAGAACTATTCCACACGGTTCAGAGGTTGGTACACAGGGAGGGACAAGTGATATGAATAAAAACACAGAAACTAGTTCATGAATTCACCTATCTTCAAAATTAATTTTGAACCTCTGTTATCATTTTCTCTTTATCTTTCAGAACAACACAGAAAAGAGAAAGCAAAGTTTTGAGCACTTTCATGTAATAAAGGAACGATGCAAGTTTGACTTACATAGGGACAAGTTGTTAAGTGCAGTGAAATACTCATCAGAGACTTTGCATTTCTCAGAGCTGTTTAAATAGCTCAGAAAACCCATCAGATCAGGCACTGTGCAAATAAAAAAAAATCTTGTTTGTTAAAATAGGTTTTAAATGTTAGATTATAGATTTTGACTCAATCAAATACAAATAAATAGCTGGCTGCATACTTGGAACAAATTCTTTTTTATTGTGCAATTAATATTGTTGAGATTGCGTTTTAAAATGTGAAGGAATTTGTCTTTCTGGTTTGTGATGGTGAGGGCAGAGCCAAAAACATTTGCTGGGAAGTAATTTTGGCAGAGGGCAAAACTTGGGATGCAAGAGGCTGGTTGAATACCCCTGCACCCTTGGAACCAGTCTTAGGGCACTGAAAGCGCTCGATTCTGCCAGCAGACATGACCGTCGGTCCAATTTCATCCTATTTATTCAGCTAGCAAATATGTAGTTAAGGTGGGACTGACTGTGATCTAATTCTTCTAAGAGAGACTTGCAAAACTATTGCCAAAAGAAGCAGCGAGAGGCATTGTTATCATTAAGAGCTGGTAAGTCCTTTGTCGGTTGTGCAAAGATCATCTTCTTGAAGGAACGTACAAGTCAGGAGGATGCTTCCCCCCAAGGTCCTGTTTTAACAACACCCAGGCACGTATCTGAAGCTCAAAGACAGGTTTAACTGTTTGCTTGTAGTTAAACATGTCCTTAAATAATTTTCTGCATGAAGATAGCTTGCTGAATTGGAGGTCAAAAAAAAAAGTCAGGCTGTACTTCCAGTGTGTTTCTGGAGAAATTATGCAGGAAATTAATTGATATCTATTTTGTAAACTGCAGTAAATAATTGCAGCTGATGTAAATCAGCATTGCTCCATTGGTTTTGAGGATGGAGAATTTGGCTTAGTCTTTCAACTAGTTTATCCACCAGGGATAATTAAGAACAAAATGGCAAAGCTGTTGGATTGCTCATGTGTGAACATGCAGTTGCTTTAGACTATGCCATGTTACCACAGGGACTTTTATATGTCATGATGCAACTGCATAATAAAGTTTAGAACAAATATAGTCTTTCATAATTTCATTGTATTATCCATATAGAAATTCATCTCAACCAGACGTAATTTAGAAGGTGGAGGAGGGTTTCATGGTTATTGGTTACATCATCCAAATCCACTTGAGAAACTGTTCACGAATATCAGATTTTGGCACAGATTTTGAAAATTTCATATCCCTTTGGCAGAGGAAACGGACTAGAAATATTCAGTGATCAGATTTTCAAAGATGTTGAACCTCTGCAGCTCTTCATATTTCCATAGCAGTGTTCCAGGGTTTGACACGGCTGAGAATCTGTTCGTTATCAACTATATGTTTCTTTTATGACGTCCCTGGAAAAAATGAATCTCTGCAAAATGCATCTTCCGAGAAGACAAGATGTCCAGCTTAGGCTGTGTGCTTTAGGAGTACACACAACTTAAATCTGTGCTAATGGCAGCCTATACATACTGACAGCCCCAAACCACTGCGTGACTTCACAGCCTGTACCAGCCTGAAACTTGCAGGTTTTTCTACTGTCTTGTTTACACAGATATTTCTATAAGCACGTAGTTTTATGAGAAAAAATAAGGATTTGTACTGTGAGCTGAATTGCTTGCCGTGGGGATTTGCGTATGATTTCTACAGCATGGACATCCACTCCAGCTTTCCCTTCAAGGAGGACATTATACCAGATTTCTGCCTCTAATTATTTTTACGAAACATGTAGGAAGTTAATATTTCAGGAGGCTTTGGCTCATTGATCAAATTTGACAGACGGATACGCAGATACAACACAGACGCAATGATTGCATAAGCCTTAAATCCCTAAGGAGACCAGCTAAAATACACTTTGCGAGGAGCAGACTCGCTTACAAGCAGTGGCAGAATTGCAGGTGGGATTTCAGATGGACTACATAGCTTTGGCTTCAGCCAGGAGTGGCTTTTCTGCATAAATGAAAAACAAAATAGACATCAAAAATGTGTGAAATGGGAAAATCAGAGCTTTCAGTAGTTTATAATTAGGCCAGAAGAGATGATTGCACACATCTAATCTGCCTGCTCAGTATGCTACATGCTCCTATTTGTCTGGGATGTATGTTTTGAAAGAAACACACAATAATATTTACAAATGTCCACTGATAACCTTACCTTTTTCTATGTCAATTTTTTTTTCTTTTTCATCATAATCAATTCTTTCTTTTCTATTATGAATAGATTATAGATATGGCATTTTGGCCATAGGCGACAGAATCACTCTGGGCCAGATGTGCTGGCTGCTTATGAAGGGCTTGGCCATAGGATGTTAGTGGTTTAAAGTAACAGGAAACCTGAGGAATATCATAAATCAGGCTTTTCTGACTAGGTTTTTGTACAGAGTATAACAAAATGTATTGAATAACCTAAGTATGTGTGAGCCTCCTGCCTACCGAATTACGGGGGTCTGCCAGTGGAAAGCACAGTAATTTGATGTTGGCCTCAAACAGAAAATTGTTAAACAAAAATTAGGTTTCAGCATTTTAACAAAAAATCAACTTGGAATTCTCTGTTAACAGGAGCCCAAGGATTTAACTAACTGTAATGAAAATAAAGAGAGACAAAATTCTCGACTCTCTAAGCCCCACTCCTGAGAAAAGTTTTCTACTCCTGGATCCCAATACAGCAGGAGGGACAAAGCGTGTACCAAAAGGTGGGTTTTCTTTCTGTACTCTCTACTGCCATGGATTTCATAAGGTCATAGGTTGACATTTTGTACTTCTCCACACTTCTATTGACTTATATGAACAATAAACAGAAGATACTGGGCCAAAGTCTTCGAATCCGTGACAGAGTGTTTTAAAATATTAAGCCTCCCACATGCAAGGATGTCAGAAGGGACTGGGCTCGGAGTTCCTCTCACCTGATGTCTTGGCTCTGCCCTGGCCAGTGCAGGACACTTAAAGAGAGGTACAAGAACCACATCCGAGCTATTTTCTGTTGGGGAGCTGTTTCCAAGCCTGGCTGATGTAAGCAATCACATTTTAGCGATACGCCTGGAGATAAACCTGTCTACAGCTCCTGCAACTCCTGGTCTAACTGGCCACAATCAGTTGTTGCAAGTTGGTTCATCCAAGGCCCTCATTAAAGGTGATCTATTCTTACAATCCAATTAAAGGTCTTAAAAGGTTGCCTATTTGTCTCCCGTCTCTTCTGTAGTTAAATAAAGGAAGTACAAGAAGCTGAATGCCTATTTTTCCAACTTACGGCCATTCTTTTTTTGGGAAGAAGTAACTTTAAACTTCCTTCAGTACCCTCCTTTTGACCATTTTGTGGAAACACTCATGACATGCCGATACATTCTTGTTCCCTGTACTACGGGTCCCACATCAGTGCCGTTGCATCTACACCTTCTCAGATGCCCATGTTCTCACTTTCAGAAACCACTGCAAAGTCACTTTTAAACTCATTAAGTTAATAGAGTTACAGTGAAATGGCCCAGGTTTTACAATTTGCTCCATAGTGTGGATGGTTTTTGGTCAATCTGAGGTGCTTTCTTTCCTGCCCTTCCTCTCTCTTTCTCCATGGTGTCACTACATGTTATACATGCACATGGACCTCCTCCTATACCAACTTCTTATGACTGTGAGGGCAGTTAATACATTAAATATTAGAGAGCATTCCTACTTGAAATGCGCCCACAAACCTTAGTGCTGGGCCATATTTCTTATACTTTTTTTTAATATACATTTTGGTTTCTGGCAGAGGCACAGTGTGGTGTGCAGCGTACAGCGTTTCCCAGACTGTGTAGCTTGGCACCAGAAAATAATTTCTTCAGAGTTCAAAACCTGTCAGGATGCTCTCTCGAAACTGCTCCACATTTAGAACGTGTAACACTAAAATGTCACTTTTGGAGCCCAAAGCGGAGTGCCTTCTGTGTTCTGATTGGCAGAAAACTGACGGTTAAGCTCCAGGGAATTTCTACTACAGCTGTAAACTTTCAAAAATACTTTGGTGCTGCAAAAACTATAGAGTGTGGTTTAAATGAACAATATGCCCTCTTCATACCTCATAACCAGAAAGAACACGCTTTCGACTTCAGCATGAACAACCCATGGTTTGATTTTTTTTTACCCATACGAAACAGGTTAAGCAGTTTTTAGCTCATTTTCTACCTGTCACACAAAAAGGACTGTATTCCAGACCTCTCTTGGAGGAGGAAGAGATGATACAGATGCTTGTGCAGATGTTTGGATCCTGTTCTCTTAACACTCAATGCAGGACAAATTTAAGCTCCTTACATGCCTTGCAGAAGACTAGATCGCGGCTCTATTCCATCCCTAGGATCTCAGAGAAAGCCAAGTCTCTAGCTAACATGTTTATGTGACTTTCCGAGCTTGGCTCTCCTCCGTCCTTGTGGGCCAAATCCTAATACGACCCAGTGCTCTCTCACATCAACTGGAATTTTGCCTGAATAAAGTATAAGTCAAAACTGAGCAATGCCTCCATGTTTCAGTCCAGCGATTTCATTTCACAAAAACTCATTGTGTTGTAAAAAGATACATTGGCTTCAGCCCACTGCAGAGTGGTTGGTTTGGGGGGCTTTTTGTGGGGGTTGTTTTTGGTGATGAATTTTTAAAATCTGAAGCAGGAGAAGGCAGGTCTTCTTCTCCTACTTCTGGGGCTACACCCTTCCCTGAACAAGCCTATGCTCAGCAGGACCTGAATCCTTCCTGAACCAGTTACATCTCCAAGGGCCAGAGCTGGTTGGCACCCTGCCCTATTGCAGTCCATAGAAAGATGTCTCCTGAGGTTGCTAGGGGCTGGGTCAGGCCTTCTTTACTTACAAATAAACTCCAGTTTTTATTCCAGTCCTCTTTTAACATTTACTCTGGTATTGTCTCCCTGCACTACATTCAAACCCAAGGAATGACTAATGGTTTTGTAGGAACAATCCTGACGAGCAAAGTAGGAAGAGCTAAACAGTCTTGGAGAAGGAGATGACAGCTCTCCAGCTGAAGAAAGGCTACTGGAAAATGCTCAGGCTTGGGGAAAAGCCTGAAGCACTGATTCCTAGTAAGGGCTGCATGCCTTGGGTTTACCTGTAACTTTCACAGTGTCCACACTTGTACAGGCAGTTCTGGCCATATGTCTCATGGTTCCTAATGTTGAGGCTCTCTGGACACCTGGGGCTGCTGTGGGACATCTGGCCTGTTCCTTGCAGGGAACTGTGAGGAAATTTGCTGGAGGACTCTGCCCTTGCACAATACATCAATCCCACTCCAAGTTAGCAGGGAACCCAAGCTTGAACCCACTGGCTGGACGAGATGCTTTTGGTTGTAAGGGGTAAAAGCCTGAGACAGCAACACCTTTTTGGATAGACCATGGGTGTGTAGGCCAGAAAATGTTATGTGTGTGGAGATATCCTTGGCATGTTGGGCATAGTCCAGCTATATGGGTTCTGTGTGGGAAGATGAGCCCCATTGCATCGCGATCAGCTTCCCCTGAGCTTCGACGGGGCACAGCTTTGTTGCTTTCTGAGCTCTCTCACCAGCAATACTTGAAATAACTATGAGCCCAGTGAAGACAAAAAGCCAGCCAAATTAATTTTTGATGTCAATCTCTTGTACATGTATTTTGGAGGTGCCGTTGAGTCTCTAATCACAGTGCTTCAGTGCTTTAATTGCGCCTTCTGCTTTTGAAACACACTACAGCCAAATGACTGAGTAATCATCACAATCCCGTGAATGAGCAGGATAAGTAAGATTGCGCATGGAGAAACTGAGAGAGAAAAAGAGACCACACAGCAAGTAGTGTGAGCCATGGGATTAGAATTTGGGATTTCTTTTTCTCTATGCACAATCCACGAGGCCATGCTACCCCATACGATCTCATGAAAGAAGTATATTTTCCATCTGCAAGTAACTCTTAACAGTATCAGCTAAGTGCAAATTAGTATGATCATTAGCCACTCTTTGAATGACACAGCTGCCAGGAAGCCTGTGTGTATGTTTGAGGAAGAATTCCTAATGTCTGTGTGTCTGGAGGAGTATAAATTCTTCTATTCCCTTCCAGTAGCCTAATTAGATTTTACTCTGTTTATTAGAAGAGTTCAGTTGCTAGCTTAACATGAAATAAAATCCACATGATTAAGTGGTCGCGAGCTTACAGTATGCTGTTAGAAATTTTCCTTTCCTATCAGCAACGATGAAATCCTGCCATGCTAAATAAAGTGAAGGCAGGACTGTGTTTAGATCCAGCAGTCAGGATCAAAACAGTGTGTCAGGGATGGAGGGAGGGTGGGAAGGGGGTACCACGCCATTCAAGTGGTACTTGACATGTGAGAATTACTGGAAAAATCGCATTTTTAACCACATAGCAGACTTGAGGAAGCATCCTTCTTTACGGATCTTCACTGTAAAACAAGGTTAGGAAGGATGCTCTTCCAGCTGAAAATATATTCTTCAGCTACCCATACCTCCTTCCATAGACAGACCAGTATCAGAAAAGTGAAGGGTCATAAGAAGATGGAGTAACATCTAGGTCTAAGTCTATTTGAATAACTTCAGTAGATGTCCAGATCTAAGCCTGGCAGGGTTTGATGGCCTTAGTGATGTAAAATAGCCTCCAGGAGTATCTATATCCATTAGACTTTAATTTTTCTAAAGTGACACCTGGTCTTCATCCTGGAGTAAAAATCCATTGAAGGCAATAAGATGTTTGAGGTAAGATCAGATCCTTGAATGAAAAATGCAGAGGTCTGTGATAAGCAGTGAATAACAACCAGGATTTCTGAAGCTCAGACTTTGCCTCCCAGTTTCCAAATTTGTGGTGGCATTGAAATCCAGGCATGCATCCCTCAAGACCTTCATGTAACATTTTAGGTACTGAAGACTGGGGAACCAGAAAAGAATACAGATACTCTGTTGCCACTGACTTTGTTGGGAAGAGCTGGAAGTGTGTTATGCACAAAGTCATTGGCAACCTGCAATAAGGAATTTTCAAAATTATCTTTGAGTTGATGACCCCAAAATCCTACTCAGAAAATGCCTCTGTATTCAATTACCTGTGGAAAGAAAAATATAGACAGTTTTTTCTTTCCCCGAATAGTCTGAGAAAGTAGCTGTAATTGCAAGGTAGGTAGAGGACCTCCATTAGAAGAAGTAGCCACGTCTAGTGTGGGTTTGCACCAGTGCTGGGGTGCATCCACAACCTCTCAGTCCACGCTCTCCTGCTGGTGGTGGTAACCTGACATATAGCCACAGACACGAGGAAACCCTACTTCTCGTGGACAGTTTAGAAAGAGTTTAGAGTCAGGGTGCAAATCTGAGGACAAGGTAGGAAGCGTAGGTGTAGAAAGCAAATTCTGGAGGCTGAACAAGAAAAGAGCAAGCTCACAGGAGAAGGATAGGAGTAAGGGAAGAAGGACACTTGAAACCTAAATCTTTCCCAAAAAATCAAATGGATTTGTGTAACCCAAGGGACTAAAAGTACGTTTTAGTCCATGGTCTGGTTTTCCTCCGCACGTGCCCAGCCACAAAAGTCCATGTGGTTCTTCTGTTTTCCCAGGTCTTTTGAAATATAGATGCAAGAGTCTCGCCTCCCTGCACATCTCTGCGTTCCTCAAGAAACTGGCCCACCAAGTAGTTGTAATTCAGGATACCACCATACACCCACGTGCAAGATTCCTTAACAACTATGCACATTTTTAGGCTCAAATATTTTAGAATTGTTTTCACTGTGCCTGAGCTGTAATTGGCTCAGCTTCCCAGGTGTTGGATCATCTAACTAGAGTGATTTTTGACTCAGAGCCCAGGCACTATATCAAAACATTTATCAATTAATCATAAAAAGTAACTAACATTGTTGTCCACCCAAGAAAAACTGTCACTTACAGACTCATGTTTGTTATTCCTTATGAAAGAGCTGCTATATAGAAGTTGATTTCCTGCACAGACCAGGTGGAAAATCTGCTAAAGGCAGAGGTCAAATCCAGTTTAATTTTATACCCTTTGTTAAGAATGTTCTATCTCTCTCTAAAAAAAAAAAAAACAACCCACCAAGAAAAAAAACCACCCTTGTGTTCCTTTCCAAGTTTTTGAAAGTTAATTCGTGTGGAAGAAAAAAAGATTAGGATAAAATTTCAAATACTAAATTCAAATGCAGGATTAATGAGTTTTATTTCAAAGCCCCAGAGGTTGTCTGGAATTTAGGACATTTTTTTAGTAGCAGACATGAGACATAGCCAGATGCAGTTGTGTTTTGGACCTGCTCAGCACAAATTTAGCACCTTGAAGGAGAAATTATATGTCTGTTTCATAAAGCAAACATTTCAACTTTTCCAAAATCCATTGTCCACAAGATATTACTGTTGCATTGGATGAAAGAATGGATTTAAAATAATGCTGACTTGTTGCTTTAGCACATAGTAATTGCCACACCTGTTGCCGTCACTATAGGTGATGTAGGTCCTCTGCATCATGCAATACCTGCACATGATTCTTTATTTTTTTTTTTTTTAGTAATGTGAAGCAACCTAGATAAAAAAAAGAATTACAACTTCTCCTGAAACCAAATTCAAGACAGTCCTTGCAACACTCTGCAGGAAAGAGCTTTTTGCAATTTGGTTTCTTAAAGACCAACAGGGAACAGCTTGGCAGATGTACAAACACAATTCTTCTCACGCCCTTACAGATAGCATGGCAAACCCATGGATGATGAGCTGCTTCACTTCACACCCGGTCCCTAAGGCAAAGGAGCTGTAGGCCAAACCCATCCCTTCATTAAAAGATTTTTTTATCATCAAAACTGACAGCATTCAATGTCCTTCCCAAGCAGGGTTGCTCCCAAGAAACACCAAATATCAGTCTTCCAGGTCATCATTGCTAGTTTGTCAACCAAGACAGAAATTCTTGTTTTCAGTCAAGACTGCACTTTCCTGATGACTCAAGAAAGTCCAGTAACACCTCCAAAGCATAGCCTGCAGATCCAGAGCAGGTTATCTGGACCATGGTATCTTTTGGACAGCCAAAAGTGTTTAGCATTGGCCTGACTCTGCTCTGCCTGAAATCAAAGAATAAAGTCCCTGTTCAGTTCAATGGAAGAAGAGGTGGCCAGCATCGAGTTTAATGCTTTATACATCAGCACTGAAAACCAGATCATAAAGGACCAAAGCTTGCAATGAACACCCTCAAACATTGGAATCTTGTCTTGAAAGTTTTCCATTATTGCAAGAAGAAAACACTGGAGTTTCAGTTTCAAATTTTGGCTTTTCTTCAAATTGACATACCACAGTCTGTAAATAGAACCAGAACTGAAAAATCATTCTGTTTAAATTCCTTCATTGCCTTAGAAGTCCACCTCACCTATGGAGAATCAATGTAATTAGCTGTAATACGAACAGGTAATTAGGATCTGGTGACAGGCAAGCTTCAGATGAACTATTCCATTTAGAAAAGCAATCATAAATGTTTTTTTTCTGATTTCTTTTTGAGCTGGAAATCCTACAAGAACAGGTTTCTCTGTCCTGTCCCCCCCCCGATCCTTCCCCACTACAGAACAAAAATAGTCCATGGAAATGGCCTCGTCTTACAATATTTTCATCAAAATCAGTAAATGTGATGACACACAAAAATATTCTGTAAGTAACAAAGGTGTGTCAAAAGCTCTTTAAAAGTTTTGTTTGAGTTGCAACTAAATTTTTTGGTCAACCACAATTTTACCCCATTCAGGTGCTCAGAATCACATCCCTTTTTAACAGTGATGGAAGTTTGGATTTGGAGTTCATTTTCAAATGGATTTCTTTCATCCGTTTGATTTGGGACAGGATGGGAGAAGATGCGCTTAATTGTCAGGAATTTTAGCTTGTAACAGCCTTGAGCTATTTTGGATGGAATGCTGAATCATCACCAAAGGAAGGGAAAAGCTGGCCATGGCAATGGCAGCTGCACTAACTATAACCAGATTTCACTTACTTCAGTAATGCCTCCTTTTGGTCTTTCTCATCTCTGAACTCTAGGCCTGACATTTTCTCAGCATTTTCAGCTGAAAAATATCTTTAAGGTCAAAAATTTTCCCCAATTTCAGGGAAGATTTTGTGTCTTGCCTAGTTTAATGGACAAAGCCATACTATGTGTTATCAGTGGCGCAGGCCAATGTTTCGCTTTCGATATATTAAGAAATATTTTATTCCTAGACACTGCTTTGCACATATACAATCGGTATCAATACTGTACAGTTTGATCTAAAACACTTGTGTCCAAAAGTTGCCCCCAAATCAGTTGCGTCACTGTGACTTATTGTCCAAAGGCAGCTAAGCTGGAGACTAAGTCAAGGGAAATGCTGTCCAAAGGAGGACAGCAATAGCTGAAACGTATCTGCTGCACCAACAGGATGTGAACCCTGCACAACATCTTCCTTTTTTGAGAATGCACACTCCTAACACAATAGAAATATTGGGCTGTGCTCCCACCTGGACTGCGCGAGTACCTCATAAGGCTGCTTAGCTGAATAGATTTGAAGGTTTTCCTTACTTGGCCTGGACTTTGGTGTGAAATATTCCCACGGGCAGATGCTCTTTTACACAGCGAACAAAGAGTGAAGCATCCCAGTGACCACAAAACAGACACACACGAGCCAAACCTAGGACAAGGTGGAAGCCTGCCTGGTGACCAGTTGCTCCACACCTGCCTCGGGGGCTTGGGGATTTTGTACATGGTGCCGTGAAATTTTATGGGCACTCCATCTATCATTGCATTGAGAAAAAAAAAAAAAAAAGAAAAAACACAGCAAAAAGAATAAAATGAAGATTTTTATGGGCCTAGGAGGAGCTAACCTGGAAATGTCATTGGCACAAATAGAGCTGTTCAGCAAACAATAGCACTCTGATATTGCCACAAGTTTGTTTACCCAAACGTGGCCATCCACATTGTGAGTTCCACACCCTCCTGGTCCCCAGCCTGGTGAGCCTCCCCACTGCCCTCGGGCTGGTGGAACAAAAGGGCCTCTGTGATTGCCATGCTAACAGCTTTATTGCCTCCCTGACCTTGCTATTTTTAAAGAAACAGGTTATCTCAGTGACGTAAACAGGTCTTCCTCATGCAGTTTGTCATCCCACTGCAGGGAGCTGGAGCCTTTGGTCCTCACTCACTTGTACTGTTAAGTCAGCTGTTTCAGGTGCTCAGGAGCTTATGGCATTGGTTTCACTGAAAGCTGCCTAGATGAAGCAATATTGTCTTCCCAAATCACTCAGAAAATAGAGTTTTAGAACTTTTTTTCAAACTTAGTTTACCAAAATTGCTAGAAAGAGTTAAAATACGCAGATTCTGAGAGCCAAAACTTAAAAGAATGTCAGTACATCCTGGCTGCATGAGGGGAGATGCTTACGTGACATGCTGGATAGAGCAGGGATCAGTTAAATGTGTACTCTTGTTAGAAGTGAGAAATTGCAAATAGAAGTTCTAGTGCATGAATGATTCTCTGGAATAAGCACAATAAATAGGTAAATGACAAAAATGGCATTGTTCTCCTGCTTTGCAGGTGCTCATTGTAAAATGAGAGTGGACAGAATGACTAGGCACTTAGCTAGGGAATATTTCGGTTGGCTGAGTGCTACAGGTTTATTAAAGACTTAATGTCTAGATTATGTCTTCTGGAAGAGAGATGGATATGGTTTCAGAAAACGTTAAAAGTTTGGGTTAAATAAGAAAAGTACTTCATAATTTAGTAACTACCAAAGATTATCTGTACGTAAACTACTCGCTCAGAAGGATACGAATAAAATGGAAAAAGCTGCAGTCTTTCTCTAATTCTAAAATTCCTGCCTCCAGTCCTAATGCCATAAGCAAAGAAGTGCCCACAGCAAAGGCTAGACCAGCTCTGTCAGGAAGCCTTTCTTCAGCTCCCATGAAAACAGAACATCTTTTTCAGTCTCAGCTGGAATGAGGAAATGAAAGGGAAAAAAAAAATCTAATTCCTCTTGATCTAATGCAGTCCAAACGTGGCCAAAGGTATCTAAGCTGTTCCAAATCTTTTCATGAATCTCTATTCTTGTTGATCCCAGTGTTAAGTAGGTTGTGAGACCCTAACACAAAACTGCCTGGAAGATTTTCTTGATGCCTCTAAGACTGCAGGGAAAACTTGGGGGACATACGTTAAAGGAAGCAGTGTTCTCCCCTGCTCCACTACTACTGCGTAACCCTTGGGAATGGGAAGAGGGGCCTACGGGTCACTAAACACCTACGTTCCCTTTACAGGTGATGGAGATAGGTGCATCTGAGGCCTCCAGGGAGGAGCCGGTGGGTGTAAGCTGCACAGTGACAGTTTCCGTAACGTCAAAGCAAGAAGCGGTGGGTTAGAATGAAAATGCAGTTCAGTTGCTCTCCACTCCCCCTCCTATTCTGAAGAATTTCAGATAAGCAAATTTAAAATGATGTCATGGCTCCCACAGGACACTGCAGTGCATTGCCATTTGTCCAGCCAGAGTACAACTCTTATTAGTATGATATAACGCAGTAGCTGGGAACTCAATAGAAAAAAACAAAGCTGGAATTTAATAAAAAAAGACCTATAGCTTTTAACTTGTTGCCCTTAACATGCAGAGCTACTGTAAACGAGTGCCTTAACATGAAAACTCTGAAGACCAAAGAATTAAAGTAAATGCAATCAGCAGATTACTAAATACTGATGGGAAATTCAGAGCTATAGAGCAAAATCCCAGAGCATTAAAGGATTTACCACTTGGCATTGATGAGAAGCAAATCTTTGGATTTCCATTTCTATCCTTAATTAGTAACTGAGGTTTATTTTAGTCTAAACTAAGTCACAAAAGATAACACACCCTAAAAGAAAATAGAAAGCAGTAAAATAAACTTCATAAAGTATCTTATTAAAAACTAATAAGAAAAAAATAATAGATTCAAATGGAAAATCAATTTCCAGCACTTCCATTTCCTTTTGTTTTCTTGTCTTCCCACCCATACTCAGCTCTTTTCTAATAACATTCAGCTCTTTGCTAGAGAGGTTACCGAGGGTGGTAACAAAGATAGCATTTTAAACCCAGAAGGGAGGCTCCTTCTTAGAAGGGACATTTTAGAAGTGTTCTTACTCCTTCACAGCTTGGTTTTTGAAAGTTTGCTGTCTCCCTGCCCAGTTCCCAGGGCCCCTCACTGGAAGTAGGACCTAAAATGCATGATCCATGCTTCCACACAGCTTCAGCTCTGAAAAATACAGCTGTGTCAAATGGAGCATTTCTATAGAGATGCTTTGGGACAGGGCAAAGATAAGGTTCTTCTGGTTAACCAGAAGATCCCTAGCTTGGTTATCTGATGTCCCCATCTGCCGTTTGCATGACTGGTGATGTACTCCGGGGAGCTGGCTCACCATGGCACCCCAGTATGCTGGCAGCAGCCTGGCTGGGCTGGAGCATGCCCAGCCACCGAGATGCACCAGGGATTTGGTGTCTGATTCCCTGAACTGTGATACAGACTCCTACTGCAGCATTTCGAGCACTGCTTTTGCCCTGGCTTCAAGTAAAGCTGTGAAATATAAGCAGCTTGCTTCAGGACTGGAAAACAAAAAGAGCCCATGAGTAAAATCTGGAGAAGTACATAATAATGAGCCCAGCCCCAAATAAACCACGCGCTTCAGCAAGAAAGAAGCTAAAGTACCACCTCTGAAGTTTCCTCCCTTCCTCAGTGAACCCTAGAATACATTTGGTCCCCACAAAAATTTACTATAGAGTGGGCTTGCATGTGATTCCTGGGCTGAGGCTGGAAAGCGATGCCCAGGCATGACGGAGTAATGAAAGGGTGGCACGTTAGTGATTCTAAGGCAGGGAAAGTAGAACCATTTAAGGAGCAAGGTTTTAGTAAGATGCCCTGGCTGCACAGGTATGGGCTCAGTGTATGCCTAGAGTACCAAGGGAGGCAGCAAGACACATCTGAGTTGTTTGTTTCTTTGCCTTCCACGGCCGAAGGAAAGCAGGACATAGGACTGGAAGGGATCCCTTGAATCATCTGATATAACTCCTTCTATGGCAGGTACTAGGTCAAATAATTCCCAGAATATACCCCCTTTAAAAACAGTGATTCAGTCCTTTGCCCTGTTTTTACCCACTGCAGCTGCACCAGAGCCTCATTTCAGCATATTCTACTGCGTTCTGCTCACCTGTGGAGACCATTAGGAAAGATGGTAGAGACACAAGAGGATCTTAGATACAAGGATTAAATACTTGCAGCACAAAAGCCAAGGTCAGCAAGCTTTGTCCAAGAGTTAAAATACTCACAACAGCCTCATATGTGCAACAACATAACCTCTTGATTTCTCTGTTTAGCTCGGGATGTACCACACCAAATGGCAGTGGGGTCACTTCTGTGATAAGCTCAGTAGATAAAAGATTATCTTTTACATGAACGCAGCCTATTTAGCTCTGTTCAATTGCATTTGCTGGCTTCTTACCTTGGTCCTAAGCTGTCTGGAGCCCACAATGGACCACAGCCTAACTGCAGTCATGGTTTTGAGTTCCTTTGTCTGTATTTGGAAGCTGAGGTGGAACTACGTGCTCTCAGCTGCCCGTGTCTTCCTTTCTGTCTCCCGTTCTTCTCCTCTGCAGTTTCTTTCTGAAAGAAAGAGCAATGCTGGCTCCATCTGGGAATTCACCTCTTTGGTCCTGGGTTGAGCCAGAATTCAAATAGTATTTCTAGAGGTCTTACCTAGAATTCAACTTCACCTTGCCAAACACTGCCGTAAATTTCCCTCTGCTGCCCTTCTCCTATGTCACAGTGTGGACTGAGCTTGCCCAAACTGAAAATGTTGAGGCCAGAGGCAGGGACAAGGCTCCACTGTCCCTAGTGCAAACTTGCTGGTAGGGCCAGCAAAACTGGGCCCACCTCATGCGTTTGCCAGTTAGCCAGGACCTAGCGGACATGTGCAGTGCCTCATATGGTCCGTGGGCTTTTGGCTTCTGAGGACTCCAAGGTCCAGATCTACAGATCTGTCTCTCCAGCAGCCCAGTTACACGTTGTGTCACAGTCAGGGCTTTGAGTCAAATCCAGCCCCAGCACCAAACAGGCCCTCTAAGTTTATGAATCATCTAATGAGCAACACTGCATTAAGTACAGCCAATGCTAGAAGTTTCAAAGTTGGTATTTAGGACTCAAAAATTATTGTATGGCTTAAAAATGATGACTTTATAAAAAACCTACTTAAAGTTTATTTTATTCATCTTGTAGTTCCCAGTCCCTTGGGTTGACAACTAGACACTTGATGCACATTGTCAAAGTATTCATTATGAGCTAAAAGAATTAGAGATATGCATCTGAAAATGAACAGAGTACAGTCACATGACTGCAGGAGCTAAGCCTTAAGATAATAGAAAGATATTTAATTTATTATTTATTTATATAAAGATAAAATACCATTCAAAGTAACATCACAAGTAAGCTCCCGTTCAACTAGTTCATTCATGAAAACAAAACAAAACAAAAGCAAAACCTAAACAAAAGAAAAGACAAGACCCACAACTTGTTTAACAAATTAATTAACAGGCAGTGATATTTCAATTTATAGTCATTCATTGGATCCTTATTCTCAAGGTGTGCTCGTTTCGAGGCATTGATGGATATCTGCCCATCTGAGTTAGCTTATCTCAGCGCTTGAGCAGCTCACAGTCTTTAATGTATTTTGGTTTTGTGACACTTCTGCTGTTGCCAGGAGGAAGACTGCCACGGGGGAACGTGATGGGCGAGTGTGCAGAGCCATGAACTGGGACTACATCTCCCTTCTTATGGGGTGCCCTGTGCTAGCTCAGAGAGAAAGCAACTCCCTCTCTGTTTTTCTAATCTGTAAAAATAATAGCTCCATATTCCCAGGGGCAAATGTCAGGAATAATTGCATGCAAATTGCACTGGAGCCATGCTAACGCACCCATTGCCACCCAAGGGCTCCTGAAGGGTTAATATAGAGGGCTCGCTGGAGTTCAGTTAATTTACAACTGGAGACCTTTATCATCTCACACTGACACTGAGGGCTCACATTTCGCACTTAATTACTTGTTCAGCAATCACGCCTGGAAGAGATAGATGTGTTTCTGTGTTTAGCCCATGCAGCTGTGAATTGTTTATTTACTTATCGTCAGGCTGGGAATGGCTGTAATTTAAAGGTTCAGATCTCTGCTACCCTGAGCGGTTCAGGTCTTCCTTTAAACACTTCCATATTGCCGCAGTGGAATTTTGCTGGAGATGCCCGTCTTCTTCTCCTGTTCCGGGTAGTGGGCCAGCAGGTGTTACTGGTTATCGGTGACTGTGATTATTTATGCTAAACAATGGCTGCCAAGTTCACAATCGTAATGCAGGATCCACGGAGATAAACTTGGGAAGGTAAAAAGCAAGCCAAGGAGATGAAGCGAGAGGAATCCCAGTAACTCAGCTGCTGGGGAATGACTCGATCCCTATCTCAGCGCTGGAATGGCTGAATCACCTCAGCTTCAAACAGTGGCTCACAGCAATTCATAGGCCAAACGGTGTAATTACAATTTAAGCTGTCAAATGGTGACCAGATGGCCTTATCTTTCACACCAGAGGCCTAAGAAGTTGGTAGGTGTGACCTTTCAACATACCAATCCACCTGCGCAGCGCATGAGGTCTGCGAAAGCCCGTGTTCCGGGCGCACCCAGCCGTGTGCACTGATGCCTGTTCTTGGCTTTGACAACTTCTGAGCAAAGCTGTGTAAAATCAACAGCATCCATTTTCACAGGGCTCCCATGTTGCACCACCCTTAAATGCCAAGACAGCAGCCACCATCGCTGGACTACTTCCCCACACACGGATGCAGAGGGTTACTGGAGTGCAAAGCAGGGGTGAAGCCCCCCTGTTATTCCCTTGGGGCACATACAGACCTCCCATCTATGTAGGAGTTGTGCAGGGCAAGAGAACCTCAGTTCAATAGCTGGCTGAGAAAATATGTCTCAGATGGAAAATTGGTGAAACTCCCTTCCAAGAGGGAGTAGCCACAACGGTATGTCCGTCCAGGCATTGCCAATTCATGTGGAGGCAGAGCTGCAATGCAAGAATGCCATCTTGCAGCTGTCCTTGTGATGTACTTGATGGAGGAGAAGATGTGGGAGGAAGCAGGCTGGACACGTCACCTAAAAAAGCCTAAGGTAGTTCCTGGAGAGCTGTCCTGGACAAACCCCAGTCCAGATTCCCGGCAGAGACCAGCTCCTGAGGTTAGGAGCTTGCTGGGGAGAATATCCTCCTAACCTGTCCCATCGCCAGAGGCAGCTCTCTCCAGCTGCCGGTAAAACCCAGCCTGGTCCCACACTGGCCAGACCCTGCAGGACAGCACACAGGTTTGCAGCAGGTCTCAGATTAGAGCAGTACTAAAAATAAGGACTTTGGGTTTGATTTTAACCCCAGTGAATTATGCCTGTGGGTAGGTGGAAGGGCTGACATCTATCATCAGCAGCAGAGCTGTCACCTCAAGACTCTTGCAGAAGCCAACTGCTTTCGGTTTGAAGAAAAGCCTTTCCTGTCCCATGTTCTTGTGAGAAACACGCATTTCTCCCAGTCCCAAGGTTATTTCCATCTCACAGATGAGGAGCAGGGGGTGCAAGATGACAGGGAACATGGCAAGGAAGGCAATTACAAAGAGGTGGTGCTTCCTAACATTTCTTTCTATTATCATCACCACTGGTGCTGTAACAAATTACTGATGTCTGAAGATGGAACATCATTAAAATGGTTTAATAGCAATTCATTACAAAGAACAGACCTGAACTTTCTGATTTTGAAGAAGTGTAAAAAGTAGTATTGGGCATACACAAACAAAGAAAAATGCAGATAATTCCAGGGTGATATGAGTTCTCTCAGAAACAAAAATACAATTTTATGTGTCACTTCAGTAAAGCCAAAGAAAGAAGAAAACAACCTAGATAGCTATAATTGAATTACACAAAATCCTGGAATTTGATGAGAGATAAAGTTACCACTAATTCTCTTAAAAAAAAAAAGAAGAAAGAGAGAAGATGAAATTAAAATGTCAAAAGAGCAGTGAGCTGCTTAATTGAAGATTTGGTTTTTGGGTGCGTTCACGGTTGTGTTGGCAGTGCGTCTCTGTACGCACTGAAGTAAAAACACTGCAAAACAGAAAACCTCCAAAACGCAACTTTTACAAAAGACTGAAATGAGCAGCTCAGAAATGCTGCAGGATTTACAACAGAGTATTACAAGGCAGAAACAATCACAAGCAAAGCCTGACCCAGTAACAGCCCTGTACGTTCAGGCGTGCCGGGGCTGGGAAGAGCTCTGCAGGCTGGATCCTAGCGGGTGGCACGAGCGGGTCGGACCCAGCCAGCTCCCAGGGTGGCCACCTCCACAGCCACCCGCTGACATGGAGAACAGAGAGAAATATTTGCCTCTTTCAATGTTTTGCTATTTTTCCTCCTTTTTTAACTTTCGCTTCTCTGACTGCTGGTCTGACGGTTAGCTGCAGCACGGGTGTGCGGGATCACAGCCTCAGCTCAGGTAAATGGGGATTTCCAGTGAACTATGAAAATTTAACTCAGATGAATCTCACCCCGATTTAACAGACACGGAATGACAGAAGGTAACTATTTGCTATAAAGAAAATTCCCAGGTCATAAGGGGAATTATTGCCAAGCTGCAAATAACCTGCAAGCACGGAGATTAAAAGCAATGGGTGCAACGAGCTATTTTAAATGCAAGTGCAGAGGAAAAAGGGAGAGCAACCCTTCTGCCGGCTCTCCAGCACCGCCACTTCAGTCGGGCTTTCCCACACTTACTGGAAATCAAAACAGTTTGCTGAGAGCCTAAGGGGATCCGAGAAGGCAAGGTGGACTGGGAAGCATGTGTGAGGGTCCTGCTGGGTGCTGTAGGATGCTGGCCCAGATGTAAAAAATACAGGGAGAGAGGGAGGACCGTACATCGCTGTGACATCGGTATTATTTTTGTCCTGAACCCACACAGCACTGGCTATTGTAACGAACTGACTCAGTAATAGTACTTTTCTCTAATGCATTTTTTGCACCAGGCGTTTGTAGCAGAGCGCCGGAGAAGATGTACTTCTGCAGGCGATGCCTCTTCGGCTCTGGGACCCGAGGGCAGAGGGGGGATCGCATACTCTGACAGTTGCTCATCATCATCCCGCCTTTCAAAGAGAATTTATTTGCCTGGCATGGAATATTTCCCAAACTGTTTGTATTGAGCAGCTTTTGATGCCAGCGATGAATATTACTATATAACTGAAAGGAATCAAAAGCTAAAGTGCCTGCATGTACATTTAATCTATCCAAACAGAAAATGTTTCTTAAAAAATTACGGCACTATTTTTATAACAAACCTCAGCCAAACTCAAAACTGAATAAATATAATATGTTCTTTTAAAACCAATTTATTTTTTTAATCAAGGCTAAAAATACTTTCCTTGCTTTCATTCATGAGCTAATACTTCCCCCCCTCACACTCGTGCTGGCTGCACATGGGAGCCCCGGGCTTTGCCTGTGCCGGGGTTTCTGCTGCAGAGGCTTTGGGGCTGAAACACCTCCCGAGGCTGGTGGGAAGGCGGATGCGAGCACATTAAGTTAGCATCATGACCAGTCTGTGGTTTGTACCTCTTTTTAGCAAAACCGTGAATAAGGCAAGAAAATGCCTCAAAGGGGCCAACAGTGATGGGAAAGGCAGCCACCCGAAAGCCCTGATCCACCAAGAGCCTAAATAAAGGCAGAGCCACGTGTATTTCTGCAGGATTATGCAAAGGTACCTATTCCTACTCGCACGCTGTTAAGGCAAGAATACAGAGTAGTCGTCTTCATGTTGCTAAAAACTGACCTGTATAGTTATTGCTACAACATAGTTTTCACTTTGTGTAGCTTATAGCAGAGTTTGGTCCTTCCACATTGTTTTTAATTATTATTATTATTATTACTATTTTATTTTAAATAGAAGGATGGTGCTGAACTTTTCCTGGGGTTGTTAAGCATTTATTTAGACTTGCATCATTGCCCAAGACCACAATTTGAATCTCTCAAGCCTCATCCCACGATCCTTTACTCCCCCCTAAACGCTGCGCATATTTGATTGCCTCATTAGGAGGAGGCTAACCAAACAATTTGCAGCATGCAAGTACCCTAAAACGTAGTTAAAAATTACTAGAGGAGACGGCACTTGGTGATGAATAGGCAAGCAGGGTGAACTGACCCCTGAGAGCTTACACATCCCCTTTTTGTTTGTTTGTGTGTTCTGTTGGACTTTCCAGGAGTTTCAGCTGCAATCAAACCCAGGGCCTTATTGTGTAGAAAAAAAGTGAAAATTCTTCAAATACTATATCCACGTTGACCATTTGCATATGTATTTTTTAAGAGGGGATGATTCTCGCTGCAAGCTATTATAAAAAAATATATTTCTATTTCTTCCACCTAATTTTCTTGTATGAAAGAGAAACTGTGTCTCGGTGCTGTGCCATTCCCCCTGCATTTGCGCGCTGCTTATTCGGCTGCCCTGCTGAAGGTCAAAAGCAGGTAATGTGTGTTGAAATTTCCACAGACCGAGGTAAGCTCTAAGGCTGTTGACTTTGATATCAGTTTTCTTCCACCCGAGGGGAAAAAAAAAAAAAAAATCATTCCAGCTCCTCATTGATTTTTCATGGAAGTCCACCATTTTCTCCTAGTTTAAGATCTGGTCTCTGATTTCTCTCTGATTATCATATCCCTCTGCCCCCCAAATGAAACCCTGCTTTGTTTCAGCGCAGGATGATGATATCACTATTACTGCACTAAGCACAGGGCAAAAATTCCAGTTCGCTAGATGAATGACAGAGGTTTCTTCAGAAAAAAAACAAACAAAAACCCCCAGTAAATGCGTCTTCATAAAAAGGATAAATAACGAAAGAGAAAGTTACGCGAGGCTTGAAATGGGAATGTAACGTGCCTGTGCCTTTGTGCAGAAGATGCTAATGAGCTCAGTGTTGCTGAAATAAGCACTGTCATGACTTTGAACGTTCCTTTTGGAAATCACACTTTGCTCTGGCTGTGTTTGTTTTGTTTTAGCTGACTGTCACTCTCTTCCCTGGCTTCAGCCCTTCTGCTCTTAGCTGCACACTGATACAAGGGAAAAAAATAGTTTGCATTTCTACAACTTCAGATGATACAACACGAATTGCTGGAATGAGCCACATATCTTTATGGTCCCCCCCCGACTCAAAAATGACCTTTAAACAAATAAAATCTTGGTCATCAACATGCTTAATTGGTGCAGAACCAGATTAGGACATTCCCATTGGGCTCCCGAGCGTTAAAGCCACTTTTCTTCAGATATATCAATATAGATCATGGTATTAATTCACCCTCTTGGGCTCTTGCAGATGTTACAGGGAAAGCATTTAAAACATGAAGGCTCAATTAACTACTGTTGGAGTCTAGAAATCTAAGGTATTAGAGTTAAAGTCATAACTTCTTTTCGTTGACTCGCATATTCAAATAGAGGTGCCATTCTGTGCCCACTACATTAAAAAAAGGGAAAAAAAAACACTTTTGAAAACTTCTGTTGTCAAAATAGCCAGAATATTCCCTTCTGTGAGAGCACAGGAAAGCCATATGGGTTATTAAAAGAAGTCAGACAAATCAGACTTTTAACATTTACTCAGATTATTAACACAGGGAAAGAAAGGTGGTATCAGGAAGACAAAAGAGGAAAATTATTTGTAGTATGAGAAACTTTCATAGCCTTAAGATAAAAAACATTTTTTTCTAGCTAAAAGAAAACAAATACTTTACAATCTATTTAGCTATTATTATTCACAGATATTTCATCACACACATATATATAGCAAGCTAAGATTTCCGATACAGCTTACAAGTCATGCCTTTGACAAAATCTACAGTTCAGTCTTTGTGAATCAGGATGTTTTAAAGCCATTCAGGGAAACTTCTTTAAACTCTGTGGCTTGAGAGTAAAATACAGATTTGATTCTTTAGAACAGTTTTCCCTAACGAGTATAAATGTGAAGTCTGCCCTTTAAATTAAATGACAGCAAGAAGTCAGGGGGAAAAAAAACCAAACCAAACAAACAATAGCAAACAGTTTGAGACTGATTCTGCTCTTGCGAACCTTATGGTAAATAAGGGACCAGCTCTAATTTAGTTAATGAGTTTCCACCGGTGTAAATTAAATTAGACTAATTATTTAATGATTTAAACAGTCTCTGTCTTTGCAAACCAAATGGGGGGGGTGTTTAAGAGTTAAAGGATTTTTTCACATTTAGAAAAAATGCTGGCATGAGATATAAAAGCAGAACTCCAACAGACAGAATGTTACTGTGAGTAGAAAAAATATTTTTCTTAATTGATTTATAATTAATTGTCTTTTTTGAATTTTAATTATTTTATTGTTTAAAACTGCATCTATAACCTCTCAGATCAATAACAACTTGTGCTATATACATTTTAAAAGCGTTTTTTTATTGTCATCATATCTGTGCACAGCATGTGGCGTACCCACAGTTTGCATGCGTGTGAAATTCATTTGCCAACGCGCTCAGCTACCTCGCAAGATAAGGGCTGAATTACCAGGTGTCTGAACGTTTAGAAAACAGGAAAGCGTCGCCTATAATCTGTTACGCATTAGGTTTGATTGTTATGGTTTTTAAGTGCTGTAGAGTAGCCAGTTATTTTTATAACGCCTCTAATTGCGTTAAAGGCAGACACAACATGCGCAGTTCGGAGCAAGCAGAGTATTGATTTTCCTTCTTGGACACAGAAACCTACCCGATAGAATTATTAGCCTGTGGGCTGATAAGGCGAATGGCACTGCGAGGGTGTAACAAGTGCTGACAAGATCGATACGCGCGGGCGGTGGGAGCTGCCCCGCGCCCTCCCGCACTGCCAAACCCGCAATGCCACCTAATGGAGAGCCCGCACCTAGCACCAGCCCAGCACGCCGCTCTCCTGACACCAACCCCGGCTTAGCTTTAACAGCTTTTTTTTTTTTTTAAAAAAAGCAATAGTTTCGATGGAAGAATAACAAAATCCCGTAGCAAAGGCTGGACAAATATTTGGATTGCCTTGTTAGATGTCAACACTTGGAATGAGCAGCGTCGTCTCGACCCGTCCCTATCTCACGGGCAGATGCACGTGGCCCCGAAAGTGTGAGTCTCGGTTTTATATGGGGTGCACAGCTGACGCGGTAGCTTAGATTTATTATCTTGGTAGAAATCCCCCATTCCTGTTAGGCAGAAAACTTGGAGCCGTGACCCGCTTGCAAAGCGATGTGAAAATACGCTCCGATGCGCTACTCCCTGCTCCCCGAAGCTGGTGATGACATGCCTTCATCTTCCCCATCGCTCACACCACCGTGCCCCAGCTCACGCACCCGGATACGCACAAGCACACACGTACACGGCTGCTCGCACGCGGCCGTTTGCAGAGAGACGCACATGGAGAGAGCAGGGCGCAGAGACACAGAGTAAATACGCCCTTGCCGCAAACTGCCCTGCGCACGCTGTACCTGCTTTCTGCGGCCTGACAAACGTGGGGTGTGCATGCACCTTCCCAGGAACGTTTACGCACACGTTCCCAGGCGGGCATGCACCAGCGCTGGCAAACACGTGCAAGGTTATTTATACACAGGTATGTAAGGAAAGGGGGCACTTTGGGCACTGACCAGATCCACTCAACTGCCCAAACCCAGGGGAAACCCTGTCCAATCCAAGCGAATTACACTGTGTTTTCAGTGGTGCAGCTAACAGTTTGACCAGCTTTTAGGGCTGACTCCCAAACCAGGCCCTAATTTGACGATGATTTAAGATTACCACCCTAGTTAAATACCCTTGGACATAAGACTATCAGCAAGCAGTTTGGATTTTGCTCTCCCCTTTCCCTGTTGCAGCTGAACAAAGCACCGTTCTCTCTGACTCGTACATGTTTTCCTTTACACTGTACCCAGGATTTTCTTCTAATTTATTTCTGTAAGGCCTGATCCAAAGCTCCTGCTGATTTCAGGACGTCTGGGATAGGGCCCTGCGTGTCCTCAGCTCCTGACCCGCTGCAGACGAGTCTGAAGTCTGTGCTCATTTGGATGATGAGCATCAGGCCACAGAAAAATAATTTAGAAGGTGGCGCTGGGAGGGAAAAGACAGTCTTTTTCTATAAAGTGTGCTATATTCATGTCAAGGTTTACACCCCCACCCCCACCTATTTCAAGCATATTCTAGTCTGGTAACGTTAGGGATAAAAATCAACTATAAGAAAAAAGCAACAGAACGAAAGGCAGGAGTTAAAGCTAGCAGAGCTAGTAAAAAAAAAAAAAACAACAGTGCAAAGGGTAGCACTGCCCTCAAAAAAAGAGAAAAAAATCGAAATAATAGTAAAATAAACTCAGATGAGCCCAACAACAGAAAACCCAGAGCAAATAAAAGCGAGTGGAACAGATTTCCGTGTTTACTTTTCTTTCTGCAGTTGGATCCCTTGCCGTAGCCACAAGAACTGCAAGGATAGGATGCAAAATGGGAAATAAAAGACAGGAAAAAGAAAGAAAAAAGAATTTTTTTAAAGCAATTTAAGGGCAAGGAAGCAAATGGAGAGGCTCCAGCCCGGGCCGGGGAGGGGCAGCGGCTCTGCAGAGCCGGTACCGCTCCCCCTGCCCGGGCTCCCTCCCAGGAGCTCGGCGCGTTTCTGCGAGGCAGAAGCTCGGAGCGGGGAAAGGGATGGTGCAAACCCCGGGCTCGGAGGGGAGGAAGAGGAAGAGGAGGAGGGTTTCGGGACGGGGAGAAGGAAGAGAAAAATTCCGGTACATACAGCTCGGCGAGTCCACCAGCCCCCAGCCTCCGCTTCTCTCTCTCTCTCCCTCTTAAGTCAAAAAGGAAATGCGGTTCTTTTTTTGCAGAATCAGAAAATGAACCATCAGGAAGTTGGCAAACTCTCTAACCAAACAATCAATCGAGGAAACGCAACAAATTCGCGCGGGCCGTGCGCTTTGGGCAGGGAGGGGAGCGAGGGCCGACGGGCGGCCCCGCGCAGTCCCGCGCAGGGCAACGCGCACCGCGGGCAGTGCTCCGACCCGCAACACGCTCTCGTTGCTGTATTTTTACCCTGCTGAAACTCATCCTCCGGGGACAGGTACGCGGCCGCGGACCCCCAGCATCTCCCGCGGCTGCGGCCGCCCGGTTTTGCTTTTTCGGATGGCTGCGGCAGCGCGCAGGGCAGGGGCGAGGGGTGCCGGCCGGGCTCGTCCCCCCCACCCCGGGAGCTGCCTGCCCAGCGGAAATAGCGGCATCGGCCCATCTGTCCACAGAACGAGCTAAAAGGCAGCTCCCCGTAGACCCGCGCAGGGTGCGCAGCCCTCTCCGGGGAATCATCTCCCCTTCCCACGGGCTGGGATGAGCAGGGTGGAGAAATGAGCAGGTTCCTTGCTGGTATTTCTGTTTCCTCTAAAACTGCATTTCGCATAAGGATGAGTGTAGCAAGGAGAGGCTTTAGTGTTTTGGTTTTTTGTTGTTGGGTTTTTTTTTTTCCATTTTCCTTTTTTTTTTTTTTCCCCCAACAGCTATCGCCCCGGCTTTTCCTAAGTTTTCCACAATTCACCCGTTCCTCCCCCTTTTCGTCCTTTTCGAAATGATGATCACCGCCTGCTGATACGGACCTAAAGGCTCCCCCCCCGATCCCCCCCTCCTTACGTAAAACAAGCAAATACACGAGTAAATAAAAGCTGCTTGACGGAGCAGCCTGCCTGCCGCAGCGCAGCTCTCCGCG
>Ga0065711_1002194_pt1 | contig 35792 bp, 15 predicted proteins | sample Hoacrofraction12_FD_59098 | JGI IMG/M metagenome (GOLD analysis project Ga0065711, IMG submission 59098) | Hoatzin crop microbial communities from Cojedes, Venezuela - Epithelial fraction 12 v2 (version 2) | ecosystem: Host-associated > Birds > Digestive system > Esophagus > Crop | place...
CCCAGGGAGGTTGTGGAGTCTCCTTCTCTGGAGATATTCAAGACCCGCCTGGACGGGGTCCTGTGCGGCCTGCTGTAGGTGACCCTGCTTGGGCAGGGGGGTTGGACTAGATGACCCACAGAGGTCCCTTCCAACCCCTACTATTCTGTGATTCTGTGATTCTGTGAAAGCTACATTTTAAATAACATATGAAGTATAAAAACTTGAATAGAGAATATTTCTTGCTTTCAAAGGTAAATTCAAAATCAGTTTTCTTTAGATGGATTGAACCACCCAAATACAGATTCTTTTCTTCAGTAATTGAATACTTCACAGCCATAGGTCTTAATTCTGGATGTTGTGGAATTAAAGGCAAAGGTAGTCTACAGAAACAACAGCACAACTGAACAGTATGAGCTGACAAAATCTGGAGATTTTAAAATTCTGACTTCATGGGAGAAGGATTGTCTTTTGAGAGGAATTTTAGTCATTAGTGGAATTCATATTGCAGCATATGAAATCATCTCCATGAGGGGAGTTATTTTGAATAGCAACTTTGTAATAGCTGTATCATTGCCAGTCTTACTAAACTTTTGATGTGACTACGTATGATGTAATTTGGGGGGATTTCACAAACCAAGACATCCTTTTCATAGCGGTTTTCTTCCTGATCTCATTGCTTGTGTGTTGATCTGACCTTAAGCAGTGACACGGGACATTTATCTAGTCCTTAATGTCAAACACTGAACGCCTCAGCCAGTATAATGAACATAATGCTAGAATACGGCATGTAATGTCTGCCATCATTTCCCATATTCTTAAGGTGTTGCTGCGACCCTCACTAACAATACACACACCCTCAGTGTTTCAGTTACTTACACTTTGGTTTATTGTCATTTATGGAAGACTCTTTCCGGGTGCTGTGGGTTTGTGTTCGTTGTTAAACTCACTGGAGCCAGCAAGAGTTATTACAAAGCAAGATACTAATTTGAAGTTAAAAGCGTGAGCCAAAAGAGTGCATCTCACTGCCCTAAACTGCTACTGCAACTGTGATGCATTTAAGTAGGAAAAACCTACATTTTTTTGAAATTAGTATATAAACAGCTCTTTTATGGAGTGTAGCTATAGGCCAAGTTTTAGAAAATCTTTCCTGTGTTCTCAACAAGAAAAAGGGTCACTGAATATGTTTGGCATTGGTGGTCACTTAATGCCTTTAGGTTTGTGACAGTGGGGACTGGTTTGTAGCAGCACATTTTTTAACAATACTATCATTTAGTGTACAGCTTCAATAGATTTGTTGTATTTTTTCTCCTTTTTTCTTTTCTTCAGGAACCTGGCACCATCCCTGTTCAATAGCATTCCCCCAGACCTAGATGCAGAACCAAATCTTAACTCTGGAAGCTTCACAGGCAACAGGTTCTCTCTCAGCTCTTTCCACTTGCTGTCTTGATTCATGAAGCAGAAGGCCTGCTTTACCTTAGCAGACTTTTCCAGGAAGACTCTAAGCATTTGATGGGTCCAGACAAAAACTCAAAACTCATGTCTGTGCTAATACAATGGTTATTTGCTGCTTGCTGTCAATTTTCCACTTGTTGGTGTTGTAGAGCAGGTAAAGAAAAGCTGTAGCCTCACTGGGACTGGCAATACTCACACAGGCCAAGCTGTAAATAAAGGTTATAGCCTTCTGCTGCTGGGCATTAAATAAGCAGATAAATTTCTCTTTGCTGTGGATTTATTCAAGGCAGATGTTTTTAGTGAGCTCTGGAAAGGTTATATAAACCTGCTGCAGTTCTGGAATTGATCCATTAGGATCAAAACCTAGTAACCAGTGATTAGTTTAAGGGTCCCTGACACTTTTATGGGAAGACTATGTATTTCTGAGAGGGCTGGCTCAGTTTGAAACACATTCCAAACCCAAACCTGAAATAAATCCTTGCAACAGAGCCATTCTGTAAACTTCTGCTTTCCCATCATTTCATTTTTGACAAAAAAAGAAAGAAAAAACACTATGGAGTTTGGGAAGGGAATGACTTAACCTTTTGAAAGGAAATAGCATGCTGATCGTCTGTGTTTGTAATTTTTTGTGTGGCATTTCCTCAGCGTAGAGGTGTGGATGAACAAAATAATACAGACATAGCAAGCATAAAATAAACACACATGGAAGAAATGGAAAAATACTTAATGTAAGGCTCAGCCATGTGATACTGGAAGGGCGTGTATCATTGTCTACTAGATCTTGAAATGTCAGGTAAAAATGGCCTTCTGTGGTGCAAGGAGGACTTAAAAATATGATTAAAAAAAAAGAAATATGGAAGGAAGGTGTGTCCTGTTCCTTCAACCCCAATTGTTCCCTGGGATAAGTGATGGAAGGCTTATGGTTGGGAGCTTTGAAGCTGGGTTGAACAACACATAGAAGAAAACATGAGCAGGAATGAGTGTGAACCGGAAAAAATAGTAAATATATTAGGTGACGTGTAGTTGATGACTTGTATTCCCAGGCCAGAATCTCTGCAGCTGTAAACAGATGTGGCTAGACTAATGTTAGTAAAGAGGTCGTGATGTAGTGCACTGAAAAGGTCATTCTTTCTTCACACAAATTCAAGTGCTACTCTGTCATTTTACTATATTGTATTACTTGAAATAGCAGTTTCAAAGCCTTTTTGCCTCAAATATTTCAAAATCAGGGAAATCTTAATATCCAGTGAAGTAAAAACGAGAGGTAGAAACTCCATTCTAATATACTTTCTGGCCTTTTGTAGGTCACTTCTTCTCTCTGTTGGTTTCTTGATCTAAAATGAAAAGATAGGTAGGGGGGCATTGACAAGTTAATAATAAGACACAGTTCTTTGGTACAAGTCACTTTCTGTACCAGCAAGCACATTATCAACTAACATGAGTTACACTACTGTAAAAATCCCATATTGATGCTTCAGAACTCCTTTTTTTCTGAAAATGAGATGCACTGAGAAAGATATTGCTGGGAGCCTGCCCCCTGAGTAAGCACTAAACCAATATGCTATAGTAGTGTTAGGGGACACGGTTGAGCAGGAGCTGCTGTTTTTCAGAAAGTGCACGAAAGAAAAGGCATGGCTACAAAGAGCTTTAGAAACATGCTGTAGTATTTTTAAACTGCAATCGACTCCCTGTTGTGCAGGATCACACAATGTATTCTTCATAGAACATGGCTCTTACTTAGGTAAAGATAGACTCAGAAAGAACTTCAGAAGTTTGTGCCAGAAGTGGAAAGTTTCTCCAGCTTATTCAGCGTATTCATGCTCTTGGTAAACATTAATGTCCTTTATATACATATTGAGTAAGTAGTGCCAGGAAGAAGGGGTCGCCACATCACTGGCAAAATTAATTTCTCTGAACTGATATCCAAGGAATTAAAGGAAAGAGAAAAATTTCTGACAGCTGTAGGTTAAGCTCCAACAGATGAGAAACCCAGCTGGAGTGAGGTGGGGCTGCATTAAAAATGAAAGTTTTTGAAAGAAAAGAACCTAAGAATGGGTAAGCTTGGTTGACTAAAGATTGTAATTTGTAAAGTAAGTGCTGTGCAGTCAGAAGAAAGCAGAGCTGAAATGTGGATTGGAAACAGAGAGAAGAGTGCTGGGAGGAATTTGTGCAAGCCACAAGCAAGCCTTCTTTAAATCAAGATAGATCATCAATATTTTGCCCACCTGGAGGTTGAAGGTACTTCCTGTTCAGTTGCCAAGATTTGGTAACGTTCAAAATGCAACATTGCTCCTTTCCCAGTGAGCAAACACAGCCACAACTACTACTCATCTCAGCTCATCTTGTTCCACTCAGTTGCTTCATGATATCTAGGCAAAGGATCAAAGAGTCGGAAGACGGAGAGCTAACGTATCAGAGTGAGGGAATAGGAAAGAAGGGGGAAATACTGAAATCAGGAGTTGTTATGATGACTGGGGAAGTGTGCTAACACTTAACACATACTAAAGCAACCTTCGAAGAGGATGGCATCTCTCATAAAGCACAGGACAAACCTTTGCCTGAGGAGTTAATTCTTTGGTGGAATGTGTATGTCTGCTTTTCCCATTTTTTTATGAAAGAAAGACACAGATCCTCAGCAGGTTTCAATGGCTCAATTGAAATCAATAATACCGTTCTCAGTCATACCTGCTGAGAATCTGCCTGCAAATCTGAAGGTATCATTAATGCTAGAGCAGGCAAGGATATATTACTATGGTTGCTATTTAATGAGCACAGGACTGGGTCATTTTGTTGAAAATTCTTCTTTGGGCTACCAGTAGACCACAAAGCTCTTTAAGTTGAGCAGTGTGTTTGTGCGAAGATGTCTAGGTCTGTATAGCCTCCCTACACCATAACATGAGAATGACCCTTAATGACACTTTCTCAAAATGCAACATCTTTTCTTCTGCTGTTAAAGGTCAAGACAAAATTTGGTATGTGTCTGCATTTCTTGCCTGCATATTGTCAGAAACTACTGTATCTCAGCACATTTGAAAACTAGATGGCTCTACACAGATTTACAATAGAAGCCTAATCCTTGGCAACTATGATAGAAATATTTGGTCTACCTTGCAATCTTGCATGCTTAGAGGTATAGTAGCACTACGGCCCTTGAGTCTCCGAACAACAGGGACCCAGTAGTCAGGATTCTTTGTTGGCACCATCACTGTGCTTCTGCAGGTAAACCCTTCTAGTAGGAGACTTTTCTATGTAGGTATCTATCTGCCTGACTAGTCTTATGATTTTAAAAGTTTGACTTATCCAAGAGTTTTTTCATTTCATTGTGGTCTGCCATTTGGCTTGCAAAGAGTATGTGTTTAGCAGCTCCTCTGTCAAGAACTTTCCACTGCACTGCTAAATGTCCAACATTTCTTCCTAATACCATCATCTGTTATGTTTGCCTTCTTTCTCCACTCTCTCTCACATATTTCCAGGTCAGAGGCTACCCTGAGCCTCAGATCACATGGTACAGAAACGGGCATCCTGTCCCAGAGGGAGACCATTATGTCGTGGACCGCAGCATTCGGGGGATATTCAGCCTGCTAATCAAAGGTGTACAGGAAGGTGATGATGGTAAATACACATGCGAGGCTGCAAATGATGGTGGGGTTCGTCAAGTGACCGTGGAACTGACAGTAGAAGGTAAGGGGATACTTACAATGTTGTTGCAATGATTACAGAGTTTAGTTAAATGAACAAACTGTGTTAAACTGTCTGGTTAAAATCACAACTGTACACAAATGCTTTTTCACACATGCAAGAGTAAGATTCATTTATTGCATTTCATGATTTAAGACGTATTACAGGGACCTGCGTGTCTATAGCTAGACAAAGTGTATGTTCAGTTTGAGATGTGTATGATGATGCCCAGGTAATAAAAGACATACCTTTTAAGACTTTGCTATAAACTTTGTAATTTTCATGGAAGCCACCACTCAGGACAGAAACAAAGTCCTGGAAAGTTAGCATTTTCTCTCAGGCAGTGAAAACTGTAGCAATCTTGGTTGCTTCACAGTCTATTGGATAGGCACACTGGGGCCATGGATTTGTGGAGTTCTCCATAGACACTTCCATTTGCTAAACTGAATGCCTGGTTGTAATTACATGCTTAATGTCACACGGGAAACAGCCAGGATTAAACCCAGGAATTTTTAAGAGAACATCTGCATATTAGATAGTTGCAAACCGCCAATTTTAAAATGTAAAAAGTGACACAAAGCCAGGGAAGGATGGAAATCAATTGTACTGCTTCTCTCTTTGCCATTTGGTCACGTCAGAGATCTGCTGAATATCACAGCTCCTCAGGTCACAACTTTGTATTGAATTCCTGAAGCAAAGCAAAAATCTGCAGCTGTCCTGAAACAATCAGCATTTGAGTTTATTCAGAGTCAAAATCTCTAACATATCTCCTCAGAGGGCATACTGAAATATGCATAGATTTGGCATGATTGTTACTGCCTTCTGTTGTAGAAATTATGCAAAATCTTTTTTTTACCCCTTGTTTTAAGCTGTCACAACTTTTATGAGTGACAACTTGCATGGAGGTGAAGGACTTTTTTAAAGCTGTTTTTGTATCAGTTTTTCTGACCTGGGATTTGCTTCAGCGCTTTTAAAAGCAATTCCATGGCAGTACCCAATGGCTGAATTTCTCAGAATTTAATAATTACATGGTCTTTATTCTAAAAATCCCTCTATGCATCAAGATAGCAAAGTGCAAATTTTTCTCTTCTCAGTAAAGGTCTCTGTGTGGGGCTGACTTCTACTTGAAAAAATAAGTGACTGAAACACGCTCTAGTCTTTCCATCCTGCATGGCTGTCCTATCTGACAGTAATGTAGATTCTTATAGGCCTCTAGAACAAATTTTTTTTCACAGCCATCAGAGCAGTTTGTTTCATGCTGCCACTCTGGATCTACCCCAGGTCACTACCACCCCTTTTTAATGCGCCAGAGCTACCAGGAATGCTGTGTGCAGTAGATGGCGCTGGGTTTACATGACTTCGCACGCATCTCCCTACTGCTCACACCAGCGAGCACGATGAATTATTGTGCGTCAAAAAGAATTATCTTACAGAAAAGGTAGTCTGGGCTAGCACAGGACTAAAAAAAAAACCAAGTAAAGTAAGACTTCTTTCAGAGCCCAAAAACCTGTTTTTTGATATAATAATTTGAATTAGTGCTGCACTGTAGAAGTTAGACACAGTGTTTGATTCACTTGTTTAAAGATACTTTCACACAGTGTTTGATTCACTTGTTTTAAAACACTTTTGTGTGAATAGTCTGCAGTGTTGTTACTATTAAGGCCAAGGGTTAGATGATAACTCTGCTAAAACTTTTTTTTTAAATTGGAGAGCCTAACATTGGACTGCGATGACATAACCTTATACTGCAGGTGTTGCATTCCTCCTTTATGTTTGAAACCTGGAGCAATACATATTTTGCATAGTCTTTAGTATCTGTAATTCCCAGTGGTCTTGACAAAACTTCTGACTTCCTGTCTTTCTGTCTTATGATTACAGGAAACTCCTTGAAGAAATACAGCCTGCCATCCAGTGCCAAAACTCCTGGGTAAGACATCCACTGGCTTTGATATTGCTTAACAGATACTTCAATATGTTCTGGTAGGAAAACAAGTGAGATGACTGCTTCTAAAGAATAACCAGTTCTCCCCATTTTAAGTACCTCTTGCATTTTGTCTTTTGCTCTGATTTGCTTTGAAGGCCAGTCAAAAAGGGTTGGATTCTTGTCCAGCTCTCAATAATTCCACATTGGAAACATATCCCCAAGGCTCCTTACCTGTGCAAGAATTGGAGCTAGTGGAGGAAAGCAAAGCCTGGTGGCTAATGACTTGGTTCTGCACAGCGTTGCACTGGAATAGAGTAACTGCTAAGCATGATTTCTCACACTTGTGAGATGGGGATAGCAAGAATGGCTAAGCTCTCAAAGGCATGGCAGTGCCAACTACAGCAACATCTGAAAACAAACACTTCAATATTTGTGATCTCAAATGCTCTAAGTCCAAATCTCTATTTATCCCAAGCAGAATATCTACTATGAGAGCTGCTGTGTTAGTAAAATGGTTGAGGCTGTCAGGAAGCCATAAGTAGCTTGATACAGCTACTGCTCCCTCATACTGTCAGGAATTAATCTGTCTGAAAACAGAACATTCTGCTGGTATCTGCAATATTGCACCCTCCTCTGCTGCAATATTGCACCCTCTTGTCTCTGCTCTCTGATATCCAGAAATCCTTCCCCATATCTTCCATGAACTGACAGTCTCCTTATAGAGCCAGAGCAAATACTGCTTTAAGAGTTATCAGTAAGAAAGAAAAGCAACTGAAACCAGCATTCTCTCACATACAATTTAAGTGCTTCCAAGCAACACAGTGGGTAAACTGTACTCCAGAGGAAAGAATTGTTCTGGTTTGAAGTAACTGTTAGCAAGAATAGTTTGGAGTAACTGTTAGCAAGAATGGGTTGATGGGGTGATCTGCGCTGACATACAGAAGAGCCTTCTTGCTGTCATGTATTTTCTGCACTTCAGTAAGCATTTACAGTTAAGTGAATGTCACTGTTTTAAAAACCCCAGGCCTAATTCTTTCAACAGCTGAATTAATTTCTTTATAAGTAGCTTGAATTTAAGCAGAATTATTTCTGATTTATATCCGTGGGACTGAGCCCCCCTGGATATAGAAAAAAGCATATGTTTTTGATTATGTTAGTGATCAGAAAACAGTTAAAACTGAAGATTTTAATTTTGTCATTGATGTGAATATTGTTTATCTATGAATGTTCTGAATTTTAAAATTAACTGGGATTACAACAGTGAAAATAGTAAGTGAAACTGAGTAACCAGGAAGGTTTTACATGCTAATATGTGTATCCAAATGCGCTACAGAAATATACACATGCTAAATAATCAAAGCAAGAAAGGACAGTCGAGGTTGCTGTTAGGTTTTGTTGTACATTCAGGCTTTTCAGAGCACTATCCTAATCCATTGCATTACATGAGTTCATGTGTTTCTCCTCATTTTTCATGTATTTGACTCCTATTCAGTATTAATAATTTTGTGTTATGGAAAGTTTATGCCTTACATTAGCAGGGAGGAGGCAAAAGAAAAAAAATACATTTCAGTTTGCATACATCTCGGAAACAGCCATAAAGCTACAGGCTAGCCAGTAGTAGATTTTCTTTTAATGCATTAGTATGTGTGTATAGATACATAAATATAGAAACACCACCTAAAAATGGTCACTAAAAGACTTCTTTAGTACACATTTATGCTCTTCTTTAGTGGTAGCATGAGGAAGATGACATGAAAAGCTATCAGATATTTAATTATATGATGAAGTGTTTTCCATTGTAGCATATTACAGTCACTGTTTTCTCCCAAGACTCTTTGCTGGTCCTCTTGTCCATGTAAATCCTTTCATTACGGTATCATCTCTTACTTAGAAACCTCAAGCTGCCTATGTGGCAACCATCATGTCTTGGCAGCACCTTGGACTGAGGCGATGCGGTCTCTGTTAGTATCTGACACCTGGTAGAAATGGTGAGGTATTGACACATCTTACTTGCATGTGGTGAAAGGCCATCTGGAAAAGAAGGCCTTGAAAATGGTCCAGTTTGCTTGAAATTAAAGGTTAAAAAAAAAAAGAAAAAAGAAATCATCATCTGCCATTTGCTAATGTGTGTCTTTGTTGTACCAGGGCATCAGAGCAAAGAGCGTGAGTGTCCCCTTTGACATTACCAGACCTGAAGTTGCACCTTTTTTTTTGTCTTGCTGTAATACTGCTGGATGTTTTATGTTTGATTGTTATGTAACTGAGGGTTTTGGACTGTGGTCACTGATGTCACACTAGTTTTATTCCACGTATCATTTCCCTGCTGTACTATCCTTGTAAGTAGAGCTGGGCATTTACACTTAACAGACATTCACCTGGGATGGGTGTACTTCGTTTTTGTGCCCTTTTCATGTTTGCTTTGCGGACACTGTAGAGAATGAGATTCCAAAACAAAAGCCTTCCGCAAACCAAAAATCTTTACCAGGACATGTGAGAAATGTTGCAAAAACAAGTTACTGATTCAAAAATCAGAAATTACTGTGTCATTGCACTCAATGTCAAAACAAATTACATGGTAAAGAACTGTGAACAGTAAACAAGTATGCACAAATAATCTAGTAGGAGGCAATTAAGAAACAGAAAACGGGAAAAACTAAATGCATGTAGTGTTCCTTATCATTTTGTTTGCCCAGCTCTGCTTACAAGCAACAGTGTTTCTTATCATTTTGTTTGCCCAGCTCTGCTTATAAGCAACTGAAATTGTCCCTAAGATCAAGTTATGTGAGTTATGTGTATGCTGGATGAGAGCGTGTAGCATCATACTATTCAGTTGCATGAGGGGTCAAGAGCAGTCATCACCAGCATTTCCATTTCTTCCATTGTCCAAAATGTATTATGTAACTACAGTCTTGGTTACCACAAATTATATATCCTTATCAGCAGACCTCTGGTCTAAAATGCTTCCTGAAGTGTGCTCTAATCACAACAGCTTCCAGTTCTTCTGTAAAACCAGGATGTCGATTGCCTTTCCAGGGGAAGACTTACTGTTCAATCTGTGGAGCATAGGCCAAGCATCTGGGGAGAGAGTCCACCCAAGTTTGCTACAAAACCCAACAGAGTGGTTGTGCGTGAAGGCCAAACAGGCAAATTCTCATGTAAAATAACAGGACGACCTCAGCCTCAAGTAACTTGGTTTAAGGTATGATTTCCCCCCAAACTAATATTTTCCTCCTCTTGAAATTTTGTGACTTGAAAGGGTGAAATTCAGTTGCCACTGCAAATTATCATGGTGAGAATTTACATACAAGGAGAGCTATTTTCTTCCTCATTTTTATGCTGAATAAACTCACAAAAGATAATAGTGATTCTTCTCAGTATAAACGTCTCCCTTATCTGTCTCATTGTTGAAAGTATTTGCACAAAACCACCATCTTCAAGCACCAAACAAGATCCAAGTTCCATTATAAAAATAGTGAGTGTGGGACGTACTTGCCAAAAGACCTTACTAACCAGGCAAGAGAAACAGACAAAGATTGGGAAATGTGAATGTTATCATCATCTCTGTTTTATAGAGAAGGTTTGCAGGGATTTAATGCTTTGACTGTGATTACAGAGGAGTCTCCAACAGCTGCAAAAATTTTTTCATCCCTGTTCAAAAGGCATAGATTAACAGGTAATCATGCATGTGCTTTGGCAAACAAGCTCAGGCCCACAATGCTTCTGGTCACATCAGGATGGCATTGCGGGGTCCTGCTGAGAGGTGGGTATTTCAGCTCTGCCTCAGCGTCGTGGAAATGAACTTACCTGGCTGCTGGACCACACCTGGCTAGTGCAGAGCCAACACATGACCTCCTCCCATACAGCAAGAAAGCTTTATAAACAACTAAAATTAGAGGTTTGAGAACTAATGAAGAAGCTTTTGTGTAAATGTCTTACTTTGCTTATTTTTTTCTTTCCCCTTTTCTTACTTGTTAAGTTGCAAAGCACAGAGGCTTCTACTGTATCACCACCAAACACCTGACAAGAACTAGCTTTAGGACTTAACAGCACCCAGATAGCAGTAAGTTGACAGAGACTTCAGGAATGACAGTGTCTGAAAACACTGCAGTGTTTCCCAACTGTTTACTGACCAAAGTACTACAAATGATAGATTTGTACATTTTCCCTTCCTAAACTTAGGATAGGAAAAACTGTGGTGCCTGACAGCAAGGGACTCCTCTTTAATGACTGGTGCTGAAGGAGAAGCACCGATGTGCTCACAAATGAGCTGTTGGTCACTTATTTCATAGAATTTAAAGGCAAAAGTTGTCATTCTGATCATCTAATCTGTGTAACAGAGAGCACAGAACTACTTGCATTTCTTCCTGCCTCAAAGCCATACCTTTTGCTTTAACTCCAGTGTAGCACTGCAAAGCAGCTGTGTTGCAGCAGGGCCTCCCTTAATGTATGCCTAGTGCATTCTGTCACCCCAACCTGGCCACTGATGGGGTCCTCTTACGCAGAATTTTTTCCAGTTCCTGAAGTGAAACAGCATACAGGAGCTATTGAGGAATAGGGAACTCCTCCCCAGCTTGGAATTTTTGCTTGAAAGTGTGATTTTGACTTCCTGGGACAAACATGAACAGAAAAGTGGTTTGAGCCCACATATAGTGAAAGTAGGAATATGGATATAGTAAATAATGAAAAATCAAAATCAAACTGAGAGGAGTGGGTGGCAAAACACAAGGAAAAACGGTCTCCTGCAGACATGAATTATAGAACTTTTGGACACAGTTTTTTGTTTATGCCGTGTGAGTATTATTCATAGAGGGAATTTGGCTAAAGGATAGCAGAAAGGCATTTTGACCTGATGTTTTACAAAAAAATTTCTTGATCCCCTTCTCTTACCAATAGCTGGCTGTCTCATGGTGTCTTGTGATATTTCCAGGGTGATATTCAGTTGCAGCAAAATGAGCGTTTCAACATGTTTGAGAAAACAGGCATCCAGTTCTTGGAAATCCAAAATGCTCAGCTTGCTGATTCAGGAATTTACACGTGCACAGTGGCAAACAGCGCTGGGAAGGCATCTGTATCTGCAGAGCTCACTGTTCAAGGTACAGCAAAGTGTTTACAGGACAAAGCACAAGTGAACCACAGACATTCCTTTAAAATATCTTTGGTTATGTTCTCACTATAAGTATTCACTCTTTCCCATTGTCTTCCTCTCTCTTCATTAAATAGTACTGTCGTAGCTTGGAGTGTGCTACAGCTGAAAACATTGTCTTGGTTCAACTGGAAAAAGGCCACTCAAATGCTTTGTCACAACTGTCTTTAAAATTGAGTTTTCACTTTTACAGTGATTTTGACCTCTGTATGTTTTGAACATAGATTTTAATTTCAGCAAATAGAAACTTTGCACTTGTCAGTAATTAATTTTATATTTGTTCAGTACTGACACCAGATATACATTTATACCAGCTCCCTTTTGGGAATCAAAATTGTATCTTTATTTGTAGAACCAGGAAAGTAAGTAAAGGAGCATAACTCTAAACTGTAAAAGAGAAAAAACAGCATAATGAGATTAAAATTCAGGCTTCTCAACTCCTAATCCTGCCTAATTTCACTGCTGTTAAAGGAAATAAGTGTCTCTGTATAAATAATTTAGGATGTTCTATTCCATATATGCATTACCATACACAGTTCATCTTGCAGTTTGGTGCTTCTTAGGGTGCCCTTTGCATCAGCCTCAAAGTTATACAGCCTTCAGCAACCACAGTAAAGAGGAATTTCATCAGTTAAGCAGTCACTGGACCAAATCAAATAATTAAATCAACAGCTGCTGGCTTCAGCTGCAGTCATAAGATCAGTGGGTTACATACGCATCCAGCAGCGAATTCTTTGATGCAAGATTTTCAGTTTTACATCAATGCTGTCGCTCTATACGATACCAAGAATATAAATTGTTACTTAGGATTATGTTAGAGGATTTATTTTTATTTATTTATTTAGGATATGTTAGAGAACTTACATTTGGGACCCTCAGAACCACAACTAGCCTTTACCACTTAAAGCTGTACTTTTTATCTGTAAGTTCCAATCTGATTAAGCCATTGTAGAAGGAGTTTCTACAGGTTGCCTATTCAACTGACATTTTATAGAAAGGGCCATTTTGTTCAATAACCCTTTATTTTAAACATGAAACTTGATCCTTCCTTGCTCTCCCTGAAGTGGTGAGCTTTCTGTTGTGCAATGGGTACATCTGCCTTGAGAGATGATGCGGAAATGGGGTCACAAAGTCAGATGTGGTGTATGTTTACTTCAGATGCTGACCACATCTCTGAATAATGTGAGCATTCTTTCTTGGATTAGTACAGGTCAGTAAAAAGGGCACTCTCTTGCAATGTACTTGACTAATCAGATGATTCCACTTACCTAACCACAACATATAATACTTAATTCTTTCATTATTAATTAAACCAGGTCATAGTAGTTGCTGCAAGATGCGAGCAGACAGTCAAGTGGCTCAGAATTACTACATTTTCTCTTAAATCTATGCAGTCTTATAGATAGATAAACTTGTTCCAAGAGATACATTTTATCCTCCAAGCTCCCACAGTGGAAAGTGGAGAGAGAGGAGGAAAATGTTCTTTTAATTGACAGGGTTGCATGGTATTGTCTTGTCTGCAACCAGTAGTTACTCAGCTTCCTCTTCTGCATTTTTCCAGTCTCTTTTCAGCTTTAATTATTACGTGAAGAATTTCTGTTACTGTTTATTGACAGGTTTATTGAAGTGAGGTCAATGGGTTATTTCCCTCTCTCACTGCAACTTTTGTGTGTGTGTAAATAGATTCTTTTGGTCACTCTGAATGGTGCGGCAAGTCCAAGCATTTAGATGTGGATTTTTGCTTGCAAAACACAGTGGAAATCAGGGTATCATCCATCACATGTTTTTGTCTTTTCCCTGAGGCAAAGATTCTGAACGCGTTTTTATGGAGTATTTTTTGCTGATGACTTGCAAAATTCATTATCTTGCAAATGAATTATTACATGTCTTTCTGCTGTAGTTTCTAATCTCACAATTGACAACAGCGTAGATGCAGCTTTGATCTGACCAGGAGAAAACAAGCAGCATCCTCTAGTGTAAACTAGGGAAAAATGGAGAGATGTAGCTGGTACTTGATCTGGAGTGGTATCTCTCTCTCCCAGCTATTTATTATCTCATGCTGCCCCACGAGAAACAAATACTGTCAAGGTCTGGGAGAATGCATGGAGGATTACATACATATGAACTAAGAGACTGACTATGGACAAATACATGCTCAGTTAAATTGATGCTGCTGATGAGGTAGCTTGGCAAACCAATATAGCTCAGCCATGTTCCCAGATTCCCTGGTGGTGTTGCAAAGTGAAGAAATGTGATATATTAGCTTTGTGTTATTCAGGCTAAACATGACAGTATTGCTACACAGCAAATGAGTTGGCAAAAATTTACAGGTGGGCTCAGGTTTGGGGATTTTTTACTACTGTTTATTTGGTTATGTGTTCCAGCTAGTGGACAGTTGCAGTTTCACTATGGGCATGCTCAAGTGTAGTACTGATGGTCTTCACTTCTACAAGCTCTGTGGAGTTCCCATGAGAACTGATGAGCTGCCTCCCACTTGGAACCTCTTCCTTACTTCTCTCCCTCAACAAGGAGCCTTTGAGGTTCACAGTACCTTTAGTTCTCAAGGGACTTCAGAACTTAGTTGACCCAGCAGTGTCTCAAAATGGAGCAAGACCTCTTTGTGTTTCAGCTGAGCAGCTTGCTGTTGTCCATATCAAATTTCAGATGTGGTGATAGTCAGCCTTGACTTCAATGGATTGAAAATATGAAGAGTGAAGGTTCTTAAGTATATTCTTTGCTTAAAATCTTTTAAATTTATTGAATTGTGTACAGTATTGTATGTATAAGTTACCTGGTTTTTCTGTTTTCATTTCAGGTCGAGATAAGACTGACACATACACTCAGCCACCATGGTATGTTTTTCCTGGAGTACGTTCTCACAGTATTCCATTGCAGTGCACTAATTTTTACATTTACTGCATGCGCCTTCCTCACAAAGTGATAAATCTTTTTGGGTCAGTCTGTATTTGGAAGTTATAAAATGTTTACTTGGAAGGAAGTTGTCTCTTACTGTCAAATTCAGCTGTCCTAGCAGACTCCTGTGAAACAGTTGGTGGAACCGGTGGCAACACTATGAGGTACAGAGTTCTGGTCTGGTTCAGGGAAGCAAAATTTAGATGGCTTTATGCTTACAGTTCCCATGTAGCCATGTAGTTATATAATCTGAACAAAAACTGTGTGAGGAGGAATTAAACTCTGTACCAATTCGTCAAAGTTCCTTTTTGGAGTCAAAAACCTGCATGCATCTTGTCAGTACTGAGCTGCTTGTTCTTGCTGTCATAAGCAAAATGTGCTATGGCCATGGTCTTTGCTGTTGTCTGAAAATACATACAAAACTATGGATAAAGTTACAAGAAACAAAAAATTTCATATTTTAGGGCTTTCGAAAGATTTTTAAAGTTAAATGACTGTAATTTTTTAAGAAGCACTTTTGTAAAATAGCTCTTCTTCATGAATAGAAAATACAGGAATGAAATGCTTTAAGCTGACTGCATAAGACACTTTCATGAAGGCCAGTTGCCTTACAGTCTTCAGGGGGTTTAATCTGTCCTCACATGCACTGGATGGGATTTCAAAATGGCATGTTTACATTGTACTAACACCTTGTCCACTACAGAGTGGATCTGAAAATGCTGTACTACCATGTTTTTCAGGTCTGTGTGATTTTTAGGAACAAACTTTAAAACAAGTTCAGTGTAAATGAAACTGTGCAGCTCTACAGCCAGAACTTCCCATATACTGGGCTGTCCAGAGTAGTTTTGCCTCCTACATTGTTTATGCACAAAAAAATATATATTTTGTAAAATGTAAAAAACTTATAGTTGTAACTGAAAATCTCATAGGGATTATTTCTCTAGTACATTTAACTCTGACTGAAGAAAGTACCACAATAAATATCATGAATCTCCCTGAGAGGGTAAGTCAATGGCACTAAGTACAGCAAACCAGAGTTGGGCTAGAAATTACTTTCCATATTTCAGCTATGTTCCAATTCTGCCTTGGAATAATACTTTGGAAGTGTGAGACACAGACACAGTGCTCTACAGGTAGTAGCTTAGTGGTCAGGGCAGTCAATTTCCATGAAGGAAACTTAGATTCGAGTCCCCAGTTAGTCAGCTACTCTTGTGCCCCCAAAGCACTGAGCAGCAGAGCCATTATAATTCTGAGAAACTCTACCTGATAAAACGATAGGTGATATTGTTACATCCAGTCAATTAATTTTTTTTTTTGACAACACCCTCTCTGCCTCCCCTAGACTTTAGTCAAGCTTCCTGATCAATCCTCTTCTGAAATCACCTGAATAACATCATAATTAGAAATAGTAAATTCACTGCACAATTTACGTTTTCATTTTCCTTTAGGGAACTGTTTTATGTGGCATTTTGAGCTATAATTATATGTGGCCTCAATTTATTAAAGCATGAAGTAGTGTTACAGTACGGTCATTCCAGGGTCTTGTGTAGTTTCTCTCTATCTAAAGCAGTGTATGCAGGGTTAGTGTCTGACTCACAAAACATGTCAGAGCCTAAGCAGTGGTTTTGTATTCAGAAAGTCCTCAGCTGAGACAGTGTCTGGGCACTGATCATGTTTTATAACGTTTTTCACTTCACCTCTTTCATCCATGTTTTTAATCTGTGTGAAAGAAACTAAAGGCTAATTAGTTCACATTCTTGCTAGTGCCTTGTACATTTATATCATTGCTGATAATAATAATTAGTCTTTATACAGTGTCATATATCTGTAAATTTATCTTTTTCCTTCAGCATGTCATCAAAATCAACAACACTTGCTGTTAAAGCTATTGAAAATTCAGAATTCAAACAGGCAACTAGCAATGGAATTGCTAGAGAGCTGAAATCCAGCACCACTGAACTTACCATTGAAACCAAAGACAGGGTGTCAGCAAAGAAAGAGACCTTTTACATGGCCAGAGAAGCCAAAGACAGTAAGCAGGCACAGCAGCAAGAAGCCAATGCAGTGTGTCCTCAAGAACCTAACGAAGGAAAAAAGGGATCTCAGGTCTTGCAGAAAACTTCAAGCACCATCACACTACAAGCTGTCAAACTGCAACCAGAGCCAAAGGCAGAACCCCAGGCCACTTTCATGAGACAAGGTGAAGACAGGAAAAGGGCTGTGCAGCCCCTGATGTCAGCTCAGCAAACCCCACGTCTGACAGGGCAAGTCAGTCCCAGGAGTAGAGAAGGAGAAAACAGATCTGGAGCCCAGAATGCTGTAAAGGATGAGAAGAGGGACCCTCTGGGAATTCCCCCTCAGTTTGAGAGCCGTCCACAGAGCCTGGAAGCATCAGAAGGCCAGGAGATTAAATTCAAGAGCAAAGGTAAAGGGATGAAATTTATCAGAGCCCTGGGGTTAGTCAGGTTCTCCTTCTGTGTGCAGAAGTGGTGAAGCGATTTCTTCTTCATTGCAAGTTCTCCTTCTCCTAAAGCACTTTGGAAATAGATGCAGAATCTCCTGCTGTTTCCACAATACTCTGCTCAGTGAAATTCTCAAATCATTCCCTACCGTAGTGCCCATCCCTTCTCCCATCTGGGGTTTCCCCAGATGTAATCAATGCCACTCTTCCTAGAAGGTAGCTTTAGGGCCTTTTATCTGAAGGTGCAAGAGAGAAAACAGATGGTACACTGTCCAAAACTGTAATTAGTTATACTGCCCTTGAGACAAATAAGTGATCAGAGAATAAACTACCATCAGTCACTGCATTTCCTTTGCGGCATCTATTTTTACCCATCATATTTGGTCAACCCAGTGCTGATCTGAGTGTTTCTAACAGCTGAAATTATAAAGTCAGAATTAAAAGGGATGTTTAGAGTTTGCGCCACAGAATTTGAATAGGTTTTAACCTCTCAGAAGAGTAATGAGAGCTGCATTTTGCTGAATCCAGGGAGTAGATTTGGAACACTTATTTTTTATTACAAGTTTAGTAGAAAATAATTTGGAAGCATTTTTCTGCTATTTTTTAAAAATTAACATTTGCACTTTAAGGTGTCCCCACAAGTGAGAGAGAAATTGGTTTTTATGTCTCCGGAGGAAAAAAAAAATCACAACAAAACCATGGTAATTTTGTTTTATTTCTTGATAGTTCTTGCCCCATGAGTAAAGAATACAATTTATATCACAAGCCCAGAGAGTAAGGAAGGGAGAAAATAATCCAAAGATCCTGGTACCTTTTGAATAGTTTATTTTTGAGGTGTATCAGTACTAAGAACATGGATTGCTTTCCATCAGAGCATCTCAAAAACTTTGCAAGGTTTAATTAATTCGTGATCCTGTTTTTCAGGCAAATGTAGTCCCTATTGTACAGAAACCAAGGAGATTATTCAGTCCTTACTGGAGCCTGTGAATGTGTTTTCATTTGGCTTTGGACCCAAAGCACAGACTCTTACATGCAGAGGCAATGTGTCCGTAGGGAAGTTATAGTGGAATGTCCCTGGTGCACTTTAATAAGCAATACGAGAAACTCTTTTTCCTGAGAATCTTCTCCGCAAAGGGTGACCAGGGTTGCTTTCACAGGCACCTCCGCTTCCTGGTTGCAATGGACAATGGAAATGCTATCACACCCTTAAGGAGGCTTCTACCTGCCAGGCTGTCAGCTCAGCATTCTTCTGGGTCTGTACGGTTACTACAACACATCCGGGTCCTTTGAAATTTCCAAGCTTGATTTCCTCCCCCCTCCCCCCCAGCTTTTGGAGGTTCTCCCACCTCCACTGTTCTTCACTAATTGTCTGTGGATTCCAGTGTGTTCTTCCATTGCTGAGCAGGAAAGACTCTTTTCTGAATAATAACTTCTAGTGTCTAGTGAAGAAAATTCACAGAAAAAGGACATTTCCTGCTTTCTGATGTATGCAATGGGCATTCCATTTTTTTGCCCCATTTGTGGCTGTAATGGTAACCTGTCCCTTTCCAAATTTCTTATGGGTTTGGAGAATTTGGAGTTGGGCATAGGGGCTGCTTTTTTTTCCAAAGAGAAGGAATTCCTTGTTTTCATATTTCTAGTCACTTGTGTCAGGTGGGGTCCTGCTTCTAGCTAAGGATTCCTCTTCTTCAGAAGTCCTTGTGTTTTCTCCATTCAGAAGGGTTTCCTGCAGTATATCATATGTCCTGTTGCAGATATTTCTGCCATTTTCTACTGTCTGTACCTTCCTTTGGGGCTGAGCACTCTTGCTGTAATGAAATGGGTAGAGCTGGGAAGTAACATTAACAAGGTGGAAACCCCAGAGGACCCTGTTTGCTGAAAATAAGCAAAGGATGCGGTGGGTGACCTTTTCTGGCGTTCTTTCCTAACCTCTCCTCTTTGCTTCTCATAGCAACTGCTCCAACTGCTCCATGAAGCCCAGGCCTCCCTCAGCACTACTAGGAGCCAAATCTAGTTTTCCACAGCTCTGACACAGGCAAAGTAGGCAGTGAAGCCACGGCCATTTTGCTTCTTCTCCCTGGAAGTTTACGGTCCTAGGAAGTTGCCTGCTTTGCCTACACCTGGACCCTAGTCTGGAAAAAAATTCCCAGAATCACAGAATGGTTGGGGTTGGAAGGGACCTCTGGAGGTCATCTGGTCCAACAACCCTGCTCATGCAGCGTCACCTAAAGCAGATTGTCCAGGACTATGTCAAGGCGGCTTTTGAATATCTCTGGAAATGGAGGCTCCACAACCTCTCTGTGCAACCTGTGCCAGTGCTTAGCCACCCTCGCAGTAAAAAAGTGTTATGTTTAGACAGAACCTCCTGCATTTCAGTTTGTGCTCGTTGCCCCCGGTCCTATCATTGGACCCCACTGAAAAGAGTGTGGCTCTGTCTTCTTTATGACCTCCTTTCAGATATTTATATACATTGATAAGATCCTCTGCCCCAAGCCTTCCCTTCTCCAGGCTGAACAGTCCCAGAATAAACAACCTCAGTGGTAGGTAATGTGGACTGCAAAGTACTGCTAGGTGCTCAGAGAAACCAATTTAGCAGGATAGAAAGGAATGGGGAGAAATTTCTTTCCCTGTCCTCTAATATCTGATCATATCCATTTTGTCTGTGACTTTTAGAGGAACAATTTTCAGATAGAAGTGCCTGGGGTTTTTCAAGTTACCAAACCTTTGGTTTTTTAAAAGATGGACTGGCCAATAGGTTTTGGAAGATCAGGAATATCAAACCACCTTTTTGAAGATAGTTCTGTGTATTACTTGCTCATTAAAGTTTATATAATTATGTATGTGTAAATTATACCTAATTTACACTAAAGCAAATAATGGAATTACACTAAGGGGAATACCTGCTCATAAAAATTCAAATATCTGATCATCTAGTTTCAGGGAAACCAAAACCAGATGTGGAGTGGTTCAAAGAGGGTGAACCTATTAAAGCTGCAGAAGATGTCCAAATATATGAGGAAGATGGAATTCATTGCCTATGGTTAAAGAAAGCCTGCTTGGGGGACAGTGGTTCTTACAGTTGTGCAGCTTTGAACCCTGAAGGCCAGACTTCCACCAGCTGGTTGTTAACTGTCAGAAGTAAGTAAGCTCTTGTGAGCACATCTGCACTTTGAAAACTGTGGCTAGGTTTTTCTAAGCTGTCGGAGGGTGGTGACTGCAAAATTTCTATTACAGCTTCTGAATGCAGGTTAATTCTGATTGCTAGCTCTGTGAATAATGTGGTGTGGGATAGCTGGCAAGCCACTTCCTGCATCAGTTTCCCATCTGACCTTTTGTTCTTGTTGTTTATATAGATAAAACCAGCTCATTGAATGTTTTGTACATAGGGAGGCCTGTTCTCCACTAAGGTTTTCTATTAATGGTTTTATTTAATACAGGTTGCCAAAGACTTTATTGTTGTTGTTCTGCATTCAGCTCTTTCGCAGTTGCTTAGCATTTCTGTAGGACACTGCACACCGAAGATGCTTTGCGCGCACGAACCAATCCTGTGCAGTAAAGAAGAAAAGTGAAGGAATGAGAATTGCATTCTGCTAAATTCAAGTACACCTCCCAGTGACAAATTATTTTGAGCTTGAAGGCACTGTCTTACTAATCTGGTTGAAAGATTGTTAGCCTTCTAGCAAATCCTGTCCTCAGTTCTAATCTTTTCACCTGGTTTTGGGTCTTGTTGTGGAGCTACGGTCATGTTTATGCAACATTACTCTATTTGCTGTGCCTGAGGTTAAACCAGGATACCCAAGACAATCTCTTTCTGTCTCATGAGAGACCTGTAAACTGCATCCTTAAGTCACCCTGTTTCACTGCCAGTGCAGGGGAAATTTGCGAGAGGGACTGGGAGAAGACAGACAAGAGGTGATAAGAATTATCCTTCCTGTTCTTTGCTCTGAGCTCTCTGGTAATATGTTGCACACAGGTCTGATTGGCTGCAAATGGTGGACTCTGGCATGGAAAACCACCACCTAAGAAACAGCTTGAGGCCTGACAACACCTGCCTTGGAAATTATAGAAGAACCTCTTCTTTATACCAGCCCGTTGCTCAAAGTGATTTCTACTTCCCAATAAAACATTTCACCATAGTTTTGGGGTTTTTTTTGGCTTGTTTACATGGGATGAATCCGTTATGCCAGCCATATCACCGAAGTATACTTAAAGAAAGTAAATCAGCGGTAAAGAGAATTTTGTCAATTTGGATAAAAGGAACTCTTTTCATTTTGATTTCACAGGGCCTAAAGTTCAAGAGGTTGCTCCATGCTTTTCCAGCGTCTTGAAAGGATGCACTGTGAGTGAAGGGCAGGACTTTGTGCTGCAGTGCTGTGTAGGAGGCGTACCTGTGCCTCAGATCACATGGCTTCTCAATGGTAAGGAATCCGCTGGTCTGCAATACATGCACGCACGCACGCATTTACATCCACAGTCTTAAATGCCACTCTGATCAGGACATAGCAAGGCTGTGAATACTGCACTCTAAATCACTGTAATATAATCCACTAGAATATTTGAAGAAAATCAATTTATATACACATAGTATGTGTGAAGTGTGACTTTCTTCAGCAGTCCTCTGTCTTACTGCAGTTTGCCGGAGTGTCCAGGAGGGGACTCTGATGACAAGATAATAAGCAGATGGGTTTGCTGGTTGTGTTAAACAGAGCTTTTCACCGGGCTGCAACAAAGTCTGTGTTGCTACTGTATGCTGAATCCTACGCTACCCCCACTCCTTTGGCACTAGCCTGTGCTCTGAGAGTAACGGGCTGGCATCGTGATCCTCTGGGGATAGTAAGTTCTAAGCAAAATAAGTGCAGTGTATCACGCTTTACAGCAGGAGGGAAATCCATGCCCGATTTCACCTTTCCATCAGCTGAGCAGGGCATAACCGGTTTTAGCCGCTATGTCCCCAAGATCTTAAAATCACAGCTTTTCTGGTTGCTTCTTTACTATAAATATGTTCCTTGAGATTCTAACGCTTGCCCAAAGCTGGCTAAAATAAAAAGGATAAGTAAAATATTTTCTACTTCTGTCAGACCATATAATCTCCTACCCTCCCCTGATTACACAACTGAACATGAAAGTTTCCTTAACATTCACCTCTTAATATCAGGGTTGGGCCCAAACATCAGCATTTTGCTTAGATTTCACATGCTTTCAGAGATCCAGGGACTACACATTTTGGCTAAGGGCTTTTTCCGTTTAGAGCCATATCTATTAAACACTGGACAGATTTATTCAGCTTAACCATTGATCACCTTTGCTACCCTTGAAGTGCAATTGATTTTTTGCAGACTGTCCCAGGTTATCTATCTTTGTGTGTATATGTGTGTGTGTGATTTAAAGACAAAGAGTAGCATACTTTGCCATAAAGATGTTTCCTCTGGGACTGTTTTAAAATTAACTATTTGCACATGGTCTCTGTTCTTCTTTAGCTATTCAGAGTAAATGAGATAACTCAAAAAGGTGGCAGGGAAAATGAACCATGACCTTGAGACTGGTATGTTCCCACAGCCTGGTCTGTTCCCCTTCCCAATAGGTGCATGTCCAGAATAGAAAGGCCACTGCTTTATATACAGTATGAAACATGTGAGTAAAGGCTCTGACAGTCTCCCATTGGAAATAATTTGTTCCTCTGTCTGAAGGCTACTTTGCAGTTTCTCCTTTCCAGACATGAGTAGAATCACCATTTTGCTACACAAAAATTGTGCCTTGCAGCACAGAAGGAGCAATTCCGACCCATAGGATCAGTCATTCCATCTTTATGTTTCAAGGGTATCCCCTCCTCATAAAGGGTTCCCTTAGTCATTGAATGATATAGTTATACCCAGTTGTCTTCCACATACAGAGCATCTTCCTGTGTCAAATGACTTTCTGTATTACAGATCACCAGGCATAGACACAGCATCTCCATTGATGTAACCATGTTCTGCTTTGCTAGTCAGAAAACTGTTGTCTCCTGAAAATACAGCCTAGAGATCAATAAGCAACATTTTTCTCTAGGTCTCCAGTATGCACTGTGCCCCCAGCCTTTTTTTGAGGATATTTGTTCTGTGTTGACTTTTCCTCTCACTAATCTCAGATGAGTCTGCCCCTGTTCAGGTATAACCGTGTTTATATTGCATCCGAGCTTCTAACTTCAACTGAATCAATATCACAAGGAGACAAAAGCAGGTGGGGCCCTTTTCAGATAGTTGGATTTCAAACCATTAGGGTTCTTTAAGTGAAAGCCAGTGCATTAACTCTGCTCTTCAATAAAAAAGCAGTGATGAGTATGAGTAACAGAAGCACAAGAAACTACCACAATAATAAAAATTAGGGACATCACATATTATTCTAAAGACATAAACACACTACTTTCATTCCAAGCTCCTAAAGCATGTCACTAGAGTTTAATGCTTTTCTATCTTGCATCTGATTATGATACATAACTGTTTATGTACCATTTTGGTACAAACTTCAATGGATTATAAACAGTAATTTAATGCTGATAATTCCATGTACAGTCCTATGGTCATTATTTCGCCTACGGATCAAATTGGCTATTGTGATATCCATTTGAATGCAAGCACTTCCTTCCTGTCTACCAGCTAGCTAGATACTACAAAATTCTCATATTTATATCCATTCCCAAATAGAGGAGAAAGTTGTGTTTCTGGTCCTGAAATGTTACTCCAAGAAGACATGACAATGCTTTTGGCAAATTGACATGATGGAGTCTTTCATCAAATGGCTGTATGAAGAAAACAGTATATTCAAGGTATATAATTTGAGGCAGGCAGACAAATTTTGTTTTAATAAAATATGTGTTACAATCTAATGTCCATGCTTGGAATATTAAGCTTTTTAAGTTCACAACAGGTAGGCTGTAGCAGAGTAAAAAATAGTCCACTGAGAGCAATCACACTACTGTTCAAAACATAGCACTTTTGCAGCACTCCATAGAAATAAAAATCATATGGGACAGGATGTGTAAAGTTCACAAGAAAATTTCAAATGCAAATTGTCTTCCAGACATGACAATGATAACAAACTGAAATAAAATTTTGAAAGGAATGCTGAGAAAAACATGTATATCTTGATGAAATAATGCATGTAAAGACCAAGTTATCAAATCATAAGAAACGTGAACAGGAGGCTGCTTTGAGAAATGAAAAGAAAAAAGCAGAACAAGCCCACTCTTAGGCTGGCCATCCTTTGATACTGAACAGCCTGTATGCCATCCAGCTTGCCTCCTGCAGTCTCCAAGGAATCGACACCACCTGAGAATGAAAACATTTGCATGAACTTGTACAATGTTACATACAAATACTACTTTAGATATTGAGCATTTTTACCAGCTGTGACTACATACGAATTTACAATGTTTTCCAAGCTGTTACATAGATTTACCTCTCTTTCAGGTCAACCAAGACAAAAAAATAGATGATGTAGAGTGTGCATTATCTACAATTACTTCTTAGCATCTGTGAGGATAAGTAGTTTTTCCATATTCATAGAGATTGCACATCTAAGAGCTACCTGACTGAACTATGGATTTTATTCAAGCACTTAGTCTTCTTTGCAGCTCTACCATCTTCAGTTTCTTTCTTATAATTTTTCCCTATTTTAATGATTTAAAGCTTTTTCCAGCTTTTTCAAGACTTCAGCTTTTGTCCTGTTGCTTTCACTCTGCCCTTATTTCAACTTTCTTTCTGAATTTTCACTGTTTTATTGGCAAATTCCCTGAAAGTAAGCTTCCTGTTTTAGTTCTGGCCTCATCAAAGCCTTCTAAAGAGCTTTTTACATGTGCTTTCTGTGACAATACTTCAGCATGTAACTCCAATTTACTTTAGCTTGTTTAAATACTTTATTGTTAACTCCTTTTCAAATTGCAGGAATAAGGCCTATATGACTGTATTTTAAGTATCTTCCTTTTCATATTACTTTCCCTGTGGGTTTTTTTCCCTAAGTTGAATTGAACCTCGTTCTGCTGAATTTAAAAACAGTATGGCCATGACTTTAGCATAACAATTCTCTGAGTAGTGTTTGGTTTTAGGATAGCTTTCTGATCTGTCCAGAAAGCTTTTAATAAATGGGCCAGGGGAAAATTTCCTTTCTTCTGGAATAGCATGCCAGCAGAAAGGTATTTTTTGTTATTGTTCCTGCTGCCAAGCTTTCATGGAGATTTGACTGTTCTGCCTCTGGAGAAGAGAACATTTCACTACTGGGAGAGCTGTTTTTATTAGATCAAAATATAAGTACAATGGGCGTAACTTAGAATCTTGCTGCAAGTTATTCCTCAGGGCTGATATATTCGTGTTTGTTTTCTGGGGTCTGACGAAAAGGCTATTCTGTAAGTGAATTCACTATTCTGTGAACAGTGCTAAAAAGTAGCCACAGTTTTGTTGGTAGCTAGAGTGAAAAAAAGGATGCCCTAACAAAATTTGAGGACATGGTGAAGCAGACCACATTTTCTTTTTCCACACTGAGCACTTACCGCATTCATTTGCTTATTTACAACAGAAATAAGAAGGCATTGTCTGGTTTTGATGAAGCAGCTTTTATCCCGAGTGTATTTCTGTTATGGTTATCATCATAGCATCATTATGCATCATTAATAGTTTCCACGTCAGAATCCCAGACAGGATCCCTGTTAGGTTAGATATTCTATAGTCAGACCAGGAAGGCAGTCCAGTGCCCCATGTCCTCTTACAGAAAGCTTTGTTTGCTTGGGCATCAGCTCTACACGTACATATTTGAATATAATGTTTATGCAATAACTATATGATTGGACCTAACGGTTACAACAGTATGTGTGTAACTAAGTGAAAGGGAGCTCTAAGGAACCAGTCATAATAATGTTACCTATTGAAGAAAGTGGAGAGAGTTTATTCTAAAATTGGAGTTTTCTGGGCAGTTGATTAAATGTTCACCCCTGGCTTATGTACAGTAAAAAATTTGCTAACTTGACAAACAGATGACTTCTAACACAAGTAAAGGAATAAGATCATCTACCAGATTTTATAATATATCTAAGTATTGGATCAAGCTGATTTTGGCACATCTATGTATTTCAGAATGAAACTTCATATGCAGATAGATAGATACTGACTGCCTTCTGAGTTTGCTAGTGTTGAAAATTAGAGGTGAGAGAAAATTCTGTCCCATCATTTAATTTATCCTGCTTCTAGTGCAGAGTTGGTTCTTAGAACCCCCAGAGCTTTTGTCCTAACTTTTTAAAATGATTGTGGCAATGAAATCAATTTTAATCTTTCCTTTTGACCATGATTTCCCAAGTGACAGATGTCTTTGATTCAGTAATGCACAATTTCTCTGCAGTTTCACCCTCTTCTCTTAGATGACCCTAATTTCTTTTTCCAGCACAGTGTTTATGCACAGATATCAGGCCCTCTGAAGCATTGCATACACTGGGAAAGACACCAATGATGAGTCAATAGTGGAAACTATGTAATACTGGGAAAACAGATTGGCACTTCAGAAGTAAGGCTGAAACTGATGACAGTTCCTGAAACAACAGCAAGGCAACTTTAATCAGTCTACATTAACACATAAGCATGTTCCAAACCAAGTCACAGGAGCCAGTTTCTTAAAATGAACTTCTTTAATAGTCACGTCACCACAGATCGGAGTGTACCTGTCTGTTACCAGACTGCACATACTGTAGTGTAGAGTGACTGCCTGTGTAATTCAGCCTCCTGGCTCAATCGTAGATTTTATGGTCTCTCTTAGAATTTCTTCCACTGCAAAGTACTTGATGGAGCACTTCAAGTGCTTCTCCATGCACAACAGGTTTTGCCCATCTAGACAATAACGCTAGTATCTAGTTTCAGGCAAAGTACAAGATGGAGGCAATGTCTAAAGCAAACACACAAGACATTTCTTATCCACCTGAAAGAGAATCTATTCAAAATACAAATTTAAAAATTTCTCTTCTTACTGCTACTCAAGGTAGCACCCAGTGAACCTAATGGCGAGATTTGTATGACAGCCATATTCAGCTTTGTGCTTGAGATGCTGCTGTTTGTAGTCTCTAGAGAGCAGTGGCTGTGCACCAGAGAGCAGGATTTGGCTCTGCACTTGAATATACTGGCTGTTCTTAGGCATCTAGATTTCACTGAAAACAAGAAGTGCTTCTGAAACTTGTGGCTGATGTATTAAGACAATTCTCTTCCTTTCTGTCGGCAGACCAACCAATTCAGTATGCCCATTCTGCTTTTGAAGATGGAGTCGCAAAATTGACTGTCCAGGATGCCCTACCAGAAGATGATGGTATTTATACCTGTCTGGCTGAAAACAACACAGGACAGGCATCTTGCAGTGCTCAGGTCACAGTCAAAGGTGAATATCTCAGCCTGCTGTAATTACGGCAATCATATCAGCTATAATCTTAAAAAAAAAAATGTTGGATCCTTAACAGATGTCGTTGTAAGTGGTTCCACGGTTTTTTTTGAAGCTGTTGTCAGCTGGGTACCTTTCCTCCCCTTTGGAGATGTGTGCAACTTAAATGCTTAGGGACTGTGAAATATAAAGTAATATGCATGTTTCAGAAAAAGGTATTAATGCTCTGACCTTACCAAGAAGGACTTGGTGTGGTACAGAGCAGTGAGGCTAAGTTTTGGAAGAGATGTACCAGTGTAGGAAAGGACTGACGCTGCTGAAAGAAAAATGAGTGTAGTATCACCAGCATCACCCGTCACGTAGAGAGCATTATGGTGAGGAGGCAGATGCTACTGCTTTCTCTTGAAAAGCAGGGCACATAGACCAGTGCCAGGGACTGCAATTATGATAGCAAATGCCAGTGTTCTTGTTCTGCCACCAAGAATTATCAGAGATAATTCTGAAGAGGTACATATCAGCTAATTGGGAGAAGTATATATCTAAATAAGCAGAACTTTGGTAGTGAAAGTGAGGTGAGCTGTTGTGTCTGAAATCTGAGAGCACCTTCTTTGCAAATATTAATAATTTAATACCCTCAGTTCTGACTTGACATAGCTTATTTGTCTGTGAATGCCATAATTCGGTACTAGGATCTGAACAAACACAGTCTTGGCAATGAAGACAAGAGATGGCAGAATCCTATGGACAAATTGAACAGTGAGGTAGTATCAATCAGTCTTTATTCTTATAATCTCACCTGGCATCAGTTTATGCAGTTGTTTCATTTTATGGCTGCAGATGATAAGCCCCATCCCTCTACAATCCCCCTCTCTCGGATTCCCTCTCCCTCTACAGTCAAGCCTATAACTGGTGTTTGTCATCTGGAAATGATTTTTTCCCAAAGTTATAATAGTTTGGCACTGCCTGTCCAACAGAGCGCTGAGTGACAGCTGTCAAGGGATCTGCTCCATTTGTCTAGGACCACATAATACCTGCCCCAAATTTGTAGATGCAGCTTGGTTGGCAACATACCCTGATCTCTCGGACCCCAAGATTTGTCTTGGTTTGCCAATGTTCTGTGGTGTTTTTCCACAGCACTTCAGTGATATGCCTGCCCCTATTCTGTCTGTACAAATCCACTTAAAACCCTAGACAAGCTTAAAATGAAAACAAAGTAATTCCAGTAAACCTATGAGTTAATTTCTTGATTACCGAATTGGAAATGCAGTCATCCCCTCGCTGCCCTCCCCCTCCTCTCAAAAAAAGGCACCAAGTAGGAAAACATTGCTTTAAAATAAGCCTGAAACTAATCTGTTGTCAAAGCTGTCATTTATAATTTCTCTGAAGCATTTTATCTGCATTAGCTAAGGGACAATCAAGAGCGCTCCACCTCAAGGGAGCTGTCTTTGACATGGGACCTGCTGATTCTTCAATGGGACACAGAAACCCAAAAGACAGCCCCTCTCTCACTAAATATTTCTGAGTTATTTTAGAGTTCACATACAATGCTGACATGGAAGCAATAGTGGCCTGGCCTTTCCTTACGCTTGTGTGCTCTGCTGAGCTATTTCAGGCTACACAGTTGCTGTTGCACTGAGTTGTATTCCTCCTGTACTTTAGCTAGTCTAGGGCTAGAAAGCTACATTGCCAATATTATGGGGCATTAGTTCCTCTGTTTTGCATCCCATTCTATTTTCTAGGAGTTATGAAGTGGGGGGGGAAGAACAGGAGCAGAATTAAGAACATGCATGACAGGCTGTAAAGCCACGTGTTCAATATTTTTACAGCTTTAGCTGTCCCCTCCACTTCCTCCCTAAAACTCATTATGTCCCTGTTGCCATGAGGATTACAGTAACTTTCCCCAAGACTCAGATCAATATGGATTTTCCTGCCAAAAATAGTACCAAATTTAAAATCGTGATTTCCAAATCTCTTATCTGTTCTTTTTTTCCCCATCAGTCCCTCTAGCAAATGCTTATCGTCATTAGACTTCTCTGAGACTCTGAATGCTGCTGCTAAGGCTTCTCTAAATGCTCAGCTTTTGCAGACAGTTTACAGCAGGATATCAGTGTACATGCAGAAAGAGAGAAAACCTCAAAAATCCTCTCGTGACCCGACACTGATTTTTTGGAATAAAGTCTATAAAAACCATTTCTGAATTGTAACCCATCTTCCTCCAGTTCCTTTTTTTCTCCTAGATGATTTAAAGTTTTCAGGTTTCATGCAGTGCTCAGTTTGTTCATTTATTGCTAGAAAAATATTTTGCTTTTGTATGTGAAAAGTAATTTGTTTTTAATCTAAGAAGGAATGGATGTTCTCAGCATATCATCAGTATCATACCAGTGTCAGAATTCAGCTTTTCATTGAGTTGCTACTGTGGTCCTTGGACACATCTCTGAGTCTGTCCGGGTCTACATTTCACTTCATATTGCCATTTTTTCCTTTGCTATTATAATGCAGCAAGGGTCTCATGGCGGGTCATATCCGCTGTGATCACTGGGGAAGATTTACTTGGAGTGAATTGTCTGTCAACAGTAAAACTCAATTTTATTTTTCAAAGGTAAAAGGCTCCACCTTCTAAATTAAATTAAGCTCACATATAACTCAGAAAAGTCCCTTACTGGCAGCAAGGACAGTCAGTGACAAACTGTTAAAAGGTAAAAAAAAACCACCTCACAATGTAAGCCTCATATCTGAATTATAGTACAAGATGATACTTAAACCTGCTAGTAGGTTACAAGTGTTATCTGGCCACCTTTTACATTTTCTGATAATCTTTTTTTCATTCTTTGTCCTTCAGAAGATCTGTTGCTTTTTTTTTTGCCAAAGGAAATTTCCTTTTGCGGGATTATTGTAGGAAACAACATTTTGAAGGCTCTTTGTCCCATAAAGTGCTACTGCTCCCCATCCTGTTAAACACAAGGGGGAGATTTTTTACAGCACTTTCAGTATACTTTGCACTGGGGCCTGGATAACTAGTTAGGCTTACTGTGGCATAGCATTCCTTCTAAGTCATCAGTCTCAGATTCATTTATGGTTCTTTTGCTTCCTTATTACTAAGCAGGATAAATTCTGCCTAGCACTGAGCAACCTCAGTCCTTCCTTGGTTTTGTATGAAAAATGCTGAAGGTACTTTGCTGTTTGTTGGAGGCTTTTGGCACTATGTTGAGAAAGTCCCACACTTCGTGTGGATAGAGCATAATAAATGCAACGGTCTTCAAACCGATGAAGTTTCTGCTTATTTAAGACAAGCAAATAACATCTTCAGATCACTTAAGTGGTCTGAAGACTGAGTAAATTGGGGTAGATCTATTAGGTAGTCTGTGGAGAAACTAAGTTAATCAACGTGAAGCTAATTTTGGCCTCATAGAAGACTTAGTAGACTAAATTGAATCCTGACAGCCATCTTCCCTGTGATGGCAGTTTCTTACAGATGAAATACAGGTAAAGAAGAACTACAGAGAATGAGCAGCACTTCTTTGAAAAACCAGCCTAAGAAATGTCTTCACCATGAGAACTTTTTGTGACTGAGCTCTGCAGTGAGTGGAGTACACTGGATAAAAAGCTAGATTAATTATCTTAATGCAAGAAAACCGGAGAGGTTAGAAACATGGTCCAGATTACTCAAACATTCAGTTACAGACATTCCTGGAATTGTACCATTTGCTGCTCTGCAAATGTTAGAATTTTTTTCCTTTAAACCTACGCATCATTTTTTATACACAGGAAAATCAGAATTTGGGAGGCTTTGGGGCTGATGACAAATTGTTTTAAAAGTTTTTAAACAATGTGTGCAGGACTGGGTTGTTTCTGTTATTGTATGTGCAAGCTAGACAAATGGGTTGGTCTTCCCATTTAATATTACAATTTTCATACTGTTTTGTGATATGAAAATAAGTATACAAGCCATTTTTTAAATACACCGGGCATCCCATTTTAAAATACCAACCCAGCTTCTTAGTAGGTCACCTGAAATACACAGTGATTATGTACTGATGGTGACTGTAGATACTGAGGTTGCATATTAATATTAATCAGCTTTTTATCAGGCTGGCTTAATATTTTAATCAAGTTTTTAATGAACAAGAAACTGAGGTGAGGAGAAGTTCATCTACTTTGGATGTACCTGTATAGTCAGTCAGTGTTAGTGCTTTGCTGTAGCTGTGACAGAGTATACAGGCAAGACAACTAGTGGTAATAACTGGTGTAGCTGGAAGGCAAGTCCAGCTCCTAGGCATAGTAGCTGTTCTTCAGGTCTGTCTCATACCTGAGATAAGCCTTCTGATACGTGGTTTTCTCTGTCAGTTAACTGATCACTGACGAGGAATTATAGGTCAGATCCATGAAAAGATGTGCCAAAGGGATATTTAACCACCTGACATTCACACCAATACCTGGGTGTACTATGCAAAGTTACAGGCTGGAGTGAGAGCAGGGGCGGGAATGGGACATATGATTGGCTCAGTCTTCTGTTGTGCTGAACCAAATTAATATTGTGTGTAGGAAGGTTTTGTTCTTTTGCAAACATATGTAAGGGGTGCATGTAAAAGAGGCAGTTAATTGCTTTTTCCAGCTTTCTCTAGGCTTTTCTCAAGCTGGAGTGCTTGTTACATGAGGGCTGACTCCTAGGAGAACATCCTTCTGTCTTGCAGTTCTGCAGTAGATCACAGATGAAAGATCTGGCTCACTGCAGGCTCCTCAAGAGTTCTCCAGCCTCCTCCCACCAGGCAGCAGCATCACTGATTGATTTCAAGAGGGAGGGCACGAAGCATGGGTGGTGATAGCAGCAGCACAGGCTTGCAGCCAGGGTACTTCTGTCGGCTCTAATGGTCTGCAGCCACCCATTTTGCTGATGCTTCTCTGCTGCACACAGCTTTCTTCAATTGAAGCCTAACACCACCTCCCTTGGTGAGCAAACACAGTTCAGCAAATATCACTGCTCCTGCTCATTGGCTCTCGACCTCATTTCTCCCTCCCTGGCAGCAGTGCAACTGACCTGACTTCACATCGGTTCCCCTTTCTCCCCACCACTTTCTGTTCACACTTTTTTTTTAGCGTAGCCTCCTCAGTGCAAATGTCTATGCTGGGAAGCCTGTAGCCTGTACAATCCAATTACTGTAGCCATTCATTGATCATTGGACAAGCAGATTAGAGTCACCTGAAAGCCTGTCAAAGTCCTTGCTGTAAGCAGTTTGTCAGAGCAGTGAAGGGAGATGCTTTCTGGAAAACCAGTTTCTTTTGTTCCTGTCACTCTTCCATCTGGTGTGAGTGGGACCATAAAAATCTAACTAGGTGGAAGCAAGGCTTACAGGTAGGAGTCTTTTCTTCCAGTCATGAGAGTTGCTGTCTTTAGGTAGTGGGTTGTTTTTCTTTCTATCTCAGAATGACTTCTCTTGGACTTTAATCTTTTAAAGAAGGCTATCACTGCAATAAGCAGCCTCTCTTTGAAGACTCATTTGAGAGGCTGCAGCTTTGTTTCTTTGAAATACAAGGTAAAGACAAATGAAGTTTGATGTCTTACTTGTCAAAAGTGATGAAATATTTGTGACAGTTTTTCAAAGCCACTGTTTATTTGAAAGCATTTTGCTGTATTTCAAGTGTAACATAAATATAAAGGACCATGAAGACTTTCCAAAATATACAAGTCCAGTCTTGTTAAGTGTCCGAAAGGCATTCCAGGCCAGTAGCCTGGTGGAACCACTTGGCAATGTAAGAATTGTTTTCAGTATACTAAGTGAAAGGGAGGGGGTTTTGTTACTGTAGTGAAAGCTCAGAAGTAAGCTGTTGTGAGCAGGGCTGATATTAGCCATCAAAGAAACTCTGTTCCAATGCTTTTAAGATAGTTAACTTTGTCCCAAAGTTTTCTGTCCAGCACTTTGTATGGGCCACTACCAGCTGTAATCCTTGTAAGACGAAGCTTTTTTTTTTCTTAAACTGCCTTCTTTCAGCACCTCAGGACCAAATGTGAAACACAATGCCGGCTAGAGACCGAAAATGAAGGATAAAAGCAAAACATGTGTGCAAACTTTTAATGATACAGGATTTGTGCCATCAATATAAACAGTATTCTCTAAAGACAGCTTCTTGATACAAACCCTTCTGACTAAAAGGGGAACCAAATTTGGATGCAAATGAGGGATGAGTGCTTGCAGAATGAGCACAAGTTAAATGGCAGGAATTGCATTAATAATTCTTATAAATTAAAAACAAAGATGAGATGTTGACAGAAAAAATTTTTAATTTTAAAAGAAAGAAGAAAATATCCAGCCCTGCATCTGATGGTCGTCTCAATTGTGAAGTGATCAAATGCTGTGAACATTAAGCTGCTATGTACCAGAATGACAGAAAACAGATTATTATTGTAACAGTCTTAGGAATGGCCCTACACTGACCAAGGGGTAAACTGTCGCATCTTGGATTGCCAAATTCTATAATGTTCTAGGTTTCAGCTGAAAAGTGGAAGTCATCAAAATGTATGTAAAACCTGTAAGCTGAATATATGCCTGAGGAATTTTGAAAGCATGGGTGTGATGTTACCCCAAAGAATCTTTCCAAGAGCAGCTGATGTGGATTAGCTAATGGGAGCTCAAACAGCCATTGATTAGATCACTTTATAAAACTCTTCAGAAATGACTCGTGCAGGTAGATTTGAGGTAGGCAAGCTTTAGGATGGGAGGAAGCCCCAGTCAGAATTAATCGTTGAAAATCGATTCCAGAGCATCTGAGAGTTGGATGTAGTGTGTGTCTTTCTGGAGGAAAATGGACTTGGTTTCTCACACTAAGCATCATTTCTGTCTGCATTCATTTTTCAGCCTTTTTCCTGTTTTTCTTATGTAGTTATGAATTGATGCAGCTTGTGTTGCTTCTATGAATTGACTTCTAACCTAACTTTACTAAGCTTCCTTTTCATGGACTAGTAGATTAACTTGAATTTATTAAAATGCATTCCTGTTGTACAAATATTGCTAAACAAATGACAAAAAGCAAATGCTTATTTTAGTCACTTGTGTAGCATCAGTCATGATACATCAGATGGAGTAGCCACCAAAGAGAAATTTAGTCGGTAGATTGGTTATGTAGCAACTAAAGAACAGGACATCACAGGTAAAATGACTAGCTATGTGCTAGAAGAGGCCTGTTTTAACATGTAAGCTTTTCATCTCTAGTCATACTTAGGCAGAGTGAGAGTCACAAATGGAAGAGTACATGTAGGATTGCTGTTTGCTTTTAAACTACAAATCGATTTAAGCAAGTTGTTTCTCAACTTTAGAATTAAATTATAGAGGCAGCAAGACAGACTCTAAGGATGTATCTGTGCCTACTTTTTTTTTAAGGATAATTAGCATTTCTGTTAGTGTGGGTTTTGTCCCTTTCTGTTAAATTCTGATGGATTTGGGAGCAGACATGTTGACAGTATTTAGAAGCCTGTAGAGTATCTTGCATTACCAGCTGATGTAAAACATATACACAAACAAACGTATATATGCTCCAGTGAAAAAATCTCACGGAAGTTTTACTTACAGAAGAAAGATTCTTGTATAAGCAGAGGAGCATGGCCAATGCTTACAGAAAAGCTGAAGATACCAGGGTCTCACAAGTGTTTTGCTATGTATTCAAGAAAATAATAATTAAAAAAGCTAGGAAACTTCCTAGACTGGTCCGACCCTCAGACTATTATCCTCTACTGCTCTTCCACATGGGTGCGGACGAAGTTGCAGTAAGTAGCCCGAGGGTAATTAAAAAAGAATTCAAAGCCCTAGGATGATTAGTAAAGGAATCTGGAGCACAGGTTATCTTTTCATCGCTCCTTCCAGTGG